>JAABUN010008917.1_pt1 | contig 10038 bp, 11 predicted proteins | sample 5559311 | NCBI WGS metagenome assembly JAABUN01 (sample SAMN10711877, study PRJNA513370) | rock metagenome | isolation source: Antarctica rocks | place: Antarctica: Victoria Land, Siegfried Peak sud
ATCATTGCGTCCCCTTTTCAAAGCCGAGCTTTGCCCTAATCTACACCAGGTTGACGAGCCGGGCGTGGTTTTAGAAGCTCACGCTCGGACAGCCTCCCCTAACAAAGCTGGTGGGCCCAGACCTTATCGGTACCGAGGGTGTAGTCCTTCGGTAGCTCAAAATTCACGTCTCAGAGGACTAAAACGGCTACTTCTCGGTACCTGTTGCCGTGCTAGGGGCAACAGGTACCATCAGAACAGCTCGAGGTCTGACGTCCGTAAAGGGAAGAGAGAAGCTGTTGTCAACTACCCACGACTAGAAGTCGCGGGCTTGTAACTGAGGAGTAGCATGTGCCGACTTAGCACAATCCCCGCTACGATAGGCTGGTTGATATCGGCCCTAGCCCCGAAGGGCTGGCCTGCACTGTCGTTATGGCTGCTAACTGTTTGCCCCGAAGCGGACAGGCGAGCAGGCCCGGTAGCGGGCAGCCACGGTAGTGCGCGTTCTGCCCAAGACGGTGCCGGTTCTGCTCAAGACGGTGCTGTTTTAAGGCCAAGACAGGTGCCGCTTTGTCCAAGACGTCGCTCTCAATTCCTTAAAACAAGCAAGACGTCGCTACCAAAACGAGCTGGCGTAGACCGAGCTAACGCTATCCCAAAACAACTTCACGCAACCGGGGGCGGCTGTTTCAGCCCACTCGAGCGCTTTCTCGTCCAGCACCTCGCCATGCTCGTTGACCGCGCGCCAGAGCCAGTGTGTGACGTCACCGAGCACGATCCGCATTTCGCCCCTGTGCCAAACGCACCCTTGCTTGGGTTTACGCTGCCGCAGTGCCTCAGCCAGGTCAGAACCAAACTTCACGCACCAGGCCCTGACCGTCTCGTGGCTGACGTCGATACCCCTTTCAAACAGCAACTCCTGCCCATCTCCTACCGAGATGGGCAGCCGGTGATAGAGATAGACGGCGTGGCTGATGACCAGCTTGGGATAGCAGTAGCCCTTCGGACTTGCGGACGCGTCAATCACGCTCAAAGCCTACCCGATCTGAAATAACTTGACGCAGCCCGTCCCTATGCTAGCGCTATTTGATGACACGCTCTAGCTGATAGCGCTGATCCAGCACGGAGGGCTGCCAGCTCTCACCCCTGTAAATCCCAGAACACCAAGAAGCTGTACGTATGTCTCTTGGACGAGACAGTTCGGCTTTACTGAGTTTGATTTCGGCTTTGACTATGTAGGTGACGTGGCCGTCGATGGGGGCGGCAACGCCTACGTGGTGGGCTCCACCGACCGCTCACTCAGCGGAAGTAACGACAGTTCTACCGACATGTTCGTCCGCAAGTACAGCCCCGGCGGCTCCGTCCTCTGGACTCGGCAGGTGAACTTCAGCGCCGAAGACTACGCTAACGCTGTCGCCGTCTCAGGCAGTAACGTCTACTTAGGCGTCAGTTACGTTTCTGGCGGTAGCAATCCCGGCGACGGTGAGTACAGCGTACGCATCATCAAGTTCAGCACCGGCGGCGTTCGGGCTCAGGGGTGGGGGTTCGTCTACGATTCCGTCGGTTCGGACTATGTCGAGGACCTGAGCACCGACAGCGGCGGCAACATCTACTTTTCGGGAAGCACCCAGTCGCCCGTAACAAAAGACGCTCCGAGTAATTTTGACGGCATGGTCGTCAAACTCAACCCCAGCGGCACGCGGGTATGGAGCAAGCGCATCGCTTCGTCCGGAAATGAATCGACCGCTGCCGTCCTCGCTCGCACACCTTCCGAGGTCTACGGGGCGGGCTCTACCTCCGGCGTGCTCGGCGAGGCCAACCGCGGCAACAACGACGCCCACCTGAGACGACTCAGCGGCACAAACGGCGCTACCGTCTGGACGGATCAGTAAGCCAAACTCTCTCATCTGCAAAAGGAGACCCGAATGCTCACGAAAATCTTTCCACCCCGCGCTTGGTTTTACATGTCCATCCTCCTGCTGGCCGCGCTCGCGGCTTGCAGTCGAGTTGCGCCGGTCACGCCACCCAACCTGCCCAACAACTTGGAACCTGGCTGGAACAAGATTATGCCCGCCGGTGAAACGGTCTGCGCGGACGGTTCGGAGTACGCCTTCTACGTGGACCCCGGAACGGTCAACAAGCTCGTGGTGGACTTTGAGGGCGGCGGTGCCTGCTGGAACGGCGGCACCTGCTCCCAACCCCAGAATCCGGAGAACGACTTTGAAGGCCTCTACTTCGAGGGCGTCTACGGTTCCCCCAAAGACTTGGGTTTTGGCGGCATCTATGACCACACCAACGCTGGCAATCCACTTAAGGACTGGTATCACGTCCACATCTCCTACTGCACCGCCGATCTGCATCTAGGCGACAACGTAGCGAGCTACACCGGCCCTGACGGGAAGATAGAGATCAACCATAAAGGCGCGGTCAATACCCAGGCCGCACTCGAGTGGGTCTTCAACAACTTCAGCGCGCCAGAAACGGTCTTCGTGACCGGGGTCAGTGCGGGGGCCTACGCGTCTATCGTGTGGTTGCCTAAGATTATGGAGGCGTATCCGCGCGCACGCGTCGTCCAGCTCGGCGACAGCGGGGCGGGCGTCGTGACCGAGAACTTTTTCTCCGGCGACAGCGCGGGCTGGGAGATAGAAGGAGCGCTGCCTAAACTCGAGGTGCCCATCACCTTAAATGAAGACATCCTCACAAACCTTTACAGCGCAGTCGGACAAAACTATCCAGACGCGGTTTTGTCGCAGTACAACAGCCTTTTCGACGGCACGCAGATAGGCTTTTACGGCCTTATGCAGGGCATCTCTCCACCTACTCAAGAGTTGAGCTTGGAATGGTCACAGAAGATGACGGCTTCGCTCGCCGCGATCTCCGGGGAAGCTGACAACTTCCGTTCTTATCTCTCCACCTTCGATGCTGATAACGACCCAGCCAATGGCACCACACACGTGATTCTCAGCCGCTCCGAGTTTTACACCCTCGAGACGAACGGCGTCCGGTTTGTGAACTGGGTAGGCGACTTGGCGAACGGGCGGAGCGTCGAGAGCGTCAACCCGAGCGACAGACCCGCTTCAGCCCTCGGCGACAGTCCGACCGTGACGGGCACGATTGCCAACCTTGCCAAGGGCGATTTTGCCTATTCGAGGCTCGAAATCAAGATGGGGAGGTTTGCTGCTGGCCCGATAGATGTTTACGCTCAGGGGCCAGTGTCCGACGACGGTTCCTTCTCTATTCAGCTCCCCGGTGAAGCTGAGATGGCTCCCCGCCTGTACGACTTTAAACCCCGCTTTTATGTAGTTGGAGGATGTGACATAACTGTTACACCAACGTCTTACAAACTTTCCACAGCTCTTGATTTTGTGCTCTACACCGATGGTCAACCGGCGGAGGAGCTGCTCCAGACAAGCAGAAGCGACCCGCAAAGTGCCTTAGTGAGTTACACCTACGTCGACAGGGATGTGACGATAACAGGCGCGTGTACAAGCGGGGATTTGTCTGGCTTCACCTACAACGTCGACATGCGCAAGGGCTGGAATACCCTTGTCTCTGATTTCGCCACCCTCGAGTTCCGCAACGAAGACCTGAGCACGGGCTATGGGTGGGTAATACCCGCCTTCTGCACCATAGACGGTGACTGCTCTGTGGACTAGCTGGAGCAGGTCGGCCCCCACCTAGGCTCTTACTGACGCCTTCTGTTTAGGAAGAAGGACCGGACTCGAGGTAGCGGCGCGAGGCTCAATCTGCGCCGCTACAGTGTGTATTAGGAGAAACGATGAAACGCCCTCTGTTGGTCTTATTCGCCCTCTTAACCTTGGCGTGCGCTCAGGCTCAGAGTTCTTATGTCGGCTTTCACCTCAGCGCGGTCACAAGCTCGAGCGGGGTGACGCCCTTTGCAGAGGTGCAGGTGGGCGGGCCTGTAGCCGACAACGTGGAACTTCGGCTTTCGGGCGTCCCACTCGTGATAGCAAACTTTTTGCAAGTCGACCTTCTCTATACCCGGGGGCTCTCCAAAACGCTGCGGGGCTATGTGGGCGGGGGTGCGGATACGCTCCCGTTTTCGTTCCCCAGGGCAGGTCTGGGGTCCGCTATACACGCTACCGCCGGGATCGAGTGTGAGCTGGGCAGCGGAATCGGACTATTCGCCGAGGCGCAACCTACCTTTGTCTTAAACGCTCCCGACACGGATTTCGCGGACTTTTTCGGAAATGAGGGTTCGGCAACCTTTTTTGCAACGCTCGCTTTAGGCATTAACGTTCACTTCTAGCCCTCGTCCGGTGAACGTCAGGCTCGAGGCTTAATTTGCGCCACACCGGCGCGTGTCGGAGGAACCATGAGGAAGTTGCCTGTACTGCTTGCCTTGTTAGCCTTATCATGCGCGCAGGCGCAAGACTCGTACTTTGGCCTTCACGTAGATGTTGTGGGTAGCCCCAACCCGAGTTCAGTAGCTCCCCTTGCAGGCTTACAGCTAGCCGGACCCATACTTGACGATGTAGAGCTGCGCGTTTCGGGCTTTCTGCTGGTGCTTGCCAACTTTCTACAAGTTGATGTCCTCTACACCCAAAACCTGTCGGACACGCTCAGGGGCTATGGCGGCGGGGGCGGTGACGTGGGGTTCATCGCCTTCTATGACGACGGGTCGATTTTCGGCGTGCACGCTACTGCCGGGGTTGAGTATCATTTGGGAAGCGGTATCGGTCTGTTCGGTGAGGTGCAACCGCTCTTTGTCTTGAGAACTCCGGACATTGGCTTCGGAACCGGAAGCTTACTTGGGAAGCTCAATCTAGGCGTCAACTTTCATTCCTAGCTAGCCGTTCCTTCTCGAGGTTTAAGGAGACCCAATGCCCGCGTACTGCTTACTGACGCTACTACTAATTTGCCTCGCCTCCTTTGGCGAAGCACAGACGACCCTTGAGTACTGGCATTCTCAAGACGCCGCCCAAAGTACCGTTCAGGCTCTTGCCGATGCGTTCAACACATCTCAGAGCGAGTACCGCGTGCTACCCCGCTACGTCGGTAACTATCAGGAGGGAGCCATCAAACTGATCGCCGCCCTAGGTGGCGCTGATCAACCCGTGCTCTTCAACGCGGAGGTCACCGTGTTCCCACGCCTGGTCGAAGAGGGTGCGCTCGCCGACCTGAGCGACCTGACCGCTGCACTTCCGCCCACACTGCTCAGCGACATCTACCCGGCCCTGTGGCGCACCGGTGAACTCGGTGGCGGACGCTACGGCCTCCCCTGGAACATGTCGGCTGCCGGTCTTGTTCTATAACGCCACCGCCTTTGGGCAACTGGGTGTCGCCGTACCGACGACCTGGGCGGAGTTCGAGGAGGCCGCAGCTAGGCTTACAACCCGGCAGACGGAGGGGTACATCCACTCAGCGCAGCCTTCATCTTTGAGATGATGGTTAGTACGCGCGGGAACAGCGTGGTGACGGCGGACGGTCAGCCAAATCTCAACTCCCTGGAAGCTGTAGACGCGCTCAATATGCTTAAACGCATCGCCGATGCGGGGAACGCTACGATCCGCAGCTTCGCCGAACTCGACGTCGCGCTCGTGGACCTTGTTCGTACAAACGGAATGATGGCGTTTGCCAGCATCGCCTTCTGGCCGCAAGGTCAGCGCTACTCGGTAGCGTTTGAACTGGCTGTCGCCCCGGGGACGAGCGCCGCCGTGCCCCTGATAGGCGCACAGCTGGTGGTGCTGGCGAGCGCCTCTGAAGAGGAGCGCCGGGGCGCGGTGGCGTTCTGGCAGTTTTTGATGGAGCCGGAGAACCAGGCGACCTGGGTCAAAGCCTCGTACTATCTGCTTACCAGGCGGGCCGCACTCCCGCTGCTAGAGTCCTGGTACCGAGAAGACCCGAGTCGGTGGGTGGCGCTCTCACACCGTTTCACGCCCCCGCGTCGGTGCCTACGCGGTCTGGCAGGGGTTTCTGGAAGAAGCGCTTGAAAAGAGCCTCCGGGGCGGCGTTCCGCCCGAGGTCGCGCTCGAAGAGGCGCAGCGCCGCGCGCTGGAGAGCCGCTGATGTTACGCTCGCATGTGTTTGGTGGTTTGCCCGCGAGCCGCACGCGGCGGCTCATGTTCTGCTCGCTGGGCCTTACGCTACCGGCGTCCGCTTTAGCTGTGCCCTCGATCTTCCCCGAAGATGCAGGGTTTGCCACCCTGGGGTATAGAGGCGGTGTTGGTGCGGGGCTGGGCGTTGAGCTTGTGGTGCCCGTTCGCTATCTCGATGTTTCTGTAGGCCTCGAGGCGTATGCGCCCCTTACCAACGTCTCCAAAGCGGGGTTCAGAGTCTCGGGCACGGCGCTCGTCTTTCCCGCTTTTGGCACGACACCGCCGCTCGTAGGTCTCGGCGCGGACACAAGTTACGGGCCGGACGGCGTGAGCCTTCACGCCGGACCACTCGTCGGCACCGACCTACTCTTCAGCCTCCGCTTGCCTATGACGGCTTCTTTCTATCTGGCACCGGGGTACGCCTCGCAGGAGGGTTTTTCGCTCGCCTGGGCCGCGCAGCTTCACTATTATCTCGACGCGGAGAACGTCGCCGTGGAGCTCTCGAGCACAGACCTGTTCCCACTCGGCCTCAGCGTCCGGGTGCTGTTCTGAGGTATGGCGCGCGCATACAGACGGGCTTGGTGGCTGGCGATCCCCTCACTGCTTATTTTGGCGACCTTTGTCCTCATTCCTCTCGTGTCGGTAGCGCGTTACGCCACCTGGGACTGGTCCGGGCTGTCCGATCCCGTGCCCGTCGGCGTGGATAACTTTAGACACCTACTCACCGACGCGGAGCTGGGGCGTTCGCTGCGCGCCACGCTCCTCTTCGCCCTGCTGATGCTTCCCAGCTTCCTCTGGCTGTCGCGCACGATAGCTGTCGCCATCGACGGGTTAAAAATAGAGCGCTTTGTCAAGGCACTTTTATTCCTGCTCGGCCTTACCACCGTCGGGGGTTCGGCTATCGCCTGGGGGTCGCTCTACAACCCCGACTACGGCCTCATTCGGGAGCTCACCGGAGTGTCACTCCCCTGGAGCACGGAGCCCTGGGCGGGGCTTTTATACATTGTCCTCTTTACGCTCTGGCAGAGCACGGGCTACGGGGTTCTGGTTGTATCGGCGGCCCTCAAGGGCATCCCTGGCGGAGTCAAGGAGGCGGCCCGCATCGACGGGGCCAGCGCCGCGCAGGTGCAGCGCTTGATTGTGGACCCGCTGCTGCGTCCAACGCTCTTGTTTTTGGTGGTGATCGGGACGGTATTCGCTATCCAGTCCTACACGGCGGTCTTTCTCCTCACCAAGGGCGCGCCCTTCGGTAGCACACGCGTGGTCGGTTACTACCTCTACGAAACGGCCTTTGAACGATTGCAGCTCGGCTACGGCGCGGCGCTCACGGTTTTGGTACTCGCCCTGACGCTTCTAGTGGCGGCACTGCAAGCCCGTATCCTGCTAGCGCGGAGCCGCGCATGATGGCCTTCAACCGCTTCGTCACCGCGCTCTTCTGCGCCTTCGTCCTGCTGCCGATTGTGTGGCTTCTCTACGCCGCCTTTTTGCCGCCGGAAGCGATGTTGAGCGCCAGCCTGGTACCGATGGGTTTCAACCTCGGCAACTTCGCCGACCTCGCGGGCACGGGTGTGGGGCGCGCCCTGCTCGTTTCCCTCCTAGCGAGCGGCCTCACCGTCTCCGGTCAGCTCGTGTTCGGCCTCATGGCAGCCTATGCCATCCGCACCGAACTTCCCCTCCTGGGTCTCGTCCTGCTGGCGCTCGCGCTACTTTCCGAGCTGCTGCTGATCCCCCTTTACCGCGAGTTGCAAGGTTTCGGCCTGCTCGACACGGGACTTAGTCTGCCTAAGTAGACACCGAAAGCAGGAACTACAACCCTGCGGGAGAGAGGCCTACAATGGCAAACGGCTGACGAAGCAGTAAAACAAGGAATTCGAGCTCAGCGCTGTAGCCCTGCTGTTCCACCAGTTCTACAGCGTAGCGGTAGGGGCCGAGAGCTTAGGGGTATCCAATCCAAGAGCAACCTTTACACCTGGCGACGGCAGTAACTTGAAGGACGATTGGAACCGGGTCATAAGCGGGCACAGCCGACGCCCTAAGAGGCTGAGCTGAGGCGGCTACGGGAAGAAAACAACCGCCCCAACCAAAAGTTATGCCGTCTTCGGGCCCGTTAAACGCATAGATCGGTACGGACAGTACATGTTGCTGAAGCTTCTATGACGTAACCGCTGTAGGAAACGGCCCATCAGCAGGTAGCATGAGGCTGAAAACCGCGCCGCCCTCTGGATGGGTGGTCGCCGTCAGGGTCCCGCCGTGCGCCTCTAGAATGGCCCGCGCAATCGACAAGCCGAGCCCGGAGCCTTTTTCGCCCGCCGCGCCCCTCGTTCTCGAGCTGTCCCCCTGATAAAAACGTTCAAACAGCCGCTCGGCGTCGTTCGGCACCCCCGGCCCATGGTCGCGTATCCAAATCCGCACCCCGGACGAAACCCTCTCCGCGCCGAGTTCGGCAGCGCCGGGGGCGGCGTAGCGCAGGGCGTTGTCGATAAGGTTGCTCAGCACGCGGGCGAGTTGGTCGGGGTCGGCGGTCGTAGTGAGCGTGGGCGAAACTTTGCAAAGTGTCAGGGTGACCTCGGCGTCAGCGGCCCTCGACTGAAAACTCTCACACAACCGTTCCAGAAACGGGGCGAGCGGGAGGGTCGTAAGTTTTAGCGGCAGCGCGCCCCCTTCCGCGAGCGACAGCTCCCGCAAGCTGGTCACGAGTTTTGAAAGCGTGAGCACCTCGGCGTGGAGCCTCGAGAGCCCTGCGTCGTCGAGCGTCACCACGCCGTCTTGCATGGCCTCGAGTTCGCTCCGCAGCACCGAAAGCGGCGTCCGCAGGTCGTGGGCGATGTCGGCGACGAAGTTCCGCCGCCACCTCTCTTGCTGCTCCAAACCCGTCACCAGGCTGTTAAACGCTTCGGTAAGCGTTCGCAGTTCGTCTTTGGAACGCGGCACCCGCAGCTGCAAACCACGCTCACCCGCCCCGAGCCGCCGCGCCCCGTCAGTCAGCGCCGACAGGGGACGGGTGAGCGCCCGCGTCAGCAGCGCCGCCGTCATCGACGCCAGAAAAAACGACAGCAAGCCGGCGAAAAAGGCCGTGCGGGTGATCTGCTGAAATGCCGCTCGAGCCGGGGCGAAGCCCTCCCCCCAGGTGTGCCAATCGCCTGTTTGCGCGGCGTCGTAAGGGAAGCTCGAGGCGAACAGCTCCCGCTGCGCCCCGAACACCGCGCCGAGCGTCAGGAAGGTCGTCAGACTCACCGCCATAAGCGCGACGAAGGCAAAGGCAAGGGTCAGGCGGCGGCGCAGCCCCCAGCGTTTGCGGCGCGGCGACCTAAGGCCACCGTCAGCGCCGTGCCCGGCGTGGTGACGTTTGTGCCGGGACAAGTGCGTCCGGCGTTTTGAGTGAAAGGGCATCAGGCACGCACACGGTAGCCGACGCCGCGAACGGTCTCCAACTGCTCCCCGCAGGTTCCGAGTTTGCGCCGCAGATTTTTAACGTGCGCGTCGACCGTGCGGTGGTCGGCGAAGCGGTCGTCACCTAAAACTGCCAACAGTTCGGGGCGGCTACGGACGACGCCTGGTTCTCTGGCGAGGTGCGCCAAGATATGCAGTTCGCTCGGCGTCAGCGCGACCTCCTCGCCGTGACAGCGTGTGAGATAGGTGCTGAGGTCGACTTCGAGCGCCCCCACACTGAGTAAGCGTTTGGATTCTGACGGCGCGTTCGTGCGGCGCAGCACCGCCTTGACGCGGGCGACGACCTCGCGCGGGCTGTAAGGCTTGACCACGTAGTCGTCCGCGCCTAGACCTAACCCGACGAGTTTGTCGACCTCCTCGTCGCGGGCGGTGAGCATGATGATCGGCACGTCGGATTCAGCCCGGACGCGCCGCGCGACCTCGAGCCCGTCCAGTAGCGGCAGCATCAGGTCGAGTAAAATCAGGTCGGGGCGGGCCGCCCGCCACAGCTCGAGGGCGCGTTTGCCGTCCCCCGCGCGTTCGGTGCGAAAACCCTCGCGCGCCAGATACT
>JAABUN010008918.1_pt1 | contig 10037 bp, 7 predicted proteins | sample 5559311 | NCBI WGS metagenome assembly JAABUN01 (sample SAMN10711877, study PRJNA513370) | rock metagenome | isolation source: Antarctica rocks | place: Antarctica: Victoria Land, Siegfried Peak sud
CCGGTCTCGACGGCCTCGACGGTCTCGCAGGTCTCCTCGACCAGGTAGGAGACCAGGGTGAGATGGGTCTGCTCGGCGTCCCAGGGACAGTCACGGCGCAGCCGGGTCATCACCGCGACGAGCCGCTCCAGCTCGGGCTGGGCCACCTACTGCGGGACCTCGGGGGTGGGGCTCGCGGGCCTGGCCAGCGACCCGGACCCGTCGGAGACGATCAGCTTCTGCTGGGGGTCGAGCACCCCGTAGCGCGGGTTCAGGGTGACGTCCTGCTCGGCGACGGCGGCCAGGAAGGCCTCGCTGCCGAGCTTGGTCGACACGATCTGCTGGTCAGCGAGGTCGTAGGCCACCGAACGGGCGGCCGGCACCGCCACCAGCCCCTCGACGGAGCTGCCCTGCAGGATGGTCTGCCGGTCGGCGTCGCTGATCGCGATGTTGTTCTTGCTGGCCAGCTGTTCGGAGATCGCGCCGTAGATCATCGCGTTCAGCACCGCCGACGTGGAAACCTGCTGGCCTTCCTCCAGGGTGGTGCCGATTCCGTCCACGGATGCCTTGACCTGCTGGTCGGTGATCCGGATCCCATCCACGTACGCCGCAACGCCCGGTTCCGCGTTGGCACAGCCCGCCAGCGCCGTCAGCGCCAACAGCGAGGCGACCCCGAGGCCGCGGGCCGACGAGAGCCAGCGGGGACGACCCCCCGTGGACGCTGCGGAAAAGGCTGTGTTCATAGCCGGGGGGCGACCCCCCTGGGACCCCCCGGAAAAAGCAGTGTTCATAGCCGGGGGGCGACCCCCCTGGGACCCCCCGGAAAAAGCTGGTGCTGACTTCATGGACCATCCTCGTCGATCGGCTTCGGGGGCGATCCTACTCATGACGCACCCCCTTTCTCAGGAGGTGAAGATGTCGCTGATCACCTTGGAAGCCCAGTCGAGCAGCTCGGTGTCCTTGATCTGCGGTCCGCCGATCGTGGCGCTCATCGGCCGCGGCACCAAGATGTGGGCCGCGGTTTCCTTGATCACGCTGCGTGGGTAGAGCCGCTTGAGCCGCATCGCCTTGGAGTCGAGCAGCTCCGCCGGCCCGAACCGGACGAAAGCGCCCTGGTTGACGATCTCGGTCAGACCCGCCTCCCGGGCGAACAGCCGGAACCGGGCCACGGCCAGCAGGTTCGCCACCTCGGGCGGCGGCGAGCCGTAGCGGTCGTGCAGCTCCGCCTCGACCGCCTTCATGTCGGCAACGGCGCGCACCTCGGCCAGCCGCTTGTACATCTCCAGGCGCAGCCGCTCGGACTCGACGTAGTCGGTGGGCAGGTGGGCGTCGATCGGCAGCTCGATCCGGACCTCGGGCTCGGGCTCGCTGTCCTGGCCGCGGAACTCGGCCACGGCCTCACCGACCAGGCGGATGTAGAGGTCGAAGCCGACGTCGGCGATGTGGCCGGACTGCTCCCCGCCCAGCAGGTTCCCGGCGCCCCGGATCTCCAGGTCCTTCATGGCGATCGCCATCCCGGCCCCCAGGTCCGTGTGCGCCGCGATCGTGGTCAACCGGTCGTGCGCGGTCTCGGTGAGCGGCTTCTCCGGCGGGTAGAGGAAGTACGCGTAGCCGCGCTCCCGGCCCCGCCCTACGCGACCCCGGAGCTGGTGCAGCTGGGACAGCCCGAGCTGGTCGGAGCGGTCGATCAGCAGGGTGTTGGCGGTGGAGATGTCCAGCCCGGCCTCCACGATGGTGGTGCACACCAGCACGTCGGCGCGCCGCTCCCAGAAGTCGACCATCACCTGCTCCAACCGCTGCTCGCCCATCTGCCCGTGGGCCGTGACCACCCGGGCCTCGGGGACCAGCTCGGAGATCCGCCGGGCCGTCTTGTCGATGCTCTGCACCCGGTTGTGCACGAAGAACACCTGACCCTCGCGGCTCAGCTCGCGGCGGATGGCCGCGCTGACCTGCGCCTCCTCGTACGGGCCGGCGAAGGTGAGCACCGGGTGGCGTTCCTCGGGCGGGGTGGTGATGGTGCTCATCTCCCGGATGCCGGTGATGGCCATCTCCAGGGTGCGCGGGATCGGGGTGGCCGACATGGCCAGCACGTCGACGTCCATCCGCAACCGCTTCAGCTGCTCCTTGTGCTCGACCCCGAAGCGCTGCTCCTCGTCGATGATGACCAGGCCCAGGTCCTTGAACTTCACCTCGCCGCCGAGCAGCCGGTGGGTGCCGACCACCACGTCGACCTTGCCGTCCGCCACCCCCTCGATGGTGGCCCGGGTCTCGGCGGCGCTCTGGAACCGGCTGAGCGGGGCGACGTTGATCGGGAAGCCGGCGTAGCGGTCGGAGAAGGTCGCGTGGTGCTGCTGGACCAGCAGCGTGGTGGGCACCAGCACGGCCACCTGCTTGCCGTCTTGGACGGCCTTGAAAGCGGCCCGAACCGCGATCTCGGTCTTGCCGTAGCCAACGTCGCCGCAGATCAACCGGTCCATCGGGATGATCTGCTCCATGTCGTGCTTGACCTCGTCGATGGCCGCCAGCTGGTCCGGGGTCTCGACGAAGTTGAACGCGTCCTCCAGCTCACGCTGCCAGGTGGTGTCCGGACCGAACGCATAGCCGCGGGAGGCCTGCCGGGCGGCGTACAGCTTGATCAGCTCGGCGGCGATCTCGCGTACGGCCTTGCGGGCCCGGCCCTTGCGCTTGTTCCAGTCCGCCCCGCCCATCTTGTCCAGGGTCGGGTTCTCACCGCCGACGTAGCGGGTGACCTGGTCGAGCTGGTCCATCGGGACGTAGAGCCGGTCTCCCGGCTGCCCTCGCTTGGAGGGGGCGTACTCGATGACCAGGTATTCCCGCACCGATCCGGCGACGCTGCGCTGGACCATCTCGACGTAGCGGCCCACCCCGTGCTGGCCGTGCACGACCGCGTCCTCCGGGGTGAGCTCCAGCGGGTTGATCTGGTTCTTGCGCCGGCCCGGCATCTTGCGGCTCGACTTGTCCGGGGGCCGTTGCCCCGACAGGTCACCGGCGGTGAACAGGGCTAGCTTGATCGCGTCGGCCACGAAGCCGTGCAGCAGCTCGCCGCAGACCACGGTGGCCATGCCCTCGGCCGGGGTCTCGCTCAGGTCCGACACCGACCGCACCGGCAGATCACGCTCGGTGAGTACCTCGGCCATCCGCTTGCTGGTGCCGTGCCCCTCGGCCATCAGCACGACCCGCCAGCCGTCGCGCACCCGCTTGGAGATGTCGGAGAAGGCCGCCTCGGTGTCCCCGCGGTAGGACTCCGACGTCTGACCGACGATGGTCCGCGACACCACGCTGGAGCCGCGCACCTGGGCGCTGAAGTCGACGATCTCGCCGTCCTCGGTCCGGGTCGGCTCGCCGCTCGGCTCGGACTCCGGCCCAGCGCTGAACGGGGACAGGGTCCACCAGGCCAACCCCCGGGCCAGGGCGGCGGCGCGTACGTCGGCGAGCGGGCGGTAGGACGACTCCCCCAGGTCGATGGGGGCTTTGCCACCGCCGGCGGCCGCTGCCCAGGACGCCCGCAGGAACTCCTCACTGGTCTTGACCAGGTCGATCGAGCGGCCGCGTACGAGCTCGGGGTCGCAGACCAGCACGTGGGTGTCGGTGGGCAGCAGGTCGACCAGCAGCTCCATCCCGTCGACCAGCACCGGCGAAAGGGCTTCCATCCCGTCCACGGCGTGGCCCTGGGCGATCTTGTCCAGCATCTCGATCAGCTCGGGGTGCTGCTGGGAGAGGGCGAACGCGCGGCTGCGCACCTCGTCGGTGAGCAGCAGCTCGCGGCACGGCGACGCGACGATATCGTCCACCGTGGTCTCACCGGAGCGCTGGTCGGCGACGGTGAAGAAGCGGATCTCCTCGACGGTGTCGCCGAAGAAGTCCACCCGTACGGGGTGCTCCTCGGTGGGCGGGAACACGTCCACGATGCCCCCGCGGACGGCGAACTCGCCGCGCCGCTCGACCAGGTCGACCCGCACGTACGCCGCCCCGACCAGCGCCGCCGCCAGGTCGCTGAGGTCGAAGTCCTCGCCGACCTTCAGCCGTACGGGGAACAGGTCGCCCAGGCCCTTGACCTGGGGCTGCAGCACGCTGCGGACCGGGGCGACGATGATCCGGGGCTGGGGCAGCTCGGAGTTGCCGGTCAGCCGGCGCAGCACGGCCAGCCGACGCCCGACGGTGTCCGACCGGGGACTCAACCGCTCGTGCGGCAAGGTCTCCCAGGCGGGGTAGTAGGCGACCGCGTCCGGCTCCAGCAGCGAGCTCAGCGCGGCACTGACGTCCTCGGCCTCGCGGTAGGTCGAGGTCACCAGGAGCACCGGGCGGCCGGCGCCGCCCCGTTCGACCGGGGCCGCCAGCGCCGCCGCGATCAGCGGCCGCATCGACGACGGGGAGGTCAGGTCGAGGGCACTGCGGGTACGCGAACGTGCGTCACCGATGGATTCGGCGACGTGGGGGTCGGTAGCGAAAAGATCAACGAGTCCCATCAGGGTCACCGGGCAAACGTACAGGGCCGAGGAAGCGGCAGCCGTCCTCGCTCGTCGACCGGATCACGCTCGGATTCGGATCCCGCTCGCCTTCGGATCAGCTTCGCTCGCGGGTGGCTTCGCGGCGGTAGCCCCACACGGTCGCGGCAACGCAGACCGCTCCCCAACCGAGCACCACGGCCAGGTGCACGGCGGTGTCGCCGACCGCCCCGCCCCCGAAGGCGTCGACGTCGACGGCCGGGGCCAAGGCGTCGCGCGCGAGCTGGCCGAAGTGGTAGGTCGGCAGCCAGGGCGCGAGGTCCTGCAGGATCGTGGGCAGCTGACGCAGCGGGAAGAAGAAGCCGGAGGCGAACGACAGGGGCAGAAAGACGAGGTTGACGACGGTGGCAACGGCCTTGGGCCGAGCCAGGTAGGCGATGGCGGCCCCCATCGGGGAGAACACGACGGTGCCCAGCAGCAGCACCCCACCCGTACGAAGCAGGGCGCCGGCGTCCAGGTCGGCCGCTCCGGCCAGCTGGGCGAGCAGGGCCATCGCTCCGGCGATGGTGACCGTGAAGACCAGGTTCATCACGAGCTTGCCGGCGAAGTAGACCCACATCGGCATCGGCGTCGCCCGCAGCCGGCGCAGCCAGCCCTTCTGCCGCTCGGCCGCCAGCTCCGCCCCGAACGAGAACAGCGCCTGACTGACCACCCCGTAGCAGGCGAAGGAGACGAAGATCATCGCCACCACCGTGGTGCCGCCGGGGAGGGCCTCGCCGGCGTTGGGCAGGCCGAACATGGCGAACAAGATGACCGGCAGGATCACCACGCCGACGAAATACTCGGGCATCCGACGGTAGCGGGTGACCTCCGAGCCGATCTGGGCCCCGAGCATCGCCGCCACCCCGCCGGTACGCGAGGCCCCAGGGCTCAGCCGTCGCTGCTCCGCGCCCGCACCGGCCGGAACGGCACTCACCGGGCGACCTCGGCCGAGGTCAGGTGGACGAAGGCCTCCTCCAGGGTGGCCTCGGTGACGATGAGTCCCTCGACGACCCGGCCGGTGCCGAACAGGGCCCGCAGGGACGGTTCGGCGTGGGCGGCCTGCAGCCGAACCCGACGGACCCCCGGCCGAGAGTCGGTGGCGCCGTCGGAGGGCAGCAGCTGCACCCCGTGGACGCCGGGCAGCGCGGCCAGCTCTGCGTCGTCGGCGTCGGTCACCAGCTCCAGCGTCCGGCCGGCGAGCAGGCCCTTGAGCTCACGGGGGGTGCTGTCGGAGAAGATGCGGCCGCCGTTGATGATCACGACCCGCTCGGCGGCGAGATCGGCCTCCGCCAGGTTGTGGGTCGAGAACAGGATCGTCTTGCCCAGGGCAGCGAAGTCGCTGACCTGGCTCCAGAACACCCGGCGGGCCCCGACGTCGAGGGAGGCCGTCGGTTCGTCGAGGTAGAGCAGGTCGGGGTCGCCCACGATGGCGAGGGCGAAGGACAGCCGCTGCCGCTCGCCGCCGGAGAGCTGGGTGACGCGGCGGCGGCGCTGGCCATCGAGGGTGGCCCGCTCCAGCACCTCCCCTGTGGGCAGCCGGTAGGGGTAGTAGGCGGCCACCAGATCGATGATCTCGGTCACGGTCAGGCTCTCGGGGGCGTCGGTGTCCTGCAGCATCGCGCCGACCCGGCCGCGGACCGTCGGCGACGCCGGGTCGGACCCGAACACGCGAACCGTTCCCGACGTCGGGCTGCGCAGCCCCAGCAGCATCTCCAGGGTGGTCGTCTTGCCCGCCCCGTTCGGTCCGAGGACGGCGACCACCTCGCCCGCGCCGACCCGCAGGTCGACCGCGTCCACGGCCAACACCTCGCCGAAACGCCGGGTCAGGCCAACGGCTTCGATCACGTCGGTCCGCACGACCTACCCCTCCCTGCCTGGCCCGGGGTGACCGGACGTGGCGAGCCTACGCAGCGGCCCAACGTACGAGTGGCCCAACGTACGAGTGGCCCAACGTACGAGTGGCCCAACGTACGAGTGGCCCAACGTACGACGGGTGCACCAGCCGGTGGCGTCTCTCAGGAGTTGAAGGTGCTCTGGGTGCGTTCGAGGCCGTCGGAGATCAGGGCCTCGACCGCATCCGCGGCGCGGGCGACCTCGACAGCGACGTCCTCCCGCTCACCGGCCGGGAAGTTGCTGAGCAGGAAGTCGGCCGGGTCCTGCCGACCGGGAGGCCGACCCACCCCGACCCGTACGCGGTAGTAGTCGCCCAGTCCGCCCAGGGAGCGGCGGATCGACTTGAGGCCGTTGTGGCCGTTGTCGCCGCCACCGAACTTGATCCGCAGCTGACCGGGGTCGATGTCCAGCTCGTCGTGCACCAAGACGAGCCGGTCTATGGGGATCTTGTGATAGCTCAGCAGACCGGACACCGGCCCGCCCGTCTCGTTCATGAACGTCCGGGCCTTGGCCAGGGTCAGCCGCTGGTTGTCCGCGCCGGGAGGCCCGAGACGACCCTCGGCCACCTCCGCACGCATGCCCTTGGCCGCAGCGAACCGGACGCCCATCCGCCGCGCCAGCTCGTCGACCACGTGGTAGCCGACGTTGTGCCGGTGCCGTGCGTAGGTCGGGCCCGGATTACCGAGCCCGACCACCAGCCAGGGCTGCATGACGCAGCCGGACCCGACGCTAGTTCTCTTCGCCCTCGGTGGACTCCGAGCCTTCGGCGGACTCGCCCTCGGCGGACTCGCCCTCGGTCTCCTCAGCGTCCTCGTTGATCGTCGGCTCGATGCCCAGCTCGGCCTCGGCCTCGGCCAGCTCGGCCTCCAGCGCCGCCTCGGACTGGGCCGCGGTGATGTTGACGATGAGCGCCTCGGGGTCCATCCCGATGGTGGAGCCCTCGGGCAGCACCAGGTCGCTGGCCAGGATCTGCGTACCGGCCTTCAGACCCTCGATCGAGATGACGATCTGCTGCGGGATGTGCGTGGCCTCGGCCTCGATGGAGACGCTGTTGTGGTCCAGCACGACCAGGGTCTCCGGAGCGGCTTCGCCCTCGATGACCACGGGGACGTCGACGGTGACCTTCTCGCCGCGGCGTACGAGCACCAGGTCAACGTGCTCGATGCTGTGCTTGATCGGGTCCCGCTGCACCTGCTTGGGCAGCGCCAGCTGGGAGGTGCCGTCCACGTCGATGGACAGCAGGGCGTTGGCGGTGCGCAACGCGAGCAGGGTCTCGTGACCCGGCAGGGTGATGTGGACGGGATCGGTGCCGTGTCCGTACAGGACGGCGGGCACCTTGTGCGCACGGCGGATCCGGCGGGCTGCACCCTTGCCGAACTCGGTACGCAATTCGGCAGTGAGCTTTACCTCGGGCACGAACGGACTCCTCAAGACGATGTGGCGTGTTTACGGCCGCCCGGCGTGAGGGACACGTGTCCATCCGACCCAGTCGATCACGGTCTGCGACCCTCGCCGAGGCAACTGCCCCACCCTAGCCCAGCGGGCGTGGGGAAGGAAACTCTCCCGGGTGGCAGCTGGCGGTCAGGATCAGGGCGAGCTCGCTGGCCTGGCGCAGCGCCTCGACCGCCTCGTCGGGCCACGAGGCCCCCGTCGCGGAGACGGCTTCGAGCAGGTCGTACGCCTTGCCGGCCAGTGGGGCCAGTGGACCGTCCAACCCGGCGAGCTGCCGCCGGCCGAGCAGGACCACCACGCCCACCGCTGCCGCCGCCCGCCACAGCAGCCCGGCCACCACCTGCTCGTCAGGTCGCACATCCATGTGCCCGCCGGCCCGCTTGCTCGGCTGTACCTCGTCGCTGAGCTCGATGCCGACCTGTACGAGGGCGTCGTAGCCCTGCAGCAGTTGCGGATCACTTTCTCGTAGTCTCTCGATGGCCGGTCGCGACGGTGCCACGGCCAAGCCGGTGGTCTGCGGCAACCTGGCATCGAGGGACCCGGGGTCGGTGCCGGGGCGGAGCAGGACGACCGCGACGACCACGGCCATCGCAAGGCCCGTTGCACGGCCGCCACCAGGAGCGGGTCCACCAGCTCCAGTGCCGTCGCCGTCGGATCCGCGCCGGGCAGCGGCCGGAGGTTGCTGAGGTCCTCGACCAGTGGGACCAGCGAGGCGATCCCGCGGATCTGATCGGGGCCGACCTCGAACCCGGACCACTCCACGACCTGACCGGCCCACAGCGCCCGCGACGTTGCTCCGGACCAGGATCGCGGCTTCTGGACCGAATCCGCCAGGAGGGCCAGCCGCCGGGTCATGTCGTACGCGACGTAGGACAGGTCGTCACGCATCGCCTCGTAGGTGGTTCGGCCGGACAGCAGCAGCACGGCCCGGAGCGCGCTAGACGCGATCGCGGCGGCGGAGGCGGCGGGCGCCACCGCCGCGGGGTCCAACGAAGCGAGCCGGGCTGTGTCGCTCCGCAGCGACGCCAGGGTGTGCACCGCCTGCGCAGCGGTGTAGCCGGGGACCGAGCCGTCCCACAGGGTGTCCGGCTGGACCATCGCATGGACCTGGTCGTCCAGCCCGCTGGATGCGACGTAGCCCGCTTCCGTCGGCGGCAGCAGGACGGGGCGGACATTGGTCGGCGGGACCCACGGGTCGGGGAGCGACCGGACCGGTTCGGGTGCGCGGGCGCGCCGCCGGAACCACATGCCGGCCAGCGTACGCACCGGCTCGATGCGGTGGACGGGTGGCGGCAGTCAACAGCCAACTCGGATCGCAATCCGCAGGTGAGCGGAGCGAGCCCCATCAACAGTGCGGGCCGCCGTGCTGAGAAGGAGCGAGCCCGATCAACTCTGTCCGCCGAAGAGGCTGGTCACCGACCCGTCCTCGAAGACCTCCCGAATCCCGCGGGCGATCAGCGGGGCGATGGGGAGCACGGTGAGCTGGTCGAAGCGGCGCTCCTCGGGGATCGGCAGGGTGTTGGTCACGATGACCTCCTCGAACGCCGACGCCTTGAGCCGCTCGACCGCCGGGCCGGAGAGGACCGGGTGGGTGGCTGCGGCGATCACGGACTTGGCGCCGCGGGCCATCAGGGCCTCGGCGGCCTGGCAGATGGTGCCGGCGGTGTCGATCATGTCGTCGACCAGCAGGCAGACCTTGCCCTCGACCTCACCCACGACCTCGTGCACGGCGACGGTGTTGGCCACGTCGGGGTCACGGCGCTTGTGGATGATGGCCAGCCGGGCGTTCAGCTTGTCGGTCCACATGTCCGCCAGCCGTACGCGACCGGCGTCCGGGGACACCACGGTCATGTCCGAGGTGTCGTACTTGGTCAGCACGTAGTCGCTCAGCACCGGCAGCGCCCACAGGTGGTCGACCGGCCCGTCGAAGAAGCCCTGGATCTGCGCGGCGTGCAGGTCGACCGACATGATCCGGTTGGCCCCGGCGGTCTTGAACAGGTCGGCGACCAGCCGGGCGGAGATGGGTTCGCGGCCACGGTGCTTCTTGTCCTGACGGGCGTACGGGTAGAACGGCGCGACCACCGTGATCCGCTTGGCCGAGGCCCGCTTGAGCGCGTCGACCATGATCAGCTGCTCCATGATCCACTCGTTCACCGGCGCCGCGTGGCTCTGGATGACGTACGCGTCGCAACCGCGGACGGACTC
>JAABUN010008919.1_pt1 | contig 10037 bp, 9 predicted proteins | sample 5559311 | NCBI WGS metagenome assembly JAABUN01 (sample SAMN10711877, study PRJNA513370) | rock metagenome | isolation source: Antarctica rocks | place: Antarctica: Victoria Land, Siegfried Peak sud
TTTTATTACAACAGCTATTTAATAAAATTGTTCTGATTATGGATATTTATTGATCCCTAAAATTATTTACATCATATTCAACAAAGGAGAGATTAACGGAACGAACCTTTGTGATTGTATTTACAACTGTAGAATTATTACTATTACGCTCTTTGTATCCATCACTTATAAATACATTGAGGCGGCCGCATAAAAATAGATAAATAATAAATTTACAATAAGGGATAGGGTGAGTAATTTGTAAAGCGTATAGTAGTATTACATTTTTACAAAAACTGATTAAACTGTTATAATATTTTTTATAGAAGCCATGGCACAACTTTAGTATTTACTATTGAAATTTTAAAACCTACAATAATGAACGAAGAACAAAACATACCTGAAAAAGCTACAGAAGCAGAGCAGGATACAAGCAAAGTATCTTTTGGCGATAGTACTTTACAATCATCTGAAGAGTTTGAAAACAATAAGGCTAAGGATAACGATGACTATTATGCAGTAGATGATCCTAAAAAGGAGATCATTACGAGTATTGGAGATGGTGAAATGCGAAATGAAGGAATAGTTGGAGAGGGTGATATTCCTGAGGAAAATCCATTCTCCGCAGAAGGAATGGCAGATGAACAGGATACAGCACTACAGGATTCCGGGAATTAAAAACAAGAATATTTTGTGGAAAGCATCACTTTGTGGTGCTTTTTTGGGTTATAGCAACCCTGGTATTATTGCATTATCAACAAAAGCAATTTTTTCGCCTGGCTTTATCCCGTATTTTGTCCTTATTCTTTTTGGAATTAATAATTGTCCCTTGCTTGTTAAAACGGAAGTCTCCATACCTGCTTATTTTTGTAGTACAATTTTAACAAGTATTACAAAAACTGAAAAGTATTACTTCTAATATTTAGCTTGCCTTTTATAATAAAAATAAAAGGCCCGGTGCAATAAAAGTCTTCCTTATCCGTCTGTCGTTAAGTATTTATTCATGCAGCAAAAAGAATCACATATGTATCCTTCGCTATAACTCAGGTTACCCCAGCATTTTCAGCACTTCATTACGGTAGAGCTTGCCGATGGGTATTTCTTCTTTATTAATCTCTATAAACTCATGTGTGTAAGACTTTACTTTTGATAGCGACACAATAAAGGAACGGTGGGTACGGATAAATTGTTTTTCGGGCAGCATGGCTTCTACCGAGTTTAAAGACTGCTTGGTAATAATAACATCATCGTTGGTAAAAACCTTTACATAGTCTTTCATGCTTTCGATGTAGCGGATATCATTTAGCATCACTTTTACCATCTTTCTATCCGCCCTGAAGTAAACGAAATTGTCCTGTTTGGGTTCTTCGGTTGCAGGCTTTGTTTCGTGGGTGTGTTGTCCTTTAAAAGCTAATGCTTTATTCACTGCTTTTATAAAACGATCGAACTGGATTGGCTTTAGCAAATAATCTATCACATCAAGTTCGTATCCTTCAACCGCATATTCAGCATGGGCAGTGGTGAAAATAACAGGCGGAGGATTTTTAACGGCTTTCAAAAATTCATTGCCATTAAGCTGAGGCATTCGGATATCAAGAAAAATAAGGTCGGTGGAATGTTGTTGTAAAAAAGACATTGCCTGTATAGCGTTACCAAATTCGCCCACCAGCTCAAGCATTGGGACAGCTTCTATATACCTGCGTATAATTTCGCGTGCAAGTGGCTCATCATCTACCAACAGGCACTTTAACCTTGCCATGTCATTCATAAACAACAGTTTTTTCAAGGCTTACCACTTGCGTTGCTTGCGGTTTTCTTTCAAGTTCAAGTGTTAGGTCCACTATAAAAACTTCTTCTAAGTCTTGAATTTTTAAGTTGTGTTTGCCGGGGTACAACAGCTCTAATCGCCGCTGAACATTCTGTATACCAATCCCCGAACTGACTGTAGTTGAATGATAGTTTTCTGCTTTGCCATTTACCAGTTTCATGTGCATGCTTCCCTCGTCAATAGTAATGCTTAAGCTAATCCAGGGTTGTTCGAGCATCTGGCTCGCTCCATGCTTAAAACTGTTTTCTACCAGTGGTAATAATAGCAGCGGAGCTATCTCAAATTCATCAACATCTTTCGGCACATCAATGTTTACGTCAAGTTTATTTCCGTAACGTATCTTTTCAAGAAGAATAAAATCCTGCAGCATCTTTAATTCTTTACTTAGCGGTATCAATTGCTGGTTACACTCGTACAGGATACAACGAAGCATATCGGATAGTCCCATTACTAATTGTGAAGCAACAGGCGAAGTGTTTTGCGTATAGGAATAAATATTGTTGAGCGTATTGAATAGAAAATGCGGATGCACCTGCGCCTTTAGCAACTGCAACTGCGACTGCATATTCTCCTTTTGCAACTGCATATTCCTTTGTTCTTTTACGTACCAGTGTTTCATAAGCTTTATTGCGGCCGCAATACCACCTATGGTTATAGCGCCGCGTAAACCTGCAAGCAAAGCCATGTAAAAAGGTACATTTACCGGCATTCGGGCAGTTCCTATAACGGAAGAAGGTAAAAGGTACCGGCGAATATCTGCAAGAAAATACATGCTGAGAACAGCGGAAATAAGCGCAGTAAGAAGAAACAGGATAACCACTCCTAAAGCGGTAAGCACATACCTCGACTTAAGTAATAATTGAGGCACTACAAAGTACATAAGGGAATACGATAAAAACATATGTGGCACTAAAAATACTACTGCATCTATTGCACTTATGACTAACCTGTTTTGGTAAGGGCCGGGAATTGGTGCGGGGGTAAAAGAATATAAAAAGGTGCAGAAAAGCCACCAGCAAGACCAGAAAAGGAGATGCCTTTTAGCCTGTATTTATCGGAAAAAATGAACTGTGATGATTGCATAAGTGGTCATAAATTTAAACATCTATTTTTATGTATGAAAATGCTTTGCGACTAAATATATTCAAAACTGTTATTACCGGCGATAACGGGGTAGCAAAAACAATTAATATCCTTTCAAATTTGCACGCCTTTATTCATCCGGTTATTCCTTAATCTTAAAAATGTTTTTTACTAACTGCTCATTATTAGGCAACTGCATTTTTCCCCACACGATTAAAGATTGATCAAGTACTTTTTTTAGCCGCATACAGGTTTGGCGTCTTTCAGTGTTCAATTTTACGCCCTCTACTTTTTCTGAATAGATCAATACATTGTCGTTGTTATAAAAGTTTACAACACTTGTTTTGGGCAATTTAATATTGCTTTCGATTACCCAATAGCCTTTCTCTGAAATCCATTTTGGCGTTGCCTTAACTGCAGTTTCATTTTCCTGTGCTACAGCAATTACAGATGTTGTGGAAAATAACACAAGCATGATCAGGGTTCTTACATTCTTTTTCATAAAGTTTAATTTTTGTTTGTTATTGATTTGATTACGATGTAAAACTATCTGCTTAAAGAAGGCTTATTTTTTTTAATAGCCCGGTAGAAGCAGTTGGGCTATAAACAGTTGAAACAAGCAGATCAGGCGTAATAAAAAGCGATGAAAGCATTTCGTCGATAATTACCCCCGTTTGATCTTTACATCTTCTTAAAATACACGCTTGTAAACTGTAGCAATATCTTGGTTCGAAGATTTTTTTTAAAAGATAGTCTTTCAAGATCCCAACTTACTCCTCGTTTGTTATCATCTGTCGCTGGCATGATTTCTTACTTTATTTATGGATAATGCCTACTAAATGAAAGCAAAACGACAAGCTGCCACTAACTCATCCATTGCAGCAAGAGGTAGAAAATGGCCTTTCCCTACAAACATTAAACCTATGCTGGCTACCCTCGTTGATAAACCCGTTGAAGATTCGGGCTGGATGTACGAAGTAAAATGGGATGGTTACCGTGCCCTTGGATATGTAAACAATGGCAAAGTTGAAGTGCGTTCACGAAATAATAAATCGTTTAATGAAAAGTTTTATCCTGTTTATAATGCCTTAAAAAAATGGGGAGTGAATGCTGTGGTTGATGGTGAAATTGTGGTGGTGAATGAAAAGGGCGTTCCGGACTTTGGCGATCTGCAAAACTGGCGAAGCGAAGCGGATGGCGCGCTTGCCTTTTACCTGTTTGATATTTTATGGCTGGATGGAATAGATGTGATGAATGTACCGCTTAAAGAACGTCGCGAAATATTGCGCAGTGTTGTACCAAACGAAGGCTTGGTTAAATTAAGCGAAAACTTTGAGGCAACAGGCAGCGAATTTTTTACCCTTGCCGAAAAAATGGGTCTTGAAGGCATTATGGCTAAAAAGGCTGATAGTATTTATACACCCGATCTTCGAAGTAAAGAGTGGCTGAAGATTAAAACTGAAAAGCACCAGGATTTAATAATCGGCGGCTATACTCGAAACGAAGGAACGCCAAAGCCTTTCAGTGCATTATTGTTAGGCTGGTTGCAGGATGGCGCTTTTCATCACCTTACGCCTGTTGGTACGGGCTTCAACGTAAAGATGCAAAACACCATATTGGAGAAATTGAAACCCCTTAAAATACCTGATTGTCCTTTCATACATTCGCCTGCATATAACAAACCTTCAAGGTTTAGACCTAACCCGCCAAAGGCTGAAGTAACATGGGTAAAGCCTGAAGTAGTTTGCGAGATCAGTTACCGCGAAATGACAAAAGACGGCGCTATCCGTCATCCAAGTTTCAGGGGCCTGCGGGAAGATAAGAATGCAAAGGATGTAATAAAAGAAACACCGGTACATACAGCAGATGTAGTACACGAACAAAATACATTGGTTGAAAAAAAGGTGATCTCATCGCCGGGCAAAAACGAAAGAAAATCTTTACTTAATCCAAAGGAAGAAACGCAGGTTAAAAATATTGGCGGTCATGATATGAAGTTTACCAACCTGGGCAAAGTATATTGGCCAAACGAGAATGTGACCAAGCGTGATATGATCAATTATTATTACCAGGTGGCTGAAATTATGCTTCCCTATTATAAAGACAGGCCGCAAACCCTCAACCGTTATCCAAACGGAATTGAAGGCGAAGCTTTTTACCAGAAGGATGTAAAAGGCAAAGCACCGGCATGGATAGAAACCTTTCCATACCATAGCTATACTGACCACCGTGATAAAGAATTTTTAGTTTGTACTAATGAAGCAAGCCTGTTATACATTGCTTCGCTGGGTTGCATTGAGATTAACCCCTGGAGCAGCCGCAGGCAGGCTCCCGATAATCCTGACTGGTGCATTATTGACCTTGATCCTGATAAAAATACTTTCGAACAGGTGATAGATGCGGCATGTGTTACCAAACAGGTTCTTGATGCTATTGAAGTACCTGCTTATTGTAAAACTTCCGGGTCAACAGGGTTGCATATTTACATTCCTTTTGGTGCCAAATACGATTATGAGCAATCCAAGGAATTTGGCCGCGTAATAGCAAAACTGGTGCATGGTCAAATACCTGAATATACCAGCATAGAGCGCAAAGTAAGCGACCGCAAGGGTAAGATGTATATTGATTTTTTACAGAACCGTCCGCAAGCTACTGTTGCCGGTCCTTATTCGCTCAGGCCAAAGCCTGGCGCTCCTGTTTCGATGCCCCTGCATTGGGAGGAAGTGAAGAAAGGGCTTTCCATCCGCGACTTCACCATTTTTAATGCCGTTGACCGGATTAAAGATATTGGAGATATTTTTAAAAACGTTTTAGGCGAAGGAATTGAGTTGGAAAAGGTGCTGGAAAAAATTGAAAGTTTATTCGGGGGAGGGTGACAATTTCGACACGAGTTGGATTTGTGTTTCAGGGTGAGCCTGTCGAACCCTTAATGAACATAGGACTGCTTCTGAACTTTCTTCGACAAAGGCTTCGACAAGTTCAGCCTGACAATACCTGATTGCAGTAAAAAAACTAAAATTTGAAATGCTTCTATGGAGGCGTGAGCACATACAAATCAGTTCCCTATTTTTGTTATAGACAAACACTTACACTATTATGAAAAATATTTTTTTAGCATCGTTCGTGGTACTGTTATTTGCATCGTGCGGTCCTCAAATATATAAATCAGCAGGCTTCGAAACTGCGTTGGCTAAACACAAAATCGTTGCCATTCTTCCCGCCGAAGTAAACATCATGCTTCGCCCAAATCAGTCAAAAAACCTTTCTCCCGAGCAGATACAGGATATGGCTGAAAAAACGGGATACGATATACAGGATAAAATGCAGAGCTGGTTCTTAAGAAGATCGGATAAGCTGCATTATACAGTTACTTTCCAGGATATAAATAAGACGAATGCAAGATTGAAAGAGGAGCATATAGAATACAAAGATTTAAAAACGATAGACAGGGCGCAACTGGCAAAAATTTTAAGTGTAGATGCAGTAATTCAAAACAGGTCGAATATGGATAAGCCCATGAGCGAAGGCGCTGCAATAGCTGTGGGCCTTTTGGTGGGCGCCTGGGGAAGCACCAACAGTGTAGCAACTACTATTAATATTAACGATGGTAAAAGTGGCGACATACTGTGGAAATACGATTATACTGCTTCCGGCTCCATCGGCTCATCCACTACAAGACTGGTTGATAACCTTATGAGAAATGCATCGAAGAAGTTTCCGTATAAAGCAAGCTAAGGAAGTATAACTATCGCTTGATTTTGTTTTGAAAAGTGCCTTTAAGAATAATCATCTTTAAGGCACTTTTGTTTTATTACCCTCAAGCAGAAAAAATAAATTTATTACCTGAACAATGTAATATAAAGAAGCATAAGTAACTTACCCGCATAATATCAATTATGAAACATCTTGTACCAATACTATTATTCTGTACCTGCCACACATTTTCGTTTTCGCAGAACGCACAACAAATAGAGCAGAAACGTGTAAAGCTTCCTAATGGCTGGAGCCTTACGCCTGTAGGTAAAAGCCTTCCGCTTGGAGACCTTCCATTGAACATGGCAGTTAGCCCCGACGAAAAATATGTGGCAGTAACAAACAACGGCCAAAGCGTGCAAAGCATACAGCTTTTTGATGTAAAGCAACAAAAGCAGTTGGATGCGGTTACCATTCCTAAATCGTGGTATGGACTGAATTTTAGCAGCAACGGCAGGTATTTATATGCATCGGGCGGTAACGATAACAGGATATTGAAGTACGACATCAGCAGTACTAAGCTTCGTTTAACGGATAGCCTCCTTCTCGGGTCTCGCTGGCCAACAAAAATTTCTCCGTCGGGCCTTGTGGCTGACGATAAGAATAATTTGCTGTATGTGGTTACTAAAGAAGATAACAGTCTGTATATTTTTAACAGTACGCAAAAAAAAATAGCTGCTAAATATAAACTTCCTGCCGAAGCATATAGCTGTGTATTGTCCCCCGACAAAAATACTTTGTACATTACCTGCTGGGGTTGTGATGAGCTATTGATTTTTGATACAAAGGCCCGAACATTTAAACAACCCATTAAACTTGGCGATAATCCTAATGAAATGGTACTGTCGAAAAACGGAGGTTTCGCTTACGTATGTAATGGTAACGAAAATACTGTGTCGGTAATTGACCTTAATAAAAGCGCAGTGATCGAAACGCTTAATGCTGCATTGTATGCTAATTCTCCCAATGGTTCTACACCTAACGGGCTTGCATTAAGTGCAGATGAAAAAACATTGTATATAGCTAATGCAACCAATAATTGCCTTGCTGTATTTGATGTAGAAAAACCGGGAATGAGTAAGGCTGAAGGCTTTATACCAGTAGGCTGGTACCCTACAAGTGTAAAGGTGATCGGGAAAAATATTTGGGTGGCTAATGGTAAAGGGTTTACCTCAATGGCTAATCCCGGTGGACCAAATCCTTTAGGCAGAAGGCAAAGGGTAGGGCACCATATAGGGGATGTTTCGAACCCGCCTCAGGTTGAATATATAGCAGGGCTTTTTAAAGGTACCCTAAGCATTATTAACGAACCTTCGGAGGCGCAGTTGAGGATGTATTCGAAAGCCGTATATGATAACACGCCTTATACAAAGAAGAGAGAAGAGACTGCCGAAGGAGGAAGCCCAAATAATCCTGTTCCTACAGAAAGAGGACAAAAATCGCCCATTAAGCATGTATTTTATGTAATTAAAGAAAACCGCACTTACGACCAGGTGCTTGGCGATATACCCGAAGGAAACGGAGACACATCCCTTGTATTGTTTGGCGAACATATAACGCCTAACCAGCATGCCTTAACCAGGCAATTTGTATTGCTCGATAATTTTTATGTAGATGCTGAAGTAAGCGCTGACGGACATCAATGGACAATGGGCGCTTATGCCAACGACTTTGTCGAAAAAACATGGCCAACAAGTTATGGCAACAGGGGCGGCACATACCCCGGCGAAGGCAAAAGGGAACTTGGAAATAATAACGGTGGTTTTATCTGGAACGCCTGTAAACGAAGCGGCGTTAGTTACCGTAGCTACGGCGAGTTTGCTGATGAAGGTAAAGCTAATGTTGACGAATTAAAAGGGCATGTCTGTAATTACTTTACCGGCTTTAAAATGGGAGTGAGAGATACTACAAGGTTCTACCAATGGAAGAGAGATTTTGATTCGCTCCTTGCCATTAATGCAGTCCCTCAGTTTAACAGTATAAGAATGGGCAACGATCATACGGAAGGATTGAAGAAAGGTAGTCCTACGCCTTTTGCTCATGTAGCAGATAACGACCTGGCAGTAGGCATGCTGGTAGATTATTTAGCAAAAAGCCCCATCTGGAAAGAAACAGCCATTTTTATTATTGAAGATGATGCACAGAATGGCGCCGACCATGTAGATGCTCACAGAAGCACAGCTTATGTTGCAGGTGGTTTTGTAAAGAGAGGCTTTGCAGACCATACCGCTTATTCAACCACATCTATGCTAAGAACAATAGAACTGATTTTAAGCATCCCTCCAATGACTCAATATGATGCAGCAGCAGTACCCATGTGGCGTTGCTTCGATACTGCAGCAAAAGCTTCAGATTTTACTTTTCTCAAATCAAATATTGATTTGAATGAAAAGAATGTAGCCATAAATAAATGGCAGAAAAAATCGGAGAAGTTCAACCTGGCAAAAGAAGACTCGGCACCCGACCTTGAATTTAATGAAGTGCTCTGGCATGCAGTTAAGGGAGAACACGTACCTTTTCCTGGTGCAAAGAGGTCTGCATTTGTGCAGGTAACTTCAAAAGACGATGACGATGATTAGATGTCCAAACCGGGATTTATAAGATTTTTAGGATTAAGGGGAAAACTACGCATAGAGGCATGAAAAAAATTTTCTGCTTTTATGAATATGAATGCTTAATAAAAACTTTTGCCCCTATAGCCCTAAAAACCTAATGACTTGATGACCTAATGACTTCAATGCCCCAATGACTTAATGACCCAAAATCATTTATCCCTATATTTACATCCATTTAAATTGCCATTTATAAACTAATATCCTTAGTTATAATGAACAGATCCGTTATTACCGGTTCGGGTTGTTATATACCCACAGAAATTAAGACTAACAAAGAGTTTACAGAAAGTAAATTTTATGCAGAAGATAATACTGCAATTGAAATAGAGCCGGAAGTAATAGTTGAAAAATTCAGGCAGATAACGGGCATTGCAGAACGCCGGTATATATCTAAGGATCTGACCACATCCGACATTGCTACCATAGCTGCAAAGCTTGCCATAGAAGACAGTGGCGTTGACCCCGAAACAATTGACCAGCTTATTTTAGCCCATAACTTTGGCGACGTAAAGAACAACACCATTCAAAGCGAAGCTGTTCCATCGCTTGCTTCGAGGGTTAAGCATAACCTAGAAATTAAAAATCCTAATTGTGTTGCTTATGATGTGGTGTTTGGCTGCCCCGGCTGGTTGCAGGGTATGATACATGCCGATGCCTTTTTTAAGGCAGGCATTGCAAAAAAAGCTTTGGTAATTGGCGCCGAAACTTTAAGCAGGGTAATTGATATGCACGACCGCGACAGTATGATTTTTAGCGATGGCGCCGGTGCTACAGTTGTA
>JAABUN010008920.1_pt1 | contig 10036 bp, 9 predicted proteins | sample 5559311 | NCBI WGS metagenome assembly JAABUN01 (sample SAMN10711877, study PRJNA513370) | rock metagenome | isolation source: Antarctica rocks | place: Antarctica: Victoria Land, Siegfried Peak sud
ATGACGCCCGCGGTCCCGCCTGGGCCTGGGATGTCCTGGAGATCGGCGAGCACGTCGGCACCCACTTCGACGCGCCGATCCACTGGATCACCGGTCGCGACGGCGAGGATGTCGCTTCGGCACCCCGTCGCGCCTCGTGGGTCCGGCGGTCGTCATCGACAAGTCCGCCGAAGCGGAGGCCGATCCCGACTACCTCCTCACCGTGGCCGACCTCGAGGCCTTCGAGTCCGAGCACGGGCGCATCCCGGACGGTGCTTGGGTCCTGCTGCGCACGGGTTGGGACGCCCGCGCGCACGACCAGGATGCCTTTCTCAACGTGGGGGCGGCGGGGCCGGCCACGCCGGGGCTCGACGTAAACGGTGCCCGCTGGCTGGCCGAGCGCCCGATCGCGGGCTATGGGATCGAGACCGTCGGCACCGACGCCGGCGCGGCCGGGGGCTTTGACCCGCCCTTCCCGGCCCACAACCTCCTGCTCGGAGCGGGGCGTTACGGTCTGACTCAGCTCGCCAACCTGGCGAAGCTCCCGCCCACGGGCGCGCTGGTGGTCGTCGCCCCGCTCAAGCTCGTGGACGGGACGGGCAGTCCATCACGGGTCCTGGCGTTCGTACCCAGAGGGTGAGAACGACCCAGCGCCCGATCAAGCGCCGGCGGCCACCGTCGCGACGGCCTCGAGCAGCCGTTCGGCGTCAGACGCATCGTTGTAGTGCACGAATCCGGCGCGTAACGCGCCGTCGGGCTCGAGTCCGAGATGGGTCGAGAGCTCCCACGCGTAGTAGTTGCCGTGCCAGACGGCGACCTCGTTCGCGGCGAGCGCCGTCGCGACCTCGAGCGGCGTCCGTCCGTCAACCGAGAACATCAGGGTCGCCGTGCGGTCGCGTGCCGCTCCGTGGAGCGTCACGCCCGGGGTTGCGGCCAGGCCTGCGAGCGTGGCGCCGAGCAGCGCGTTCTCGTGGGCGCTGACACCCGTCCAGTCGACCGCGGCGACGTACTCGGCGGCCGCTCGCACGCCCGCGAGGGCTTCGAAGGGCAGTGTTCCGAGCTCCCACCGATCGGGCACCTCGTCCGACGAGGGCCGCAGCTTGTCCGGCTGCAGCTCTTCGAGCAGTGCCGGGCTCGCGCAGAGGATCCCGACGTGCGGGCCGAACCACTTGTACGCGGAGCAGGCCAGCACGTCGCACTCCAGTGCTTCGACGTCCATGGTCCGGTGCGGCGTCGCGTGCACCGCATCGACGAACACCCGCGCGCCGATCCCGTGCGCCGCCGCGATGATCCCCGGCAGGTCCGGGATCGTCCCGATCGCGTTGGACGCCGCGGTGACCGCCACCCAGCGGGTTCGCTCGGTGATCACCGCTTCCACCGCGGCCGCCGGCAGCTCGAGCGTCTCGGGCTCGGGCTCGGCGAAGACCACTCGCGCACCGGCCCGCTCTGCCGCGATCACCCAGGGCCGCACATTGGCGTCATGGTCGAGACGGGTGCAGACCACTTCGTCACCCGGAACGAGCGCCCGCCCGACCGCGGCGGCGAAACGCATGGTCAAGGAGGTCATGCTGGGCCCGAAGACCACGCCGCGCGGGTCGGCGCCGAGCATCCGGGCGACGCTCTCCCGGGCGCCGGAGACGAGCACGTCCGTGTCGTGGGCGGCCTCGAACGCGCCGCCGTGGTTGGCCGATCGCCCCGAGCTCATCCAGTCGGCCATGGCGTCGATCGCCGAGTCGACCATCTGCGTTCCGGCGGGGCCGTCCAGGCGGGCCCAACCGCCGCGCAGACCCGGGAAGCGGTCGCGGTTCACGAGCGCAGCTTCTCAGCCGCGGCGGCGACCGTGTCGCGATCGACCGGATAGGTCAGGCGCTCGCGCGCCGCTTCGACCGGCGTCCACCGCACCTCGTCCACCTCGTCGTTCGGCGTGAACGCCGCGTCATCGCCCTTCATGAGCCAGTAGCGCACCACCTTGTCGCGTCCCTTGCGGTCGCGGTAGTGGACGGGCGGGAGCTCGGGGCCGAGCCGGCCGCGCTGACCGATCTCCTCCGAGGTCTCCCGGAGGGCGGCCACGGCCCAGTCCTCGCCGTTCTCGAGCTTCCCCTTGGGCAACGACCAGTCGTCGTACTGGGGGCGATGGGCAAGCGCGATCTCGATCCTTCCATCGGAGCCGTTTCGCCACACGACGCATCCCGCCGCCTTCACCTGAGCACTCTCTGGGTCCATGGCGTCCATTGTGTCGCAGACCGCGTACTCGACGGTGCTGTGGCTTTGGCATAGCGTTGGCCCATGCGATCCCTGCCCAAGGTCTGTGTGATCGGCGCCGGGGCGTCGGGGATCACCGCGATCAAGGCGCTGCACGAACGCGGCTTCGAGGTCGACTGCTACGAGAAGTCCGACTCCGTCGGGGGCAACTGGGTGTGGGGCAACAAGAACGGCATGAGCTCCTCATACCGCTCCTTGCACATCAACACCTCCCGCGAGCGGATGGAGTACTCGGACTTCCCCATGCCGAAGTCCTTCCCGGACTTCCCACACCACACCCACATAGCCCGGTATTTCAACGACTACGTCGATCGCTTCGGGTGCCGCGACCGCATCCGCTTCGAGACGGGCGTCGAGCGAGCCGGGCTCTTGCCCGATGGTGCCTGGGAGATCTCGACGCCAAGGGAGAGCCCAGAGCGGTACGACGCGCTCCTGGTCGCCAACGGCCACCACTGGGACAAGCGCATGCCCGAGCCGGCGTTCGGAGGCGCTGACACCTTCACGGGCGTCCAGTTGCACTCGCACGATTACAAGGGCGAGGATCCCAACTTCTTCCGCGACAAGAACGTCGTCGTCCTGGGCATGGGCAACTCCGCGATGGACATCGCCGTGGAGGCGAGCTTCTCGGCTGAGCGGACCTACCTCGCCGCCCGACGCGGCGCTCACATCCTGCCCAAGTACCTCTTCGGCAAGCCCACCGACCAGCTCGGGGGATCACCCAGGATTCCCTTCAAGGTGCGCCGCAAGCTGTTCGAAGGGATGCTCAAGCTCTATTCGGGCGACATGGCGCGCTACGGACTCCCGCAGCCCGACCACCGCTTCGGCGAAGCCCATCCGACCATCTCGGACGACATCCTCTCGCGGGTCGCTCACGGCGAAGTCGTGCCCAAGCCGAACATCGCCCGGCTCGACGCAGATCGCGTGGTCTTCACCGACGGGTCGAGCGTCCAGGCGGACATCGTCGTGTACTGCACGGGCTACAAGGTCAGCTTCCCGTTCTTCGATCCAGGACTCATCTCGGCGCCCGACAACGACCTGCCGCTGTTCCGGCGCGTATTCCATCCCGAGATCCGCTCGGTGTTCTTCGTCGGGCTGCTTCAGCCACTCGGGGCGATCATGCCGCTCGCCGAGCACCAGTCGCGGTGGATCTGCGATTACCTCGCCGGGCGTTACGCGTTGCCCGAGCCGGCCGCCATGCGCGCTGACATGGAGACGGAGCGCCGGCAGATGTTCAACCGCTACGTCGCGTCCAAGCGTCACACGATGCAGGTCGACTACGACGACTACATCGTCGCGCTCGGCAAGGAGCGCCGCGCGGGTGCCGAGCGCGCCCGTCAGAACGGCTACGTCCTCCCCGTCCCGCCGCTCGCGTCGGCGGCTCTGGCCGCCTGAGCACCGGGTGCCGAGGGCCGAGGACGAGGGCTATGTGGACGACGTCCTCATGGCGCGTGACCTCGTCTCCAGCCCTTCGTGACGCGTCGGCGCCTGCCCAGCCCGTTCAGACCTCGCACCAGCCATCTGTAGCGCCCGGCTCGGGCGAAGGCGGCCTCGCCGGAGAGCTGGGCGATCGACGTCGCATAGGTGGGGTAGACGTGGATCACGCTCGCGAGCTCTGAGAGCTTCATCCCCTGGTGGATGGCGAGCATGAGCTCTCCGATCAGCTCGCCGGCCGAGGGAGCCAGCACGTGGGCGCCCACGAGCCGGCCCCGGTAGGTCACCGCCACGACGGCGCCCTCGTCGCGTCCTTCCGCGCGTGCCCGGTCTGAGCGGTCGAGGCCGATGCGGTGCACGGCGACCTGGTCCCCACCGTGTCGCTCGCGGGCCTGTTCGGCGGTCAGCCCGGCGTGGGCCAGCTCAGGGTCGGTGAAGGTGCACCACGGTACGAGCGCGCCTTCGCGACCCTTGCCGGGGAAGAACATGTCACGGACCGCGCGTGCTCCGTCGGCAGCGGCGGCGTGAGTGAACTGATATCCGCCGGTGACGTCGCCCACCGCGTAGACGGACTCGACCCGGGTGCGGGACCGGTCATCGACCTCGATAGGAGTTCCTCCGGGCACGAGCCCGACCGACTCGAGCCCGAGACCCTCGGCGTTGGCTCGCCGACCTGCGCCCACGAAGAGCTCCTCGGCCACCCAGCGGCGTTCCCGGCCGGCTTGGACACCGCGGACGACCTTCATGCCGCCCTCACGGGCAACGCTCTTGACCGCGACTCCCGTCTCGATCGCGACACCCTCCGCACGGAGGCGGGCCACGAGGCGCGAGGCGAGCTCGGGCTCATCCCGAGCCAGCAGCCGGGGCCCCCGGTCGAGCACCGTCACCGTCGTTCCGAGTCGGTTGAACGCCTGGGCGAGCTCGACGGCGATCGGCCCGCCACCGATGAGAAGCAGCTCCCGTGGCGCGCGCGGAATGTCCCAGACCGACTCGCTCGTGAGGAACCCGGCGTTCTCGAGGCCTTCGACGGGCGGGATCACCGGGCGCGACCCCGGGCAGAGCAGCACGAAACGGGTTCGCAGGATCTCGTCCCCGACCCGCACGGCGTGCGGCCCCTCGAGCACTCCTGCCCGGCCCACGCGGACATCCACGCCCATGGCGCGGAAGCGCTCCGGATCGTCGTCGGAGGAGGCGAGGCGGGCCTGCACCTCACGGATCCGCTCGAAGACCCGCGCGGTGTCGATGACGGGCTCGACCGCCCCGAGGCCCAGGCCCTCGGCGTTGCGCATCGCGTGCGCGGCATGGCCGGCGGCGAGCAGCGCCTTGGAGGGCACGCAGCCCGTCCACAGGCAGTCGCCACCGACCCGGTCGCGCTCTACGGCGCAGACACGCACTCCGAGGGAGGCCGCGAACTCCGTGGCCACCACGCCGGCCGAGCCCATGCCGATGACGACGAGATCGAACCTTGAGGTCACGATCAGGTCCAGGCCATCGAGGACCGGCGCTTCCAGTACTCCTCCGCCGGCTCGCGCAGACCATCGAGCGCGGACACGTCGACGGGCACTTCCCGCGCCGCGAGGTTGCTCTCCAGTGTGGAGACGCTCGCCGCTCCACTGAGGACCACGTCTACCCACGGCTGAGCCAGGGCGGCGGCGATCGCCAGAGCGTCCGGAGTGGTGCCGGCGGCGGCAGCGGCGTTCGTCAGCCGCGGGTCAGCTCCCCGAGCGGCGAGGCGGCCGTTCGCGAGCGCCTCCTTGACGATGACGCCGAGCCCCGCCTGGTGGGCGGCCGCCAGCGCGGACTCAGCTGAGCGCTCGTGGAGGTTCCACGTCGCCTGCACGGTGTCAAAGCCGCCGAGCTCCAGCGCGCGCTCGATGGCCTCCGGCTGGCCTGGGCCGCTGACCGAGAGCCCGATGCGCAGGCCGTCGGCCCGCAGACGCGCAAGCTCCTCCATGACGTCGCGGTCATCGAACAACCCGCTCTGGACCGTGGCCGAGTGGATCTGGTACAGATCGAGCGCCGGCCCGAGCAACGCTCGGCTCTCGGTGGTCTGGCGGCGGAGGTTGTCCAGGCTCAGGTCCTTGACCTCCGGTGGGTCGGCGTCGACCTTCCAGCCCGCCGTATAGACGTAGCCCCACTTCGAGCCCACGGTGACGTCCCTAGGGCGCCGCAACTCGAGCCAGGAGGCCAGGAAATCCTCGGCGCATCCGTAGGAGCGGGCCGCGTCGAAGTACCGAAGCCCGCCTGTATGGGCGGCATCGAGCACCATGTGGGTGCGCGCACGCAGAGCCTCGACGGAGCGGTCCTCGCCAAGGTCCTCACGATGGCCGAGGTTGAGATACCCCGGTCGGCCGAGGGCGGCCAGACCGAGGCCGATCGTCGAGACCCGGAGCCCGCTTGACCCCAGCGTTGTCACTCGCTGGTGGGGCTGCGCTCCTGTCCCTCGCTGAAACGTCGCTCCACGTCCTTCTCCGGCGTTTCGGGCAACTGCTCCTGCCCTTCGCTGAAGCGCCCTTCGTGCTCCGTCCCGGGTACGTCCTCGTGGCTGATGCCGCGGGCGAAGTTCGGCTTCTGGTTCTCCTCGGCGGTGTCCGGTACCTGGTCGTAGCCCTCCGCGAAGCCGTCGTCTCCGGCCTGATCGGGCCCGGCGGCGTCGTTGCCGCTGCGCCGCTCCACCGCTTCTTCGTCCCTGCTCGTCCGGTCGTGCTCTCCGGCCGAACGGGCCCCTGTATCTCCTTCGTGGCGTTCCATTCCGTAAGCCTACCCTCAGCCCGCGCCACCTGGCGCGGAACGAGTCACGAGACCTTCGGCCATCGCCCAGTCGATCGTCCGCCGGAAGGTCTCGGCGACCGGTGTGTAGGCGAGCCCCAGCTCACGGGTCGCCCGTGAGCCGTCGTAACGATGGCCGTGGAGGATGGTGTCGACCATCTCGCGGCACATCGGCGGGGGGCTGCGCCTCAGGCGGAAGACCCCTTCCACGGCCGTCCCGGCGGCTCGCGCGAGCGACGGAGGGAGCATGCGAACCCGCGTGCGGACGCCGGACAGGCCGGCGACCGTCTCAAGTGCCTCGGCCGCGCTGATCGTCGTGCCGTTGAGCACGTACCGCTCGCCCGGGCGGCCGCGTTCGGCGGCCACCAGATGCCCTTGGGTGCAATCGTCGATGTCGACCAGGCTGATGTGGGTGTCGACGAACGCCCGCAACCGCCCGTTGAGGTAGGCGATCAAGATCTTCGCGGTGCCGCCCGAACGGCCCGGTCCCTGGACCGACGAGGGGTTCACGGAGATGAGGTCGATGCCCACGCGCCGCGCCTCGGCGAAGGCGGCCAGCTCCCCCTCATGCTTGGATCGCTCGTAGACCGACAGGTAGGAGCCGCGGTGCGGGGAGGCCTCGCTTCCCACTGTGCCGGCCTCTTCTCCGAGCGACGCGGCCGAGGACGTGAGGACGAGACGGTCGACACCCGCCCGCGCCGCCGCTCGGACCGCCCCCTCCGCGCCCTGCACGTTGACGCGGAGGAGCAGCTTCGGATCGGCCGGACACAGCGTGTTGACTCCGGCGACGTGGTACACGAGGTCACAACCGGTCATGCCCGCGGTGAGAGCCTCCTCGTCGAGGATGTCGCCGCGAACCACTGCGGCTCCGCGGCATGCGAGGGCTTCGGCCGCCCGATCGGAGCGTGCGAGCGCGACGACCTCGTCGCCACGCTCCAGCAAACGTGTCGCGAGGGCGCCGCCGAGCAGGCCGCTGCCGCCGGTGAGGAAGACCCGGGCCACCCGCTACGCCGGCTCCTCTGAGAAGGAGGACGCGAAGCGCTTGAGGTAGTCGACGGCCGAGGCGAGCGTGATCGCCGCCGCCACGAGCATCGCCCACTCGTCGATGAACAGGCCGCCGATCGGATCGCCGAAGCGCAGAAGGGCAAGGGCGATGGCCACGAACTGCACGGTGGCCTTCCACTTCCCGAGCAGCGACGGCTTCATGACGGTCCCATCGGCGGCCACCGCTCCGCGAAGCCCCATGATCACCAGCTCACGGCCGATGATGATCACGCAGACCCAGGGCGAGACGCGCTCGACCGCCACTAGGGCGATCAGTGTGCCGGACACGAGCAGCTTGTCTGCGGTGGTGTCGAGAAAGGATCCCAGCGTCGTCGTGACCGACCAGCGTCTCGCCAGGTACCCGTCGAGGAAGTCCGTGCCGGCGGCGACCAGGAAGAGGGCGGTAGCGGCGAGCGACGTGGCGTCCTCGCCTTTGACGCCGGCCGAGAGGACCAGCGCCATGATCACCGGAACCATGACGATGCGCAGCGAGGTCCCCGCCGTCAGCAGCCGCACTCGTCCGTTCGAGCGCGGACGGCTCATGGTCTCGGTGGCCACAGCCGCCACGCTACCGCTCGGAGCGGCTTCACAACCCCGTGCTCACGCCGGCGGCGCAGGCCGAAGCCTCCTCGGCCGTGTCCGCGCTCAGAGCGCATCGCGCCGCCTCGCGCGCGGCCGCCAGGTCGGTGCTGCGCAGCGCGTGCTTGACAGCGGGGATCCGCCCGGCCGCCATGCTCAGCTCGCTCACGCCCAGGCCAGCGAGCAGGATGGCCGCGGCCGGGTCTCCCGCCAGCTCCCCGCAGGCCCCCACCCAGCGTCCGTGCGCCTCGGCACCGGCGACGACCTGGCTTATCAGCTGCAGGAGCGTCGGCAGCGGTCCTGCCAGCAGGTCGGCGACGTGCTCGTTACCGCGTTCCGCCGCCATCGTGTACTGGGCGAGGTCGTTCGTGCCGATCGAGAAGAAGTCCACCTCGCGGGCGAAGCGCTCGGCGGAGAGCGCCACGGCGGGTACCTCGACCATAACGCCGACTTCAAGGCCCGGAGGGCGCCCGAGCGCCGTCGCCTCTTCTTCGAGCAGCGCCCTTGCGGCCCGGTACTCGGCCAGCGTGGTGACCATGGGAAACATCACCTTCAGGGGGTGGTCGGCCGCTACGCGCAGGGCGGCGCGGAGCTGCGCCCGCAGGAGCATGGGCTCGCGTAGCGAGAGCCGGATGCCGCGCAGGCCCAGGAAAGGGTTGTCCTCGGGCGCCTGGCGGAGGAAGGGGAGTGGCTTGTCGGCACCGGCGTCGAGGGTGCGCAGGATGAGCGGACGACCGTCCAGGCCTTCGGCCACCTCCCGGTAGACGGCTTCCTGCTCCTCTTCGTCCGGCGGGTGCTCGCGCTCCAGGAAGAGGAACTCCGTGCGGAGCAGCCCCACGCCTTCGGCCCCTGACTCGACGGCCGCCCGAACTTCACGCGACCCGCTGAGGTTGGCCAGGACCTCGACACGGTGCCCATCCTGGGTCCGGCCGGGCTCGGCGGCCCGCGCGGTCAGTTGGAGTCGTTGGCGCTCGGCGCTCTCCCGCCGGTCCTCTCCCTCGGCGATGGCCTCTGCCCCCGGATCAACCCTGACCGTGCCGCCGTCTCCGTCAAGCACGAGCATCGTGCCCGGCTCCACGCCCAGCAGGGAGTCGCCCAGGCCGACCACCGCGGGGATGGCGAGGGCACGGGCGAGGATCGCGGCATGCGACGTCGCGCCGCCCCGGGCAGCCGCGATGCCCGTCACCCGCGCCGGGTCGAGTCGCGCGGCTTGACCAGGGGTAAACTCACCGGCGACCACGATGCCCTCGGGCTCTTCACGGGTGGATGAAGTCCCCGTGAGGTGGGCGATCACGCGCGCGGCGACGTCCTTGACGTCCACCGCCCGCTCGCGCAGGTACGGATCCTCGAGCTCGCGGTAGGTCTCGACCACCGCCTCGGCCGCGGAGCGCCAGGCCGCACCCGCGGTGACGCTCTCCGTGGAGATCGAAGCTCGCGCCGGGTCGAGCAGCGCTGCGTCGTCGAGCAGGAGCAGGTGCGCGTCGAAGATGGCCGCTTCTGCCTCGCCCGCACGCTGAGCCATCGACTCGCGATCGGTGACGAGGTCCGCGCGCGCCGACCCGATGGCAGAGTCCAAGCGTGCCTGTTCGGCTTCCGGCGACTCCGCCGGGCGATCGTCGTCCTGCGCCATCGGCCGAGCGAGCGGCCACGCTAGGCCTATGGCGATACCGCTTGCGGCCGGCACGCCACGGAGCTGGGTGCCGGCCGGCGGAGGCTCGGAGCGAGCCGGCTGCGATGCGCCCGGCTCGGGCGAAGCGGCGCGAGCGGGCGGCGCCCCGTCTTCTGGGTCGCCGAACGAGTCTGCAGCGAGCGCTCCAACGGCGGACAGCACCTCCGCAGCCTGCGCTCCGCGCGCTCGCACGAGGATCTCGTCGCCCCGACGGACGCTCAGGGTGACCAATCCGATGAGGCTGCGCGCGTCAACCGGCCCGCGATCGCGCGAGACGTTCGCGACCGAGACGTCGGCTTGAAA
>JAABUN010008921.1_pt1 | contig 10036 bp, 12 predicted proteins | sample 5559311 | NCBI WGS metagenome assembly JAABUN01 (sample SAMN10711877, study PRJNA513370) | rock metagenome | isolation source: Antarctica rocks | place: Antarctica: Victoria Land, Siegfried Peak sud
AGCAGTCGCAGGCCGGAGTCGAACGGCGTATCAGTACGGGCTGACATCATGCGCAGATGATGTCACGCGATGGCCGCTCAGGGGCGACCGGCGTGCTTCAAGTGCTCGCGGGTCCGGCGGTGCACCAGTACCGGGACGAAGCTCCGCACCGGAGCTGTGGCGAACTGCTCGACGATCGAGCCGAACCGCTGCTCCACCTGCTCGCGTGGGAGCTGCCCGGCGAACTCCTCCACCAGCGCCTGGCGCGCGTGCTCGAGCTGCCGCTTCTCATCGTCGACGTCCATGCCCGCTCCCCTGCCCGAGTGATGGGCCGAGCCTCGGGCCGGCATGTGAACGCAGGGTGAACGAGAGTCGTCGCGAGCGCGACGGGTTCGCGGGATGTGCGGTTGCGGCGGTTCTGCGACTGCTCGCTCAGCCGAAGCGGCCGGTGATGTAGTCCTCGGTGCGCTGCTCGTGCGGGTTGCTGAAGATCTTGGCCGTGTCGTCGATCTCGACCAGCCGGCCGGGCTGGCCGGTGCCGTCGATGGTGAAGAAGCCGGTGCGGTCGGACACCCGCGCCGCCTGCTGCATGTTGTGGGTCACGATCACGATCGTGTAGTCCTTCTTCAGCTCCTCCATCAGGTCCTCGATGGCGAGGGTCGAGATGGGGTCGAGCGCGGAGCAGGGCTCGTCCATGAGCAGGACCTGCGGCTTGACGGCAATGGCACGCGCGATGCAGAGCCGCTGCTGCTGCCCGCCGGACAGGCCGGCTCCGGGACGGTCCAGGCGGTCCTTGACCTCGTTCCAGAGGTTGGCGGCCTGGAGCGAGGTCTCCACGATCTCATCCGTCGTGGCCTTGGGCATCCGGCCGTTGAGCTTCAGACCGGCGACGACGTTCTCGTAGATGGACATGGTGGGGAACGGGTTGGGCCGCTGGAAGACCATGCCCACCTTGCGGCGCACGTCGACGGGATCGATGCCGGGGGCGTAGATGTCGTCGTCGTCCAGCGCGATCCGGCCCTCGACCCGGGCACCCGGGATGACCTCGTGCATGCGGTTGATGGTCCGCAGGGCGGTGGACTTCCCGCACCCGGACGGCCCGATGAACGCGGTGATGGACTGCTCCTCGATGACGAGGGAGAGGTCCTCGATCGCCTTGAACGTGCCGTAGTAGGCGTTCACGCGGTCGAAGGTGATGCGCTTGGCCACGAGGGACCCTTCCGGAGACGGCGGGCACGGATGCTGCGTCGTGCAACGGCGGTGGAGGGTACGGGACTCCCTGACGGGCAGGTGTCCGGCGGCGGTCGACCGACCGACGGGTCGGGCCGGAAGCGTCACGATCCGGGCCGTGGCGTCATCTCGTTCATCTGTTGTTCACCGGGACGGCGTCGGGCGGCCGCTGCCCGGTGTGCTTGCCGTTCCTCCAGCGTTCACCCGGAGCCGGTCGGGGCTTCACCTGGGCTGCCTAGCGTGCTTCTCGTCCGCCGCTGCCCGCGTCTCCCCTCGACCCTCGCACGGCCTTCCGCACGCAGACCCCCGAGAGAGGGACCACGATCTTGAAGCTCCAGCGCACCACCCGCCTCGTCGCCCTCCTGGCCGCCGGTTCGCTCGCGCTGACCGCCTGCTCCGACGACGACCAGGCCGGTGCCAATGACACCGCCGACGGTACCGAGACCACCTCCGAGCTGTCCGGCTCGCTCGCCGGCGCCGGCTCCAGCGCGCAGGCAGCAGCCATGGAGGGCTGGATCGCCGGCTTCCAGACCGCCAACGAGGGCGTCACCGTCAACTACGACCCGATCGGGTCCGGCGGCGGCCGCGAGCAGTTCCTCGCCGGCGGCACCGCGTTCGCCGGCTCCGACGCCGCGCTCGACGACGAGGAGCTGGCGCTGGCCGAGAAGCGCTGCGGCGACGGCGGCCTCATCGAGCTGCCGATCTACATCAGCCCCATCGCCGTGGCCTACAACCTGCCGGGCATCGAGGCGCTGAACCTGAGCCCGAAGGTCATCGCCGGGATCTTCAAGCAGAAGATCACCCAATGGAACGCCCCGGAGATCGCCGCCGACAACCCGGGCGTCGAGCTCCCGGACCTGGCCATCACTCCGGTCAACCGCAGTGACGAGTCCGGCACCACCGAGAACTTCGTGGACTACCTGGCCGCCGCGGCGCCGGAGGTGTGGGACTTCGAGGTCAGCGGTGACTGGCCGGTCCCGGGCGGCGAGGCAGCGAAGGGCACGTCCGGTGTCGTCCAGGCCATCACGGCCGCCGAGGGCGCCATCGGCTACGCCGACGCCAGCCAGGTCGGCGACCTCGGCACCGCGGCCGTCGGCGTCGGCGGGGAGTTCGTCGAGTACTCCCCGGAGGCCGCCGCAGCGGTCGTCGCCAACTCGCCGCGCGTCGACGGCCGGCCCGAGGGCAGCCTGGCGCTGGAGGTCGCCCGTGACACCACCGAGTCGGGCAACTACCCGATCGTGCTGGTGAGCTACGACCTGGCCTGCAAGACCTACGAGGACGAGGCGCAGGGCGAGCTCGTCAAGGCCTTCCTGGAGTACGTCGCCTCCGAGGACGGACAGGCCGCCGCGCAGAAGGCCGCCGGTTCGGCGCCCATCTCCGAAGAGCTGCGCTCCGACGTGCTGGCCCAGCTCGAGCAGATCGGCGCCTGATACTGGTCCGCCTGCTGCACCGCTTGACGCTCCGAGCGGCCACCGACGACGGTGGCCGCCCGACGGCGTGCTCCGTCCCCGTAGCCCCACCCGAGAGGACCCCGTGACCGCTCCGACCCCCACCACCGGGAGGACCCCCGAGGTCCCACCTCCGGGTGAGCCCGCACGGCCCCGGTCACGGCCGGCCCAGCGCCTCGGCGACCGGGTCTTCTCCGGGCTGTCCACCGCCTCCGGCGTGGCGATCCTGGTGGTCCTGGCCGGGGTGGCCCTGTTCCTGGTCACCGAGTCCCTGCCGGTCCTCACCGCCGACGGCGCCGACCTGCCCGGCGGCGAGGGCTTCTTCTCCTACCTGGCGCCGCTGCTGTTCGGGACGGTGCTGGCCGCGGTGCTCGCGTTGCTGTTCGCCGCACCCCTGTCGATCGGCATCGCGCTGTTCATCTCGCACTACGCCCCGCGCCGGGTGGCCCGCACGCTCGGCTACCTCACCGACCTGCTGGCCGCGATCCCGAGCGTCATCTACGGGCTGTGGGGGGCGCTGGTGCTCGCGCCCTACGTCGTGCCGAGCTACCGCTGGCTGGACGAGAACCTGGGGTTCCTGCCGTTCTTCGCTGAGCCGGTTTCGGCCAGTGGCCGGACGATCCTCACCGCGGGGGTGGTCCTGGCGGTGATGATCCTGCCGATCATGGCGGCCATCAACCGCGAGGTGTTCCTCCAGACGCCGGCCCTGCACGAGGAGGCGGCCCTGGCCCTGGGCGCCACCCGCTGGGAGATGATCAAGATGTCGGTCATCCCGTACGGCAAGTCCGGGGTGATCGGCGGGGCGATGCTCGGTCTGGGGCGCGCACTCGGCGAGACGATCGCGGTGCTGCTCGTGCTGTCCGCCTCCGGCGGGATCTCCTTCAACCTGATCGGGCAGGCCAACCCTCCGACGATCCCGTCCAACATCGCCGCGCAGTTCCCGGAGGCGACCGGGCTGACGGTCAACACGCTGGTCGCCACCGGGCTGGTGCTGTTCCTGCTGACCTTCGCGGTCAACTTCGCCGCGCGCGCCGTCATCGCCCGGCGCGCCGAGTTCGACGGAGCCTCCGGATGACCGCCACGACCACCCGACCGCCGCGCACCGACGAGGCCCTGCCGTCGGTCTACCGGCCGCTGCCGTCGTGGGTCCTGCCCGTCCTGGGCGCGGGGGCGGCCCTGCTCGCCCTGGGCCTGCGGGCGCTGCTCGGCAGCGGACCGGTGCTCACCGTGGTCTTCGCGGTCGTCCTGTTCACGATCCTGGTGAACGTCGTGTCCCGCCGCGTGGAAGGGCAGCGTCGTGCCGCGGACCGGACCGTCACCGCCGTGGTGAGCGCGATGTTCGCCGCGGCGATGGTCCCGCTGCTGTCGCTGGTCTACACCGTCGTCAGTCGCGGCAGCGCGCGCTTCGACCTGGACTTCTTCACCATGACGATGCGCAACGTCATCGGCGAGGGCGGCGGCGCCCAGCACGCGATCCTCGGCACGCTCATCATCACCGGCCTGGCAGCCCTGATGTCGGTGCCGATCGGGATGATGACCGCCATCTACCTGGTCGAGTACGGCAGGGGCAAGCTGGCCCGCAGCGTCACCTTCCTCGTCGACGTCATGACCGGCATTCCTTCGATCGTCGCCGGCCTGTTCGCCTACGCGCTGTTCGTGCTGTTCTTCGGCCCCGGCGTCCGCTTTGGCATCGGCGGCGCGGTCGCCCTGTCGGTGCTGATGGTCCCGGTTGTCGTGCGCGCCGTCGAGGAGATGCTCAAGCTCGTCCCCGCCGAGTTGCGTGAGGCCTCCTACGCCCTGGGTGTGCCGAAGTGGCGGACCATCCTGAAGGTGGTGCTGCCGGCCGCCGCAGCCGGGATCGCCACGGGCATCACCCTGGCGGTGGCCCGCGTCATCGGCGAGACCGCGCCGCTGCTGCTCATCGTGGGCACCACCACGAGCCTGAACCTCGACCCCTTCAACGGCCGGATGGCCACGCTGCCGGTCTTCACCTTCTACAGCTTCTTCACCCCCGGGGCGAACCCGGGCCCGAGCCTGGACCGGGCGTGGACCGCCGCACTGGTGCTGATGCTCATCGTGCTCGGGCTCAACCTGGTCGCCCGCGTCATCGCCAAGGCGTTCGCACCCAAGGGCTCTCGCTAGCCGCGGCTGTACATCACGTCCACGGCGTGCCGGGTGAACCCCAGCCGCTCGTACGTCCTCACCGCCGCGGCGTTGCTCTCGTCCACGTAGAGCAGCACCGAGGACAGCCCCCGCTCGCGCAGCGAGTGCAGGCCGACCAGCGTGAGGTACGGCCCCAGGCCCCGGCCCTGTTCCGCCGGGTCGACACCGACGATGTAGACCTCGCCGATCGGCGGGTGGTCGTGGTGCTCGTGCGGCGGGTGCGCGTGCGGGTGCTCCACTTCGTGCTCGTGCGATGCGTCGCCGCCGTGCCCCCCGTGCACCTTCGTCCAGTGGAAGCCAACGGGCCGGCCGTCGCGCTCGGCGAGGAAGAAGCCGGCCGGGTCGAACCACGGCTCCTTCTCGCGCAGCTCGATCTCGTGCACACCCCAGCCACCCTGGTCGGGATGGCCCGCGAACGCGCGGTTGTTCAGCTCGGTCCAGGCCTGCTCGTCCTGCCCCGGCAGGAAGGTCCGCAGCGTCACGCCGCCCGGCGCCATCGGCTCCGGCAGCGGCGTCGTGAGCGGCCGGCGCATCTGGAACAGCACCCGGCTGCGGGCGAAGTTCAGCCGGCCTGCCAGCGCGGCGGCGGCCGGCAGGTCGCCGTGCGCCCAGAGCCGCAGCCGCCCGTCCGGGCTCTGCTCGGCCAGCTCCTCGATCAGTCGTCGCCCGAGCCCGTGGCCACGCCTCTCGGGGGCCACGGCGATCTCGGCGCTGGAGCCCTCGACCTCGTCTGTGACGTCCAGATGGGCGTACGCCACGACCTGCCCGTGCTCGCGCACCAGCAGGTGGCGCACCTCCGCGTCCCCGCCGTACGGCAGGTGCAGCAGCACATGCTCGGACATCGGCGCGGTGCCGTCAGCCGCCTCGACCTGCTGCACCAGGCGGTGCACGGCCCGCACGTCGTCCGGCGGGAGACGGCCGAGGACGTCGCAGGCGGAGGGCATGCCGCGACGCTACGCGGAGCGGCTCAGGACGGGGCGGGCGACGCGTCGGCGGGGGCCGGCGCCGGTGATGCCGATTGCAGCAGCAGCAGGTCGGCGTAGTCCTCGCGGGTGAGCGGGTCGGCGGTGAGCGACCCGTCGCCGCGCGGCACCGGCAGGTCCTGGCCGTCCAGCCGGAACCGCACGCCTCGGGCCCGGCCGGGGGCGGTCAGCGTCGCCACGATCTGCGCGAAGCCCAGCGGCGGCGTGCTGACCTGCGTGTCGCCGGCCGCCAGCTTCACCACCGCGATGTCGCGCGGCCCGACCTCGACGTCCTCCACCCCCAGCGCCGTGGGGATCGCCGAGCTCGTGCCGGCGGCGACCTGCTCGGGCGTGGGCCCGTCGAGCAGCAGCTCCAGCACCTCGTCGATCCGCAACGACCGCTCGACCGGGCGCGGCTGGAGCACGACCCGGTCGCCGCGGACGAAGTACAGCGCGACGCGCCCCTCGCCCTCGGCCGGCGGCGCGGCGTTCTCGAAGATGCGGAACGGCGCCTCCTCCGGCTCGAGCGCCCGCGGCTCCGTGTCCGTCGGCACGCCGCAGCCGGTGAGCAGCACCAGCCCGCCGAGCAGCAGCGCCGTCAGCAGCCTGGCCCTCATGTCGCGGCTCCGGGCAGGACGACTCGGAACCGCGCGCCGCCGCCGGGCCGGTCCAGGATCTCGACGGTTCCGCGGTGCGCCTGCACATGCTGGGCGACGAGCGCGAGCCCCAGCCCGGTGCCCTCGCTGCCGCCGCGCATGCTCGCCGCCCGCCCGCGGGCGAACCGGTCGAAGACCAGCTCGCGCTCCTCGGCCGGCACTCCCGCGCCCTCGTCGTCGACCTCGAGGACCAGCTGGTCGTCGGCGATCTCCAGCCCAATCCGCACGGCGCCACCGCCGTGCCTCGCGGCGTTGTCGACCAGGTTGGCCAGCACCTGCTCGTACCGGCGCGGGTCGATGTCGAGGACCTCGGCGGTGCCGGTCACCTCGACCACCTCCGGCGGCAGCCGCCGGGACGCCGCCAGCGCGCGGGTCAGCGCGGCCACGTCGGTCGGCCGGCGCTCGGCGGGCCGGTCGGACTTGGCGAGCTCCAGCAGGTCGGTGACCAGCGACTCGAAGCGCGTGACCTCGTCGGTGAGCAGGTCGACCGCGGCGGCGGTCCGGTCGTCGAGGCTGTCCCGCCGCCGGTCGAGGACGCTCGTCGCCGCGGACAGCGTCTGCAGCGGGGAGCGCAGTTCGTGGCTGACGTCGGCAGCGAAGCGCCGGTCGGCCTCCGAGCGCGCCGAGACCTCGTCGACCATGCGGTTGAAGGCGACCGCGAGCTTGTCGAGGTCCGGGTCAGTGTCCCGCGCCACGCGTGCCGTGAAGTCACCTGAGGCGATGGTGCCCGCGGTGTCGGCGACCTGCGCCAGCGGCCGAAGCACGCGCCGGCTCGCCCACCAGCCGACCGACGCTCCGGCCAGTGTCGTCACCAGCGCCACCGCGCCGAGCGCCTGCGCCAGGACGGCGAGGGTTCGCTCGAGCTCGGTCAGCGGGCTGATCTCGTAGTACGACGCGCTGACGGTCCGCAGCGGCACCCCGACGACCAGCGCCGAGCTGTCGCGCAGCGGAACCCGCTGCGCCGCAGGGCTTCCGTCCTCGACCAGCCGCTGTAGGCTCCCCGGGATCGAGCTGGTGAGGCCGTTGTCGGCGGAGCGGGCGAACCACTGGCCGTCGCGTCGTACGAGTGGGCGGCGGACCTCGCCGGTGTCGAGGTTCTGCAGCGCAGCGACGATGTCGGGGTTCTCGCCGCCGAGCCCGGTGCGGATGAAGGAGGCGTCGAGGTAGGCCGCCCGGACCGCCGCGCTCTCCCGCTCGTCGAGCAGCGAGCTGCGAGTCAGCTCGTACGTCAGGACGGCCAGCGAGGCCGACAGCGCGAGCGCCCCGAGGGCGAACACGAAGGTGATGCGGGCGCGCAGGCCCAGGACCCTCATGCGGGCGTGGTCAAGGCGCGAGCTTGTAGCCCAGGCCGCGCACGGTGACCAGGTGGGCCGGGTTGGCGGGGTCACGCTCGACCTTGCGACGCAGCCGGCCCATGTGGACGTCGACCAGCCGCTCGTCGCCGTAGACGTCGTAGCCCCACACCCGGTCCAGCAGCTGCTGGCGGCTCAGCACGCGTCCGCTCTGGTCGGCCAGCTCGCACAGCAGGCGGAACTCGGTGCGTGTCAGGTGCACCTGCTCGTCGCCCAGCAGCACCTCGCCGGCCTCGGGCCGCAGCTCGATCTCGCCGAAGCGCAGCACCTTCGGGGCGCCCTCCCCGCTGCCGCTGGCCCGGCGGCGCAGCGCGCGCAGGCGGGCCGAGAGCTCCTTGACAGCAACCGGCTTCACGACGTAGTCGTCGGCGCCGGCCTCGAGCGCGGCGACGACGTCGTGGGTGTCGTCGCGCGCGCTGACGACCACGATCGGCACGTCGCCGAGGCGGCGCAGCGAGCGGATGCAGTCGAAGCCGTCCATGCCCGGGAGCATCAGGTCGACCAGGACCAGGTCGGCTGGGGCGGCCTTGTGCTCGGCCAGGCCCTCCTCGGCGGTGGGCACATCCTTGACCGTGTAGCCCTCGTCCTCGAGCGCGAGGCGCAGGGACAGGCGGATCCGGTCGTCGTCCTCAACGATCAGCAGGCGGGGCACGGGACCATCGTGCCAGCAGCGTGCGCCGCGGCGGGGTGCGGTGCGACTCCCGCTGTGTCGGCCAGCGCCGAGCCGGCTGCCGAGCCAGCGACGACGGTGACGCCGTCGGGCAGCCAGCGGGCCAGCCGGCAGCAGCCGACGACGGCGTAGGCCGCCTCGTCGTCGTAGGAGTCCAGGCCGCCCAGGTCGACGACCAGCCGTGAGCAGCCGCACTTCACCACGTCGGCTGCCGCGTGCAGCACCTCGCGGGCGCCGGCATCGTCGAGGTGCCCGGAGAGCCGCAGCCGAGCGGCTCCCGCGGCGGGGGCGTCGAGCGAGAGAGTGAACACGGCGCAGATGGTGTCCGCACGTTGCAACGGTGCAGGCGCTGTGAGGTGACGGTCCGATGACGTCGTGCGGCAGGTGGCGACCGTCACCGGACCGTCACGGGACGGCGGCGCGAACGCCACCTGCTTCGGCCACCGTTCCTCCTGTCGGCGGGGTCCCGCATCGCCGACCCGGACCGAACGGCAGGACGACATGACGATGATGGCCTCGCGCACCGCTGAGCACCCGGCCGGCGCCGACACCCTGACCGGCCCGGCCGTCGTGGTCGTCGAGGTGGTCGGCGACCTCGATCTGGCGTCCGTGGCCCGGGTGCGGGAGACGCTGCACGACGCTCTGAGCGTGAAGCCGAATCAGCTCGTGGTCGACCTGAGCCGCTGCTCCTTCGTCGACGCGAGCGTGCTGGCGATGCTGCTCGACGTCCACCGTCGGGCCTGGCGCAGCGGCGGGGTGCTGACCCTGCGCGGCTGCTCGTCGCGGGTGGTGCGCCTGCTGTCGCTGACCGGCCTGCGCCGGGTCTTCGACCTGGAGGCCTGCGCCTGAGCTAGACCAGCGCGGGCTCGTCCTCGGCGAGCGCGCTGATCGGCGGCGTCACGAACTTGTAGCCGACGTGCCGGACGGTGCCGATCAGCTGCTCGTGCTCGGTGCCGAGCTTGGCGCGCAGCCGCCGTACGTGGACGTCAACGGTGCGGGTGCCCCCGTAGTAGTCGTAGCCCCACACCTCCTGCAGCAGCTGCGCCCGGGTGAAGACGCGGCCGGGGTGCTGCGCGAGGTACTTCAGCAGCTCGAACTCCTTGAACGTCAGGTCCAGTACCCGTCCGCGCAGGCGGCAGGTGTAGGTGCCCTCGTCGATCGTCAGCTCCCCGGCGCGGACCACGCCCGGATCGCCGGCCGGCGCGGCCTCGGCCTTCTTGCCGGTCGCCAGCCGCAGGCGGGCCTCGACCTCGGCCGGGCCGGCGCTGTCGAGCAGCACGTCGTCGACGCCCCACTCGACGGTCAGCGCCGCCAGACCGCCCTCGGTGAGCACCGCGAACAACGGCGCCGTCACCCCCGTCGTGCGCAGCAGGCGGCACAGCGACCGCGCGGCCGCCAGGTCCTTGCGGGCGTCGACGAGCACGACATCCGGCGCGGGGGTGTTCAGCAGCGCGGCGACCTCGGCGGGGGCGACCCGGATGGAGTGGCCGAGCAGCGCGAGCGCCGGCAGCACCTCCGACGAGGGGCTCAGCGCGTTGGTCAGCAGCAGCAGCAGGCTGGCCATGGGTGCTCCTCC
>JAABUN010008922.1_pt1 | contig 10035 bp, 9 predicted proteins | sample 5559311 | NCBI WGS metagenome assembly JAABUN01 (sample SAMN10711877, study PRJNA513370) | rock metagenome | isolation source: Antarctica rocks | place: Antarctica: Victoria Land, Siegfried Peak sud
CGACCGGCTGATGCTGTGCCCAAAGCCGGTCGCTCACGCTCGCGGTTCATTAATGAGGCACTCGAGGAGGCACTTTTCAGACTGCCTCTAATGCGATTGCCCTGGAGTTTTGCTATGAACCACCGTTTCACCGCGCGCCGCGATTGGTTCGCTTGCCAGCAGGTTGGCGACGGCGTTTTTCACATCGAAGAGCCGTTTTACCACGCCGATTACCGCTGTAACATCTTTCTCATCAAAGGCGAGAAGTTCGATTTAGTCATCGATTCGGGGCTGGGAGTTGCGTCGTTGCGACAGTTTTTAAGGCCGTGGAGCGAAAATCCGACCTTGTTGGCTTCGCACGGCCATTACGACCATTTGGGCAGCAACTGGGAGTTCGAAAATCGTTGGGCGCACGCCAGAGAAGCCGAGATTTTGGCGCACCCGACGCGCGAAAACACCTACGCCGACCCGGTGCTGAAAACCGCCGATTTCAGCGAATTGCCGTGGGATGGTTTCGAGGCCAGCGATTGGCAGCCGCAAAGCGCGCCCGCGACGCGGATTCTGGAAAACGGGGAGGTTTTGGATTTGGGAAACCGAAAACTCGAAGTGATTCACGCGCCGGGGCACTCCTGGGGCCTGATTTGTCTGTGGGACGCGGAAAACCGCGCGCTGTTTTCGACCGACGCGGTTTACGACGGCGAAATCTTCGATTTCCTGCCGTGCAGCGATGTTCCGACATACCTCCAAACCATGAAAAAATTGCGCGAATTGCCGGTTGAGGTCGCTTATCCATGCCACAACCAGATTCTGGACGGCGAGCGGTTTCGCGCGGTGATCGACGCTTATCTGAAGGCCAAATCTACTTTATGAAAACCGAAATTTTGCCCGCGAAAGCGGCACTCGTCGTGATCGACATCAGCAAAGACAGCCTTTTGCCGCCCGAATCGAGCGGCATCGCACTTTTGGGCGCGCCCGAAGCCGTCGCCAACTCGCGCCGCGTGATCGCGGCGGCGCGTGAGGCGGGTTTGCCAATTATTTGGATTCAGGAGCTGCACCGCCCATCAATGGTCGATTTCGGGCGCGAACTCGACGGCGCGGAAACGATTCACTGCGTCGAAGGCTCGCCCGGCGCGCAGTTTTTGGACGATTTGAAGCCGCGCGAAGACGAATTTTACGTTCCCAAGCGCCGCTATTCGGCGTTTTTCGGCACCGACCTGGAAATTCTGCTCAAAGGTCTCAAGGTCGAAACCCTCGTTCTCATCGGGTTTTTGACCGATGTTTGCGTTCACTACTCCGGCGCCGACGCGCACCAACACGACTACCGCATCCGCGTGGTGCGCGAATGTGTTGCCGGTTCCAGTCTGGAAGCGCACGACGCTTCATTAAACGCCCTCGAATATCTGCAACGCGGCGCGGTCGTCTCGACCGACGCCATGATCGACGCGATTCACAATTCCACGCTTCAGGAAGCCATTTTATGAAAAATTTCAACTCTTTTAGCCCGCTCAATGCGGCGCTCCTCGGCGGCTTTTTGCTGGCCGGATGCTCGAATTCGACGCCAACCGCTTCCAGCGAAACGGATGCGGCGCAAAACACCGCGACAGCGGTTAAAAGCGAAGAAAAACTGTCGGGCCAACCGTTCCAAATCGGTTACAACCAGTGGATCGGCTCGGTCGGCGTGTTTCTGGCCAAAGAAAAAGGCTATTTCAAGGATGCCGGACTCGATGTGCAAATGAAGCCGTTCGCCGGCCCCGCCGACAGCGTGCCGCCGCTCATTGGCGGAAAACTCGACGCCGCTTTGACAACCGCCGACACCGCGATTCTTTTGTCTCAACAGGCGAATGAAAATCCGGTCAAAAACGTCTTCATCACCGACACTTCGGCGGGCGCCGATGCGGTCGTGGCGCAGGGCGGCATCAAAACTTTGGCCGATTTGAAAGGGAAAACTGTCGCGGCGACCAAAGGGCAGTGCAACGAACTTTTGCTGCTCAAAGGCTTGCGCTCCGCCGGTTTGAGCGAGACCGACGTGACTGTCACCAACATGGACGCCGACGCCGCGGGCGCCGCGGTCGTCGCCAAAAAGATTCCCGCTGCGGTGACGTGGGAGCCGTGGATCACCAAAGCGCGCAACGCGGGCGCAACGGTGATTTACAGCTCCAAAGAAGCGCCTAACCTGATTTTGGATGTCGTTACCGTGTCGCAGAAAACCTTGACCGAAAAGCCCGCCGATGTGCGCGCCCTGGTCGCGGCGTGCGTCAAAGGCAACGAATACGCGATCAAAAACCCCCAGGAAGCCGCCAAAGTCGCCGCCAAATACTTCGGTTCGACCGAAAAAGAGGCGCTCGACATGATGACCAAAGTCAAGCTCTACACCGGCGCCCAAAACGCCGATTTGATGGGCACCGACGCCGCGCCCGGCCCCGTTACCAAAAGCGCGAAAGAGATTTCCGATTTTTTCCTAAGCCAGAAAGTGATGACCAGCGCGCCAAAGGGCAACTTCTTCGACGCGAGCTACTTGCCGGGGAAAGGCTGAGAAATGGCGGGCCAACTGCTGCTTCGTCCGCTCCCGACGGACAAAATCCGTCCCGACAACACCGCGCTACTCGTGATCGACATGAACCGCGATTTCGTCGATGAGGGCGCGGTTTTGCAAACGCCGGGCGCGCTGGAAATCGTTCCGACGCTCAATTCAATGGCAAAATGGGCGCGCGAGCGCGCTTTGCCGGTGATTTGGACGCTGGAAATGCACCGCGCCGATGGGAGCGACTACGGAATCGAACTCCAATTCGACCCGGTTCATTGCGTCGAAGGCACGCCGGGCGTTGAATTGACACCGGGCCTCGAAGTGCGGCCCGAAGACCGCTTCATTCGCAACAAACGGCGCTACGATTGCTTCGCGGGCACCGATTTAGACTTGTTGCTGCGCGGAAATCGCATCGAAAACCTGATCTGCTGCGGCGTGACCACGCACTGCTGCGTGATGGCGACGGTTTATACCGCGCGCCACCTCGATTATCGCGTCGTCGTGCCGCGCGACGCGGTCGCGGCGATTTCGGCGCAGCATCAGGAGGCGGCGCTTTTGTGCATGAGCGAAGGTTTCGCTTACATCAGTGACAGCGACTCGGTGATAAATCTTTGGTGAAAGGCGTAGGGAGATGGCAAGCGCCACTCAGACTGTTGCTCAGAAGCTGTTTGAAAAGGCGAATGAATTCGCAGCCAGAAAAAGCCGTCAACCTTCGTTGACGAAATCCCGCAGTAACGTGGTTGCATCGCTGCCAAATGTATTCGTCGGCGCAGGCCGACGGCTTTTTCTGGCCGCGAATTCATTCGCCGGAACTTTTCAAAGTGTTTCTCAGAGGCCAACCGGCTTTGCGAGAACCCCAATATTTCTATGGAAATCCAACACATTCACGCCCCCGGCGCGCCGAATCCCATCGCGCCTTTTAGCCATGCGACCGCGTGGGGCGACTTGCTTTTCATTACCGGACAGATGCCGATCATCGCCGCGACGGGCGAGTGGGTGCGCGGCAGTTTCGCGGCGCAAACCGAGGCGGTGATGCGGAACCTCGAACCGGTTTTGCAAGCGGCGGGCAGCGATTGGAGGCACGTTTTGCACGCGCGCATTTACCTCACCGATTTCGCGCGCTACGCCGAGGTCAACGCGGCTTACGCGGCGTGGTTCGAGGCCGGGAAGTTCCCGGCGCGCACCTGCATCGGCGTCACGGCCCTCGCGGGCGGCGCCGATGTCGAAATCGACCTGGTGGCGGTCAAAATCGGTGGGGGCGCGGCGTGAACGATTTCAATTGGGATTTTCCTTATCCGTCGCGGCGAATGCCGGTTTTCGCGCGCAACGTGGTGGCGACTTCGCAGCCGCTCGCGGCGCAGGCGGGATTGCAAATGCTGGCGCGCGGCGGCAACGCCGTCGATGCGGCGATTGCGACCGCGATTACGCTCACCGTTGTCGAACCGACCAACAACGGCATCGGCAGCGATGCCTTCGCGCAGGTTTGGGACGGGGAAAAATTGCACGGCCTCAACGCGTCGGGCCGCGCGCCGCAGGGTTGGAATCTGGCGCGTTTCGCCGGGCGCCATGCGATGCCGCTGCATGGCTGGGACGCGGTGACGGTTCCGGGCGCGGTTTCGGCGTGGGTCGCGCTGTCGGAGCGTTTCGGCGCGCTGCCGTTCGAGGATTTATTCGAGGCGGCGATTCGCTATGCGCGCGATGGTTTCGCGGTTTCGCCTTATACCAGGTGGCGCGCGGGCCAATATAGCGAATTTCCCGAATGGCAGCGCGTTTTTTGCCCAAACGGGCGTGCGCCCGAAATCGGCGAGACCTTTGCGAGTGCAGACCACGCCAAAACTCTCGAAACCATCGCGGCGACGCGCGGCGAGGCTTTTTATCGCGGCGAACTCGCCGAAAAGATGGTCGCCGACTCCAAAAGCAGCGGCGGCGCGCTGGAGATGGCGGATTTGGCGAATCATCGCGCCGATTGGGTTGAACCGCTTGGCGCCCCGTATCGCGGGCGCACTTTGCACGAAATCCCGCCCAACGGTCAGGGTTTGGCCGCGCTGATCGCGCTCGGCATTCTGGAGCGCACCGCCATTGGCGAATTTGCCATCGACAGCGCCGATGCGGTTCATTTGCAGATCGAGGCGATGAAACTCGCTTTTGCCGATGTCAATCGGCATTTGGGCGACGCCAATCACATGGAAATCGGCGCCGAGCGATTTTTGGCGCCGGAGTATTTGTCCCTGCGCGCCGCGTTGATCGATATGAACCAGGCGGGCGATCCGCAACACGACATTCCGCCGCACGGCGGCACGGTCTATCTCACGACCGCCGATGCGAAGGGCATGATGGTGTCGCTGATTCAGTCCAACTATCACGGTTTCGGGTCGGGGATCGTGGTGCCGGGAACCGGAATCGCGCTGCAAAATCGCGGTTACGGCTTCAATTTGCAGGCCGGGCATCCCAACTGCGTCGCTGGCGGCAAACGCCCGCGCCACACCATTTTGCCGGGTTTCGTCACCCAAAGTGGCGCGCCACTGCTGAGTTTCGGCGTGATGGGCGGCCCAATGCAGCCACAGGGTCACGTCCAGATGATGACGCGCCTGTTCGACGCTCACCAGAACCCGCAAACCGCGTGCGACGCCCCGCGCTGGCGGGTTTCGCAAGGCCGCCAAGTTTCGTTTGAAAGCGGATTCGATGGAAATGTGCTGCAAGAACTCGCCGCGCGCGGCCACCAGATCGCCGAGGCCGAGCAGTGGGGCTTTGGCGGCGCCCAACTCATCTGCAACATGGGAGACGGCTACTGCGCCGCGTCCGATGGCCGCAAAGACGGCCAGGCGGTGGGATTTTGACAATGCAACCCCTTTTATGGGCCGATTTGACCTGGGAAAACATCCGCGATATGCGCGCCGATGGCGTCAATATGGTCTTGTTCCCCATTGGTTCGACCGAGCAGCACGGCCCGCATTTGCCCTTAAATGTCGATACCCTGAGCGCCGAAGTCGTGGCGCACGCGGTTTCGGCGCGCACTGCCGTGCCGGTTTTGCCGACGCTGCCGTTCGGTTGCGCTTTGGGGCACACGCGGCACTGGCCGGGAACTTTGTCGCTGTCGCCTGAAACCTTGACGCGCGTGGTGTGCGAGGTTTTGGATGATGCCATCGCCTATGGTTTCACGCGCGTTTTGATGCTGAGTGGCCACGTTTCCAACGCCGCGCCGTTGCGGAGTGCGCTCGAAGTGCTGCGGGCGCGGCATCCCCAGTTGCAAATCGCTTCAAAACACCTCTGCGAAGCGTCGGCGGCAGTCAAATCGGCGTATGAAAGCGACGCGCTCGACTGGCACGCCAACGCCGCCGAAACCGCTTTGATGCTTCATCTCGCGCCCCATTTGGTGCGAAAAGAGCGCATTTTCGATGACGAAGACCGCACCCGCGATCTGGTTTTCTCCTACGCGGTGCCCAAAACCAGTCGCGAAGGCCACACCGGAAGCCCCAGTCTGGCCACGCCCGAAATGGGAGCCGAACTCTTCGAGCAGGTCGTGCGCGACTGGACTTATCTGGTGAAAAAAGCGCTCATCGAAACGGCGCCAATAGGTTAAGGAGAATTTTCGACACAGAGGACACGGAGGAAACACAGAGTTTCACAGAGATTTTTAAGGGATTCTCTCCTAATCTTCGGAATTTCCTCTGCGAGCCTCTGTGTTTCCTCCGTGTCCTCTGTGTTGAAAAACACGAAATCATGTCTCAATTCACTCAACTTCAAACTCAACTCAAAGAACAGGGCGTGCGCTACGCCATCGGCGCCTATGTCGATATTCACGGCGTTCCCAAGGCCAAATGCGTCCCCATCAATCACCTCGCGCACATGATGGAAGGCTCGGAACTCTTCACCGGCTTCGCTTTGGAAGGTCTGGGTCAAGGCCCGCACGACGACGAAATCGCGGCTTTGCCCGACCCGGATTCGCTGATGATTCTGCCGTGGAAAAAGGAAATCGCCTGGTTTGCGGCGGGAAATACCTTCAAAGGCGAGCCGTATCCGCTTTCGACGCGCGTCGCGCTGCAAAAGCAGATCGAGCGCGCGAAGTCGCTCGGTTACACCTTCAATCTCGGCATCGAAGCCGAAATTTATGTTTTGAAACAGGACGAACAGGGAAATTTGCACGTCCCCAACGCCGACGACAACCAGCCCAAAGCCTGTTACGACGTGAAACGGATGCTCGACGGCTTCCAGTTTCTCGACACGATGGTGACGTATATGGACGAATTAGGCTGGGACGTTTACTCGTTCGATCACGAGGACGGGCACGGCCAATACGAATTCGATTTCGCCTATTCCGACGCTCTAACATCGAGTGACCGCTACATTTTCTGGCGTTTGATGGCCAAACACGTCGCGGCGCAGCAAGGGCTTTTGGCGACGTTTATGGCCAAACCCTTCGCCGACAAAGCCGGGACGGGCGCGCATTTCAATATGTCGCTCGCCGACGCGCAGACCGGCGAAAACCTCTTCAAATCGAGCGGAGATGTCGGAATTTCCAAGCTCGGCGCGCACTTTACCGGCGGTTTGAAAGCGCACGGGCGCGGTTTGATGGCGGTCGCGGCGCCGACGATCAATTCCTACAAGCGATTGGTTCGCAAAGGCGAGATGGGCTATTATTCGTGGGCGCCGGTTTTCAACGCGCTGGGCCACAACAATCGCGCTTTCAACCTGCGCGTGCCGCTGGGCGGCGGGCGCGTCGAATTTCGCGGCGCCGATGCGAGTTGCAACCCGTATCTGGCGGCGGCGCTGATGCTGGCGGCGGGTTTGGATGGCATCGAGCGCGAATTGGACGCGGGAATCGCGCATCATGAGAACGTTTATGAGCATTCTCAGGCGGAATTGGCGGAGATCGGCATCGAAGAACTGCCGAAAACGCTCGACGAGGCGATTGACGCGTTTGAAAGTGACGATTGGTTCAAAACGGTTTTGGGCGAAGAGCTTTGCGCCGAATTCGTGAAGATCAAGCGCGCCGAGTGCGAAAGTTATCACAACACGATTTCCGACTGGGAAGTGCGGCGTTACGCGCGCTTTTTCTGAGTAAGATTTAAATGATGCCCCGCTTCTTTTTGGGCCGCCTGATTTGCGGCCCGCCATTACGATGACAGGTTGCGCGTTTTGACCCCACCCTAACCCTCCCCACAAGTGGAGAGGGAACCGGTCATCATTGCGTCAGCGCAACGCTTCCCAGTTGCACCGGATCGGTTCCCTCTCCACTTGTGGGGAGGGTTAGGGTGGGGTCAAAACGCAATCCAACCAACCAAAACTTCTAATTCACTATGGGCATTTTTCACGACGAGGGCTTCCACACTGGCGACCCTTCCCAATTTCACGGACTCGAAGGCGCGGCTCAAGAAGCGCGCATTCCCAACAAAAAGTATCTCGAAGAGATCAAACGCGGCATCGAACTCGGTCTCGAAGCGGCGCCCAGCATCGGCGACCGCACCATTTCCACGTTCGCGCGCGGCGAACTGCCGCACTGGGCCGGAATCAACACTTTTCTCAAATTTCCTTACCTCGAAGATGTGAATAAAGTTGGCGACTACGAGTGCGCGGTGATGGGCATTCCATTCGACATCGGCACGACTTACCGCGCCGGAACGCGCTTCGGCCCGCAAGCCGTCCGCCGAATCAGCGCGCTTTACACGACTTATAACTACGAAATGGCGCTCGATATGCGCGAATCGCTCGACGTTTGCGACCTCGGCGACGTGTTCACCATCGCCAACATCGAGAAATCCTTCGACCAGATCGCCAAAGCGGTTTCTTTCGTCAAAGCCAAGGGCGTTTTCCCGATTATGATCGGCGGCGACCATTCCATCGGTTATCCCTGCGTCAAAGGCATTGCGGAAAACGTCGATGGCAACGTGGGAATTATCCACATCGACCGCCACGTAGATATGCAGGAAAAGGACATGGACGAGCGGATGCACACCACGCCCTGGTTCCACGCCACCAACATCCCCAACGCGCCCGCCACTAACCTGGTGCAAATTGGCCTTGGCGGTTGGCAGTGCCCGCGCATCGGCGTCAAAGAATCGCTCAAACGCGGCAGTAATATCCTCACCATCGGCGATGTCGAGGAGTTAGGCATCGAAAAAGTCGCCGAAATCGCGCTCGAAACGGCGTGGAAAGGCGCCAAAGCGGTTTATCTCAGCTTCGATATCGATTCGGTCGATTGCGGCTTCGTTCCCGGCACCGGTTGGCCTGAACCGGGCGGATTTTTGCCGCGCGAAGTGCTGAAACTGCTCAGATTGGTCTCGGCGCCGGGGCTGGCGGGCATGGAAGTCGTCGAAGTTTCGCCGCCTTACGATTGCTCGGATATTACCGCGCTTTTGGCGCTGCGGGCGATTGTCGAAGTGATGGGCACGCTCGTCGTCAACGGCCACATCGGACACGGACGTTTTGGTGAAAACGAAGGGAAAGGTTCGCCGGGGCACAGCGGCAAAATCGCGTGAATCCAATCGGAGAGAAAAAGCCTCGCAGCCATGGCTGCGAGGCTTTTTTGCGAATTGATCTCCGGAATTTGCTTGGTATAAATCATCGCGGCGTGCAGACTCAAGGTAAGTGAATCAATTCGACCTGGTTCGAGACTGCGGGCAGCGCAAGCCCGGTTTTCTCGTCCCTTAGCCTATGAAACCAGCTTCGAGTGGCCCGGCCCGGCGTCCGCCCGGCCCCAAACCGCGCTTTCCGGGCGAATTTTTGCTGGCGCGGCGCGATATGCTCGGCCTTTTGCAAGGTCTGGCGCGCGATTACGGCGATGCGGCGTGTCTCGAAACCGGGCGCGGGCCGCTGTTTTTCTTCAACCATCCCGATGCCGTGCGCGAAGTGCTGCAAACCCAGTCCGAGCATCTGGTGAAAAGCCGCGCTCTGGAGTTCGCCAAACTGGTGCTGGGCGAAGGACTTTTGACGAGCGAAGACCCGCTGCACCGCCGCCAGCGCGCCTTGATGCAGCCCGCTTTTCATCACAAACGGGTGCGCTCTTACGCCGAATCGATGGTGCATTACGCGCTCGCAATGCGCGCGAATTGGAAGCACGGCGAGGTCGTCGATATTCACCGCGAAATGATGGCGCTGACCCTCGCCATCGTGGGGAAAACGCTGTTTAACACCGAAGTTGGAAGCGAAACTGCCGCCGTCGAAGGCGCGATGAATGCGGTGATGCCGCTCTTTGGGCGCGCCTTTTTGCCGTGGGGCAAGTGGCTCAATCGCTTGCCGCTGCCCGCGACGCGGCGTTTTCACCGCGCCAAAGCGACCCTCGACGCCACGATTTCGCGCATCATGGCCGAGCATAAAGCAGACTGGGGCGCTGGTGCCGTTGCCACGTCGGGCACCGCTCCAAGAGCGGGTGTTATCGGGCGAGGTGTTTGGCGAGTTTGCGCGTCGCCATGCCGGACACAAATTAGGACAGATGGCCCAGGCGTGGGAGCAAGAGCAGGGGCAGCGCTTGAGCGAGATGTCGTTTTCGCGGGCGTTGCGGCGCGTGGGCAATGGGGCGCCCAAGGGACTCACGC
>JAABUN010008923.1_pt1 | contig 10034 bp, 11 predicted proteins | sample 5559311 | NCBI WGS metagenome assembly JAABUN01 (sample SAMN10711877, study PRJNA513370) | rock metagenome | isolation source: Antarctica rocks | place: Antarctica: Victoria Land, Siegfried Peak sud
GCCACTGTCTCCGGCGATCTGGTCACCGCCGAGGTGTCGATGTCGGTGCCCTGGCCCTGTCCGGTCAGCGACGTCGCCGACCGGGTGCGTGAGCGCATCCAGCTGCAGCTTCATACGCTCGCCGCGCTGCGGGTCGGCCACGTCGACATCATCGTCACCGCGCTTCCTCAGGGCCGGCGTCGCCGGCGCGTCGACTAGGAGGTCCGCGTGCTCGCCCTGCACCTGATCAACCGGCTGCTCGCCATACTGTTGTCCTTGGCGGTCGTCGCGGGCTCCGTGCTGTTGATCGTCGAGGTCGCCCGCTGGGCGCTCGGCATGACGCAGTGGGTGCTTCCGTACCGCGACTGGTGGCGCGCGGCGACCGACCTGCTGGCCGGCGATGACCGGTTGCTGACGCTGGCCGCGTTCGTCGCCGCGCTCGGACTGCTCCTGCTGCTGTTCGAGCTTGTTCCCCGCCGCCCCACCGACCTCGCCACGGCTCCTCTCGCCGACGGGGTGATGACCGTGACGACACGTGGGGGCGTACGCAGTGCTGCTGTGTCGGCTGCCCGCAGCGTCTCGGGGGTTCGCTCCGCCTCCGCGTCCGTCCGGCGTCGCACGGTCGGCGTCACTGCCCACACCCGCGCTCGCGGTGTGGCCCCCGGTCTGCGCCGGCTGGTCCGCGAGGCCGTGGAGGAGTCGTTGACGGGCCTGGAGCTGCAGTCCCGGCCGAAGGTCCGCGTCTCGGTGAAGGAGGACAACTGATGGGTGCCCGAGCCGATCGGCTCAACCGGACCCTGCTCACGCTTCTCGGGCTGCTGCTGCTTGTCGCCGGCGTGAGCGGGCTGCTGTTCGGCAGTGGGGCGCTGGGCGAGCGGTACCCGCAGCGGTACCTGCTGTCGCCGGGCTCCGTCAGCTTCGTCGCGGACGAGGCGCCCTGGCTGGGGCCGGTTCTCGCTCTGCTCGCGCTGCTGCTCGCTCTGCTCGCGCTGCGCTACCTGTTGCTGCAACTGCGCACCGACCGGGTCGACGCGGTCGACCTCACCGAGCGGCGCAACAGCGGCGAGACGCGCATCGACGCGGCGGCGATCACCGACGCGCTCGTCGACGCCGTCGAGGCGTGCTCCGGCGTCGAGAGCGCCTCGGCGCGGCTGATCCGGGTGCGCCGGCGTGAGCAGCTGCTGCTGTACGTGCGGCTGGCCGACCGCGCCGACGTCGGGCAGGCGCGTCGGGCGCTTGGGGAGGGCCCGCTCACCGACGTGCGGCGGGTTCTGGGAGACGCGTGCCCCGAGGTACGCGTGGAGCTCGAGCCGTCGACGAAGGGCAACGGCCGGGTGCTCGCGTAAGCGATCACCCGGGATGAGGCGATCGCGACCGGCCGCGTGCCCGACGGTCAGGCCAGAGCGGCTTTCTCGAGGAACTCCGTCGCGACGTTCGCCGGGTCCTCGCCATCCACGTCGACCTTGGCGTTGAGCTCGGTGAGCCGCTCGTCGGTCGGCTCGGCGGAGAAGGCGCCGAACAGGGACAGGGCTCGGCGCGTGTGGAGATTCGAGCGAGTACGTGGGCTCGACGACCGCGACCCACGCATGCCATCTGCCACCTCTTGACATGCACGGCTGGTGCCGATGACTCGGGCTAGGGTAAGCCGCATGGCGCGCCTTCCCTGGGACGATCGGGAGCAACTGTTGCTCGAGGCCATTCGTGACCTGGAGGACGATGACGCCCAGCTGCGGAATCCGGCGCTGCAGCAGATGACGGGGCTCTCGGCAGGAGACGTGGGACGAGGTCTGCAGGCACTGCTCGACGGCGGTTTCATCAGCGGCAGCGACACAAGCGACTTGAGCACAGCCCAGGCACAGCGGAGCTGCAGGGCATCCGACTGGCGCCCGCCGGCCGCGTACAGGTGAGGCAGTGGCCCGGGGAGGACAGTGCGGTCGCGCTGCTCGATGTTCTCGACGACATTCTCGCTCGCACCGGGGACCCGGAAGAGCAAACCGCTCTGCAACAGACCCGGACCGGCCTGCGTGGACTACCCCAGAAGCTGCTCACGGATGTTGCAGTGGGCTACGCCAAGCGCCTCTCCGGTTTGGACGGCTGAAGGCCAATCCTCGCCAGCCAGCGGGGACGTCATGCACGGCGCGTAGGGTCGTGCCTGATTGCGAAATCCACGGACGTCGCTCCTCTACGCCGTTACCTCAGTTTGGTGGGCGCCTAGACTCGGCTGATGTGACTGCGCGCCGCGTCACTTCTCCTTACGGACGAGCCGCCGCAACGTTTGATGTGGACGAAGCGACCGCTCGTCGAGTCGCGCTTCGCGGACAGGCCGTTACGCAGGTTGGTGCTTCGAGTGCGTCCGGTCACCGCGCCACCACCAGGGATCCTGGAGGCCGCTTCCGCGGAAGCGTTCGGCTGGCGGTGGAGCGCTGCCGACGGCGAGTGCTGAGCTGAGCGGGTTTGGAGTGCCATGCTGCGCATGGCGAAGCGCGCTCAACCCATCCTCCAAAGGACGTCGACGTGGCGACGCGGGTTTCGGTTGCCGTAGTGGCGCGCTAGCGTGGATGGCTGACCCGTTCAGGAGGTGCGGTGTGACCACGACCGATTCGCCTCTCGTGCGCGCGATCGCGAACGGCTGCTACGAGGCGGATCGCGCGGCGGCGCTGTCCGGCGTCCCCAAGACCACCGTCTACTGGTGGGCCAGCCATGGTGTCGTCGTCCCTTCGGTCTCGCCGATTCGGGAGAAGCTGTGGTCGTACTCCGACCTGATGGCACTTCGAGTCGTCTCTTGGCTCCGGCATCCCAAACGCCTTGACGACGGGTCGCCTCTGCCGGCAAGCCCCATGCCCAGAGTCCGGAGCGCGCTGAGGTTGCTCGATGAGGTCGGGCTCGACCTGTGGAACTCCGACGACACGGATCAATCGCCCCTGCTCGTCGACGGCAATGGTGTGATCTTCGTGCGCGTGGGCACCGAAGTGCTGAACGTGCATCGGCAGCCCGCGCTGCTTCCGGAACGCGTGCTCGCCCTCACCGCGCCCTTCCGCGACGCCGGCGGCGACGGCCCAGACCTGCTTCGGCCGCGTCCGCACCTTCGCATCGTCCCGACCAAGGTCGCCGGGGAACCGCACATTGAGCACTCCCGTGTCACGACGCAGACCGTTGCAGCCCTCGCCAGGCGCGACTTCTCGCCCGAGCGGATCGCCGCCATGTATGCGATCAGCGCCGCAGCTGTCCAGGAGGGAATCGATCTCGAGCGTCAACTTGATGGCGCCGTCCTCGTGGCGTGAGCAGCCCGCGGCTTCGGCTCGCGCTGGACCAGAACTTCCCTACGCCTCTCATTCGGGCGGTAGCGGACTATCTGCCCGGGGACATCGAGCTGCGCCACATCGCAAGCATCGATCCTCGGCTGTCCGATCTGAGCGACCGAGAGCTGTTCATCGCGCTGGATCAGCTCGGCTACGACGGTCTGGTCACGAACAACTACAAGATGCTCGATGTACCGGAGGAGATCGCGGCAATCGTCAAGACCAAAGCCGTTGTCGTGGCGGTGGAGGCGCTGGGGCATGACCCCATCCGCGCTGTCGGCGCTCTCCTACTCGAGCTCCCGGGACTCGCCGATCGGGTGCGACCGAACACGTCCAACGTGTTCCGGCTCAAGTTCAGCAGGCGACAGCCGGAGGACGGCTGGACGTACCTCGCTGCAGCCGCGGCTCAGCTCGACAGGGCACCAGCCGACCTGTGGGCCGAGGTGCAGGTGACCGACAACGAGCGGACACAACAAGTCCTCAGCTGAACCGGCGGATAGGTGGGCGTCCCTTGCCAACGGCCCGAGTTCGGACGCCGCGGGTGGAGCGGGGGAGTGGTTCTGCGTAGCCTTGCGGTCATGAGCGGCGTGCGGCTGGAGTGGGACGGGAAGTCCGCCGAGGTGCCGCGGCTGCGGCTGCCGCTGCAGGTCGTCGAGACGGTCAACAGTCCGCGGGCGGACCGGGGGACGATCTTCGAGCAGTCTTCCGCGGAAGGCTCCGCCTGGCGCAACCGGCTGATCTGGGGCGACAACCTGCACGTGCTCAGCTCGCTGGCCGAGGAGCTGGCCGGGCAGGTGGATCTCGTCTACATCGACCCGCCGTTCGACTCGCGGCAGGACTACAAGGTGCGCATCGCCGTCGGCGACGGTGGTGACGGCGCCGACCAGGACCTGAGCAAGATCGCTTCGGTGATCGAGGAGAAGGCCTACCGCGACACCTGGGGCAATGGCGTCGAGAGCTACCTGCAGATGCTCTACAGCCGGCTGGTGGTATTGCGCGAGTTGCTGTGCGACCGTGGCTCGATCTTCCTGCACCTCGCGCCGAACGTCAGCCACCTCGCGCGGGTGCTGATGGACGAGGTGTTCGGCGCCGACAACTTCCGCGCCGAGATCATCTGGCAGCGGGTGACTGCCCACTCGGACACCAAGGACTTCGGGACCGTCCACGACTCGATCCTGTGCTTCTCTAAGTCGGAACGGCACCTGTGGAACCCGCAGTTCCGACCGTACGACGAGAGCTACATCAAGTCGCACTACTCGAATGTGGACGAACACGGCCGGCGATATCAACTCGGGGATCTCAGCAGCCCGAACCCGCGAGTGAACCTGACCTACGTGTGGCGGGGACATGAGCCGCCCGCGTACGGCTGGCGGTATTCGCAGGAGACCATGCAGCGGCTCCATGATGAAGGCCGCATCTGGTATCCGGCTAACCAGGAAAGTCGACCTCGGCTGAAGCGGATGCTCCACGACATGCCCGGGCTTCCCCTGGGGGATGTGTGGGACGACCTCTACCCCGTCAACTCCCAAGCCGGTGAGCGCCTCGGTTACGACACGCAGAAGCCGGAAGCCCTGGTGGAGCGCATCATTCGCTCCTCCTCGGACGAAGGCTCCATTGTGCTGGACTGCTTCGCCGGCTCGGGAACCACACCTGCCGTCGCCGAACGGCTGAACCGCCGTTGGGTCGCCGTCGACATCGGCCGGTTCGCCGTGCACACCACCCGCAAGCGGCTGCTCGACATCCCGAGCTGCAAGCCCTTCGTCGTCGCCAACCTCGGCCGCTACGAGCGCCAGGTCTGGCAGCAGGCGACCACCGGCGAGCAGTACGACGCCTACCTCGACTTCGTCGTCACGCTCTACGGCGGAAAGCCGGTCGACGGGTTCACCAGCCTGCACGGCACCGTAGGCCCAAGAGCCGTCCACGTCGGCGCGGTCGACGCCCCGGTCAGCGCCGCCGAGATCAAGGACGCGCTCGACGAGGCAAAGGCCGCCGGACATGTCGGTCTGGACGTGCTCGGCTGGGAGTGGGAGCTCGGACTGCACGACGTCATCGAGGACGAGGCGCGCGCCCGCGGCGTCGACCTGCGGCTGCGTCGCATCCCCCGCGAGGTGATGGACCCACGCGCGGTGGCGAGCGGCGAGGTCACCTTCCACGAGCTGGCGTACGTCAAGGTCGCCACCACCGTACGAAAGCGAGCCGTCACCGTGACGCTCGAGGACTTCGTGCTGCCCACCCCCGAGCTCGTCCCCGCCACGGTGCGCGACAAGGTCACCGGCTGGGCCGACTACGTCGACTACTGGGCGGTCGACTTTACCTTCCGAAGTGATGGCGAGACAGACACCTTCCGCAACCAGTGGCAGTCCTACCGGACCCGGGCCTCCCGTGCGCTCGAGCTCGACGCGCACCACGACTACGACGACGCCGGTCCGCACACGGTGCTGGTCAAGGTGGTCGACATCTTCGGCAACGACACGACCACCGCCGTACCGGTGCAGGTGAAGTGAGCGACCCCTACGGCGTACCGACCGAGCGGCGGGAGAGCGTCGCTCCGCTAGTCGCCAACGTCCGCACCGAGGTCGACGCCTGGCGCACCGGCGACTACCCCGGAGCCAGCGCCACCAGCCGCAGACTGCTGCAGCACTGGTTCCTCGACGCCCACGAGAGCGGACCGGGCGAGCCGTTCCAGTGGTACTTCGCGCAGCGCGAGGCGGTCGAGACCCTCGTCTACCTGCACGAGGTGGCGCAGACCCGGTCGATGGCCGAGCTGGCCGGGCGCTTCGCCAGCGAGCCCATCGCCTTGCAGCCACAGGCATTTGCGCGCTACGTCTTCAAGATGGCGACCGGCTCCGGCAAGACCAAGGTGATGAGCCTGGCGCTGACGTGGGCCTACTTCCACGCGCTGCACGAGGAGGGTTCGACGCTGTCGAGCACGTCGCTGGTCATCGCCCCCAACCTCATCGTGTACGAGCGGTTGCGCGAGGACTTCGAGGCCGCCCGCGTCTTTCGTACCGACCCGCTCGTGCCCGACGAGTGGCGCGCCGACTTCGACCTGCGGGTCTGTCTTCGCGGTGACCCGGTGCCGCTCCAGGCACCGGGCGTGCTGTTGCTGACCAACGTGCAACGGCTCTACGAGCGGCTTACGCCCGTCCCCGCCGACCCGGTCAGCGCGCTGCTCGGACCGAAGCCGCCCGCCGACCTCTACGCCGGTAACCCGCCGCTGGTCGACATCGCCAGGCGCGGCCGGGTGCTCGTCGTCAACGACGAGGCGCACCACCTGCACGACGAGGTCAAGGGCGAGACCGGCGAACCGCTGAAAGCCATCACCTCGATCCTGCGGCTGCACGAGCTCGCCGAGCACGGCGTCGCCGCGCAGCTCGACTTCTCCGCGACGCCGCGCAACAACCAGGGGCGCATCTTCCCGGAGACGGTCGTCGACTACCCGCTCGCGCAGGCGATAGAGGACGGGATCGTCAAGCGACCGGTGATCGGTGAGATCCAGGGTGGGGCGCCGGAGGTCGTGAGCGACGACGCCGCGGTGCGCTACCGGCAGCGGCTGCTGACCGGGGTGGAGAAGTGGCGGGAGTACCGTGACGCGCTCGCGCCCGCGGGACGCAAGCCGCTGCTGTTCGTGATGGCCGAGGACACCACCGCGGCCGACCAGATCGCCGACTACCTCGGCAAGGTCCACGACCTCGCCGGCAAGGTGCTGACCATCCATGTCAACCTCACCGGAAAGGGCAAGGGCGAGGTCCGGGCGAGCGAGCTGGAGCAGGCCCGGCAGTGGGCCCGCGAGGTGGACCGGGACGACAACCCGTACGCCGCGATCGTCAGTGTCCTCATGCTGCGGGAGGGCTGGGACGTACGCAACGTCAGCGTGATCGTCCCGCTGCGGGCGCTGACGAGCAAGAACGCGATCCTGCCCGAGCAGACCCTGGGTCGCGGGCTGCGGCGGATGACCGCGCCCGGCTCCGGGGTGGACGAGAGCGTCGTGGTCATCGAGCACCAGGCGTTCCGCCAGCTGTGGGACCGAGCGCTCGACGAGGAGGGCCTCGACATCGAGCGCAGGAACGTCGACGACGTCACGCCGGTCGCGCAGGTCATCGCTGTCGAGCCCGAGCGGACGGCATACGACATCGCGATCCCGCTGCTGCCCCGCATCCTCAGCCGGCAGGCGAGCGGGCTGGCGACCCTCGCCCCCGACCGGGTGCCCGAGCGGCAGATCAGCCTGCCGGACACGCTGCGCAGCGAGGCGGTGGACTACGTCGGCCGCGACATCCTGAGCGGTCAGGAGGTCGATCGGGCGACGTACGCCCTGGACCGTCCCTACGACCCCACCGCCGTGCTCGCGTGGTTCGTCAACGAGGTGCAGCGCGACACCCGGCTGACCGGCCAGTTCGCCGTGCTGACCCCGCTGGTGAAGGGCTACGTCGAGCGGCGGCTGTTCGGGGGGCCGGTCGACTTCGCCGATCCCTTGGTGCTGCAGGCCCTGGAGGAGCCGGCCAACCAGGAGACCGTGCTCGCGGTCCTGCGTCAGGCCGTGGACGACGCGACGCTGCAGCGTGACGACGTCGTGGCCACCGATGTCAAGGAGCTGCGGCTGTCGTCCACCCGCCCCTTTCTCTGGAGCGGGGACACCGCGACCGTCACGAAGTCGGTCTTCAGCCTGCAGCCCTGCGACAGCGGGCTCGAGGTGAGCTTCTGCGGCTTCCTCGACCGGTGTCCCGACGTCGAGGCCTTCGCCAAGCTGGCCCGTGAGGTGCGCTTCTCGCTGGAGTACCGCGCCGAGGGTGGGCGGCTGGCCTACTACTACCCCGACTTCGTCGTACGGCTGTCCGGCGGTGCGCACCTGCTGGTCGAGACCAAGGGACTGGCCGATCTCGACGTCCCGCACAAGGACGAGCGCGCGACCCGCTGGTCGGTCGACGCGACGGTCGCCTCAGGGGTGCGGTGGAACTACCTGCGGGTCGACGAGGAGCCGTTCCGGGCACACGAGACGTCGTTGACCACGGCCGGCGCGCTCGTCGACATGGTCTACGCGCGCATCCGTGAGCGGGTGCTCGCCGAGGTCGATACCGGGCCACGGCAGCCCCGTACGCGCGAGCAGATCCTCGCCGGCATGGAGGAGATCCGCCGCAAGATGGTCGGGATCACCGGCATCGACGAGGAGCTGCGGCGCGCCCGGGACGGCCTGGGTGACTGAGGCGTATGTCGTGGACGCCTCTGTCGTGCTCCGCTGGTATCTCGACCAGGTCGGCTACGAGCACGCGCGTCGGGTGCGCGACGCCTTTGTCGTGGGCGCGGTGCGGCTGGAAGCGCCGGAGATCCTGCGCTGGGAGGTCGGCAACCAGCTGCGCAAGAAGGGTGTAGCGACGGGGCGGCTGGCCGAGGAGGATGCGCTCCGTGCGCTCACCGACCTCGACGACCTGGGCGCCGTAGTGCACGACTTTGGTCTGGACGACCTACTGGTCGTGACGCGGCTGTCGATCCGGGAGGGCATCAGCATGTTCGACGCCGCCTACGTGCTGTTGGCCCTGCGCACCGGGTTGACGCTGCTCACCGCGGGTGCGCGGCTCGTCAATGCGGTCAGCAGCTTGATATCCACAGAACTGCTCCGAGGGATAGGCAGTCCGACCCTCGATCCCTAGCGTGACCGGCATGACCGGGACACCGATGCGTCGCGCCCTCGACGAGCTGCGCAGCTGGGTCCTGGCCGAGTGCGAGGTGGCTCTCGTCCTGCCGCTGCACGGAACCACGGTGGGAGAGCCGCGCCTGATCGCGGTCGGCGACGCATCCTCGGTGCCGGTCACTCCGGCGGCCGTGCTGGGCGCGGTGCTGCGAAGCGGTGCGACGTCGTACGCGCTGGTGCACACCCATGTCCGGGACGGGCCACCGGGGGCTGCGGACAGCGCGGTCACCAGGCGGCTGGTCTCGGCCGGCACCATCATGGGCGTCCGGCTGGTCGGCCACTACGTCCTGACGCCCACGACCACTCACGACTGCCTCGCGGCCTGAGCCGCAGCCGCAGCTGAGGCGATCTTCCCCACATGGCGGTCCGCATCGGCGTGTCGACCGCCAGGTGAGGAAGATCAGCGAGTGTCGGGTCACCCGGCTAGGCCAGATCGGCGTCCTCAAGGAATTTCTTCGCGACATCGGCCGGGTCCTCGCCGTCCACGTCGACCTTGGCGTTGAGCTCGGTGAGCTGGTCGTTGGTCAGCTCCGCGGAGATTGCGCCGAACAGCTCGTCGTACTTCGCGCTGTTCGCGTCGTAGACGTCGGACTTCATGGTGGCGGCGAGGTTGTAAGGCGGGAAGAACTGCTTGTCGTCCTCCAGCACCGTCAGGTCGTTGTTGAGGATCTGCCCGTCGGTGGCGAAGACGACGGCGAAGTCGCAGTCGTCACCGGCCCCGACCTGGGTGTAGACCAGTGCCGGCTCGAGCTGCACCACCTGATTGTCCGGCAGGTCGAAGCCGTAGAGTTTCTCGACGCCGGGCAGGCCGTCGCTGCGGTTGATGAACTCGGCCGAGGAGCACAGCCGGCCCTTGGCAGGATCGTCGCGCACCACCTGCGCCCAGTCGCTGATGGTCTTGACGCCCAGCTCGTCGGTGGCCTGCTTGTTCGCCGCGATGGCAAAGGTGTTGTTGGCCTCCGCCCGCGCGAACCAGGTGATGCCGTTTGCCGCATCGGCCTCCTTGACGGCATCGAACTGCGGCTCGGCGCCCTTCACCGGCTCGGTCTTGCCGAGGATCGTGATCCATC
>JAABUN010008924.1_pt1 | contig 10033 bp, 10 predicted proteins | sample 5559311 | NCBI WGS metagenome assembly JAABUN01 (sample SAMN10711877, study PRJNA513370) | rock metagenome | isolation source: Antarctica rocks | place: Antarctica: Victoria Land, Siegfried Peak sud
ACTAAAACGCTGGCGCAGCACGACGAGGTAGACGGGTTGTGGTATGTCGGGAGCGCATCGGGAAGCGCGATGGTTGAGCGTGAAAGTGTCGGAAACCTCAAGCGGACATGGGTGAACTACGGCAAGCACCGCGACTGGTTCGACGCGGAGCAGGGGCAAGGGCCGGAATACCTGCGGCGGGCCACCCAAGTCAAGAACATCTGGGTGCCGTATGGGGAGTAAGCTTCGTCCCATCAACTACCTCTCGCCGGGGTTGCCCACAGTCCTCTTCGAGGGTGTCGTGGTGTTCTTGTGGGAGCAGCTGGACTGCGCGGCTTGCCCGAGTCGGAGGCGCTACAGATGCGTCTGGACCCAGCTGTGAGGATGCAGTCCCAAAGGGAAGGCCGTGTGCGAGACCTCGCTCGCCCATGGAGCGGTTTCTGCTGGCTGCTCTACTCCCGACGGTAGGCTGTTCCGCACTACCCGTCACCGACCTGCGCGGGAAATGGGGCGGCGACCACATCAGCCTGACGATCACAAACGCGGGCTCGAGCCTCCTCTTCGACTGCGCCAGCGGCACCATACCGGGGAATTCCGCTCAAGACGCAAGGGCCGGCTGCGTCCTGAGCGGAATGTGCATTCCCGGTACGAGTTGCCCAGGGCCGATTACGTCGCTGCCCTCATAAGCGGCGGTCTACATGGGGCGGGTTTCTGTTCAACACCTTACACTGACAGCAATTGTGGAAGAAGACATGCCCCGACTTTCCAGAAGGGGGCTGGCAAGTTTTGGCAGATCATGAGTGAAGCAAGAAGAGGTGGGCGTATAGTGTGTCGGATTGGTGAAAAGTAATCTACATCTCAGTCATAGAAGTTCGGCGCTAACCGTACAGTTTGAATAAAGGCAGGGTCATGTCCTAAAAACAATTTCCTCTTCGACGTCTGCGCTTCTGACTTTAGGTGCCTTATGCTTTCTAGCGCTGCTCGATCACTTACTGCTCCACCGGGAAGAATTTCGTCCTCGAAGTTCCCATTTTTCGCCTCCAGATGCACAACCTTTGGGTTTATTCCGTCTCGCTGAGCAGCGTCCCTTACGACCTCGTAGCCTCCTCTCTCAAAGCTTTCGAAAAGCTTCTGCAAAAGAAACAAAATATTGCCCGGCTCTGAAACAGGTTTAGTAAAACGGTTTATAACAGTCTTAAGGGAGTATAGACTCGACCCTACCTATTCTGTCAACCCAAGCAGAGCGCGGCTCTACAAACTCCTTGACAAAGTTACGGTAGTGTGGTTTATACTCCTACAGGCAGAACTCATAAACCGTTTTACTAAACCGCTTAATCTGGAGCAACTGAGTTTTATATGAGCCAACATAAGCGAGCTACTATCCGTGATGTGGCGAGGCTGGCGGGAGTCTCGGCTGCTACGATATCGCGGTACCTGAATGGGCATCTAGCTATTCCCGCTGCAACCGAAACGCGTATCAACGAAGCAGTAAACCGTCTTAACTACACTGCGAACCACAGTGCTCGAACCCTAAGCCTGGGGCGGACCAGAATGCTCGGCCTTGTACTGCCGGACATCACAAACGCTTTTTTCGCATCTTTCGCCAGTGCTGCGGAGGATCACGCGTTTGCAAGAGGATACAGCCTCATTCTTTGTAATACCCGCAATGATCCCGGACGCGAAGAGCACTACCTGAATCTTTTGAAGTCGCGTCAGCTCGACGCTCTCATCCTGCTCCCTACCAACCCACAACTGACGTACGAACAAGTAGCGAAGCTCGACGGCCTACCCGTCATCATCGCTGACGAAAATATTTCAGGACTTAACGCCCCTAAAGTATTCGTCGAGAACGTAGAAGGAGGTCATATAGCGACACGCCACCTGATCGAATCGGGGCATCGCCGCATCGCCCACATCGCCGGTCCCGCGTCGTTTCTTTCTGGTAAGGAGCGTTTTGAAGGGTATCGGCGTGCTCTTGACGAGTACGGAATCCCGTTCCGAGCTGAGTACGTGATCCACGGGCCATATGAGGCAGGTTTCGGGATGGAGGCCGCCCGCAGCCTGCTCAAGCTCGCCCTCCCACCCACAGCTATATTTGCGGCGAGCGACCTTACCGCTCTAGGGGTGCTCCAGGTCGTGCGGGAGTTGAAGCTTGGCGTCCCTCAAGACATTTCGCTCGTCGGCTTTGACGACATGCCGTATGCCCAACTGCTCTTACCCGCTCTGACCACGATCCGCCAACCCGTAGAGGAGATGGGGCGATGTGCAGTCGATACCGTCATCGATCTGTTGGCAGGCACGCCGCCGGCAACGAACGAGACGCGCTTGCCCTTGACCCTCATCGCGCGCGACTCCGTCAGCCCGCCCACCGCGCGCGAGGTAAAGCGTGGGATTCCAACAAAAAATGCGGAGTAAGCGAGGCGCGTACCGGCGCCCGAGCGAAGGGCGCAAGGTGGGATGCTTGAGAAATCAAGGAACCTGCCGGCAGTCCTCCGACAGCTCACGGGCGCCGACGACGTGGACACATTGCCTCCGAGCCGCCGCCAGCAGGTTGGATGGGTTGTCGTGACGGTTTATATTTTGCGGCGCCTTGTCAGCCTTGTTCCGATCCTGTTGGGCGTCTCGCTCGTCACTTTCTTGCTGGTTCAGCTTGTCCCCGGAGACCCGGTACAGGCAATGCTCGGGTTCGAGGCGAACCAGCAGACTGTTGCCGCGCTCAGGGCGCGCTATGGTCTCGACCGCCCCGTTTGGGAACAGTATTTTATCTGGCTCGGTAACGTCGTCCAAGGCGATTTTGGGCGCTCGATTCAGACGCGCCGTCCTGTCCTGGAAACGGTTTTACAGGCGCTTGGACCGACGGCACAGCTCGCTGTCGCAGCGACGCTCCTATCCCTGGTCATATCGATCCCGGCGGGAGTAGCGTCTGCAACGCGAAAAAACACCCCCTTAGACGTTCTGGCCACGTTCAGCGCCCTTAGCGGACTGTCCTTGCCTAGCTTCTGGTTGGGAATTCTTCTTATCCTCGGTTTTTCCGTAGCGATTCCCATCTTCCCTTCATCGGGCGCGGTGGCTTTTTCGGAAGATCCCTGGCAGGCGCTCAGACATCTCGCGCTTCCTACCGTCACGCTCGGCACGGCACTTGCTGCCGCCACAATGCGCATGACGCGCTCCTCTATGCTCGAAACTCTTTCACAGGATTTCATTAGGACGGCGCGCGCAAAGGGCCTGTCGGGACCCAAGGTGATTTATAAGCACGGCCTTCGGAACGCTCTGCTGCCGGTGATCACGCTGCTCGGTATTCAGATGGGGCAGCTTTTAGGCGGGGTGGTGGTGACGGAAACCGTCTTTGCTTGGCCCGGCCTGGGCAAGCTCACAGTAGACGCCATTTTTGCGAGAGATTACCCCATTGTGCAGGCTGCGGTGTTCGTCATGGCCCTGCTTTTTGTACTTATCAACCTTTTGACCGACATGTTTTATACCTTCCTCGATCCGAGGATCAAGTACTGATGGCCGTGACCCGACAAACGCCCCCCAGTCCCAGGTCCTCTGCGCCCTGGCAAAAGGCCTTGAAGCGTGCCTTACGCGATCTCAGGACGATGGTGGGGTTTGTCATCGTGTCGACCGTCGTCATCCTTGCTCTATTCGCCCCTCTTATAGCGCCTTACGGTCCCGAGACAGCCGACTTCACCAACGTGCTCCAGGCCCCTAGCACGGCGCACCTTTTCGGTACGGACGAACTGGGCAGAGACGTGCTGTCACGCATCGTGTGGGGCGCACGCGTGTCTCTGCTGGTGGGCGTCGTAAGTGTCGGCGCGGCACTTTTGTTGGGAAGTGCGGTTGGGGTGATCGCAGGATACTTCGGTCGCAGCTGGGACGCAGTGCTGATGCGCCTCATGGACGTCATTTTTGCTTTTCCCGGTATTCTTCTGGCCTTGGCGATTACAGCGGTGCTTGGGCCGTCGCTGACCAACGCGATGTTGGCTATTGCCATAGTGTACGTGCCGGCCTTCGCGCGCCTTGCTCGTGGTCAGGTGCTTACCGTCCGCGAGCTCACCTATGTTGAGGCAAGCCGGGCACTCGGCGTAGGTGACGCCAGCATCATGACACGGCACATCGTTCCGAATATCCTTGCGCCTCTTATAATCCAGTCCTCCCTGCTATTTGCCGCAGCGATCATTACCGAGTCGTACCTCTCTTTCCTCGGCTTAGGGATTCAGCCACCCACACCAAGCTGGGGCAATATGCTTAAAAACGCGATTGGATTTCTCGAGCTAGCACCGTGGATGGCGTGGTTTCCGGGGCTAGCAATCTTCTTTGTTGTCATTGGCTTTAACTTGCTTGGAGACGGACTGCGGGATCTATTTGACCCGCGTAGCCGTTGAAAGGAGGATTGCGCAACCGTAAAGCAGGCTTTACACCCGGGCAGCGTCCCGGCTTTTCAAAGGAGGCAGGGCATAATGCAAAGATTTTTAAGAGGTTTTTCAATCACTGCAGCGCTTGTACTTGGTGGGATGACGTTGGCGCAGGAGCCACAGCAGGGCGGAACACTCAACATAGGGATTGTGTCAGACCCCGTAACTCTTGATCCTGCGCTGATGGCCTCATTTTTTGAGTTAAGTACGCAGTACCTTATTCACGAACCCCTCTTGCACATGACACCTGACTTAGAGATTGAACCAGGGTTGGTCGAGAGCTATGAGGTTGAAGATGACGTCATCTACTCGTTTACGCTTCGCGAGGGGCTCACCTTCCACGATGGTACCCCGCTTGATGCGGAGGCTGTCAAAGCCAACTTCGACCGCATGCTTGACCCCGACACTGGTTCACCTCGACAGTCAGAACTTGGTCCGGTAGAGTCGGTTGAGGTTACAGGCCCGTTGAGCTTTACTATCACGCTCTCTGAGCCATACGCTCCTTTCTTATCCGTCCTGACGAACCGTGCAGGCATGATGGTTTCCCCTACGGCGTTAGAAGAGCTTGGGGAGGATTTCGCAAACCAAGCAGTCGGAGCTGGGCCGTTCAAGGTCAAAAGCTGGTTAAAAAACTCCGATCTTGTCCTTGAGCGTTTCGACGGGTACTGGCGAGAGGGGCAACCATACCTCGACGGAGTCGTTCTTCGTCCCCTCGCCGACGAAACTGTTCGTCTAACGAATTTGCGGAGCGGTAGCCTACAGCTTATCAACGACGTACCCCCGCAGAACGTCGCTAGCCTGCAAGATGATGGCAATTTACAGCTCTTCGAGCGACCTGGTTTGGGCTTTAACGATATCGCGCTAAACACCACTCGACCACCCTTCGATGATGTACGGGTGCGTCAAGCACTGTGGTACGCCATCGATCCGAACGTGATTCAGCAGGTAGTGTTTTTTGGAACGGGACAGGTAGCTTACGGCCCCATTCCGCCATCTATATCTTGGGCATACGATCCATCGTTCCAACCGTATCAGCGCGATGTCGAAAGGGCTCGCTCACTCCTTGACGAAGCAGGCCTTGAGAGGGTGCTATTTACCCTAACTGTGACGAATTCGCCCGTTCAGGTTCGCATTGCCGAGATAGTGCAAGCCCAGGCAGCTGAGGCGGGTTTTGACGTCGACATCAAGCAAATTGATTCGACAAGTCTTATCTCGGTACTTGTAGAGCGCGATTTTGACGCCGCCTGGGCACCGTGGTCGGGCAGACCAGATCCGGACGGCAACATGTTTAACTACTTTACGATGGATGGTGCCAACAACTTTGCAGGTTATGAAAATGAAGAACTCGATGGACTTCTCCGTGAAGCGCGTCGAACTCTTGATCAAACGGCACGCGCCGAGCTCTACCAAGAAGCGCAGCAACTTGTGGCGGAAGGAGCACCGCTCATCTTCTTCCACCATGACGCGAGCCTTCAAGCGGCCACCTCTCAAGTAGAGGGATACCAGCAATGGCCAGATGGTGCGTTCCACCTCGAAGGTGTAAGCATCAGCCAATAAAATATGTCGAGTTGGGAGGCGCTTCGGTGCCTACCCACTTTAATATGATCAACACCAAAGGGCGCTCCAGGAACGTTCTTACGATGGTTGATTCACGGATGGCGTACCCAGTACATGTATTTACTACTAACTCGCAGGACGAGAGGGTCATTCCGCTCAGGCAAGTAGTGGGGGCGGGCCACTACTTGCCAAAATACCGTACGCCTCGCAAGGCACCAGATGAGTTTAGGCGTTAGTGTAGGCACGACATTTACGTTATCGATCAGGAGCGTCGGCATCTCTGTCCAGTCACTCGAGCTTTGAGCATACTTTCATCGTCAGAAGTGGTCGAAGTTAGGGAGTTAGAACCTGTTGAGAAGGACATATGTCGTCTATACACTAGGAGTCAATATAAGATTTTGAGCGAGGCATGGGTGTAGCGCCTTTTTCCTTCAGGAACGACCTTTGAGTTCATATGAGATGTGGTGGGAGTGTTGAAGAATGTCCAGTTGGTTGTTAATGGTAACTTGATGCGAGGCCTCGATCCGAGTGAAAATTTGTCGAAGGTCAAGGCAACATTCGTCTGCGAGGACAGCACTGCTCCTATGTACCGGATCTGGAGTATCAACGATGTCCATCCTGCAATGCAGCGTGTGAATGAAGGCGGGACTTCGATATCAGTAGAAGTTTGGGATGTGCCTGTAGATGGCATCGGCGTAATCCTTATGCAAGAGCCTATAGGTTTAGCCATAGGCAAGGTGCAGCTGTCGAACGGCGACTACTAGGTGTGTTAGGTGAAGCGGTGCTCTGCGAAGGCCAAAGAGAGATAACTTCGTTTGGTGGCTGGCGCAACTACTTGGCGAATACAGAAAATGCCACCAAAGAGGGCTCGCCGTAAGTAGTTATAGTGTCGTCTTGACAATTCTGGGAATGGTTCTGACAGAAGAGACGAGGACAACCTAAGCACTGACAGCATCACCTAGCAAGCTGTCTCAATTTCAACCAAGTCTGAAGTACTTGGCTAAGACGTGCAACAACCTGCGGCTGACGAAGCGCTGTCACTTTTCTTTTAGTTCGATGTAATCCTTCAAGGATGAACTCTTGGGTGGAGGGCTTCAGCAATTGTTCGATGAAACATTCTAACTCGAGGATATAAGCGTCATTTGATAAGCAAGCGGCGAAATATGACGCTTCGGCACCCACTATACACTCAATTACGGAAGGATGTCGCGCTGAATGAACGTTCTTATAGCAGGAGAGTCATGGATGACACATTCAATACACGTAAAGGGCTTTGATTCGTTTACCACCAGCTCGTATAACGAGGGCGTCGGTCCGCTTAGGGAAGCGCTGAAAGCAGGCCACCACGAGGTGACCTACCTGCCGAACCACATCGCGCCCAACGACTTCCCGACAAGCCTGCAAGGTCTTCAAGCGTATGACGTAGTCATCCTAAGCGACATAGGCGTGAACACGCTGCTGCTCCCGGACCGGACGTTCGTCCATTCCGAAAGCATGCCTAACCGGCTCGAACTCCTTAAGTCCTACGTGGAAGCGGGCGGTGGTCTTCTCATGATAGGCGGGTACCTGACGTTCCAAGGCATCGAAGGTAAGGGGGCATATCACGGTACCCAGGTAGAAGAAATTCTGCCCGTGAACTTCTTTCCGTACGACGACCGGCGTGAAGCTCCGCAGGGAGTAACGCCAGAGATCGTAGCAGACCACCCGGTAACCAGAGGCGTGGCCGGTTGGCCGACTTTCCTCGGTTATAACCGCTCAACTCTGAAAGAAGGCGCGACCCTGATCGCCCGTGTAGGCGAGGACCCGTTCATTGCACTGCGCGAGTATGGTCAGGGCCGCAGCGGAATCTTCGCTTCCGATTGCGGACCGCACTGGGGACCTCCGGCGTTCCTAAATTGGCAGCACTACCCCCGTCTCTGGCAGCAGCTCGTCGAATGGCTGGGAGAGGGCAAGCGTTAACATGACCGCCGACCCGAATGGTGACCATGACCGATAATGCGCCAAAATCAATCGACCTAACCGTCGTCGGGAGCTGCATGATGGATTTGGTCACGACCGTGCCGCGGATGCCGAAACTGGGCGAAACGCTTGTCGGGAAGAGTTTCAGTATAGGTTTTGGAGGAAAAGGGGCAAACCAAGCCGTCATGGCCGCGAAACTTGGCGCACGCGTCTCGATGGTTGCGCGGGTCGGCGACGACGAATTCGGTACGAACACAATCGCAAATTTTGAGCGGGAGGGCGTCGAGACGTCACAGGTGCGCAAGCTCCAGGAGGCGGTCACCGGTACCGCGCCGATAATGGTGGAGGAGGGTGGGCAAAACATCGTGCTGATCGTGCCTGGCGCAAACCTTCTGCTCACGCCCGAGGATCTGTTCGATAACCCTACAGCCATCACGGACGCCCGGGTTGTACTTTGCCAGCTCGAGATAAGGCAGGAAACGGTGCTGGAAGCTTTCAGGCTAGCGAAGGCCTCGAACGCCGTCACAATATTAAACCCCGCTCCTGCCGCAGCCCTCGAGCCCGAAGTGTTGGCTCTTGCCGACTACATCATTCCTAATGAAACTGAGCTGGAAGTTCTTACGGGGATGGACGCGTCTTCGACCGAGGCAGTTATGGCCGGAGCTAGGAAGTTATATGTACGGGGCGGTCAGGTGGTGATCGTCACTCTTGGCGACAAGGGCAGCCTCATTTGGGACGGACGGGAGGCGGCTTTAATCGGTACCGACGTGGTTCGCGCGGTTGATACCACGGGAGCAGGAGACGCCTTCACCGGTACTTTTGCGACGCTTGTAGCTCGCGGCTTCGACCTGCATGAGGCCGTGCGCATTTCAAGCCGCGTCGCGGCGGTGTCGGTGCAATCCGCCGGCACACAAATTTCTTTCCCTGACGAAACGGCGCTCAAGAACAGAGATATTGTCGTGAGGCGCTAGACTCTTTTTGTACGCCTTCAGCGCCCGGAGACTCAAGGTCACGTCCGGACCTACGCTATCGTTGAGCACTCGGAGCAGGCTGTGGCTAGGATAAGAAGGCAGCATTATGACTAAGCCTAGGGCAACTATCCTCGAGACGCCACGACTCCTCCTTAGATGTCTGACCATGGGCGACCTAGATGCCCTCTTTGCACGCTACCGCGGAGGGTACTTCCCTGAAGGCACCCTCACGCTCGAAGAGACTAAAGAAGAGCTTACGTGGATTATCGACGTCTATTACGGCCAGTACGGGTTCGGGCTGTGGGCGATGATTCATAAGGAAACAAGCGCGTTCGTCGGTCGTTGCGGCCTGATCCCGTGGACCATCGAGGGGCGCTCGGACGTAGAGATGGCTTATAGTCGGATACGCCCAGCTCCTGTGCAACCTGAACCACGCTGACGTCTGCCTGTTCACTTAATCGCACCGCTTCGCGCTTGAATTCTGCGGTGTAGACCCTACGTTCTTTCATCACGCCTCCATTTTTGCATTAGAGGCTTAACTCGGTCTCCGTTTTAGCGGGGCAATATCAGGTACGACTTGTACCGGACTTTACCAGTCCCCAACCGCCTTTTTGAGCTGTGCGTTGTTCGACTTGGCGTAGCCCCGAGCAGTATCGAGACTGTTATGCCGGAGGTGGTCGGCAACCAGGGCGAGGTCGCCTGTCTCGTCGTGCAGCCTTGTCCCGGACGTGTGCCGCAGCGCGTGTACACCCTTGAACTTGACCTTGGCGGCCCGGCAGGCCGCCTCGAGCCGCTTATAGACGGCAATCCGGGAGCGAGCAGGCAGGAGATAACCGGTGCGTTGTTCTAGTGGGACGTGCTCGAGCGTGTCAACGAGGGTAGAGGAGAGATTGACCCGCGCCGTTTTCCCGCCCTTACCCGCCACTACTTTAAGCGTCCCATTGCTGAGGTCGATGTCTTCCCACCTGAGTGCGGTCATCTCGCTGACCCTGAGTCCGGCATGCGCTCCCAGCAGCACTATATATAAGAGAGTTGTTCCGCAATAGGCCACCAAACTGCTAAGCTGACGAGATGCTAGAGAAGATACGAGATGAGCGGCAACTCAAGGCGCTGACTGGACTTTCAAGCGAGAAGTTCAGTATCTTGGCGGAAGCG
>JAABUN010008925.1_pt1 | contig 10033 bp, 15 predicted proteins | sample 5559311 | NCBI WGS metagenome assembly JAABUN01 (sample SAMN10711877, study PRJNA513370) | rock metagenome | isolation source: Antarctica rocks | place: Antarctica: Victoria Land, Siegfried Peak sud
GCGGAGTTCAGAGCGCCAAGAAACAGAAACTGCCGCCAACGCCCCCTAGACCCAACCGACTTCTCGTCAAAACGGCATAGAGGACCAGAGCGCTCGCCGCCAACCCCACACGCAGCCCCATGAGCGTTAGAGGACCAACCTCCGGCACCGCCACCCGGATAAAGAGAAACGACGCGCCCCAGAGAGCCCCCAGGAAAATCAGAGCCAGAAGATCCCGTACGCCCATACCGCTATCCCCCTTCTCCCATATTTCAGACAACTGATTGAAGAAAGATAGATGATGCACTATTATTATTCAAATGAATCTTATTTATGTTTTGTATGAATATGAATAATATAACTCTCTCGCAATTGCGGACGTTTGTGGCGCTGATCGAGTCCGGCAGCTTTACTAGTGCGGCTAGGACTCTGAACGTCACCCAGCCGGGTGTCAGCCACGCTATCGCGGGTCTCGAAAGGGAACTGAACGTATCGTTAGTTTTTCGGGGTCGTCGCGGTGTCGTACCGACGGACATGGGTGAGAGAGTTTTGCTGCACGCTAGGGAAGTTATCAGAGTTTTGGAGCGGATGGTGCAGGAAGCTGAGGCTTCGACGGGATTGTTGGCCGGTAGGATACGCATCGGCAGTTTTCCGAGTGCGGCGAGCCGCTTGTTGCCCTCGATAATCGGAGGCTTCAATCGCCGGTATCCGGAAATCGAAGTCGTGCTGATGGAAGGCACCGACGCGAACGTTAGAGAGATGATCTTCTCCCGAAGCGTGGACGTAGGTTTCGTTTCCCTACCATCCGATGGTCTGGAGACTTTGCCCGTGGCAGAGGACGAAATACTAGCTCTCGTCCCGACAGACCACGCGCTGAGCACTATGGAATCCGTGGATGTGGAGTCGATAGCCGGGGAGCCTTTCATCATGTCCCGCGGCGGTTGCGAACCTCTCATCAGATCTATCTTCCGTTCGTCCGGCCTAACACCAGATGTCCGTTTCGACGTGCGCGATATGGAGACCATTCTCGCGCTGGTGGCCGAAGGTCTCGGCGTGAGCCTCGCACCCAAGTTAGCCTTGCCCCACAGCCTCAAAGGCGTACGTGCCATACCGTTACATCCTTCGGTGCGCCGCAAGCTCGCTCTCGCAGTTCACTCCCTAGAAACCGTATCACCAGCAACCATAGCTTTTATGGAACAAGCCCAGGCGAACCGGCCTCGTCTAGCACTCGACGCTCGTGCTCCAGGAGGCGCGTCTTGAGGTGCATGCCTCCGGCGAAGCCCGTCAACTTGCCGTTTGCGCCGATCACGCGGTGGCAGGGGACGACGAGCGGGATGCGGTTTGTGGCGTTGGCGCGTCCGACGGCGCGAGCGGCTTTGGGGTGCCCGATCATGGCGGCTATCTCGCCGTAGCTCCGTGTCTCGCCGTAGGGGATGCGGGTAAGCGCCCCCCATACGGCCTTCTGCCACTCCGACCCGATAAACGAGAGAGGGAGATCAAACGCCCGCCGCTCCCCCGCCGCGTACTCGTCGAGCTGTTCGCGAGCCTTCGCCGTCTTTTCCGGGTCGCGATGTATCTCGAAACCGAGACGTTCTAGTTCCTCTTCGGCGGTCTTCTCGTAGTCGCCTTCGGCGAACTTGAGCAGCGTAAGATCCCCGCCCTCATCCACTGCGAACAGTATTCGACCAGCAGGCGATTCCATTTCCTCGACGTAGACTTTCATGCCTTCACCTCTCTCTTCTTTGATGGACGTTCACTCTTCTCGTCTTCCAGACTAGCCCACAAATGCTGAACGGCATAGGCTCGCCAGGGCCGCCATCGCTCCGCTAGAGCTTCGATCTCACCGTCGTATCCGAGCCGCGAGATTGCGTGTCGCACCCCGAGATCCGCCGCAAGAAAAGCATCCGGGTCTCCGAGAGCACGCATAGCGATATAGGATGCTGTCCACGGTCCAATACCAGGAACCTCTAACAATCGCTGTTCGGTATCTAGGCGATCCACGCCAGAGTCCAACGCGACCTCACCATCCGAAATAGACCTCGCCAAACTCCGCAACGCCTCCCGACGAGCACCGGGCAACCGGACATCATCTAGTGCAGCTCTGGCGAGCGTGGCGGGCTCTGGGAACAGATGAGTGAGGCTATCCGTCGCAAGAGTTTCGGACAATTCACTTCCGTGATTCGCAACTAAACGAGCGGCTAGTGTGCGAGCACCGGCGACCGATATTTGCTGTCCGAGGATGGCTCTTACAGCGGTCTCCGCGCCGTCCACACTACCGGGGACGCGGGTTCCGGGACGCTCGCGCACAAATGGAGCGAGCATCGGGTCTTCACCGAGGTACGCGTCCACGGAGACCGGGTCCGCGTCGAGGTCGAGCAACCGCCGACAGCGTTGTACGGCTACCCCGAGATCGCGCATGTCTTCCAAGCATAATCCACACTGGACATGCCCTCTGTCATCGGCCAAAGTCACAATTCCCGCGCCGTGTGGCAATCGCAGCGTCCGCCGATACGTCCCGTCGACAAATTCTTCTACACCCGGCACCGCTCGCGCTGCGAGGAATCCGAACAGCGCATCGGCCGCAAATGGTTCTCTGTACGGTAGGCGCAGGGAGATCTCACCGGGCGTTGTCTCGATGCTCTTTCCTCGGGATTTACGAAGCTCTCTTGGCGTGGTGGCGAAGACTTCGCGGACGGTCCCGTTGAACTGCCGGATGCTTGAGAAACCGGCCGCGAAGGCGATTTCGGAGATGGGTAACTTTGTAGTCTCTATGAGTAGTCGGGCAGTGTGCGCACGGCGCGCACGAGCGAGGGCCAACGGACCCGCGCCGACTTCGGTGACGAGTAGCCGGTTTAGGTGGCGTTCAGTGTAGGCTAGTTTGTGGGCGAGTCCGGCGACTCCTTCGCGGTCTATCATTCCGTCAGAGATCAGACGCATAGCCCGCCCCACTACGTCGGCGCGAGAATCCCACTCCGGGGAACCGGGCACCGCGTCCGGACGACACCGCTTGCACGCCCGAAAACCGTTGGCTTGTGCCGCCGCCGCCGTCCGATAGAAACGAGCGTTGGCCTTCTTTGGTGTGATCGCCGGACAACTCGGGCGACAGTAGATCCCTGTGGACGTAACCCCAACAAAGAACCACCCGTCGAACCGCGAGTCGCGACTCCGTACCGCCCGATAACAACTGTCGAAATCTCTGTTCATGGTTGAATTATCCCACCGGATCAGATCTTTACTGGCGGAAATCAGACTTCCGCATGGGACACTTCAGAGGAAGTTTCTGAGTACGACTATGGCAAGTACACCGGTGACCATAGCGGCTGGCAGGCTGCCGGTTCGGGAAGCGATGACCACGACGGCGACAGCGGCGAGGGCTCCAGCGAGACCGTTGGTCAGGATAGCCGGGGCTACCAGGGAGACCAGGATCGCACCGGGCAGTTGCTCAAGCCACGCTTCGGCCCGCTCAGAGAGATCCAACCGATTCGCGAGCCAGAGTCCTCCGGCGCGAGTAGCGTAGGTAGCGACGGCCATCAGCACAATAACGAAGAGAGTCAGGGGATCAAGCACCACGACGAGCTACCCCCGCGAAACTTCCCGCCAAACCACCAAGCAAGATGTACCACTGCAGACCGACCCATGAACCCGTAGACGCATGGCTGTCGCAACGCTGACGGAAAAATCTTCGCCAAGACAGACCTTGCCGCAAACCCTGAAAGCTATGGCGGGGCTCAGTTTGACGGCGGGCCATATAGTCATCGAAAGCTTTTATCATGGGCTGTGGGTTGGCTGCGACTTGGCGCTGGTAAGATAGCATAGTGAACAATAGAAGACTCAATCACTTGGACTGGAGAATATGACTCTTAGTGAAAAATACTCCTATCGCATCAACGTTCCAGAGCAACTACTCGAAGATCTCTCTGCACGACTATCTCTCGCCCGATGGCCCAACCACCAACTTATGCCCGGCTGGGAGACGGGAACTGACCCAGTTCTCCTCCATCATCTCACTGACTATTGGCAAAACCACTACAATTGGCGCGCTCAGGAAGAGAATCTAAACGGGTTTCGACAGTTTCGCATTCCGGTCGAAGGATGCCAGTTACATTTCGTCTACGAGCAGGCTAGCTCTTCACATGATGAAAGCACTCTACCAGTTCTCGTTTTGCACGGGTGGCCCAGTACATTCGTGCAGATGACCCGGATACTTCCGCTCCTTATCCAATCCTGCGACGTAGTCGTGCCCTCTCTACCAGGCTTTGCCTTTAGCGACCAGCCGGATTGCTCCGGTGCTAACTTGGCCGAGATGGCGCGCATGTTTCACATTCTCATGACTCGCGTTCTCGGGTATGAACGATACGTCGTGCGAGGAACCGACTACGGGCTTGCCATAGCCTTGATCCTGGGCTCCCTCTACCCAGAGAGCGTCGCTGGAGTACACGTTGGCGGGACGCACCTAGAAGTACAGGAAGTGCCAGACGATCTCGAACCCGAAGAGCGGGAGTTCATTCGAGCCTCGCGTGCCTGGTACGCAGACGAAGGCGGCTACGTCTCTATCCAGTCTACGAAGCCACAAACGCTCGGTTACGCGCTCAACGATTCTCCAGTCGGTCTGCTCGCTTGGATCACAGAGAAACACCGTACCTGGTGCGCAGATCCAGATGGCCTGCTGGAGATCTTCAATGAGGACTACCTCTTAACCACTGCCATGATCTACTGGGTCAGTCAGACCATTACCTCATCTATGCGCCTCTACTATGAGGAACGACTTAGACCTTCAGAGCAACCGCCGGTTGGAGTTCCATTGGCAATCAACCAACCTGCTCTAGAAGAATTCTTCCCACCGCGCAGTTGGTGGGAGAGGTTCCAGCCAGTTAGGCGGTGGACGCTGCTTGAAGGAGCTGGGCATTTCCCCGAGTGGGAGGCACCATACGCTCTCGTCAAAGATTTACGAGAGTTTATCGGTACTCTACGCTGAACGAACGTGGCGGCAGTATTCGTGAGATTCAGACGGATGCCACAGATGAGTATTTCCCGCCAACCGCGTGACAGCCATTTGTCTACGGGTTTATGAGTAGGTTTGTACCACTGCCCCGGCAACCACTGATGAGCCACGACCGCGACCACTGCCGCCACCGTCCAGGGCAGAAGATCGGAGCGTCCCTTCCACATACCGGCGATAAGAGCGAGGAAGACGGCGGTAAAAGCAAAGTCCAGTCCCCAACGCGCTGGATCTTCGAGAGCACCACCAAACAATCCGCCGAGAAACGTCGAGATCGTCCAGGAAGTGAACATCACAAGCCCACCACCGAGCAGAAAAGCTGCGTCGCGGCGGCCTTTCGTAAACTCCGACATTGTGAGAGCCCAGTTCTCATCCGCCATAAAGAAGACGCTTAGAAAGCCTTTCGAGCGAGACAGCTTCGAGAAGTACGGTGAGAGGGCCGCGCCCATCAAGAGATGCCGCAGCCCGATGACGAGCGTGGCGAGGACTATGGCCGCGACCGGCAGCGGAGAATCCCAGATGCCAACCACCACAAATTGAGCCGCCCCCGAGAAGACCAACGCGCTCATCAAAGTAGCTTCCACGGGACTCAGGCCCGCTTGCCCGGCCAGCGTACCGAACACGAGCCCGATAGCGAAGCCGCTGATACCAATGGGGATAGTTTTCCGGGCTCCGGCCAGAGCACCCGCGAGGGTGAACGTCACGCCGCTGGATAGAGTTTTGTACACGGGGTTATCCGGCGTTTATTGAAATGTGGTTGGGCTGAGACGAGCACCGGTCGAGCCATGCCCGCACCGCCGGGAACGGTGCGAGATCAAAGCCCCCCTCATGGGCCACGTGCGTATAGGCGTACAGAGCGGTATCCGCGATGCTGCAACCATCACCCACAAAGAACTCGCGACCATCAAGATGCCGCTCCATCACACCGAGCGCGGCGTACCCCTGCTCACGCTTGCCCACCAGAGCCAACCGCCGCTCTTCGATCATTTCGATGCCGTGCGCAGACCAGTATCTCGGCGTGGCGATATTCGGCTCGTGGCTGTACTGCTCCCCGTACAGCCGTTCTGCAACGCCCAACGCGCCTCCAAAGTCCCTCCAGCGTCCACCACGAACGCGACCCCTAACCGCTTGTAGTGCGCCCTCCGTCCTTGGGGAGCCTTTCTACCCTCCACTTCTATCAGTCCCTCCGTGAACGCCTCGACCATGGTTGCGTAGCTCTCCTCCAATTCCGCCAGTTGCTCGGCGGTGTCCTCGGAGCGGGATAGCTCCTCCCGCAGAGCCTTCTCATTGTCGGCCATGTCGGCGAGCTTGCGCCGCAGGACTTCCTTATCCATTAGCCCGTCGGCGGCGAGGTCGTAGAGGCGGTCGCGCTTGGCTTCGATCTTCGCCAGCCCGTCGGCTAGAGCCACCCTGCGAGCCCCGGACCCGGCCCCAAGCTCCCTCTTGCTCTCCTCGTACTGGTCGTGGAGGCGAAGGAAAAGCTCGCCCTCCGGGTCGTAGGTCATTGAGGAGATCGTCTCCCACGCCCGGGCCTCCAGGTCTTCGGCCCGGTGGCTCTTGCGGTTCGGGCACACCCGCTCGGAAGCCGGTCCCCGCCGCCGCTCGTCGCAGCGATAGTAGTAGTGGGGCTTCTGGCCCTTGTTGCGGCGCGAGAACGCGATCATCGACCGGCCGCAGTCGGCGCACTTGAGCGGACCGCCCGAAAGCTCCCAAAACCGATCCCCGACCTTCGAGGGCGTCTTGTTGCCAGCGAGGTTCGCCCTCGCCCGGTCCACGGTCTCCCGGTCGAGGCCGGAGCCGTCCAGCGCAACCGGCACCCCGACCCACGTTTCCGGCGGCGCGGCCTCGACGGTGCGCTCCTGATTGGAGACCTTGCGCGCCTTCACCCGCCCGTGCCACGCCACGCCGTAGGGGCCGTCCCGGTCGAGAGCGGCCAGCACGCCAGCGCCCACGCGGCCCTCTCCGACCAGCCCCTCCAACTCCTCGTACCCGTGCGGCCGGTAGAGGTCGTTCTTCGCTATCTCCCGGATCGTGAAGCGGCTCCACGACCAGCCTCCCCCCGGCGCGGGTACGCCGTCGGCCAGGAGCGACGTGCTCACACCGTTTACGGACGAGCCGTCGGCGAGCATCGCCATGATGCGCCGCACCGTCTCCATCTCGGGCTCGTAGACTTCGTATCCTACCGTCTTCCCGCCCGCATCCCCGACGTACCGGAAGCCGTAGCGGGGCTTGAGCGCCGCCCCCAGCACCCGGCCCTCGGAGACCTTGCGGCGGGAGCCGCGCCGGGTCCTCTCGGCGGTCTTCGCCCGCTCGAACTTGGCTAGCTGGTCCATGATCCCGTCCGTGAGTTGCCCTTCCGGGGAGTCGTCGCCCCGGTCGTTGAGGGCTCGCAACGCGCACCCGTGGCGCAGGAACTCCTCGCGCAGGAGGTACAGGTAGGCGGGCTCGCGGGAGAGCCGGTCCCGGTCCTGCGCGAGCACGAGGGACACTCCCCCGGCCTCGACTAGGCTCCGCGCCCGCTCCAAGCCGGGCCTGTCAAGATACGCGCCGCTGTAGCCGGGGTCGTCGATCTCCGCCGCGACCTCCAACCCCTCGGCCTCGCAGTACGTCCGCAGCGCCTCCATCTGCTGCCGCAGGCTGTAGCCGCTCTTCACCTGCTCTTCGGTCGAGACGCGAGCGTAGAGGACGGCTCGCGGCCTACCCACGGCTCGCCACCCTCTCCCGGCGCTCCTCCGCCGCCCTCGCCACCGCCCCAGGCTCCACGAGCCACCCGAGGCGGGTATGCACCGCCGGGCCGATCCTCCCCTCCTCAAGCATCACGTGGACGCGCTGGCGCGACACGCCCAACTCCCTCGCCACATCCGCCGCGCTCGACCATTCCGAAAACTCAGACAGGCTCGGCATCCCGTCTCCTCTCCCTCGCTCGATCTCGACGCCCTAATTTTACCGCGTTACGTTGCGCTCGTCAACTGTCCTAGTGCCGCTCATATACGTGAAATTTCCTCGTAAATATCCTCTTTTTTATTGCGCTCGTCAACGTATCGTGAGATAATAGGGGTGTAAGGAAAAACGGCCCCGCGAGTGTGTCAGCACTCCGGGACCCGACCACCGGAAGGAGCCCGATGGTGAGGAGAGAATACCCGAGGAAGGCCCGCGAGGCGAGGGGACCGGCGTACAGCGTCGCGGAGTTGCGCCGGATGGGCAAGGAGACCCACGAGGACCGGGAGTGTCCGGGGTGCTGGGACGGCAGCGTCTACGATTCGGAGGCGGGCGCGTGGGCGGCTCACGACGGTTGCTCCGGGACGGGACGCGCCCTCGCGTTTCTATACCCGAAGGTCGGACGGCTGCGGGAGTGCGACGGGTGCGGAGAGAGGTTCCCCGCTCGGGAGATGGTCGAGGTCGTCGCGGATCACGAGAGCCTGACGTTCTTCGAGGGAAACAAGATTTGCCAGGAGTGCGCCGCTGACCACGGCGTCGTCTGAGATGGCCGTGACATTCGAGCTTGGCCGGGTGGTGGCGACACCCGGCGCTCTCTCGCTGTTCGCTTCGGGCGTGAATCCAACCGATCTGCTGGCCCGTCACCACGGCGGTGACTGGGGCAATCTCGGAGTGTCCGACCTGAAGGCTAACGAGTATGCCCTCAAGCACGGTGAGCGGCTGTTCAGCGCCTACGAGATGCCTGCTGGTAAGGTCTGGGTTATCACGGAAGCGGACAGGTCTAGCACCTGCGTTCTGCTGCCGAGCGAGTATTGAGGTGCGCTGCGACAACTGCGGCGCTGAGGCGCTGGCGCTCAAGACCTGCCGGTTCCGCGCCGGGGAAATTCGGTTTGTGCTGTGCGATACGTGCTGGCTCTCGCTCTGGGATGGCGTGTGGATAGTTCCGGGACAGGTTCCGTGCTTCGGTACATGCCGGACTTGCGGCGACTGGATCAGCCTCAACGAGCTGCGAGATCAGAAGCCCGGCGGTGCTCGGAAGGGCGATGCTCCGGGCGGACTCTGCGAAAGGTGCGTATCCTGTGCCGGATGAAGATCACTTTCCTACCCCACGCGCTGGAGCAGATGGAAGAGCGCGGGATCTCCGAAGAGCAGGCGCGGGCTACGCTCGAAGCTCTTTCGTGCGATGATCTGGCTATGGCCGTAGAGGAGCGGGGCGGTAAGCTCGACGTGCCGGAGAAGCTCGCCGCCCACGCCCGCTAATTCGTGCCACGTTCGGAAAGGAGAGCGCACTTTGAATGATGAGGCCAATCAGGTCGAAGACCCGCAAAGGCTGCGACAAGACATATCTCGCCAAAAAGACGATGTGGAAAAGCTCCGTATGGTCGTCAACGGCGAGATGCAAGTCGATGAGGATGAGGAAATCTATTCCCTACTCGGCAACTACGACACTGAAGAAGAGGCTTTACAAACTCAGAAGAACATTCTCGATGATCTAAACGAAAGACTGGAACGGGCAGAGAATGGATTGCCCCGACCGTAGCTCAACTATTCACCCAACTTCCGAGAGCACGATCTATCGGAAATTCATCATCCTGCATACGATCACCCCGCCGGCGACGCTCACCCACCCCGCCGGCGATCTGGACCGCGCCGAGGAGCCCGTCGGAGGCCTCGCGCACCACCCGATAGCCACGCGGCTTACGAGAGTGTGTAACGGGTTGCTACTCGGGCCGCATAACCATGCGCCGTGGTGGATAAAGGTGATCTTCACCCCATCCACCCACGCCGCCACGGGCGCGACGATTGATTCTCAGGGCCTCCGGCATCCTCCGGGGGCTCTTGCTTGCCTATCAGTACGGGTATGCATGGTTCACGTTCTAGTGCGCTACAAGATGGCCGTAACGGATACGTGGTTTCCGGGAACATCTTCCCGGAAACCACGTCCTCGTACGATAGTTTTTGCGTCGCTATCCAGTCCTCGCGGTACCCTCCGAGACCTCAACGTTGAAGGCGGCGCTCTGGGGCATCGGCCCGAGGTCCGTGTTGAGTATCGCCCACTTCTCCTCATCAGTGTCGTAGCGGATGTCCACGGGGTGGTCGTTGTAAGTGCCAGCCCCT
>JAABUN010008926.1_pt1 | contig 10033 bp, 8 predicted proteins | sample 5559311 | NCBI WGS metagenome assembly JAABUN01 (sample SAMN10711877, study PRJNA513370) | rock metagenome | isolation source: Antarctica rocks | place: Antarctica: Victoria Land, Siegfried Peak sud
GCCGCCTTCAGGCGGAACCGGAAGCCACCGGAGCGATCCTCGTACACCTCGAACTTGGCTGCCATCTGTCCTCCTGGTCTTGAGGCCACAACGGATGCCGCGGCACTGTCCAGCCGCTCGTTCCCGAGGCGAGGGGCGGCCAACCCTGGGCCGTATGGCCGTCAGTGGGCCGTCAGACGTTCATGGCGTCCATGGGCACGGACAGCGGGCTGCCACACCCGTCCCTCGGCACGAGCGCGCGCCATGCGGCATGACCGGATGGGACTGGGCAGCCGAGTTGATGCGCGCCAAGAGATGAACCGCTCCAGGAGCGTGGCAGAACGAAAGTAGGCGGACCTACGGTCTGGCGAAACCCCAGACAGGCGACGTCTTCGGTTCCTCTACCTCTAGACCGGCCTCGGCGAGTTTGGGCAGCACGACGTCGTCGTAAAAGGCACGCATGTCGTCTTCTGTGCGCCACACATCGCAGATCAGGAAGCCGTCGCCTGCGGGCCGCTCGAAGTGAACCATCAGTCCGGCAGGCGGTCCGCCCATCTTCATCAGGGCGGCCTCGACGCTCTCGTCGAACAGATCAGCTTCGGCCTTCGATGCCCGCGGCACAAGCATCTCGACAACGATCGCCATGGCAGTCCTCCTCGGTCGACCCCTGACTGGTTTAGCCAGTATCCAGCACCGGGACCGCAAGGGACCACCTGTGATTCGCTCATCGGCATGAAAGGTCGACGCTCCTCCATCCAGAAGACCGCTCTCTTCGACGGACGCTCACACGCGTGATCGCACCCGCCCCGCGTCCGATCAGCGGCAGATGAGGATGTAGGCGGCTTCAACTTCTTCCAGCGGATCTGATCTCGACCCGGTTTTCACGGACCCGATGAACTGATCAGGGCGCGGTGCAAGACGAAGATCACAGTCATTCGACGCGTCGTTGCAGGGGTCTTGCTGGACGCGAGAGCGCCCGAGTTGCGGTCGGTTCGCTACGTCAGGTGCGTGTCCCGTTCCGGACGAGGTCCAGGATCTCGACGACGCTCGCGACGAAGGCGTCGGCGACCTCTTCGTCGCTGGCAGCCCATTCGAGTCCGAGCGGCTGCGTCGTCGGTTGGCTGTAGGTACGACCTTGGTAGTCGTAAACGAACAGGGCTGGTTTCGCAGGATCGGTCGTGAGTTTCAGCTCGACCGACCAGTCCACGTCGGGGAACTGGTAGGCGTTCCACGCCTCGGCGCGCCACCCGCCGTGGGCCTCCCACGAAGGTGTCAGGCCGGCCTGTTCGAAGCCAGCCGCGATCAGCGGCTCAAGGCGTTTGCTGCGCTCGCGGACGATCCGGCCCGCCGCCTGTCTCGCCTCGTCGAACCTCAGGATGGCATCGCCGTGATCGTGCAGGACGGCGCGCCACTGGCCGATACGTTCGGCCTCCCCCGCGGTGTCATGCATCTCCTTGGCCACGCTCCTCGCTTCGATGAACTGTTGCAACAGGTCCAGGCTGCGGCGCTGGTCGATGTCCGCAGGGTTCAGCAGAGCCTCCACCAGACCCGGGGACGCCCGGATGGCGTCCGCGAACTGGTCGTAGGTGACCGAACGTGACAGCCACGCCTCGAGCCCGGGCGGGGCGGGGCGCATCTCCGGGGCGAGGACGACGACGAGGACCGACTTCACGTCAGGGTCGTTCAGCGCGGTCTGCGCGTAGACGCCCAGCGGGTTCTCAAGCACGTGGCCGATCTTGTTCTCCACCACGACGGCCACCCCACGGTCACGGTCCACCGCGTAGACGTCGATGAAGTCGACCTGCGTGCGGACCTCCCAGGTAGTGGAACCCAGATGGTCCGCGGCAACGAACGGCTCCATCGGAGTCCCCGCAGCCGAGATAACCGGCGCTCCGTCGAGAAGCCCCAGCAGGGCGTCCATCACGATCGACCCGAGCCCGTGACGCTCGGCAGGGTCGAGGAAGAACAGCAGGGTCATGTCGACCCTGCTCTCGCGCCAGCCCTCACGCAGGATGCTGTAGACGTTCACCGGCCTGGCCGGACGCGTTCGCGCTCCGAGTTCGGCCTCGAGGAACGACAGATCGAGGGGCATTTTCGGAGGCTAACAAGCGGTCCGTCAAGGTGTCGCCTATGACCTGCGGGCCCCGCACCCAACAGCTTCTGCCAGGAGAACGCGGCCGGGACGATCTGCTGCGGGTTCAGCCGCCGGGTCGCGCACTCGTGCGCCATCTTCAGAAGCAGCAGGTAGGTCAGCTGCTCGGTGTACTCGACGACACCGACGCCGTCGTTGCCGAGCTGACGACGTCGGCAACTGCCGAGTTAAGTGCGTTCCGATCAGGTCGATGAACGCGCCTGAGAACGGGCGTCCCCGAGCGGATCCGCCGTCGCTCGGAACGGACGCTGACGAGCACGGCGCAGGGCGGCATGGCGGCTGACGGCGCACCTCACGTCCTCATCTGGCTCGCCGTCGGAGGCGCCGTGCGAGGCTCGCCGGATGAACCGCTGACCGTCCCACCGAGTGTCGCCCTCGCCTTCGTCCAGGGCGCCGTCAGCCGTACCGACGTGCGCTCATCGGCATGAGAGATCGACGGACTCCATCCAGGAGGTCTCTCTGCTCAACGCCCGCCGCCGTGATCGCACCCGCCCCGGTGCACTAGCGCTCAAGGATTCTCTCACCGCCCCGAGGACGTGGCTCGTGCAGCAAGCGCGGCTCCTGACGCACAGGGCTCCGCCCGTGAGCCGAGCAGTAGCCCGTAACGGCCGTTGACCGAGGGCTCGCTCTGCGGCATAGCGGACGTCCAAGCGAGGCCGTCCCGCGCATGGCGCTGCCGGGAACAACTATGTTGCGGACGTGCTCCTCGGCGGCGACCTCCCCGAGGCGCCGCTGGGGCTGCCTGTCCTTCAAGGCCCCCCGGTGGAAGCCTCTACGGCCTGGCTCGTCAAGCTTTTGGGCGACGTGCAGCTTGCTGATCCGGTCCGCATCGCCACGTGGGTGGAAGTGGCGCAAGGCTCAGCGCCGGCCGAGAGGAACGTGTCGCCGATCGCGATGGGCATGCTGGAGGCAGTGGGGCGCACGCTCGCCCAGCTGCTCCGCGTGCTCTCGGTCGACCGCGGCGATGTCGAGGCCAGCCTCGCTGAGCGCCAGGCGGCGCTGCGCTCAGGCGCACGCGATCAAGCACTCGCACGTCTTCTCCACATCGACGGGCCACGGCCGGCGCGAGCGGCGCCTCCTGAGCTCTACCGCGTCCTGGGGGTTCTGGCCTGCTGGCGACTCGACGACGAGGTCCTGCGCCTGCTCGAAGAAACACCGGGTGACCGCCGGGTGACCATGAGTCCGCAGGCGCAGATCCAGTCCCGCTTTGACCACTTGCAACCGGTCTTCGTGCTGCTTCAAGCACCGCCGAGGCTCTCGCACTACTCGGTCGAGGTCCGCACGAAAGACGGCCAGACGGCTCGGGGCACTGCGAAGACAATCAGCGACGCCCAGGACGCGGCGGCCCGCGTGTGGCTCGATCAACAAGCCACGCGCGCCGGTCAGCAGGTCGTAATCCGCGCGGAGGCCGAAGCCCTTCGTGTGGCCGCTGAGCGGCTCGCGCTGTCCGCTGATGGACAGTCAGCGCTCGCCAGGGCCGTCCGGCTCGGCGAACCGCAGCAGGACAGCGCGCTGAGCCGCTTGATGCACCTGGGACGCGCCTACGCGGAGCACGAGATCGCACGTGAGCGCGCGCTCGACGCGCTATGGCAGACGCTCGACCCCCGCCCGAGTCTGGCGAAGCCTCTGCGGCTCGGCGACGGCGTTCTGGCGGCTGCGGCGGTAGGCGCGGTCGCCGAGGCGACGATCCCGATCGCAATCGCGGCCATCGGTGTTGCCGCGCGGGAGCAAGGGCCTGGATCTGGTCGGCGTGATCCGGTCCAGAGCCCGTTCGAAGGCTGGGTCGCCGCACGGACCCGCGAGGCTCGTCAGAGGCGCCAGAGCGAAGAGGACGAGCTCAGCGCTTTCGTGCTCGCGGCCGGGGGCAGCCTCAGCTGGGTGGACGTACGTCAGGAGGACGGCGGCTACCGCTCTCAGTGCCGCGTCGAGAGTTTCGCTTCGCAGACGGCCATCAAGGTCGTGGCGAAGACCACGCAGCCGACGGTGTCGGACGCCCGAAATACCACCGCCGAGATGTTCCTGCGGCTGGCGCAGGCGTCCTGCCGCCCGGAGAGTCTTCCTCCGCGTACCCCGCTCGAGAAGGGGGTCTTCAGCTTCTGGCTCAGGCACCTCCTCGCCGCCATGCCGACGACCACCCGGGAGCGCCACCGCTGGCGGCAGCTGGGGCTGGCGGCCGCCGACCTGGCGGCGCAACCCGACGAGCTCGCCTCCTGGGTTCGCAAGATCGACGAGTTCCTGGGCGACACCGTGGTCGCCGCGAGGCTCCCCGCCGTCGCGGCGTACTTCCACGAGTCCAGCAGTAGTCGGGGGAGGCAGCACCGCCCCGCGTTCACCGCCGAGCTGGAGCTGGTGCTCGATTGGTTCGAGCAGAAGGCGAACGACGGCGACTACGTGTTCAAGGGTGCGGACGAGTGGGACGTCCTGACATCTCTGCTGATCGTGGAGCGCGTCGCCTCAGCAGGGGGCGAAGCGCGCGTTCTGACCACGGAGGTCGAGAACTGGCTCGGCCTGCAGAAGGACGTCATGTCCAGGCCACCGCTGACGTTCGAGGCGCGGCAGGTCAAGGTGAGCGAACGCAGCGCGCAGGCGCTGTTCGGACTCCTGGACGTGGCCGCGATAGCGGCGCGGAAGCTTCAGTGTGAACGGCCCGCAATGTCCGTTCGTGCGGCCGGGAGCGACGGCGTGGTCTCGCTTCGCGTCGACGGGGAGCGCGGCGCGACCTGGAGCCGCCTGGTCGACGACGACCCAGTCGTGGCCTGCCTGAACGAGCTCGGCACGGCAGTTCGCGTAGACGTTCGGCCTGGCGAGGTGCACATCCGTGTAGACGCGGCCGACAAGCCCTCCGGGTCACTTGCTAGGGCGGTCCTGGCACCACGACGAAACCTTGAGGCAGAGCTCACCGCTCGTCTCCTCCACGACCTCAAGAATCTCCTCGTCGCTTCGGAGCTGGCCTCCGCCTCAGCCCAGTCAGCGGACCGGACGACCGGGCTGCAAACGGCGCTCGCTGCCCAACAGCACCTGGACGAAGCCCGTCTAGTCGTGGGCCGGTTGAGAGAGAGCCGGGGGATGGTCGGCGGGTCCACTGAGTCGATCGACGCTGTTGCCTTCGTGCGTGCGTACGCCGCCGACGTCCTGCCAAGTCTCCCTCCGGCGATCGGGCTGACGTTGACGGGCAGCAAGTCCGGGGCCGTGGTCGTCGACACCTCGCCCCCCATCCTCCGCGCGTGCCTCGCGAACCTCGTCCGCAACGCCTGCGAGGCCATGCCCGGCGGCGGCGAGCTGACGCTCGGCACCGAGGCGGGGCCCTCTGCCGACGTCGTCCGCATCCAGGTCGCGGACACCGGCCCCGGCGTCCCGCCGCACGTGCTCAGCGCGTTGTACGCCGACCGCACTGTCAACTCGACCAAGTCGGGCGGCAGCGGCCTCGGCCTGGTTAGCGTGAGGCAAAGCCTGCTGCGAGTCGGCGGGGTCCTCACGCCCGAGCCGCGAGACGCCGGGCACACCTGGTGGATCGAATTGCCAACCACAGAGAGCGAGACCACGCATGAATGACGCAGCGTCCAACGACAGCCGCCGGTTCCGCGTTCTCATCGTAGATGATCAAGTGGAGGTGGCCAGGACGATGGCATCGGTGCTGCCGAGCGACTTTGAATGCCACTTCTGCGAGGACGGCCAGGTGGCGCTGGAGTATCTGATGAACCGCCAGGAGCCCGTGGACCTCGTCGTGACGGATCTGCAGATGCCGCCCGGCGAGTGGGGCGGGCTCTGGTTCATTGACGAGGTACGCAAAGCCGGGAACCGGATGCCGATCCTGGTCCTGTCAGGTCAGGGCGGGCAACGGCAGACCATCGAGGCGCAACGCCTCGGAGCCGACGACTTCGTCCTGAAGGAGGACGTCGCGACCGAGCTCGCCGATCAGGCTCTCCGCCTCCTGCGGTCCGGCGTAAGCATCCAGCGCCAGGAAGCCCTGCTCCAACTCGTCCGAGCCGGCGAGGGCGCAACCGTCGAGTTCAAGCAGACGTTGCGCGCGAACGCGACGACCGGGGAGGTGCACAGGGGCGTCGAGCTGGCAGCGCTGAAGTCGGTGGCGGCGTTCATGAACTCGAGCGGCGGGACGCTGCTCATCGGAGTCGACGACTCGGGGACCGTTACCGGCCTGGAACCGGACCTCAAGCTGGTGAGCCGGGGCGATCTCGACGGCTTCGAGCAGACCCTCCGCAACCTCCTGATCGGGCGCATCGACAAGGCCAGCTGCAGCCGCGTGTCGGTCGAGTTCGTGACCAGCGCCGGCAAGACGTTCTGCGCTGTGTCGGTGCCCCGAGAGCAGGAGCCTCAATGGGTCGAGGAGAAGGGGAACGACATCTTGTTCGTCCGAGTCGGCAACGGGACGATGCCGCTCAGCGGGCGGGACGCACACATCTACCTCACCCAGCGGGGGTAGCTCAGCAGCGTCGAAACGCGGAGCAGCGGTTGCGCGCACAGCCGACTGCGTCGGCGTAGGCACTGCCCGCCTCGCCTGTCTTGCTCAGCCCCGAGCAAACGGTCTCCTCGCGTCCATGGGCGCCGGACGATGCCCGCTCAGCGGCATTAAGAGGACGACGCTCCTCCGTCCTGAAGACCAAACAGTTCGACAACGCTCACCGCCCTGATCGCACCCGCCCCGCCGGAGGCGTCCGCAGCCTGGCGGATGCACTCACGGCTGAGCGCAAGTCCCCTCCCCGTCGACACGAGTTAGGCAACGGTCGCGCAGCGGTTTGGCCCCCCATGGATGATGTGCTGGCTTCCTCCACCGGGTGGCGGTCCGCCACGAGCCTGCAGATGTCTGGTGGTCGCGTGATCTCAGACTTAGGAGTGGCCGGCGATGGTTGGTGGACGGAAGCACGACTTCAGGGCGCCCGTCCGAAACGAACTGCGCGATCGGGCTGGACACCACTGCAGCTTTTTGGGATGTGCCCGAACAACAACGGGCGCGGGGAGCACCCGCTGGTCGCGGGCGTCGAAGACAGGAATCGCATGCCACATCTACCCTTCGGCCCCCAACGGGCCGCGGAGCAACTTCACGCCCCCGAGCGAGTTGGATCTAGCAAGCGTTGTGAACGGTATCTGGATGTGTGCTTCGCACGCGGAACTGATCGACAAGGATCAAGGTGTCGACTACCCGCCCCCATTGCTGGCGCAGTGGCGTGAGGACCGGGAGGCCAGGGCAAGACAGGCCCTCACCGGCATCGAGACCGACGGCGCAATCCTGACGGAGGTCCGGTTGCAGCATTACTCAGACCGACCCGACCCGGCGCACAGCTACCTCCGCTTCACGCCTGGGATGCAGTTGCGTCTGACGCGTCTCTGCATGTGGCGGAGCAGTGACAGCGATCCCTTGACCGTCTTGGCGCGCCTGGTGGCACATGCTCTGGTGAAGCCAAGTGAGATCTTGAACACGACACTGTCCGAGGGGGGCTCGTGCACCTTTTCGATCACGTTTGGCGCTCCCGCGCGCGGTTCGATGCGCGTGGATCTGGAGCCGGGCAGGGCTCGGTACAACATCGGGACGTCACCCGAGGAAGCGGTACTGGGGCATTACGTCCCGGTCCTCGTTGATGACACAAGCGTCGCCGAAGCATGGCCCAATCGCTGGGATATGGATCATCGCAACATCGGCGATCTGCTGGCGCCGCATCGCAGAGCACTCAACAAGACCCCCTCCTCACGGAACGCTTGCTGCGTCAGATTGCGGAGCACGACACGATCGCGCTGAGCAAGGCGCGCATCGGGGACGACGATCGCTTGCGATTCCAACTGATCGGCGCGACGGCGGAGGCTGCGGAGATCGACGATTGGGATGACGCGACCCGTGTCGCGGTGCATATAGACCTCGTCATGGCAGCGTCTCGCCTTTACACTGCACCTCGCGTACTACTCGTGATCAACAACGTTTTAAGGTGCTTTGATGAAGGCACTGCGGATGCTGGCCGGGCCCGTTACTTGGATCGACAACGGCGCTTCCTCAGCGCGTGCGCTTCGTTGCCCAGCAACGTGCAAGTCCTAGTACTCGACAGCTTCGGAACCTTTGCTGCACTTGACGACAATCCGTCTTGGTTCGTCGAGCGGATGTCCGTGACACCGGGAGCGCCTCCGAGGAACGTAGTCATGGGAGCAAGCATTTGCTCATTGCCATGAGCGATGGCCGCTCGGAGCGGCCAGCGCACCGGGCCTGCCGACGGAGGTTGACCGCAGTGATCGCACCCGCCCCCGCCCGATCAGAAGCGGACGTCCGCTGCTCGCGCATAGGTCCAGCCTTCGCTGATCTTGCGCCCCGCTCGGACTCGCCGCTCAGCGGCACAACAGCTGGCACCAAGCCGTGCCGACCAATCGCGCCGGTCGGGTGCCAGCGGCCTAGACGCCAGCGGCTACAAGCCGACGGCCTGACGGATCGCTGCAGCATCCTGAGGGTCCCGAACGACGGTGGCCCTCGCACGAGGGCTCTTTAGCCAGCCGAGATCTGGGGCGACTGCCCGCAGCGTCACCCGCTCCACCGGCAGAGGGAGGGCGCGAAGGCCCTCGTAACAGGCCAGCCAGCGACCGTTCCCCTGGGCTGACTCGCCCGCGTACGGCTGCTTGTCGGCCACCCGCGCGGTGTGCGTGCAGTAGCCGCCGCCATCGTTGCCTTCGTAGAAGACGACATCCCCGCCGGGCTCCATGGACTTCATGCCGGTCCACCAGAAGGACTGCCCGGTCTTGAGGCGGAGCGACAAGTCGCCGTCCGCTCCAGGCTCGCTCGCATGTACGAAGTAGAGAGGCCGTCGTGAGGTCTGCATCATGGCTCATTCTCCAACAGCCGCAAGCATTTGTCTGCCCTCTCGCTACCCAGAGATGGGTCATCAGCAGCGACCTGGAGAAGGCTTACGCGGAGGACAGCAAGTAGCCCCGGCAGCGAACGGCGTATAACGGTGTCACGCAAGATGTCCGACGCGCCCACTAGCGTTGGCCAACGGCCCCGAGCCCTCGGCGAGCCACCGCAGCGAGCGACGAGACGGCGATGCACAACGAGATCCAGTTGATCAGTGACGGCGACGGCCTTGCAGTCATCGGCGATCAGGTGGTTATCGACAAGTTCCTCGACTCGAGGGGGCTCCTGGCGTCGTCGCGGCAGCTCGACCTGCGGCGTCTCAAGCCCCTCCTCTCCGTCGCGTCCGACGCCGCACAGGCAGCCTCAGACATCGCCGCCAACTCGGGCCGGTGGCTGAAGCTGACCGAGGAGTCCGCTCGGCGCGTTGCGGAGAACGGGCTAATGGAGACGAAGACGCCTGGGGTTAGCCACGTGATGGTGGGAGTGCCCGGCAAGGTCCAGAACTGGCTGCAGACCGAACAAGGCCTCGGGTCGCTCGCGGGCAACCCGGCGGTGCTCTCCGGCGTCGCTGGCGTGATGGCGCAGGCCGCGGCGCAGCAGGCTATGGCCGAGATCACCGACTACCTGGCCAAGATCGACGAGAAGCTCGACGACGTCCGCCGCTCGCAGAAGAACCAGGTCCTGGCCCGTATGGACGGAGTCGACCTCGCGCTGCGTGAGGCGATGCGTGTTCGAGCGGCCGTGGGCAGGGTTTCGGAGGTCACGTGGTCGAAGGTGCAGAACGCGTCTGGGACGATCCTGGACACGCAGGGGTTCGCATCGCGCGAGCTCGCGGATTTGGCCGAGAAGCTCGAGCGCAAGTCCAAGGTCAGCAAGCTCGCCGAGGCGGCGGAAGAAGCCGTTTCCGAGGTTCGGGTGTGGCTCGCGGTCCTTGCTCGTTGCTTCCAGCTGCAGGACGCGCTCGCCGACCTCGAGCTCGAGCGCGTGCTGGACACGTCGCCCGACGAGGTCGACCGCTACCGCCTCGGGTTGAAGGCGGCTCGCCAGGACCGGCTGGA
>JAABUN010008927.1_pt1 | contig 10032 bp, 9 predicted proteins | sample 5559311 | NCBI WGS metagenome assembly JAABUN01 (sample SAMN10711877, study PRJNA513370) | rock metagenome | isolation source: Antarctica rocks | place: Antarctica: Victoria Land, Siegfried Peak sud
GAGCGCCTCGGCGACCGGGATGAGAGAAGATACGGGTGCGGGCACGGCAGGGCTCCGATCGATCGTCAAGGACTTCAAGCACCCTCAACGATCCCGGTCCAGGCCGTGCCCGCCCCGCTTGTACATCACCGACGGCGTGTCGCCCCGACGCCACGCCGCCAACCGACTTTGAACAGGCCCTGGAGGCCCTGGGGGGGGAAGGCTGCCGGAGATCGCCGGAGCGAGAACGAGAACAATTCAATCAGTCGACGCCGCACCCGCATGACGCACGTTTCTGGAGCAGAGGTTTGACTAGAAGCCGAGGCTCTGGCTCTTTACCATCCATGGCGGCGACTACCCAGTCAGCGGCCAGATGGCCCATGGTGACGGGATCCGCGGATATCGAGGTGATAGTTGGCTCGAAGACCTCGTCTTGGTCGAGCCCGTCGAACCCGACAACGGAGACACACTGGGGAACTGAGATTCCTCGTCGGCGGAAGGCGCGACAGAGCGCAAAAGCGATGACGTCGCTATGACACAGGACCGCATCGAATGAAACGTTGGACTGGAGCAACTGTTCTGCAAGGGCGGTGCCACATTTAAGGCTGGTAGTGCCGGGGAGCTGTTTGACGATTTGCGCGCGCGGGTGCGACCTTATCGCGTCGCGCACACCTTCAAGGCGTCGGCTACGGGGGCCGGCCCATTCGGGGCCGCCCAGGTAGACCAGCCGCTCGCGATTGTGTACCTCGATGAGGTGCGTTGCCGCGAGTCGGCCGCCCAAGTGGTCGTCCGGCCCGAGGAACGGCACGTCGGACGTCGGTTCGCGGGTCACCGCCAGGGAGGAAATAGCCGGTCCATTGCCGTTTATTGTGAACGACATGTCTGCGCCCGCCACGGGTACGTACATCACAGCGGCAACTGGATACTCGAACATCGTCCGGACGAGTTGGTTGAATCGGTCGGTGTCGTCGAACGTGTTCATGAGTACCGTGAGATATCCCGCGTCGGACAAGCTGCGCTCTACTCCGAGCGCCATCATCGAGAAGAAAGGGTTGGAAATATCAGTGATGATGAGACCGACCACGGATGACTTTTGCGTTCGCAGCGTGGCGGCGCCACGGTGATAAACGTAGCCCAACTCGTCCATCGACTCTCTGATCCGCACCCTGGTCTCTTGACTGAGACGGCCCGTACCGCGAACCGCGAGCGATGCGGCGGTCCGTGAGACGCCTGCATGAGCTGCCAAATCACTTAGAGTGACGCGCTTCACCACGTGTTCTTACCCACCCTTCCAGATTGGCTCTGCGAAAACAGTGCGGCCATGAGATTACACGGGTTGGCATCCACCTCGTGTGCTCTATCTCAAATGAGGACTCATGGCTGCGTACTAGCTGCGTACTTGGCCCGCTGGTTCCTGCGGAACCTGGGGTAAGGAGCGTGACATGAGGGTTGCGGCGAGGAGGCTCGGATCTTCAGCTGGCAGCTACGTAGGCCGAGGTCGAGGGTCGCGGCAGCGCCCGCGACCAAAGCGAGGAACAGGAGGGGCACGGCACCCGAAAGCGGCCCGGGCTCGGCGAGCAACGCGATGCGGACAAGGCCGCCGCGTCGGCGGCCGACGATCCAACAGGCGGCCGCCAGCAGTAGCCCGAGGAGCCCGATCCCGAGGGACCATGATCCAGGACGGGGGGCAGGAGGCGCAGCGAAACAGGGCGCCGCCGGCGAGGGCAAGAATGGTCCGCCGCCAGGCGAGGTCGGTGTGCTCCGGCTGCAGCCCGGGGTCGAAGGGCGGGTTGTGTGTCACCGGTCCAGTGTCCCCAATAGGATCAGTATCCCGGCGGCGGTGACGCCGACGGCGACGGGAAGTGCGATCTTGGAACACGGTAGGGGTCGGGCCTCGCGCAGGGGGCGCTCGACGGAGGCCCAGGTAAGCCGGGCGAGCAGGGGTACGGCGAGGCCGAGCAGCAGCAGGAGGATCGCGGCGGTGCGGCGCAGGGCGGGCTGGACTGCCAGGGTGAGCGCTTCCAGGGCCACCCCGCAGGCGATAAGGGCGAGCGCGGTGCGGACCCAGGCGGGGAAGGTCCGCTCGTTGGCGAGGCTGAACCGGGGGTCGGGCTCGGTGCCGCCCCTGTAGACCCGTCGGGGGAAGCGTGTCTGGTTCACAAGCTGACCGTCCGGAAGCCAGCGTTGCCCATGGACGAGTCGGCAGTGTTGGAGGAGCGGGCGGAGTTGCGGTACCGGTTGCAGTAGGAGTCGTGACAGAGGTAGGAGCCGCCACGCAGAACTTGGGGCCCGTCCGTGCCGAGAACTCTTGGGTTGGGCACCGGCTGCGCAGAGGCGCGGGCCGCGTAGGTGCGTGTCTTGAAGATGTCCTCGCACCACTCCCAGACGTTGCCGACGGTCTGCCACAGCCCCCAGCCGTTGGGCAAGTACGAGCGCGCGGGGGCAGTGGTGATCCACCCGTCCTCTGCGGTGTTCTGCGTGGGAAAGGTTCCCTGCCAGATGTTTGCCTGCCAGGAGCCGTTGGCGCTGAGGAGGTCGTTGCCCCAGGGGAACCTGGCACCGTTCATGCCGCCGCGCGAGGCGCACTCCCACTGGGCTTCTGTGGGCAGGCGCCGTGCCGCCCAGTGGCAGTAGGCCTGCGCGTCGTTCCAGCTGACGTGCACGACGGGGTGATCAGCACTGTCGGCCACGTCCGAATCGGGTCCACCCGGGTGCGCCCAGTCGGCCCCACGCACGCCCCACCACCAGTTGGTGTCCTCCGCTGGCCCAATGACGGCCTCCTCCGGTGCGCGCACGCCGAGATGGAAGACCGCGGAGAAACCGAAGACCTCCGCCTCGGTGAGGTACCCCGTGGCGGCAACGAAGCGAGCGAAGTTTTCGTTTGTCACGCTGGTGGCGTCGATCTGGAAGGCGTCAAGGAAGACCGGGTGTACAGGCCTCTCGCCGTCGCCTCGCCGCCCGTCGCCGTGCCCGTCGCCCATCAGGAAAGTCCGGGCGGGAACATGAACTTGTTCGATGCCGTGATTTTCGGAGTCGTGCTGAGTGTGTTGCTGGGAAGGGTTGGCGGGGCCAGGGGGTCCTTCGCCGGTATTGGTGGCTGCGCGGGTTCTAACGCTTCGCGGAGTGCAGCAGTTGTCTTGCATCCGTCGAGCTCCTTAAGGCGTTCTGGCGAGTTTCGGAGGGTGGGTACAGGTTCGTTCGGTGCGAATCGTATGTCCCGGGACCGGACCGGTTGTGGCGGGACCCGCAGGTCGGTGCACGGACAAGGCGTCCGCGCACCAACCTTCGGATCAGCCGGTGGGTAGGTTTTCCTTCTTCACCAGTGCGAGGAGGTCATCCTGGATCTTCTGCATGCCCTCCGCTGGTTGAACGCTCCCGGCGGCTATGCTCTGCAGCCCGGGTTCGATGATGTTGAACATCGCGCCGGAGAAGGTGTATCGCCCAAGCGAGGTCGGCGTCTCAGGCAGGTCCTTCGCCGTCTGCTGGACGGCGGCCAGGGCTTCCTTGGTGGCACCCGACAGGGAGGGGGCGTCGTAGGCGTCGGATCGCGTGGGGATGCCGCCGTACTGCGTAAAGAGCGTCATGGCCTTCTGTGAGGTGATCCACTTGATGTAGTCGAGCGCGGCCTTGGCGCGCTCCGGCGGGAGGCCGGCGGGAATGGCGAGGGACCATAGCCCCGTGGCGGAGGAGGAGCGGCCGCTGGGGTCCGGTGGCAGCGGCGCGTAGCCGATCTTGCCGGCCACGTTGGAGTTGGCGGGGTCTTCGAGCTGGGCGGCGGAGGCGGCCACCAGGTAGCTCTGGCCGGCATCACCGGCCTGCAGCGCCGCAATGGCCTGAGCCTGTCCGACGGTGGTGGTCGCGGAGGGGCCCAGTTGCGCCAATTCGCGCAGCAGGGTTGCGGCCTTGACGCCGGCGGGGGAACTGGCGACCGGGGTGTAGTTCGTCCCCGGCTTTTGGAACCACGCGCCTCCCGTTGAGTTCATCAGGGCCTGGAACTCGTAGCTCATGGCGTACGCACCGGGGGTGCCTTGGGTGCGGAACACTCCCCCGTATTTCGCGGCGCCAGCGTCCTTGATCTTCTTCCCGTTTGAGAGGACCTCCTCCCACGTCTTTGGCACGGCGAGCCCAAGCTTGCCGTAGATGTCCTTGCGGTAGACAAAGATGTCGACGTTGCCGAGCAGTGGCTGATTCATGATCTCGCCATTCGGGTCGAACGTCTTTGTCGAGGCGTTCCAGCGGCCCACGTTGCTGAAGCTGTAAATTTTCGGGTCGGGCTTGAAACCTGGGTCCACCTTGGTCATCGGCTGGACCCAGTTGTTGGCCATGAACTGCGCGATGTCGCTCTCGTTGATCTGATAGACGTCGAAGGTGTGCTTCTGGCTCTGCACATCGTTGAGTTCCTGCGTTTTCACGTCAGGATTGGGGAAGGGTCGAAGGGTTACCTTGTTGCCGGTCTCTTTTTGGTACGCCTCGACCACCTTGGCGTAGGCCGGGTTCCAGGGCGCCTGGCTCGTTGGGACGACAAGCGTCACGCCGTTTCCCGGCGCGCCGCTCGCTCCCCCTCCACCGCCTCCCAGAGAGCCCCCGCCGCTGGAGCAGGCTGCCAGACTCATGAGGGAGACGGCCAAGGCGGCCGTTGCACCTCCTCGAAGCAAGCTGGGGCCTGTGGAAATCTCCATGAATTTTGACCTTTCATTGGGCGTGGCGCGGGACCGGGATGGTGCAGTGCGCAAGGGGTTGCGATGTTGGCCAGTAGGCAGGCGACTCAAGAGCAGTCAGCCCTTGACTGAGCCAGCGGTCAGGCCAGCGACGATGTGGCGGTTCGCGAAGATGGACAAAAGGACCATGGGGATGGCGGCGATCGTGCCGGCGGCGGCGAGCTGGCCCCAGGTGACGGCGTACTGTTGCAGGAAGCCGGCAATCCCGACGGTCACCGGTGCGGTGACACCACCGGACGTCATGGTCAAGCCCATTAGAAATTCGTTCCACGCCATGATCCCGACGAAGATTCCGGTCGCGGCGAGACCCGGCCTGACGAGAGGGACCATGACTGCCAGGAAGGTGCGCACCTCGCTCGCGCCGTCCACCAGGGCCGCCTCCCGAAGTTCCTCCGGCAGGGCAGCGAAATACGAGCTCATGAGCAGCGTCGCGAACGGCAGGTTGAAGAGCGTGTTGACCAGCACGAGCCCGGCGACGGTTCCGAGCAGCCCGAACTGGTTCAGCAGGACGTACAGACCGGGAACGAGTGTGGCCGGGGGGATGAGCGGAATCAGAGCGGCGACCGCCAGGGTCGGCAGGGTCATCCAGCGCGGAGGCTGTAGCTTGGCTAGGGAGTACCCGCCGAGCGCGCCGAGTACCAGACAAAGGCAGACGGTGCCGACTACGATCCCGATGCTGTTCAGCACCTGCCGGACGAAGGTACCGTCGGCGAAGACGTCCCGGTAGTTGCCGAGCCACAAGGGGAACTGCCAGCTGGAGCTGACGATCGCCCGGTTAGGGACGAAGCCGAGGAGTGCGGTCCAGACCACCGGCACGACGACCGCCAGCATGGCGATCACCAGAGCAGCCTCAACGAGCGGATTGAACCGACGGCGCTTGCGGGCTGCGGGGAACGTTGTCATGAGCGGCGGAGCCTTCGGGTGCGGGCGAGCAGGAAGAGGGCAAGCACCAGAACGGTGGCAGCAATCACGATCAGGCTGAACGCGGAGGCGTCACCGAAGCGGAGGTCCTGGAAGAACCAGAGCTGGACGCGCTGGGAGACGAGCGTGGTCGCGCCGTTCGGCCCCCCAGCGGTGAGCAGGTACATCTCGTCGAAGGCCTTCACGCCCATGATGACGCGGACGACGGCGACCGCTGCGATCGCCGGCGCAAGAAGGGGCAGCACGATGTGGCGCAGGAGCGCAACCTCGCCTGCGCCGTCCATCCGGGCTGCCTCCAGGAGCTCTTCGCTGATCGACTGCAGCGCGGTGTAGACAAACAAGAACACGACCGGGGTCCAGTGCCAGATGTCCACGACGATCAGCGACGTCATCGCGCCCCGCCCCGAGTTGAGCCAGGACTGATCCGGCAGGCCCAGCGACCCCAGCACCTTGTTCAGGCCTCCAGCTGTCGGGCTGAGGATGAGAAGCCACATCAGACTCACCACGACCGGTGCAATCACCGCCGGCCAGATGAGCACGTTCCGGGCCACGGGAAGCAACACCACGGCTCGGTTGACCAACAGGGCGACGATTACGCCGGTCAGCAGGCTGCCCACGACCGTTGCGACGATGAAGACCACCGTATTCAGGATGGCCTGCCAGGAGTCGGGGTTGGCGAGAACGCCTGCGAAGTTTTGAGGGCCGACCCAGGTGAACTGGAAGCCCTGGCCAGTGAGTTTGATGTCCGACAGGCTCATCCGCACCACCTGGACGACCGGGTAGGCCCCCAGCACCAGGCTGAAGAGCACGAACGGCAGCAGACCGAGGGCGCTCATCGGGGACAGCCGACGCGAGGAACTTCGGCGCAACGGCGGCCTTGGGCGGGCAGTCTCCGCCTGGCCTATCGTTGTCATCGGGGACCACCGCTCTCGACGGGGAAGGAGAGTGACTCGACGCGGCCAGATGGGTTGATGAGCCCGGGCAGGTCGTCCACGTGCCGGCTCCGGGCGGGCGCTGGGTCGAGTCTTTGGTTTTCGACCGGATCACCAGCCTTCGCCAGCCAGTCGTGCAAATAGCCCGAATACCTGGCGTGGACGTCCTGATACTGCGGGTCCTCCACGACGTTGACCAGTTCGGCTGGGTCGGTGCCCCGGTCGTACAGTTCCTCCGGTTCCCGGGGCGTCAAATGCTCGTCCCCCATGCCCTTTCGCGTCTCGCTGCCCTCCAGGTCCATGGCCAACTCCAACTTCGGACCCGGCTCGTAGTTCCTGATGTACGCGTAGAAGTTGGATCGGGCGGCGCGCTTGGGGTCATAAGCATCGTGGAAACTCTTCGACGTGAAAATCACGCGCTCGGCGCCGTGGTCCCCTCGCCCGGTGAGCAGCGGAACCAGCGACTCCCCCTCCAAATCCTCGTCCGCGCTACCACCGGCAAGTTCCAGCAACGTCGGCACGAGATCTTGGTGACTAATCACCGTCGATACCCGATGCGGGGCAACCTCCCAGCTGGTCGGGGGCCGCACGATGAAGGCCACTCCGGTGCCCGCGTCGTACAGGGTGCTCTTGGCACGCGGGAAGGCAGCGCCGTGATCCGTGGTCAACACCACCATCGTGCTCTCGCGGGAAAATGCCTCGTCAACGGCCGCCATGAGCCGACCGAACCCGGCATCGAACTGACCTATAGAGCCGTAGAACGCCGCGATGTCCCGGCGCGTGTGCTCGTTGTCCGGCAAGTACTCGGGAACGTCGACGGTGGACGGGTCGCTGTGGTCGTAGTCCTCCACGGGCCACGGGCGATGCACTTCCCAAGTGCCCACCGTCAGGAAGATCGGCTTGCGGTCGCCGCGCGCTGGGACCGCCTTGAGCCACCCCTCAGCAGCGTCCACAACCTGGTTCACGCGCGGTAGGAACCCCAGGCCCGGGCACTCGTCGAACCCCAGCACCGTCGGGTCGACATTCTCATGCTGCAAACCGATGAGCGCCGAGTGGTACCCAAGTGGTCGAAGCCGCTCCGGTGCGGTAAGGACGCCGTCCCGATACCGCCATGCGTTGTGCGCCAGACCTTGCACCCCATGGCGGTGCGGCGGGAGCCCCGTGAAAAGCGAGCCGCGAGCCGGCGAACAAAGCGGCGCTGACGCATGCGCGTTATCAAAGACTATCGACTCGGCCGCGAAGGCCGTGACATTGGGACTCGGCACATTCGACATGCCGTACACCGGCAGCCACCGCCCAAGGTCGTGACAGTGAATGAGAACGACATCCGGCCGGGGTGGGACTGACATGGTCATCCTCTCGACAAGGGACCCATGCGAACAGCGGGCCCAACAAATCCAGCCCGTCGCGCTTTGGGCTTCCTCCCCGAGTGCACGGGACCGTGGTGAATCGATACACTGCTGTATCGATTCACCATAGTTGCACGACCCGGCTGCTGTCAAGGGCGGCTGACGTCTCGGACCGAGTGCGCGGGCGCACGCGGTGGCAACGACGCCCGGGTCGGCCTTGGCCTCCGTCGGCTTTTCCGGCGGAGCGTCGGGTCGAGCCACCTTTCGTGATCAACTCGCGGAGTCGCTCGGCCGTCGCTTCGTCATGAAGCGGCGGACCTTGCTGCTCGAGCGAGATCTCCGTCAGCCGATCGCCTGGAGCCCGCACAGTCAGCCACCGGTAGTCGCCCTGCTGCACGTCATTGCCCTTCTCGAGCCCGAGCTTGTTGACGTAGAAGTCGAGCGCCTCCTCCTTGTCCAGGACATAGATGGAGCGCGCGGCCACCGCCGGGCGATGCCAGCTGATGTCCTTGGCCCGCCATAGAGCCACCGATCCGGGAAGGACTGAGCGGCAACCGCTCGACCGTCCGGCGTTGACGCGCTGAGGGGGTGAGGTCGCGCGGTCGACACCCTCACGGGCAGCTCGAAGTCCGGTGTTCCTCGTGCGAGCCGGCCGACTTCCGGCAGGTGAACTTGGATGCCATGCTGCATCGGGCTTCTTCCCGCCTGCACCGTCGGCCCAGCTAGCGCCTCGAATGGACGCGGTGCCGAACAGCGCGGTGCCGCCGGGTGGGCCGCTCAGCCGGCGCCGTGGTCGTGGCGGGCGGGGGGACCGACCCGCCCCAGCTCGGCCCCGATGGACGCCGCCGTGCGGCCCATTCCGCTGAGGGCCTCCGTCATGGCGGTACGGTCGAAGCGGGTGGCCGGACCCGTGACGGACAGCGCCGCAGCGACGCCAGCCGGTCCTTCGATCGGCACGGAGACCGTGTTGACGCCGGAAAGGGTTTCCTCAAAGGCCATGGCGTGGCCTTCCTCGCGTGCCAGCCGAACGGCGTCGACGATGGTCGACGGCTCCAAGGGGTTGGCGGGCGTCACGCGCTGCCTCTGCCGGCGTCCGGCGATGCGTCGAACATCGTCCGGCGAGAGGTCCGTCATGAGGATCCGGCTCGGCGCCCCGCTCCACAGCGGCAGGGGCTCTCCGAGCTCGAACGTGGCTCGAAGCGCCGAGCGGCTCTCAGCCTGCTCGACATGGAGCAGCTCCTCACCGATGAGCACCGACAGCCCGACCGTCTCGTCGACCTCGTCTCGCAGCGCCACCATGTGCGGAAGGGCAGTCGTCCGTACGTCGAGGCGTCGCTGGTATGCCATGCCCAGCGCGAGGGTGCGCGGGCCCAACCGGTAACGACCGGTACCGGCGTCGCGCGCGACGAGCTCCGTGCTGACGAGTTCCCGCAGGAGTCGCTGGACCGTGCTCTTGGGCACCCCCACCTCTGCCGACACCTCGCGGATGCTCAGCCCGTCGCCCGCCACCCGTAGGACGTCCAGGACGTCGACAGCCCGTCGCAGCACCTCGCTCATCGCTCTCCCTCCGTGCCCGCCGACCGGCCCGCCTGCCGTCGAGGACCTGACAATCCTCTCGCGCGCCGGCCGGCTCCGCCGGATGGGAGACGAACCGGCGTGCCTCCAGGGCTTGACGCGCGGCGGCCCGGGGAGCAGGGTGATGTCCCACGTCGTGGGTTTGGTGTCCCACCAGATGGGTCAAATGATGATCCGTATTGCGATAAGCCGGGCCCGCGGCCCGTGGCCCGGGAAGGAGTCAGGGATGGTGCGCGGAACAGCCGACGGCCCCGAGGCGTCGATCAAGCAGGTCGCCAGCGCGAGCCTCATCGGCACGGTGGTCGAGTGGTACGACTTCTTCCTCTACGGCACCATGGCCGCCCTCGTCTTCAACAAGGAGTTCTTCCCCAACTTCGACCCACTGGTCGGCACCCTCATCGCCTTCGCGACCTTCGCGGCCGGCTTTGTCACCCGGCCCCTCGGGGGTGTCATCTTCGGTCACCTCGGGGACCGACTTGGTCGCAAGCCGATGCTTGTCACGACGATGATGATCATGGGTGGGTCCACGTTTGCCATGGGCGCTCTGCCCACCTATGG
>JAABUN010008928.1_pt1 | contig 10031 bp, 11 predicted proteins | sample 5559311 | NCBI WGS metagenome assembly JAABUN01 (sample SAMN10711877, study PRJNA513370) | rock metagenome | isolation source: Antarctica rocks | place: Antarctica: Victoria Land, Siegfried Peak sud
CCGGCAAACGGTGTCGATATTCGCTGCATCGGACCGATTTTGCCGATCCTTATCGGCCCCCGTCGCAGGCCGCCCCGGCGTCAGAGGCTACACACCTGGAGCCACCAAGAGTTTTGCAAGCGACTCCTTTTTCTGACAATTAAAAGAAGGAGGGGGATCGGGGAAATTCTCTCCCCCGCCTTGCTCGCTGCCCGCAGGTCACGGTGCGCGCCTGGCGCGGGCTGGCGCGGGCCGGGCCGCCGGCCGGCTCGGCGCGACGGGTGCCGCGGCGGCGGGCGGGGCCGGGGTCGCGGCCGGGCCGGGCTGTACCGCGACCGCCACCTGCAGCACCGCGGCGCCCGGCAGCAGGCGGACCGTGAAGGCGTCGGCGCCCGAGAAGCCGGCATCCGGGATGTAGTCCACCCGGGTTCGGCTGCCGTAGTTGCGGACATGCATGTGGCCATGCGCCGGCCGGCCGGTGACCAGCCCCGCCGCGTAGGGAAGCGGCCCCGGCTGGGCCACCAGGATGCCGCACCAACCGCCGTCGTTCGCCAGCGTCATGGTGGCATTGGCAGTCTGTCCGGGGGTGAGGGCGACCTCGGCCGGCACGGTGCAGGTGCGGGCGCCGCCCTGCTGGTCGACGGCGAAGATGCGGGGCGGCTGCGGCGCGCTGGCCACCGGGGCCTGGGCGCAGCCCTGCACGGCCAGCACCGCTGCCACGGCGGCCAGCGGGCGCCAGCGGGTGCCCATCGGGGGGGCGGTCATCGGGCGGGACTCCGGGCGGGCGTGCTGCGGCGGGCCGGCGCGGCGGTGGCGGCGGGCGGTCCGTCGCAGGCGCCGAAGGTGCGGGTGAACAGGTTCTTGCCGGCGGCGTAGGGGGCGAGTTCGGCGGGGCCGCCCAACGCCATCACCTCGTTGAACAACTGGGTGTTGCGCGGGCAGAAGTCGGTGCCGAGCACCTGGGCCTCGTTGCCGCGGGCATTGGCCAGGTTGGTGATGTACAGGTCGTTGGCGCGCTGGCCGGCGCGGCCGCGGGTGCGGGTGAAATACTGGCCGAAGGCGCGGCCGTTCTCGGCCAGGGCCGACTGGTAGCGGCGGACGAAGGCGTTATACTTCTCCTCCTCCTTGCAGGAGATGGCGACCACGACGAGTTCGGTCTTCAGCGCCTCGATCTCGAACACTGCCTGGTCCTGCTCGGTGGCGCAGCGCTGGGTGGCCTGCGCCATGGGGGCCAGCGGCAGGGTGGCAGCCAGGAGCAGGGCGATGCGGCGCCTGGCCGGCCGGCGCGGCGGGAAGGTTTCGGTCATGGGTCCTCGCTGAGTGGATGAAGCGGCACGAAGGGATGTGACCCCTCATGCACCGAATGGCGCCGGCGGGGAAGTCAAGCGCTACACTGCCGCACGAAGACAAGCTATCATGTGCTTGGGATCAGGCGCATCGGAGAATGGGATCGGTGGTGGCGAGGGGTGCTTGGCGGCTCCTGTCGGTGCTGGCGCTGCTGTTGCCGGCGGCCTGCGGCACCTCGCGCCCGGCCGGCGAGGCCAGCAGGGGCGGTGTCCAGGGGGGTGAATGGTCCTGCGTGCCCTACGCCCGCGCCCGCGCCGGCTTCGATCTGCGCGGCAACGCCTGGGAATGGTGGGAGGCGGCGGATGGCCGCTACGACTGCGGCCGGGCGCCGCGCCGGGGCAGCGCGCTGGTGCTGCTGCGGACCTCGCGGCTGCCGCAGGGGCATGTCGCGGTGGTGACGCGGGTGGTCTCGGCGCGAGAGGTCCGGGTGGACCACGCCAACTGGGCCTCCAGTGCCGCCAAGGGGCGGGTGGCGCGGGACCAGGCGGTGCAGGACGTGTCGGCGGCCAACGACTGGTCGCTGGTGCGGATCTGGTATCCGCGGGTCGGCGACTACGGCGCGACCAGTTACACGAGCTATGGCTTTATCCATGGCGGGACGCTGAACGCCGCGCTGTGATCTCCGCTCGGGACCCCTGCTTGGGGACCGGCCCTCAGGCGCGGACCAGCGGGCAGCCGCCCTCGCTGAGCGGCAGGAACGCCTCCTCGGCGGGAATGGTGCCGGCCAGCTTGTATACTCCGTCCACGAGAGAACCCGCAGACTCCGCACTTGAAAAGGCCCCTGATATCGAGACCGACTCGCCAGCCGCTTTTCGGGTTCTCACGCGGACAGAGTATAGACATCGCCGGTGTAGCGGCTTTCGGCCGACTGCTTCACCTCGTACAGGTGCGAGGGGTGGATCTTGCGGCCATCCTCGCGGATGCGGCCGTGACCGTAGGTGTTGTCGTCGGTCGGCATCCGCTTCATCAGCGCCACGACCTCGCGTCCGCTGGCCTTGGCGCGCGTCACGCCGAGTTCCTTCACCGCCTTCAGGTAGTGCAGCACGCCCGAGTAATTGCCGGCATGGACGTAGTTGGGGAACACGTCGCGCGGCAGCTTCTGCTGCACCCGGCGGGTGAAAGCGCGGGTGCGCTCGTCCTGGTCCCAGTAGAAGGTCTCGGAGATGAACATGCCCTGCATGGTGGCCATCCCCGCCGCCATGACGCCGGTGATCGAGCCGATGATGGCAGCAAGCTTCATCGCACCAGGACCGCGCGTCAGGCCGAATTCCTGCGCCTGCTTGACGCAGTTCACCAGGTCGTCGCCGGCCATCGCCAGGCCGAGCACCTTGGCGCGCGAGGCGCGGGCCTGGAGGAGGAACGCCGAGAAGTCGGTGGTCGCCGGGAAGGGGTAGACCGAGGCGCCCAGCACCCTGCCGCCGGCCTGCTCGATGAAGCGGCCGGTGTCGCGCTGGATGGCGTGACCGAAGGCGTAGTCGGCGGTGACGAAGTACAAGGTGTCGCCGCCCATCCGCGTCAGGCCGGCGCCCGAGGTCTTGGCGAAGCACCAGGTGTCGTAGGACCAGTGGAGGGTGTTGGCGGTGCAGGCGCGGCCGATGAGTTCCGAGGTCGCGGCCGAGGCGTTGAGGTGGACCCGGTCCTTTTCCACGCAGACCGTGTTGATGCCGAGCGCGATGGCGCTGTTGCCGACATCGGTCTCCACGTCCACGCCGCGCTGGTCGAACCACTGGCGGACGGTGTTGATGCCGACATCGGGCTTGTTCTGGTGGTCGGCGGCGATGACCTCGACGCGGATGCCGGGGTTGACGGCGGTGAACTCCTCGACCGCCTGGCGGACGCAGGCGACCGAGGTCGGGCCGGTCACGTCGCGGTAGGGGCCGCCGAGGTCGGTCAGCACGCCGATGCGGATGACCTCCGGCGACTGGGCGCGGGCGGGGCCGGCGGCCAGGGCGGCGGCGAGCGCGGCGCGGCGGGACAGGATCATGGCAGGTTCCCCCAATTGCTTGGCTGCGGCTTGCCGCGGCGGGCCAGCCTAGCACGGGCCTTCCGGCGCTCCAGCTTGTATCACGTGCCCGCCTGGTCGAGGCGGATGGCGGGGGGGCGCCTGGGCTTCCCCAGGCTTGGCGGAGGGGGCTTGGCGGAGGGGGCTTGGCGGCAGGGTGCCCCGGCTTCAGCGATCCGGCAGCCAGACCTCCAGCAGGCCGGCGGCGGGCGAGGGTTCGAAAGCCCGGAAGTCCTGGATCGCCCAGCCGCGCCCTAGCCGGCCGGCCACCCGTGCCGCGGCCGGAGCGTCCTCGGTGTGGAAATAGCGGACGATGCGCTGCGCCGGCACGGTCGCGACGCTGCGCAGCTCGCCCGCCTCGAACCCGGCTTCGCGCAGTTGGCCGGCGGTCGCGGCCGCCTCCGAGGCCGTCGCCGAGCCGGTCCGGTAGTGGACGACCACGCGGGAGGCCGACGCGTTGCCGACCGAGACATCCGCCCGCGGCGGCCGGAGCGGCGCCGGTCCGGGCGCCAGCGCCGTGACGGGGGGTGGCACGGCCTCGCGGCGGAGGAACGGCTCGCGCGGGGTCGGGCCTGGGTCGCGGGAGGCCAGGTCGCGTGGGTTGGGCGGCACGGCATCACGCGGCCCGAAGTCGCGTGGACCGAATTCACGTGGCCCAGGGCCGCGCGGTTCGGAGTCGCGCGGGCCGGCGCCCCGCAAGGCATCGCGCTGCGCGGTGGCGGCGGCCAGCGCCCGGTTCAGTTCCGCCAGCCGGGACTCGGCCACGACACGGGCCTGGATGGCCGTTGCAAGCCGGGATTCCTCGGCCGCCTGGGCCTCGCGCAGCGACTCGGTCGCGGCAGGCGCAGGGTCGGCCGCCGACGTGGCGCGTGGGTCGCCGCGCTGGGTCGTCGCCAGTTCCGCCGGCTGCGATACGGCGGGGGAGCGCGCCGCCGGATTCGATTGCAGGCCCATGCCGAGCAACAGCCCGGCCAGCCCGCCGGCCGACACCAGCAGGAAGGCGGCCAGCACCCGGCGCGCGGGGCGCGGCTTAAGCCTCAGCAGGGAGGGGGGCGGCTTGCGGTTCGGCAACATCGCTTCCGGCAGGGACTGCGCGAGCCGGGTAAGCCTACCCATCGCGCACTGCCCTAACCGCGGGGGGGTGGGCAGGGTTGCATGGCGGCAGGCCGCGCCGGGCCGGGCGAAGCCTCGCCCGGTCGCCTGTGGTCTTCAAGTCGCCCCCCAGTCGGGCGGCGCGTGGAATGCCGCGCGCCGCCACGGGCGTCCGCTCAATGCGTTTCGCCGGCCTCGGCCTCGGCCGCCAGGAGTTGGCCGGCCCGCTGGCTGGCCTTCTGGCCGGTGCCCTGGGCCGCCTGGCTTTGGGCCGCCAGGGCGCGCGCCATCTGACTGAGTGCCTCCTGGTGCTTCTCGTTGTCGATCATCGCGAAGTTCCGGGCGAGTTCCAGGCACATCCGCTGGCGCGGCGAGGACTCCGTCGCCTCGGTCTTCGACGCCAGCCCCTCGAAGAACCACGAGACGGTGACATCGAGGACCTGAGCGATCTCGAACAGCCGGCCAGCCGAAATACGGTTGAGGCCTCGCTCGTATTTGTGTGCCTGCTGATAGGTCACGCCGATCATGCGGGCGAGTTGCTGCTGCGACAGACCCATCATGACGCGCCGTTCGCGGATGCGCGAGCCGACATGCCGGTCGGCTGCATTGGCGCGATGGCCCGGCTTTGCTATCGATTTCGCACCGTTTCCCGTTTCGGTCTCGGTTGATGTGGCCATTTGGATGCCCTTCGGTCCCCGTTGCTTTGTCTCACAACGGGAAATGCCATAGCTCCAAAGATGTTCCACCGGAACGCCTGTGACAAACGCGTGATGGAAAGCGTCGGCCCCAACTCACCCAGGGCGTGAGCCGCCGCCGCTGGCCTGCTGCAGCGCCGCCAACTGGCGTTTGAGGGCTTCGACCTCGTTCTCCAACGCCTCAAGCGTGTGGCGGCCGGTAGCGGGGCCGGCCTTGGCGGCGGCCGGATCCGCAATGCCGGGTGAAGTATCCGGGGAGGCATCGGACGGGCCGCCCGGCGGGGCCGCCGGCGGTGGGTCGGTGGCGCGGAACGGCGCGAACAGGCTCATTGCCCGCTCCAGCATCGCCATGTTCTGCTTGCCGACTTCTTCCAGCCCGCCGAGGGCGGCGGGGAAGCCACCGCTCAGCGGCAGCAGGCCGCCGATGGTGGTTTCCATCGACCGCCGCATCTGCTCCTGCTGGCGGGAAAAGCCGGCCATCGCGAATTCGAGGTAGCGCGGCAGCACGGTCTGCAGGCTATCGCCGTAGAAGCCGATCAATTGTCGGAGAAATTTCTCGGGCAGCAGGCTGCGGCCCTTGGCTTCCTCCTCGACGATGATCTGCGTGAGCACCGGCCTTGTGATGTCCTCGCCGGACTTGGCGTCGTAGACGATGAAGTCGCGGCCCTTGCGGACCATGCCGGCGAGGTCCTCCAGGGTGACGTAGCTTGACGATTCGGTGTTGTAGAGGCGGCGGTTGGCGTATTTCTTGATGACCACGGGCGAGGCCGGGACGGCGGTCTCGGTCGCCGGTTCGGCGCGGGCACTGCGATCGGCCATGGGATGGGGTCCATCGTTCCTGGTTTTCCGGCAGTCTAGCACGCGTGCCGGCCGCGTCGGCAGGGAGTTTTCGCACTGCACCAGAGCCGAGCGCCGGGGCTGCCGCGGCGGTGGCGGTGGGGTAGGGTGCGCGGCTGGCGTCCGGCGCAGTGCCGGGCGGCCCGAGGGGAACGGCATGGACAGGCCGCAGGATGCCGGGCGCGACCCCGACCTCGACCGCCTTGCGGAGGATTGGATCGCCCTGTGGCAGAACGAGTTGGCGAATCTGGCGGCGGACCCGGAACTGGCGGCGGCGTGGCGGCAGGGATTTGGGCCGCCCCAGGGTCCGGGTCCGGGTCCGGGTTCGGCCATGGGCGTGGCCTGGCTGCGGCTGATGCAGGCCATGGCCGGATGGACGCTGCCGCCCTGGTCGATGGGGCCGACGGCGCCCGCGAGGCCCGCGCCGGACGTCGGGGGGACGGGTGTCGTGACGGGGCCGCAGGCGGCCACCGCCGGCGCGCCAGGGCCGCGGAGGCCCGCGCGGGGCGCGTCGGATGAACCAGCCGGAGCCGAAGCCGCCGCAGCGCCAGGGGCCGCGGCCGCTGCCGCTGCACCTCGGCCTGGCGGCGGCGCGGGGCTGGGCGGCGATGGTGCCGCTGCTGGCGGGGACGCCCGGCTCGCCAAGCGGCTGGCCGCCCTGGAGCGGCGGCTGGCCGCGCTCGAAGGCGGGCCAGGCGGAGCGGGCGCGGATCCTGGCGGCGCTGCCAGCCGTCCTGGCCGCCGGCGGCCACCGGCCTGAAGCCTTCCAGGCCGCCGTGCGGCAGGCGCTGGCGCGGCAGGACCAGCGGTTCCTGGCGGCGGTCGTCGGCTATCGCGGGCATCCCTATCGGCGCCGGCTGGCCGACCCGCCGGCGCTCTGGGCCGAGGGCACCAGCCGGCTGCTGGATTACGGCGCGGCGCACGGGGATGCGGAACCTGTTGGTTTGGCCGGCGGCGCCGCGGTGCTGTTCGTGCCGTCGCTGGTCAACCGGGCGACCGTGCTGGACCTGCTGCCGCAGGCCTCGATGCTGCGCTTCCTGGCGGCCCAGGGCCTCCGCCCGCTGCTGCTGGATTGGGGTGCGCCAGTGGGGGCCGAACGCGGCTTCAACCTGACCGACATCGTCGCCGGGCGGCTGGAACGCGCCCTGGCGGCGGCGGTGGCGGCCAGCGGCGGCCCGGTGGTGCTGGCCGGATACTGCATGGGCGGGCTGCTGGCGCTGGCCGCGGCGCTGCGCCGGCCGGAGCAGGTGCGGGCGCTGGCGCTGCTGGCGACGCCGTGGGACTTCTGGGCCGCCGAAGGTCCGGCCAAGCCGCAGGCGCTGGGTGGCCTGCTGCCGGGACTGGAGCCGCTGCTGGCAGCCACAGGCACGCTGCCGGTCGAGGCCATCCAGGCACTGTTCGCAACGCTAGACCCCTTCGCCATCGCCGCCAAATTCCGCGCCTTTGGCCGGCTGGACCCGCAGGGCGAGGCGGCCCAGCGCTTCGTGGCGCTGGAGGACTGGCTGAACGACGGGGTGCCGCTGGCCGCGCCGGTGGCGCGCGAGGTGCTCGGCGGCTGGTATGGCGCGAACACGCCGGCCCAGGGCGAATGGCGGGTGGCGGGGCAGCCGGTGGACCCAACGGCGCTGCGGCTGCCCACCCTGCTGGTGGTGCCGGCGCGGGACCGGATCGTGCCGCCGGCCTCGGCGCTGGCGCTGGCCGGGGCGATCCCCGGCGCTCTCGTCCACCAGGCGGCGGCGGGGCATATCGGCATGGTGGCGGGCGGCGGGGCGGCGGCGGCGTTGTGGCGGCCGTTGCTGGGCTGGGTGGCGGGGCTGTAGACAGGCCGCTCGGAAAACCGGCCGCCCGGACCGCGCCGCGGACATCCCCAGGGGTGCCGGGGCGCGCTTGTGGCACCGGGCCGGGTGGTCCACCCTGCGGGCCGGTGAACCAGGGCAGGGAGACCCAGACTCATGACCGAGATCGTCATCGCCAGCGCCGCGCGCACGCCGGTCGGCAGCTTCAACGGCGCCTTCGCGGGCGTCGCCGCGCACACGCTGGGCAGCATCGCCATCAAGGCGGCGATGGAGCGCGCGGGCATCCGGCCGGAGGAGGTGGACGAGGTCATCCTGGGGCAGATCCTGACCGCCGGCGCCGGGCAGAATCCGGCCCGCCAGGCGGCGGTCAACGCCGGCATCCCGGTGGAGCGGACGGCGTTCGGGATCAACCAGCTTTGCGGGTCCGGCCTCAGGGCGGTGGCGCTGGCGGCGCAGCAGATCGCCTCCGGCGACGCCAGCATCGTGGTGGCCGGCGGCCAGGAGAGCATGTCCCAGGCGCCGCACGCCGCGCACCTGCGGGCGGGGCAGAAGATGGGCGACCTGGCGATGGTCGACACCATGCTGAAGGACGGGCTGTTCGACGCCTTCCACGGCTACCACATGGGCACCACGGCCGAGAACGTCGCCGAGAAGTACCAGATCACCCGCGAGGAGCAGGACCGCTTCAGCGCCGCCAGCCAGCGGAAGACCGGCGCGGCGATGCAGGCCGGGCGGTACCGCGACGAGATCGCCCCGGTGACGCTCAAGACCCGGAAGGGCGAGGTCACGGTGGCGGATGACGAGTATCCGCGCCCCGACACCACCTTCGAAATATTGCAGAAGCTGCGGCCGGCGTTCAGCAAGGACGGCACGGTGACGGCGGGCAACGCCAGCGGGATCAACGACGGCGCCGGCGTCGCGGTGGTGATGAGCGCCGCGGAAGCCCGGCGGCGGGGGATTTCGCCGCTGGCGCGGATCGTCAGTTGGGCGACGGCGGGGGTGGACCCTTCCATCATGGGGACGGGGCCGATCCCGGCTTCGCGGAAGGCGCTGCAGAAGGCCGGGTGGGAGATCGGCACGCTGGACCTGATCGAGGCCAACGAGGCCTTCGCGGCGCAGGCCTGCGCGGTGAACAAGGACCTCGGCTGGGACCCGGAGCGGGTGAACGTGAACGGCGGCGCGATCGCCATGGGGCACCCGATTGGGGCCAGCGGCGCGCGGGTGCTAAACACCCTGCTGTTCGAGATGCAGCGGCGCGGGGCGAAGCGGGGGCTGGCGACGCTGTGCATCGGCGGCGGCATGGGTGTCGCGATGTGCGTGGAACGGGACTGACGCGCGGCGGGGTTCCGGGCGGCACGGCGCGCGCGGCAAGTTCGCGGCGCGGCCTCGCGGGAGGCTGACGGCTTCGGACAAATGCGGCCTGGCGGCAGGTGGGGCACGGGACCTGCCGCGGGATCGCCGCCGCGGCGAATGCCGGGCCTTCCTGGCATTCTGCGGTCCTGCCGTGCGGAATGGGCGTCATCGGACAAATCATCCGGGACGCGGACCAGGGGCGGGAGGGAGCTGGAACTGCGCCGGGGCGGCGGGTGGAATCCGGTCGCTTGCAGTCTTCGGACAAATCCGGACGGGCAGCCGGAACGCTGCGGGCGGGGCGGCGAGGCGGGACCGGGGATGGCGTTGCAGGCGGCGCGGCGGCGCATCGGGTGATCCTGTCGGGTGGCAGAAACGTATCACGAACGGTATGGGTTCGCAAGGGTTTTGCCTGGTGCGAGGGGCGGCCGGCGGTGGCGGTTCAGAGACCGGGGAGGCGGGCGACCAGGGCGTCCAGACGGGCGGCGAGGCCGGCGGCGGCGAGGGCATGGCGGATGGCGCGGCGGTGGGTGGTGAAGTCGGCGGCCTCGGCCAGCGGGACGGTGGCGGCGAGGCGCTCGGCTTCGGCGGCGAGGGTGGCGAGGTCGCGGTGGAGGGGGTCGCGGGAATCGTATTCGGGGATGGGGAGTTCCCACATCAGGTTGTCGAAGTGGCGGGCGCCGCCTTGGCCTTTAGGCTGCATTGGGGCGACGGCCGCGCGGATGTGCTCGCTGTTTAGAAGTGCCACAAGGAATTGCGCTTCGGCCAGGGTGCGAGCGCGGCCCCAGTAGCAAGCATGTTCGAGGGTTACTGCCCAGGTGGATGACGGCGAGCGGCTTCCCGATCAGCACAAAGCGAAGCACGACCGATGAGCGAGTGGCGCCGATGTTGGTGTAGATTTTGTTTGACGAGGGGCCGGGTAGTTGATTCAAG
>JAABUN010008931.1_pt1 | contig 10030 bp, 7 predicted proteins | sample 5559311 | NCBI WGS metagenome assembly JAABUN01 (sample SAMN10711877, study PRJNA513370) | rock metagenome | isolation source: Antarctica rocks | place: Antarctica: Victoria Land, Siegfried Peak sud
ACGAAGGACCGGTAGCGGGAGCGGAACTCCTCAGCGACCCCCGAGTGCTCCTCGAGCGCCCCCGCTGTGAGCAGCAGGAGGTCGTTGAAGTCGGCCAGGCCCTGGGCCTGCTTGAGCTGGGAGTAGGTGTCGTAGACCTGCGCGACCACGGCCGCGTCGAACGGCCCTTCCCGGCCCGCGCGCGAGGCCGCTGCCGGGTAGTCCTCCGGCCCGATGAGGGTGCTGGCCGCCCACTCGAGCTCGGACAGCAGGTCGCGCAGCTCGCTGGTGCCGGGGCGCAGCCGCGCCCGGGCCGCGGCGTTGGCGACCAGGCCGAAGGTGTTGTCGACCAGCCGGGGCGGCGGTCCCCCGACGACACGGGGCCAGAAGTAGTTGAGCTGCTTCATCGCGGCGGAGTGGAAGGTCCGGGCCTGGACGCCGGCGACGCCGAGCGCCCGCAGCCGGGTGCGCATCTCCCCCGCCGCGCGGGCCGTGAAGGTCACGGCGAGCAGAGCGCCGGGCTGCACGGCGCCGGTCGCGACCGCGTAGGCGGCCCGGTGGGTGATCGTCCTGGTCTTGCCGGTGCCCGCGCCGGCGAGGATGCAGACCGGTCCGGTCACCGCCTGGGCGGCCGCCCGCTGCTCGGGGTCCAGGGCGGCCAGGATGGCCTCGGGCGTCGCGTCTGTCCTCACTCCGGCAGTCTCCCAGGCCGCCGGACCGGGAAGGCGCGGGACGTGCCGGCTGTTGAGCAGGCGTCTGACCACTGGCGCCGACCAGCGTCCGCCACCGACATTCCTGCCCACGAACAGCCCAGCCCACCGCCAGCCCTGCCCACCGAGTGCGCCCCCGCCGGCGCCCGCCCGTCGAGGAGTCCCATGCCCGAGCCGTTGACCATCTACAGCACGCAGTGGTGCGGCTACTGCCACCGCTTGATGAAGCAGCTCGACCGCGAGGGCGTCGGCTACGCCGTGGTCGACATCGAGCACGACCCGGCGGCCGCCGACTACGTGATGAGCGTCAACGGCGGCAACCAGACGGTGCCGACCGTGGTCTTCGGGGACGGCACCGCCCTCACCAACCCGAGCCTGGCGCAGGTGAAGGAGCGGCTGGCGAGCTGAACCGACCCTTCCGTACGGGCCCGCACGGCTGTCCGAGATGGGAGGCTGGTCGGACCTGACCCCGTCCGGCCTCCGTGCAGCCAGACCCGCACCGCACAGGAAGGCGTCCCCCGTGACCCTCCAGCTGTCCGACTCCCCCGCTGTCGATGCCGTGCTGGCCACGGCCTCCTCCCTGCTCGGCATGGAGGTCGTCTTCGTCGGCGGCGTCACCGAGGAGACCTTCACCTTCGAGCGCGTGCGCGCACGTGCGGAGTGGCCGGGGGTGGCACCTGGCCTGCGGTCTGACCGCCAGGACGCGCTGTGCCACCAGCTGCTGGCGGGCGCGCCGGCGCCCACGACCGACGCCCCCAACGACGCCTCCTACGGGTCGGCCGCCAACTGCACCGGCCTGGGGATCCGGTCCTACGTCGGGGTGCCGGTGCGCGACGCGTCCGGTCAGGCCCTCGCGACCCTCTGCGGCATCGACCGGGGGGTCGTCGAGGTCGACGACACCTCCCTCGAGGTGCTGACCCGGCTGGCCGACGTCCTCACCGCCCACCTCGGCCCGGCCCGGCCCGGGACGGCGACCGCGGACGGAATGGTGATCAAGCGCTCGCCCGAGGGCGGCTGGGCGGTCGGCGAGGACGAGACGGGCGACCTCACGAGCGCCATGGTCCTGGCCGACCTCATCGCCGGGGAGCTCACGCCGGGCAGCCGGCCGGCCCGCCCCGAGGCGCCGCTCGACGAGGTGGCGCAGCTGCGCATGTCGGTCCAGCAGCTCGAGCACGCGCTCGTCGCCCGGGTCGTCGTGGAGCAGGCCATCGGCGTCCTGACCGAGCGACAGCACAGCACCCCGAGGCAGGCGTTCGAGCGACTGCGCAAGGTGGCCCGGTCCCGCGGTCGCAAGGTGCACGACCTCTCGCGCGAGGTGGTCCAGTCCGCGACCGACCCGTCGGTGCCGCTGCCGCCCGAGCTGGCGGGCAACCGCTGAGCTCAGCCCCCTCGAGGGGCGGTCGGCGTCCGCTGCTCCCCCGCAGCCCTGCGGCGCTGGCCGACGAGCTGGTCGAGCGGCTGACCGCCCGACCCGAGTCGCCGTTGCGGGTGCTGGTCGACGGCGTGGGAGCCGGAGACCTCGCCGATGCGCTGGTGGCCGGGCTCGCGGCCGCCAGCCGACCGCCCCACCGCGTGCGCGGTCAGGACTTCCTCCGGCCGGCCGGCGAGCGCTTCACGTGGGGGCGGGAGGACGCGGCGGCCTTCCGCACCTCGTGGCTCGACGCGGAGTCGCTGGAGCGGGAGGTCCTCGTCCGGGCGGCGACGGGCACCTACCTGCCGGCCCTGTGGGACGCCGGGCACGATCGTTCCGCCCGGCGCTCCCTCGAGCCGCTGCCACCCCGTGCGGTGCTGCTGGTCGACGGGACCTTCCTGCTCGGCCGGGGTCTGTCCGGGGACGTGGTCGTGCACCTGGTGCTGTCCCAGGCCGCCCTGCGGCGCCGCGGGGTGCCGGAGTGGCAGCTGCCGGCCTTCGCGGCCTACGACGCCGAGGAGCGCCCGGCTGACCGGTGCGACGTGCTCGTGCGCGCCGAGGACCCCCAGCGCCTGGCGGTCCGCTTCCGCGACCCGCCGCTCCTCGGACGGTGAGCGCTCTCGCGCGCGCCGGACAGGTCCCCCGTCCGGGCTACGGTCCGCCGCCTCCCGTGACGATCAGTAGGCAGGGGCTCTCACGGCTTGACGCCAGATCCATGATCGACGCAGGGGGACCCGCATGACGCCTACCAGCAGGACGACGACGGTCGAGCGCGACCTGCTCGCCCAGGTGGTGCAGGTCTCGGCCGACGCGATCTTCTCCGAGGACGTGTCCGGTCGTATCACGAGCTGGAACGCCGCGGCAGAGCGGCTGTACGGCATCACCGCCGACGACATGGTGGGCCGGGCCGCCGCCGACCTGCTCCCCGAGCAGACCGCGACCCGCCTGCGGCCCGCGCACGAGCTGGCGCTGTCCGGCGAGCAGGTCGAGCGCTTCGACACCTGGCACCAGCGACCCGACGGGCGCCACGTCGCCGTGTCCGTCACCGTGTCGCCGCTCCGGGACGCGACCGGACGGGTCGCCGGCCTCGCCACCAGCGTCGAGGACGTGACCGACCGCGTCCAGGCGGCCGCCGAGCTGGAGGACGTCCACCGGGCCCTCGAGCGGCAGCACGCGGCGCTCCGTCGGTCCAACCGCGACCTCGAGCAGTTCGCGTACGTCGCCTCGCACGACCTCTCGGAACCGCTGCGGGCCATGACCGGCTACGTGCAGCTGCTCGAGAAGCGCTACGGCGAGGTGCTCGACGAGCGCGGCAAGCGCTACGTCGCGCACGTCGTGGACGGTGCCAGCCGGATGCGCACCCTCATCGACGACCTGCTGCAGTACTCGCAGTTCCTGCGGACCGACGTGCCCCGCGGGGTCGTCGACGTCGAGCAGGTGGCCAGGGCGGTGCTCGCCGAGCTGGAGCCCTACGAGGGTGGGCCGCCGGACGTGGAGCTCCAGCCGCTGCCTGCCGTCTGGTCCGACGAGGGGTCGCTCGCGGCGGTGCTCAGCAACCTGATCGGCAACGGGCTCAAGTTCGCCCGTGAGGGCGTGCCACCGCGCGTCGTCGTCAGCTGCACCCGCGAGCGCGGCCTCGTGGTGCTGCAGGTGGACGACAACGGCATCGGGATCGAGCCGGACTACCGGGAGCGGGTCTTCCGCAAGTCCAGCGGCTGCACGTGCGTGAGGCCTACCCGGGCACCGGGATCGGCCTCGCGATCGTCCAGCAGATCGCGGAGAGCCACGGCGGTCGCGCGTGGGTCGAGGCCTCTCCGCTCGGCGGCTGCCGCTTCAGCGTCAGCCTGCCGCCGGCACCCGCGGGCTCATCGCCGGCCACGAGGGGAGCACAGACGTGAAGCACGCCGAGCTCATGCACATCCTGCTCGTCGAGGACAGCGTCGCAGACGTGGAGCTGACCCTCGAGGCCCTGTCGGAGGCCAAGATCGCCAACGAGGTCACCGTCGTGCGGGACGGCGCGGCCGCTCTGGCGCACCTGCTGGCCAACGCGAGCGGACCGGGCCGACCGGACCTGGTCATCCTGGACCTCAACCTGCCGAAGGTGAGCGGTCACGAGGTGCTGGCGGCCATGCGCGACCACGACGACCTCCGGCGCCTGCCCGTCGCCATCCTCACCACCTCGTCCGCCGAGGCCGACGTCGTCCGCACCTACGACCTGGGCGCCAACTGCTACCTCACCAAGCCGGTGGACGTCGACCAGTTCGTGCACGTCGTGCGCTCCATCGAGGACTTCTGGCTCGGTCTCGTCCGGCTGCCCCGGCAGTGAGGGCCGGCCGGTGAGGACCAGCGCGTTCGCGGCGCAGACCCTCGACCGCCACAGCAGGCTGACGCTCCTGCTGATCGAGGACTCCGAGGCCGACAGCGGGCTGGTGCAGGCACTGCTCGAGGACGAGCTCCCCGGGACCACGGTGACCACCTGCCGCACCCTCGGTGAGGCGCGGGCTCTGGTCCGTCAGCACGAGTTCGACGTCGTGCTGGCTGATCTCGGCCTGCCCGACGCCCAGGGGCTGGGGGTCGTGGCCGCGGTCCGCGATGGTGACCGGGAGAGCGCGCTGCTCGTGCTGACGGGGCGGGACGACCGCACGCTGGCGCTGACGGCCCTGTCGTTCGGCGCCCAGGACTACCTGGTCAAGGGCCACCACGACGGCGCCCAGCTGAGCACGGCGGTCCTGCACGCGGTCCAGCGGCAGCGGACCGAGCGGACGGAGCGGCTCTACCTGCAGCTGGCCAAGGGCCTGCTCGACGCCATCGAGGCCCCCACCTGCGCGGTGGACTCGCGGGCGGTGATCGTCGCCGTCAACGAGGCGTGGCGCGCCTTCGCCGTCGCGGCCGGCAGCCCTGCGGAGCAGTCGGCCGTCGGCGCCGACTACCTCGCCGTCTGCGACACGGCAGCGGACACGTCCGGCGCCCGGGACGGGGCGGCCGACGTCGCCGCCGGGCTGCGCGACGTCCTCGCGGGACGGCTCGAGCGGTTCGCGCACGAGTACCCTTGCGACAGCCCTGCCCGGCGCCTGTGGTTCAGCGTGCGCATCTCGGCCACCGACATCGACGGCGCGGTGGGCGCGGTCATCTCCCACGTCGACGTGACCGTCATGCGGGAGGTGCAGGACGCGCTGGCGCACCAGGCGCTGCACGACACGCTGACCGGACTGCCCAACCGGGTGCTGCTGCTCGACCGGCTCAGCCAGGCGCTGGCCGACAGTCGGCGCAACGGCACCGACGTTGCGGTGGCGTTCGTCGACCTCGACCACTTCAAGCGGGTCAACGACAGCCTCGGGCACCCCGCGGGCGACACGCTCCTGCGGCAGGTCGCGGCCCGCCTGGGACGGCACGTGCGAGGTGGCGACACGCTGGCGCGCTACTCGGGCGACGAGTTCGTCGTGCTCCTGCGCGACCTGCCCGACCCGCTCGACGCCCAGCTCCACACCGAACGCCTGCTCCGCACCTTCGACGAGCCGTTCGACGTCGGGGCGTCCTCGGTGCTGGTCACGGCCAGCATCGGTGTCGCGACCGGACGGGCGCCCCAGACGCCGGACGAGCTGCTGCTGGCCGCCGACGCCTCGATGTGCGACGCGAAGGCCCACGGGCGCGGTCGCCTGCGGGTGTTCACCGCCGAGCTCCGGCAGGACGCCGAGGCCCGCATGGAGATCGAGATCGGGCTGAGGCGGGCCGTCGCGCAAGACCAGCTCGTCCTCCACTACCAGCCTGTCGTCAGCCTCGGCACCGGACGGGCCGTGGGGGCCGAGGCCCTCGTGCGGTGGCAGCACCCGCAGCGCGGCCTGCTCGGGCCGGACCGGTTCATCCCGGTCGCCGAGGCCAGTGGGCTGATTGTGCCGCTCGGCAGGTGGGTGCTCCGGCAGGCCTGCCGGGACGCGGCCGGCTGGACCGGCGTGCTCACCGGCCTCGACGTCGCGGTCAACCTCTCGGTGCGGCAGCTGACCCAGTCCGACGTCCTGACCCACGTCCGCGACGCTCTGGCGGAGAGCGGGCTGCACCCCTCCCGCCTCCTGCTCGAGGTCACCGAGTCAGCCGTGATGGAGGACGCGGAGGCCGCGGGCCGGGCGCTCGACGGGCTCGCTGGGCTCGGCGTGCGGATCGCCATCGACGACTTCGGCACCGGCTACAGCTCGCTGCTCTACCTGCGGCGCTACCCGATCGGCGTCCTCAAGGTGGACCGGGCCTTCGTCGCCGGCGTGGACCGCAGCGCCGACGACCACGCGATCTGCACGAGCGTCGTGAGCCTGGGCAACGCGGTCGGCGCCACGACCATCGCGGAGGGTGTCGAGACGGTCGAGCAGTACGCCATCCTCAAGGCCCTGGGCTGCCAGCAGGCGCAGGGCTTCCTGTGGTCCACGGGCGTGCCGGTCGACGGGCTCGCGCGGGCGGTCGAGGGCTGCGCCTCCGTGCAGGTGCCGGCACTCGCGCGCGTCGCGTCCCCCCGGCCGCACGGGGACGTCGCGGACCAGATCGCCTCACTCCACCATGAGGGCGCGTCGCTGCACACGATCGCCGCAGCGCTGAACTCCGCCGGGCTCAGCACACCTCGAGGCACGCGCTGGCACGCGCGTGCCGTCGCCCGCCACATCGCCGGCTCGCCGTGAGGCCGGCGCCGCGGGGCCGGTCCCCGTCGGCTCCCCGTCGGCCGGTCCCCGCAGGTCGGCTGCCCACGGGCGCCCGACGGGCCAGCGGGCGTCAGCCCTGCTCGAGCCAGCGGGTGATGAGGTGCCAGGCGATCGAGACGGCAGACGGCGTCTGGACGCCCCTGCCGGTCCCCCACGTGCCGGCGGCGTGCAGCTCGTCCCGGTCGAACCAGCGGGCCTCGGCGAGCTCGCCGTCGGCAGGGGCGGGCACCGCGTCGCCGTCGCACCGCGCCGTGAAGCCCAGCATGAGGCTCGAGGGGAACGGCCAGGGCTGGCTCGCGACGTAGCGGACGTCGTCGACGACGACGCCCACCTCCTCGAACACCTCCCGCGCCACGGCCTGCTCGGCGCTCTCGCCCGGCTCGACGAACCCGGCGAGGGTCGAGAAGCGGCCGGCCGGCCACGCCGCCTGCCGGCCGAGGATGCACCGGTCGCTCCCGTCGTGGACGAGCATGATGACGGCCGGGTCCGTGCGCGGGAAGTGGTCGCTGCCGTCGGCTGTGCACCGGCGCACCGAGCCGCCCCGCGCCGGCTCGGTCGGTGCGCCGCAGCGCGAGCAGCTCGGGTGGGCGGCGTGCCAGTTGGCGAGACCGACCGCGTGCACGAGCAGGCCCGCGTCGCGGTCGTCGAGCAACGCCCCCACCTCCCGCAGACCCAGCGGTCGGGCACCCATCCGGCGCGGGAGCGCTGCTGCCACGGCGAAGACCGGACCGTCGTCGTCCCGACCGAGGTAGAGGCGCTCGCCGTCAGGGGCCTCGTCGCTGGGCAGCAGCACCAGTCGCGGTCGGTCGTCCTCTGCCACGACGGCCGTCCCGTCGGCGACGACCAGGACCCGCGCGGAGAGCCACGCCTCGGCGAGGGCCACCGGGTCGTCGCGGGTGGCAGCGTCGCGATCCACCACCGCTCGGGACAGAGCAGGTCGGCTGGGCAGCCCGCTCACTGCCGCTCGAGCTCCACGATCGTCGACAGCGGACCACGCACCTGCTCGACGTCACCGACGAGCACGGTCGTCAGGGCGCTGGGAGCGAGGTAGCGCGACCCGGCGGCCAGCGCGTCCTCGACGCTCACGGCGGCGAGCTGCTTGGGGTAGTCCCTCAGCCACTGGACCCCGAGACCCGAGGCAGCGAGCTGCGACAGGGTCGACGCCAGCCCTGCCTGGGTCGACGTGCCGAGCGCCAGGGAGCCGACGGCGTAGCGACGGGCCTGGTCGAGCTCGGCCTGCGAGACCGGGACCGTCGCGATCCGGCCGAGCTCGTACAGCGTCTCGAGCAGCGCCGGCGCCGTCGTCGGTGTCGAGACGTCGGCCGCCACGGTGACCCGCGAGCCGGCCGGCGGGTGCTCGACCTGCGCGTGGGGGCTGTAGGTGTAGCCCTTGTCCTCGCGGATGTTGGCGACCCAGCGGGAGGAGAAGTAGCCACCGAAGACGAGGTTGGCGAGCGCGAAGGCAGCCGAGTCGTCGTCGGTCCGCGACGGGGCCGGCCCCGCCAGCCGCATCGTCGTCTGGACAGCGCCCGGGCGGTCCACGAGCAGCGCCGGACCCGGCTCGACCACCGGCACCCGGGGAGTCGCGCTGGCCTTGCCGGTCGCCGACCACTCCGACAGGGCGGCCTCGACCAGCCCGATCGCGCGGGCGGGCGTGAGGTCGCCGACGACCGTCAGGACCGCGCCGGCCGGCGACAGGCGCGCGGCGTGGAGCGCCCGCAGCTGCGACGCCTCGACCTCGCCGACCTCGTCGGCTGTCGGCAGCTCGCGGCCGTACGGGTGCTCGCCGTACATGCGTGCGAGCAGCGCCTCGCGGGCGATGACGGAGGCCTCGCTGCGGTAGATGGCCAGCTCCTGGACCAGGCGGTCCCGCTCGCCGACGACCTCCCGCTTGGGGTAGGCCGCACCCGTGAGCACCTCCCCCAGGACCTGGAGCAGTCCGGGCAGCCCGGAGACCAGCACCGAGCCGCCGACGCCGAGCCGGTCGGCGTCGGTGCTCGCGGACAGCTGGCCGCCGAGCGCCTGCACGTCGGCGGCGAGCTGGGCGGCCGAGCGCCGGGACGTGCCCGACAGCAGGGTGTCGCCCAGCAGCTGTGCCTGCGCCGTGTGGCTGCGGCGCTTGCGCCCCGACGGTCCGGCGAAGGGGATGCGCAGCCGCAGCTCGGCCAGCGGCACACCCGGCCGGCGCACCGCCTGGACGCGCAGCCCGTTGTCCAGGGTGCGCTCCCCCACGCTGGGGAGCCGGGGGGAGCGGGGCGGGGCGAGCGATGGCACGGGACGGGCCAGGTCGGCGCTCATGCCGCCGTCCCCGGGCGCAGCTCGAGCAGCGTGCGGGTCTGCGGGGTCAGCGTCGCGGCGGCGGCCTGCACCGCCTCCGCCGTGACCTGCCTGAGCAGGTCGGGCAGCTCGTTGACCAGCTCGGCACGCCCTCGCTGCTGCTCGAACACCGACATCGTCGTGGCCCTCCCGAGCACCGAATCCACCTCCCGCAGGTAGCGGGCGGTCATGCGCGCCACCGTCCGCTCGAGCTCCGGCGCGCCGACCCCGTCGGTCGCGAGCCGCGCCAGCTCCTCGTCGACGGTGGCGACGACCGTGTCGAGGCTCGTCTCCAGCGGGTGGTGGACCTCGAGCAGGAACGGCGTCGGGTCGCGCGCGTCGAGCGGGTCGCCCAGCAGACCGAGGTAGCCCCCGATGCTGGTCGCCGAGCGGTCCTCCAGCAGCATCCGCTCCTGGAGCCGGGACGCGTCGCCGTCCGTGAGCACCTCGGCGAGGACGACGTACGGCAGGTAGGTCGGCAGGTCTGCCGGGTCCGGCACGCGCCAGGCCATGGCGACGGCAGGCGCCGGAACGAGCGGGTCGTACGCCGTCGCCCGTCGCTCCTCGGTCGGGACCGGCTCTGCGAAGGACGGCCGCTTCGGGACAGCCCGCTTCGGGATGTCGCCGAAGTGCTGCTCCACCCACCCGAGCACCTCGGCGGTGTCGATGTCGCCGACCACGGTGAGCACCGCGTTGCCCGGCGCGTAGTAGCGCTGGAAGAAGCCGCGGGCGTCCTCGACCGTTGAGCTCTCGAGGTCGACGAAGTCGCCGTAGCCGTTGTGGCTGTTGGCGAAGTCGTCGAACAGCACCGGCGGCACGAGGAGCCAGGGGAAGCCGCCGTACGGCCGGTTCATGACGTTGACCCGGATCTCGTTCTGCACCACGGCGATCTGGTTGTCGAGGTTCTCCTTGGTGACCGCGACGCTGCGCAT
>JAABUN010008932.1_pt1 | contig 10030 bp, 9 predicted proteins | sample 5559311 | NCBI WGS metagenome assembly JAABUN01 (sample SAMN10711877, study PRJNA513370) | rock metagenome | isolation source: Antarctica rocks | place: Antarctica: Victoria Land, Siegfried Peak sud
GTCTGCTGCCAGGCCGGCATCCAGCTGATCTTTCCCGAGAGCGAACGCGGCGGCGGTAGCGGCCGCGCAGTCGTCCGGGGCTGTTGTCGCCGGCCGCTGCACAAGAGTTCAGCGGAAAGAACTCTTCTGCAGCCTGCCCGGCCACCTCATCGCGCGGCGGCGGAGAGGCACGCGTGATCAGTTCGTGCCGCCGGGGGCTGCGCCAGCGCAGAACCGCCACTATCGGCTGCCGTCGTAGCCCGATTCGCGCTGCCCCTCGGGCGCCGTTTCAAGATCCAAGCGGGATCCACAGCATCATAGTGCTGTGGATCCCGCTTGGATCTTGAAACCGGGTAGCAGCGGTGGCCGGGACGTGCGGCCACGCCGGACCGTCACCGCGCAGGCACGCACGTGTCCCGTTGGCCCAGCGTGCCCGGACAGCACAGAGGTGGCCCTATGCCGGTGGTGGCCGATCGACTCGCGCAGGTGCCCCGGCAAGATGCGACAGCATGAACACGTGCAACACGCGCGGCGCGTCGAGCGTGATCATGCTGATGATCTTCACTGCCTGCGGGCGGTGCCCCCGGACCACGCAGAGGTGGCGTTGGACCGGCCTACGCCTCGAGGTCGTCTGGGACGTGGTGTGCCGCACGGAACCGGCTGAGCGTTACCTTTATCGCGCCGGGCCGCTAGCTCAACAGGTAGAGCAGCATCCTTTTAAGTTGCGGGTTCAGGGTTCAAGTCCCTGGCGGCCCACTGCGTCATCCACAAGAACGCGTGCATTGCCACCGCACCGCCACCGCCACATGCTCAGCTGCTGGCGGTCGACTCGCCGCTGCTCCTCGTGCATTCCGCTCGCAGCAGGCTGGCCGGGCCCGAACAGTGGGAGAATGGAGCATCCGACCGCACCCTGCCCCGTCCGGAGCCGACCGCATGCGCCCGTCCCGCCGACTGTCCGCCCTCCTCGCCGGAGGCGCTGCCGTTGCGCTGCTCGCGGGATGCAATGGCGAACAGCCCGCGCCCGCAGCGATGGCCAGCCCTAGCCCCAGCACCAGCCCCTCCCCGGAGGCGCCGAACATCGGCGCGCTGTTCCGCGCCGCCGCGATCGACACCGACGAGCAGCGCTCCTCCCGCTACAGCCTCACCACCGCGACCACCGTCAACGGCACGGACGTCGTCTTCTCCGGCGAGGGCATCTACGACTGGAGCGCCGACACCGGCCGCGTCACCTACGACCTCCCGATCGGCCAGGTGCAGCAGCGGGTCCTGGGAGCCCACCTCTACCTCGCCCTCCCGCAGCAGCCCGAGGTGTTCTTCGACCTGCGCACCGCCGACGTGGCGGCCTCGCCGGTCGGCGGGACGGTCGAACCGACCGCGCAGCTGCACACGCTCGCGGCGGTCAACGAGGCCGAGGTGGTCGGTCGGGAGCAGGTCCGCGGCGAGCCGACGACGCACTACCGCGGGACCTACGACGTCGCTCGCGCGCTGCGCGGCGCCCAGGGCCTCCAGCAGCAGGCCCTGCGCTCCCTACTGGGTGCGGCCGCGGGCACGCCGGAGGCGAAGTACGACGTGTACCTCGACCGGGACGGGCGGCTGCGCCGGCTGGAGCAGAGCCTCGAGGTGCCCGCGAGCGCGCAGACCGCAGGCCAGACGCTGACCGTGGCGACGACCCTCGAGCTCTACGACTTCGGGATCGACGTGCGGGTGGGCCGCCCGGCCGACGCCGCCGTGCGCGAGGGGGCACCGATCCTGGCCGCGCTGCAGCAGGCGCTCCCGAAGCCGACCCCGCAGCCGGGCCCACCGAGCGCCGCCGCGCCGAAAACCTCCGCGCCGAGCCCCGCCGCGAGCGTCCCCGCTCCGAGCCCGAGTGCAGGCTGATGAATTCGATTCGCGACCTGCTGCAGGTCACGCCGGGCAGCCTCGTCCAGCTCGTCGATATCGATCCGCGCTCCACCCCCGGAACCGATCTTGGCAAGCAGGGCGCGAAGGCCGAGACGAAGGAGCTCGGGCAGCGGCTGGCGGACCTGCAGGAGCGCCTCTACGCCGGCGGCCGCACGGGCAGCGACCGGCGGATGCTGATCGTGCTGCAGGGCATGGACACCAGCGGTAAGGGCGGAGCCGTCAAGCACGTCGCGGGGCTGGTCAACCCGGCCGGTGTCCGCATCACCGGCTTCGGCGCGCCCACGAAGGAAGAGCTCTCCCACGACTTCCTCTGGCGGATCGAGCAGGCGCTCCCGCCCGCCGGCGCGATCGGCGTCTTCGACCGCAGCCACTACGAGGACGTCCTCATCGTGCGGGTGCACGACCTGGTGCCGCAGCAGGAGTGGGAGACGCGTTACGACAGGATCAACGCGTGGGAGGCCGGGCTGGTCGAGCAGGGCGTCACGCTGCTCAAGGTGATGCTGCACATCTCTCCCGACGAGCAGCGGGAACGGCTGCTGGCCCGCCTCGACGACCCGACCAAGCACTGGAAGGTCAACCCCGGCGACCTCGACGAGCGGCAGCACTGGCACGCCTACCAGACGGCGTACGAGGCGGCCCTCACCCGCTGCTCGACCGAGCAGGCGCCGTGGTTCGTGCTGCCCGCTGACCGCAAGTGGTACCGCAACTGGGGCTTGGCCCACCTGCTGCTCGAGACGCTGGAAGCGATGGAGCTGACCTGGCCGCAGCCCGAGCTGGATCTGGACGCGATGCGGGCCGCCCTGGGCGTGTCGTCGGTGTGACGGGGTAGGGCGCGAGCAGCCGACCGCAGGAGGAACCCATGAGCCCCACCCGAAGCCTGGCCCGTCCGCTGATGGCAGCGGTCTTCGTCTCCGAGGGAGTGCGTGGCCTGAAGTCGCCTGGCGCGCGCGTCGAGGCCGTCCGCAGCGCCGGCCTCTCGGACCCGGACAAGCTCGTGCAGGCCAGCGCGGCGACCCAGCTCGCCGGTGGACTGGCCCTGGCCACCGGTCGCCTGCCCCGGCTGTCGGCGCTTGCTCTGGCCGGCACTCTGGTGCCGAGCACCTACCTGCACCGGGCGTTCTGGACCGAGACCGACAAGCAGGTCAAGGCGCAGAAGCAGCAGCAGTTCCTCGAGAGCCTCGGCCTGCTCGGCGGTCTGCTGCTCGCCTTCGCCGACACCGGCGGCCGCGAGTCGATCCCGCACGCAGCCGCGCGGGTCTCCAAGCGGGCGCAGAAGAAGGCCTCGAAGGCAGCCAAGAAGGCCGAGAAGAAGCTGCACTCCTAGGAGCGCAGGCGGTCCAGGGTGGCGACGACCTGCTCCACGGGAAGGTCGTTGTCGGCGTCGAAGCGGGCGGCCGCAGCCAGGCCGATGCCGGCCATGCAGATGGTCCGGTCGATGAAGGCGTCCCGGTCCGGCCAGGGGAAGTACGGCTTGGCCACCAGGAGAGACGCGACACCGTGCGCCGCAGCCCAAAGCCCTAGGCCCAGCTCGACCGGCGAACCCTCGAAGATGCCTACCTCGAGGCACTTCTCGACCGACGCGACCAGGTAGCCAAAGGCGCCGCTGGCAATAAGGGCGTCGGGTGCCTCGGGGGTGCGGGCGTGCGACGTCATCATGACCAGCCGGTAGTGCTCCGGGTTGTCCACGGCGAAGCGCACGTAGGCGTTGCCCTGCCGGCGCAGGGCGTCGAACGGGTCGTCACCGGCCTCCCCCGCCTCGCGCAACCGGACGTGCAGCTGCTCGAAGACCTCCTGGCAGACGGCATCGATGAGCGCCTGCTTGTCAGCGAAGTGCAGGTAGATGCTCGGCACGCTCACCCCGACGCGCTGAGCGACCGCCCGGACTGACACGGCTGACTCGTCACCGGTCTCGGTCAGCAGGTCCATCGCCGCCTGCAGCACCTCGCCGCGCAGCTCGGCGCCGCGCCCTCGAGGAGCCCGTTGCCGGGCCGTGGTGGTGTCAGACACCGGCCAGCCGGCGTTCGTCAGGGAGCACCGGCACATCCTCCCCCACCGGCTCCGCCTCGCTCAGGCCGAATCGGTCGTGCAGGCGGCGTAGCGGAGGCGGAGCCCACCAGTTGGCCCGACCTGCCAGGCGCATGAAGGCCGGCACCAGCGCGCCCCGGATGAGCGTCGCGTCCACGACGATCGCCAGTGCGGTCCCGAGGCCGAGCAGCTTGATGAAGCTGATGTCGCTGCTGATGAAGGCGAGGAACACGATCGCCAGCAGCCCGGCGGCCGCCGTGACGATCCGGCCGGTGCGCTGCAGCCCGACGGCCACCGCACGCGTGTTGTCACCGGTGGCGTCCCACACCTCCTTGATGCGGGAGAGCAGGAAGACCTCGTAGTCCATCGACAGCCCGAACAGCAGGCAGAACATGAGGATGGGGATCGTGGTGTCCAGGGTTCCGGTCACGACCGGGTCCCCGAGCAGACCGGTGAGGTTGCCCTGCTGGAACACCCACACCATCGCGCCGAACGTGGCGCACAGCGACAAGACGTTGAGTACCAGCGCCTTGACCGGGATCAGCAGGCTGCCGGTGAACAGGAACAGCAGTACGAACGCCGTCCCGAAGATCAGGGCCAACGCGAGCGGCAGCTTGTCGGCGAGCGCGGCCTTGGTGTCGACCAGACTTGCCGCCTGTCCCTCGACCAGGACCGGCCCGATCGGGGAGGGCACGGCTCGCAGGTCGCGCACCAGCCCCTCGCCCTCCGGACCGTAGGACTCGACCGCGGGAACGATGGTCAGGAACGTGCCGCTGCCGTCGCGCAGCCGCGCACTCGTTGGACCGGGCTCGGCGACCTGCTGCCCGCCGACCCAGCTGCCGGTCGCGCCGTCGACCCGCTCGACGCCGTCCACCGCTGACAGGGCTGTGGCGTAGTCGGACAGCTCGGCGTCGCCACCGGCGGCCGTCGGCGCGACGATGCTCAGTGCGAGTGACTCCCGACCCGGGTAGTCCTGCCGCATCGTCTCGGCGACCTGGAAGGCGCCGGCGCTCTGGGGCAGCACCCGGTCGTCCGGCAGGCCGAAGACCACGCTGCCGAACGGCAGCGCCGCGACGAGCAGCAGAGAGATGACGGTGGTCGCCACCGGGACCGGCCGACGCATGACCCCGTGCGCGATGCGGTTCCAGAAGCCGTCGTCCAGGCCGAACGAGCGCGGTGCGGGCAGCCGCAGCAGCCGGCGGAGTGGCCGGCGTAGGTCCAGGCGGTCGATGCGCGGCCCGAGCGCGGCCAACGCCGCCGGCAGCACGAGCACCGCGCCGACGGCAGCCAAGCTCACGGCCGCGATTCCCGCGTAGGCGAACGAGCGCAGGAAGTAGAGCGGGAAGACCAGCAGCGCGGACAGGCTCAGCAGCACTGTGAGAGCGCTGAACAGCACGGTGCGCCCGGCGGTGCGGACCGTGGTGACTACCGCGGCGTACGTGCTCGACCCATGAGCCAGTTCCTCGCGGTGCCGGGTCACCATGAACAGGCTGTAGTCGATACCGAGGCCCAAGCCCAGTGAGGTGGCCAGGTTGACCGAGTACACCGACACGTCGGTGACCTGCACCAGCAGATGCAGGACGAGGAACGTGCCGAGGATCGACAGCACGCCGATGAGCAGCGGCAGGCCCGCGGCGACCGCGCTGCCGAACACGATGACCAGCAGCACCATCGTGATGGGGATCGCGATGGCCTCGGCACGAAGGATGTCGCGCTCGATCGTGTGCCCGACCTCGGAGAACACCTCGGCCTGGCCACCCACCTGGACGTCGAGCCCGCGGAAGTCCCCGCGGTAGACCGGGGCCAGCTCCTCCACCCGGTCGACGGCCGCCTCGTCTCCGCCTGTCAGGCGGGCCAGCACCACGGCGCTGTTGCCGCTGCGCGAGCGCAGCGCGTCGGGCCGGCCGGAGGTCCACCAGCTGGTGACCTGGGTGACGCCCGGCTCGGCGGCCAGCCGCTGGACCAGTGCCTGTCCTGCGGCGACGGCGGCGGGGTCGTCCACCCCCTGCTGCGCCCGGGCGAGCAGGACAAGGTTGGGCGCCCCGCTGGCGAACTGCTCCTCCAGCACCTGCGCGGCGCGCACCGACTCGGCCTGCGGATCGTCGAATCCGCCGCCGGACAGCTCGGCGGCGACCCCGCCCCCGATCCCACCGGCAAGGGCCAGGAACAGCGCGGTGAGGATCAGGACCAGTCGTCGGCGGGCGACTGCCAAGCCGGCGAGACGGGTGAGCAGCACGGTTCCCCCTGGAAGACGACTGAGTAAACAACGCTAAGTTAGCGTCGTTCAGTCAGTCGCGCAAGAGGATGTGTCAGCGAAGGCGGGCGGCCAGTCGCTCGAGCGTGGCCTCGATGCTGCGGGCGTTGCGCGCGGGGATGCCGAGCAGCTCCAGCACCTTCGGGGCACGTGCGGGCGCCCAGTCGAAGGTCTCCGCGACCCGGGTGCCGCCGTCCAGCGGCTCGAGCTCGTACCGCCAGACGTGGTGGCCGAAGTGCCGCCAGGCGATCCGTCGCCCCTCCTCGAACTCCACGACAGTGTTCTTGATGACGTACGGCACGCCGTAGCGCATCCGCATGCCGAAGCTCGCTCCGGCGCTCAGCCGGTCCGGCCCGGACATCGCGCCCTTCACGGTGCCGCTGCCGTCGATCTCGGAGTGCCGCCGTGGGTCGGCCAGCAGCGCGAACACCTCCGCGGCAGGGGCGGGAACGACAACGGACCGGGACACGGATCGGGTCATGGCCGAAGGCTAAACCGTGCCTCCCGCGCGCCGAACCGCCATGCGCTCGGCTTGTGCCGGACACCTGCGCGGGGGTATCTGGTCACCCGCGACCGTCACCGTCAGCAACGTGCGCATCCTGGCCCACCGCGGCTCGCCCGGCTCCGGCAGCACCGAGAACACCATCCCTGCCATCAGCACTGCGCTGGCGGCCGGCGCGGACGGGGTGGAGGTGGACCTGCGCCTGACCGCTGACGGGGTGCTCGCCGTCTGCCACGACCCCGACCTCGCCCGTCTCACCGGCCGGCCGCTGCCGGTGCAGAGCAGCTCCTGGGAGGCGCTGCGCGACAGCGCAGCTGAGCACGGCGTGCCCCTGGCGAGAGTCGAGTGGGTGCTCGCGGCCGCCGGCGGCCGGCACGTCGTCCTGGAGCTCAAGGCGTCGAGCACCCCCCCCGCGCGCACGGTCGAGGTGCTCGTGGAGCGGCTCGTCGGGCTGCACGCGGCAGCCCTGCCCTTGTCGGTCACCGTCTCCTCCTTCGACGCGGCGCTGGCCCGCGCCTTCCGCGAGACGGCGCCGGCCCACCTGCGTGTCCGCACCGCCCTGCTGGGGCGGCCCGGATGCCTGTCACTGGCCGTGCTGCGGCAGGCGGTCGCGGCGGGACACGACCAGATGCACCCGCACATCAGCGACCTGCTCGAGGAGCCGTCGACAGTGGCGGCGGCTACGTCGTGCGGCGTCCAGGTCGTGCCCTGGACCGTCAACTCCACCCGCGCCCTGCGTCGCTGCGCCGAGCTCGGCGTCGAGGCGGTCATCACCGATGTGCCACGTAAGGCGCGGCTGGCCGTCGCGGCCCGCCGCGCCGCCGCCTGAGGCAAGGCTCCGGTCAGGTGGGCAAACCCCACCCGGCGCACCTGACGGCCACCGCACGGCCATGCGATGTCCAGTCTCCAGACGGCCGGCGGCCCCACTCGCTTGCCTACCCTGACTCCTTCGTCGTCCCGAAGGCAGAGGAGTCCGACTGTGAACCTCCCCGGTGGCTGGGAGCTCGTCCTGGTCGTTATCGTGATCATGGTCCTGTTCGGCGCCAAGCGGCTGCCGGACGCCTCCCGCTCGCTGGGCCGCTCGATGCGGATCTTCAAGGCCGAGACCAAGGGCCTGCGTGACGACGACGACACCGAGACCACGGCGTACGACGCGCGCGAGCACGACCGGCAGGTGTACGACCGCACGATCGGCTCACCGCCGTTCGTCCCCAGCGGACAGCCGGTCGTCAACGGCGAGAGCCCGGACGTCGCGCAGTCGCGCCGGACGTAGGTGGCCGTCCCGCAGGTGGCGCCCGCCGCGAGCCGCAAGGTCGCGCGCACGCCGGACGGCCGGATGGCCCTGATCGAGCACCTGCGCGAGCTGCGCAACCGGCTCGGGATCTCGCTGCTGGGGCTGGCCGTCTGCGTCGTGGTCGCGCTGGTCTTCCGCGAACAGGTCTTCGACCTGGTCAAGCGCCCCTACTGCGACACCGAGGTGGCCCGCCAAGCCGCGCAGGCCAGCGCCGACGGCGAGTGCAACCTGTTCGCGTTCGGCACCTTCGAGCAGTTCTCGGTCTCGCTGCGCGTCGCGCTGATCGTCGGCGTCCTGGCCTCCGCGCCGGTCTGGCTCTACCAGCTCGGCGCGTTCATCACCCCGGCCCTGCACCGCAAGGAGAAGCGCTACGCCGCCGCCTTCCTGGGCGCCTCGCTGGTGCTGTTCGCGGTCGGGGTCACCTTCGCCTTCCTCACCATCTCCCGCGGCCTGCAGTTCCTGCTCACCTTCGGTGGCGACGGCATCGTCACGCTGCCCTCGATCCAGAGCTACCTGTCGTTCGTGACGCTCACCCTGCTCGGCTTCGGGGTGGCGTTCCTGTTCCCGGTGATCGTGCTGTTCCTGAACTTCGCGGGGGTCTTCCCGTCGGCCAAGATGCGGTCCTGGCGACGCGGAATGATCGTCGGCATCGCCGTGGCCGCGGCCGTCCTGACCCCGTCACAGGACCCGTTCACCTTCATGGCGATGGCCCTGCCGCTTTACGTCCTCTACGAAGGCTGCATCGTCATCGGCCGGGTCCGTGAACGTGCGACCCGCCGCCGCCGCGCCGTCGAACCCGGCGCCCAGGAGCTCGAGCGGCTCGGCGACGACGAGACCTCCTCCCTCCAGGGCGTGCCTCCCCGCCGCTGACCCGGGGCGGGGCTCAGCCGGCGAGCCACCGTCGCAGCTTGGCCTTCGAGGTCTGCTCCCAGACCTCGCGCCACTGCTGGGTGCGGGCCTGCGCACGGGCCTGCTCCAGACCGTGCAGTCGACCGAAGGTGAAGCCGTTCTGACCCGCCCGGCTGGAGGCGGCGCCGAGCTCACGCAGGACTTCTCGCGTGACGACGCTGTCCTGGTGCTCTCCCAGGACCTCCTGCAGGTCCGTGGCGGCGGCCGCCAGTGCTGAGGCCGGCTTGCCGAAGGCGGGAGCCACCGCCTCGCAGGCGTAGCGCAACCGCTTGGCCAGCTTGCGCGCCTCGTGCAGCGCGGTGTCCTGCTCCTCACCCTGGGACTTCTGTGCTGAGCGGACCGCCTTCGCCAGCTGACGGTCCGCCCGGGCCACCAGCCGGGGGAGGATGTCGCGAGCCGGGGCGTCAGCCCCGTCCTGCCACGGAGGGGTGGCGACGAGGTCCTCCAGGGCCGCGAGCAGGTCGAGGTACCGGTCGCCGTCGAGATCGGTCACGACGTGCGCATGCGCAACCCGGTAGCGATCGAACAGGACGCCGTCCACCTTCTGCCGGACCGGCCCGAGCACCAGCTCGGGCGGCTCGCTGTCGAGCAGCCGACAGATCCGGTCACGGAGCACCTCGGCATCGCGCGCTGCGCCGAGAACGCCTGCCAACCAGCGGAGCTCGTCCCGCATTGGATCGGTCTGCTCCCGGTCGAGCAGGGGTCGAAACGTGCTCAGCGCACTGCGCAGCCGGCGGGTCGCCACGCGCATTTTGTGCACCGAGTCCGCAGCGTCGCGCCGGACCTGCGGGTCGCGGGCGACCAGCTCAGCCACCTGCTCGGCGAGGTGCGCCCGCAGCACCTCGCCCGCCGTCGCGCGCTTGGCGGGCACGGTGGGCAGGCGGGCCGGCTGCGCGCTGCCCGGCCGGGCGTCGAGCACGCGACCCACCTTGGAGGTCGAGTTCGACGGGGTGGCACCCGCGTGGAGCAGTCGCTGCTCGACCGCATCCAGCAGCGACTCTTCGCCGGCCACCAGCTCGGCCTCCCACTCCCGCCAGCGCAGCGGCTCGCCACCGGAGGGCTGCGCTTCGACGAGGTCGTCGACCAGCTCGAGCAGGATGCGACCGGAGCCTTCCTGCAACGGATACACGGTCCGCTCCGTCCGCAGCTCGGCGACCGGGACGAC
>JAABUN010008933.1_pt1 | contig 10028 bp, 9 predicted proteins | sample 5559311 | NCBI WGS metagenome assembly JAABUN01 (sample SAMN10711877, study PRJNA513370) | rock metagenome | isolation source: Antarctica rocks | place: Antarctica: Victoria Land, Siegfried Peak sud
GCGCTGCGCGCCGCGCCCGTCTCGACGAGCGCCGGCCGTGAGGAGCGGATGAGGTAGGCCGCGGTGATGCCGTCGTAGCCCCCCATGCGCGTGTCGAGCAGGTGGACGTCGTCCCCGAGCGGCGTTGCGGTGCTCTCCACGAGGCCTCCGTCCACAGCTGGCCGCCTGGCTGCTGACAGGCAGGCCGGTCCCGCGCATCGTAGGCGCCGTCCCGCGCAGGTGCGGCGACGCAGACGACGAGGAGCGACACTCATGACCGGGCAGCGATGACGGCGAGATCGGCCAACGACGGGGCAGCGCCGCAGACGCGCAACGAGGTGCTGCTCGTCGGGCGGGTGTCCGGGGCGCCGGTCGAGCGCGAGCTGCCGAGCGGGTCCGTCGTCGTGTCCTGGCGGGTGGTCGTCGACCGGCCGCCCGCTGCCTCGCCCGCGGGCATCCGGACCGCGACGGTCGACACCTTCGACTGCATCGCCTGGACCGCGCGCACCCGCAGGTCGGCGCGGGCGCTCGTCGTGGGCGACGTCGTGCAGGTCGAGGGGGCGCTGCGCCGCCGGTTCTGGCGGGTGGGTGCCGGGTCGGCCAGCCGCTGCGAGCTCGAGGCGGCGTCGCTGCGGCGGCTCCGGCGAGCCGCCGCCGCGTCAGGTGACGGGCGGTCTCAGGCGTCCCGGTGATCGCGCAGCACCAGCCCGCTGCGCGGCTTGGGGGTGAACAGCGTCGACTTGCGAGGCATCCGCTCGCCGGCCGCCGCGACCGTGGCGACGGACTCCACCGGCGTCGGGTTGAGCAGCACGGCGGCGCCGCCGGTCCGTCCGGCCGCGCGCAGAGCCGACGCGACATCGTGCTCGTAGCCGACGTTCTCCACGTCGTCGGGCAGTCCCCACAGCGCCGGGACGACGTAGCCGTGAAGGACGCTGACGTCGAGGCCGGCCCACGCAGCCGACCGGTCCGGCGGCACGCCCGCCGCCAGTCGTGACCGGTCGGGCTCGCTCATCAGGTGGAGCTGCCCGCCGTCGGCCGACGCCAGGAGGAAGGCCGGCCCCGCCCGGCCGGCCTCGGCCAGCGCGTCCAGGGCCGCCGCCACGGAACCGTCCAGCCGACGGACGGTCATGCCGCCCTCCGCCCGGCGGGCGAGCTCATCGGCGGACAGCCCCGGCACGACCCGGTGGATGGGGTGCACCTGCGGACCGAAGGACGTGGCGTCGACCAGGAAGCACAGACCGGTGTCCCACGGCCCCGCGCCGGCGCCGGCCTCGTGGTGCAGCTCCTGGCGACGCAGGTAGGTCGCGTAGCGGTGGTGGCCGTCCGCGATGAGCGCCTTGCGGGGGTGGAGGTCGGCGGCGATCCCGGCGAGGACGTCGGGGTCCCGCACCGCCCAGAGCCGGTGGCGCAGACCGTCGGGCAGGTCCACGTCGAGCAGCAGCTCCGGCCGCTCGGCTGCCCCGGGGCCGGTCCCGGAGGCGGTCCCGCCAGGTCCGGCGTCGTCGACGGAGGCGACGGCGCGGCTCGCGGCCCCACCGCCGTCGTACACCAGGAAGATCGGCTCCAGATCAGCCTCCACGGCGGTGTAGAGGGCCAGCCGGTCGCTCACGGGTCCCGCCATGGTGCTCTCGTGCGGCAGCACGATGCCGTCCTGCGGCGGGCTGAGGCTGACAGCGCCCAGCAGCCCGCGCTGGACGTGGCCCGAGGACGCCGCCTGCTCGTAGACGTAGAGCGCCGGCTCGGGGTCCGGCACGAGGACGCCCCGCTCCCGCCACGCGACCAGCGTGGCAGCCGCGCCCGCGTACCGGTCCTGACCTGCGACGACGCCGGAGCGTGGAAGGATGAGTCTGATCACGTTGACGTCGCTGCCCGCCTCGAGCGCCGCGGCCTCCTCCTCGTCGATCACGTCGTACGGCGGGCAGGTGTTGGCACGCAGGTCACCGGCGACGGCAGGGTCGAAGCGCAAGGCACGGAACGGCGACAGCACGAGCCCGTCAGGACGGGGAACGGAGGTGGACGGGCTCTGGCCCGTGCCGGCAGTCATGCGGCGAGACTAGGCGTGCAGGTTCGTTCCAGGAGGACCGCACGACGAGCACGACGAGGAGGGACCAGCGTGTCTGAGAGTCGGTACGACCCCCGGTACGACCCGCGCGCACCGGACGAGGAGCGCCCGCGGCCGTTCTCTGACCTCCCGCCGCCGCCTCCCGACGTCGTGCCGTCCGGTGAGATGTACGACTGGTTCATCCGCGGCGTCGACCTGCTCGAGAGCGGCGACACCAACGCCGCCGTCCAGCTGCTCCAGCACTGCGCAGAGGCCGAGCCGGAGTCCCGCCAGGTGCGCGAGGCCCTGGCCCGGGCCCAGTTCGACGTCGGCATGTACGACGAGGCCTGTGAGAACTTCACCTGGATCCTGTCGGTGAACCCGGCCGACGACTACGCCCAGTTCGGCCTCGGACTGGCCGCCACCAAGGCGGGCGACCTGCCGAGCGCGGTGGAGCACCTGGCTCTCGCGGCGGCGATGCGTCCGGACATCGCCTACTACTCGACGGCCCTGCGCGGCGCCCGAGCAGCGCTCACGGCCGCGCAGCGCTGACCGGACCCCTCGGCCAGCGGCTGGGCAGCTCGGCCGATCCGCTCCACACCGCCTACGACGCCGCCCTGTTCGACCTCGACGGGGTGCTCTACCTCGGGGAGGACCCGGTCGAGCACGCGGCTGCCGGGGTCCGAGCTGCGCGGGAGGCCGGCATGCGGGTCGCGTTCGTCACCAACAACGCCTCCCGCCGACCTGCTGAGGTCGCGGCACGGCTGACCGGGCTCGACATCCCGGCGACCGCCGCCGAGGTCGTCACGAGTGCTCAGGCAGCGGTCCGGGTCGTGCGGGCACAGGTGCCGCCGGGTGCGGCGGTGCTCGTCCTCGGCACGGCGGCCCTCGTCGACGAGGTGCGCGAGGCGGGCCTGCTGCCAGTGCGACGCCTCGCTGACGCGCCCGACGGGACGGTGGCCGCGCTCGTCCAGGGGCTGTCGCCGCAGACGTGCCAGGAGGACCTGGCAGAGGCGTGCGTCGCCGTACGTGCGGGAGCGCTGTGGGTCGCCGGCAACAGCGACACCACGCTGCCCAGCCCGCGGGGCCACCTGCCCGGCAACGGTGCCTTCGTCGACGTGCTGCGCCAGGTCACCGGGGCCGAGCCGGTCGTCGCGGGCAAGCCCGACCCGACCCTGCACCGCGAGTCGGTCGATCGGGTCGGGGCGCGGCGACCCCTCGTGGTGGGGGACCGGCTCGACACCGACGTCCTCGGCGCCGTGAGGGGCGGCTCACACAGCCTCTTGGTGCTCACCGGGGTGGAGACGCCCGCGTCGTTGCTCGCGGCTCCGGCCGGCAGTCGCCCGACCTACCTCGCGAGCGACCTGCGCGGGCTGGTCGAACCACACCCGGAGGTCGTCGTGTCACACCAGGTCGCCCGCTGCCGGGGCGCCACAGCCACCTGCGTCGACGGGAGGGTGGTCGTGGCGGGGGACGGGGACGACGCGCTGAGGGCCCAGGTCGCCCTTGCCTGGGCGAGCGCCGACGCCGGGCGGCCGGTCCTCGGCTGACCGCTCCCTGCCGTCAGAGCAACGACCGCAGCTTGAGCAGGTCGAGCATGCTGGCCTCGACCTTGAGCCGGCCGGTCGCCCACGCGACAGCGGGGGCGAGAGTGCCCTCGGCCAGGGCGATCAGGTCGTCGCTGTCGGCGCAGAGGCGGACCTGCGCGGCGCCGGTGTCCGCGCCCTCGATCCAGCGCAGGTCCTCTACTGCATCACCCTGGAGCTGGGCGATGAACACCCCGCGCAGGTCGGGGACGCGGAGCGAGATGCTGCGTGTGACGGCGTACCTGCGGCGGACAGCCGGATCGACGGCGTGGAGCCGGGCGAGCACGCCGCGCAGGGCGGCTTCGCACTCGACCTGCGACGACACGGTCACCTCCAGACTCGCGACACCCGCGCCTGACGGTACTGCGAGCAGGTGTACGCCGCGGTAGCGTGCCCGTTCGCCGTTACCGAGGACACAGGGGTCCACCATGCGTGACGCCATGAAGAACTACCTCGCCGTCGCCGGGGGAGTCACCGAGCTCACCCGCAAGAGCGCCCGCGCGGCGGCGAAGGCCCTCGTCAACCAGGGGGAGGCGACAGCCGAGCAGGTCGGCGGCCTGGCCGAGGACCTGTTCGCACAGACGCGCCAGAACCGCGAGGCGGTAGTTGCGCTCGTCACCTTCGAGGTCGACCGGGCCCTGTCACGCGTCGGGCTCGCACCCGCCGAGGAGGTCGCTCAGCTCAACGACCGGATCCGGGACCTCGAGCGACAGCTGCGGCAGGTGGGTGCCGTCGTCCTGACCGGCGGCCGCAAGAAGAGCAAGAAGGCACGCAAGGAGCTCGCGGCCACGCAGGCGGCCGGCAGCGCCTCGGCGAAGCCCGCCCGGTCGTCCACGGGCACGACGACCACAGCGGTCACGCCGACCGGGAAGCCGGCCCGGAAGGCGACCACGAGCCGGTCCACGACGGTGAGCGCCTCCGGGAAGAGGGCGTCCACCGGGAAGGCGTCGGCCACACCGGCTGCGAAGAAGGCGGCGGCTACGGCGAAGAAGGCGCCTGCTCGCAAGAGTGCGGCGGGCGGGACGGCTCCGGCGAAGGCTCCGGCGAAGAAGGCGCCTTCTCGTAAGAGCGCGGCGGGCGGGACGACCGCGGCGAAGGCTCCGGCGAAGAAGGCGCCTTCTCGTAAGAGCGCGGCGGGCGGGACGACCGCGGCGAAGGCTCCGGCGAAGAAGGCGGCTGCTCGCAAGAGCGCGGCGAGCGGGACGACCGCGGCGAAGGCTCCGGCGAAGGCTCCGGCGAAGAAGGCGCCTGCTCGCAAGGGCGCGGCGGGCGGGACGGCTCCGGCAAGGAAGGCCGCGACGCCGCGCACGGCAGCGAGCGCCGGACGCACCCGCAGGTCCACCCCCGCGAAGGCCGCCACGCCGGCCAGGACGGGTACCGCCGGCTCCAGCCCCGCGGCTCCCCCGAGCACGTCGGGCGTCGTCCCGGGCGCGATGCCGTCCGTCACCGCGCCGAGTCCCGCGGCGCCGGGCGCGATCACCGCGTCGACCCCGACCTCGGCGGCGAGCAGTGCGCCGGCCACCTCGTCGGGCTCCACGAGCTCGTGACGTCCCTGATCGAGGAGCCGGCCGTGCCGAGCGGCGTCGCACAGGCGCTGGAGCGGCTCGGCCAGCTTGAGGGAGCTCCGGTGGCTGCCCACGTCGAGGTGTTCGACGGGGCGCACCGGCTGCTGCAGGACGCGTTGGCCACGCTCGACGAGGCCTGACCTGGCCCGCCGCGCCCGGCTCGACGCCGAGCTGGTCCGACGTGGTCTCGCTCGCAGCCGCGAGCAGGCCGCTGAGCTCGTCGCGGCCGGGCTCGTGAAGGTGGGTGGTCAGACCGCCACGAAGCCGGCCACCGCGGTCGAGGCGGCCACGCCGCTGCTCGTCGAGCAGCCGGCCGGCCCCACCTACGCCTCGCGAGGGGGGCACAAGCTGGCCGGCGCGCTGGACGCGTTCGGCTACGACCCCGCGGGCAAGCGGGCGCTCGACGCGGGTGCCAGTACCGGTGGCTTCACCGACGTGCTCCTCCGGCGCGGTGCGTCACACGTCGTCGCTGTGGACGTCGGCTACGGCCAGCTGGTGTGGGTGCTGCAGAGCGACGAGCGCGTGACCGTGGTGGACCGCACCAACGTCCGCTCGCTCGAGCTGGCCGAGATCGGCTCGCCGGTCGACCTGGTGGTCGCCGACCTCTCCTTCATCCCGCTGGGTCTGGTGCTCCCCGCGCTGGTGCGCTGCGCCACGCCCCAGGCCGACCTGATGCCCATGGTCAAGCCGCAGTTCGAGGTCGGACGTGAGCGGCTTCCCTCCGGCGGGGTCGTCCGCGACCCGGAGCTGCGAGCAGCTGCCGTACGACGCGTCGCCCAGCAGGCAGCAGATCTCGGCCTCGGCGTGCGCGGTGTGACGGCCAGCCCGCTGCCCGGACCGAGCGGCAACGTGGAGTACTTCCTGTGGTTGAGCGCGGGTGCGCCGCCGCTGGACGAGCAGCTGCTCGGCCGGGCCGTCGCGGAGGGTCCTGCGTGAGCCGGTCGAGGGCCGGTCGGGAGCGGTGACAGGCTGTCGTTCGTGACCGGCTCCCGCTCCGTCCTCCTGCTCGCCCACACCGGCCGCCCGGCCGTGGCCGAGGCTGCCCGGCACGCGGTCGAGCGGTTGCGCAGCGCGGGGGTGGAGGTGCGTGTCCTGGCGAAGGAGGCCGACGACGTCGGCCTCCTCGACGTCGCGGTCCACGACGACGACAGCCCCTCGGCAGCCCAGGGCGCGGAGCTGGTGCTGGTGCTGGGGGGCGACGGCACGATCCTGCGGGCGGCCGAGCTGGCACGGGCGGCAGCCGTACCGCTGCTCGGGGTGAACCTCGGCCGGGTCGGCTTCCTCGCCGAGGCGGAGTACAAGGACCTGGACCACACCCTCGACCGCGTGCTCGACCGCAGCTACACCGTGGAGCGGCGGCTCACCCTCGACGTGGCCGTCGTCGTCGACGGGCGGGTCGTGCACTCCGGGTGGGCGCTCAACGAGTGCAGCGTCGAGAAGGCCGCGCGCGAGCGCATGCTCGAGCTCGTGGTCGAGATCGACGGACGGCCGCTGTCCCGCTGGGGCTGCGACGGAGTCGTCGCCGCCACGCCGACCGGCTCGACGGCGTACGCCTTCTCGGCCGGTGGACCGGTCGTCTGGCCGACGGTGGAGGCGCTGCTGGTCGTGCCGATCAGCGCTCACGCCCTGTTCGCCAGGCCCCTGGTCGTCGGGCCGGGCTCCGCCATCGCGATCGAGGTCCTGCCGAGCGGGACGACGGGCATGCTCGCCTGCGACGGCAGGCGGACCCGGCCGCTGCCGCACGGGGCCCGCGTCGAGGTGGGGCGCGGCGCCGCCGACGTGCTGCTGGCCCGCATCCAGGACCGGCCGTTCACGGACGTCCTGGTCCACAAGTTCGCCCTGCCGGTCGAGGGGTGGCGGGGCGCCGCCGACTGAGCGGCGGCGCGGCTGTCGGCATCGCCGCCTAGTGTCGGCGGGGTGCTCGAGGAGATGCGGATCCGGGGGCTCGGCGTCATCGACGACGCCGTCCTGCCGCTCGGTCGCGGGCTGACCGTCGTGACGGGCGAGACCGGCGCGGGCAAGACGATGGTGGTCCAGGGCCTGACGCTGCTGTTCGGCGGGCGCTCGGACGCCGGACGCGTCCGACCGGGGACCGACCGGGCGGTGGTCGAGGGTCGGCTGGTGCTCCCGCCCGGATCTCCTGCGCTCGACCGCGCCGCCGAGGCCGGCGGCGAGCTCGATGACGGCGTGCTCCTGGTGAGCCGCAGCGTCGGTGCCGACGGTCGGTCCCGTGCCCACGTCGGCGGTCGCAGCGTCCCGATCGGCGTCCTCGGTGAGCTGGCCGAGTCGGTCCTCGCCGTCCACGGGCAGAGCGACCAGCAGCGGCTGCTCCAGCCGGGCCGGCAGCGGGCGGCTCTCGACCGCTACGCCGGGCCGGACCTGACCGCCGTGCGCGAGCGGTTCGCCGCCCGGCGGTCACGCTGGCTGGAGGTGCGGCAGGCCCTCGAGCGGCTGCGCGCCGAGGCGGCTGAGCGCAGCCGGGAGGCGGAGCTGCTCCGGCTGGGCCTCGCCGACGTGGAGGCCGCCGCGCCCGAGCCCCAGGAGGACGATGCCCTCACGGCGGAGATCGAGCGCCTCGCCAACGCCGACGACCTTCGCTCCGCGGCGGCAGCGGCCCAGCAGGCGCTCACCGGCGACGAGACCGCCCAGGAGGGCGCGGACGCGATGCAGCTCGTCGTCTCGGCCCGCCGCTCGCTCGACGCCGCCTCCCACCACGACGCCGGGCTCGGCGAGCTCGCCGGCCGGCTCGGCGAGCTGGGCCACCTGCTCGGTGACGTGGCGGGTGACCTCGCGTCCTACGCCGCCGCCGTGGACTCCGACCCGGCACGGCTCGCTGCGGCCCAGGACCGCCTCGCCGCGCTGACCGCCCTCGTACGGCGTCACGGCGTCGACGACACCGACGGTGTCCTCGCCTGGGCCAGCGCAGCGAGCGACCGGCTGCTGGAGCTCGACGGAGCCGACGACCGGACCAGCGCCCTCGCCGCCGAGCAACACGAGCTCGAGGTGCTCCTCGGCCAGCTGGCCGGCGAGCTGAGCGCGCTGCGGCTGGCGGCTGCCGGCCGCTTCGGCGACGCGGTCTCCGCCGAGCTGACCGAGCTCGCCATGCCTCACGCCGAGGTCACCGCCGTCGTGTCCCAGCGCCAGGTCGCGGGCGGCCTGCCGGTGGGTGGTCGGACGCTCGCGGCGGGCCCCGACGGCGTGGACGACGTCGAGGTGCTGCTGGTCCCGCACCCCGGCGCGCCGCCCCGGCCGCTCCACAAGGGCGCCTCCGGCGGCGAGCTGTCGCGCGTCATGCTCGCGGTGGAGGTCGTGCTCGCCGGGTCGGACCCGGTCCCGCTGCTGGTCTTCGACGAGGTGGACGCCGGGGTCGGTGGTCGCGCCGCCGTCGAGGTGGGCCGCCGGCTGGCCCGGCTCGCGCGAGACCACCAGGTCGTCGTCGTGACCCACCTGCCGCAGGTAGCCGCCTTCGCCGACCAGCACCTGCTGGTGGTCAAGTCCGGCGACGGCTCGGTCACCTCCAGCGGGGTGGTGGCGCTCGACGGCGGCGACCGCGTGGCGGAGCTGTCGCGCATGCTGGCCGGCGTCGACACCGGTCTCGCCCGAGGTCATGCCGAGGAGCTGCTCGCGGCGGCGGCGGAGGACCGGCGCGGTGCCTGAGGAGGAGGGGACGCGCCCGTCCGCCTCCCGAGCAGGGCGGGTCCGGTCTGGCAGACTCGGCGCGGTGATGAAGCTGCGCAGGCGCCCTCAGATCGAGGTCCTCCCGGGCACGATCGGCACCGCCCGGCTCGACCGTCGGACCAAGCGGCTGACGGGCCGGATCAAGCCCGGTGAGATCGCCGTCATCGACCACGTCGACATCGACCGGGTCAGCGCTGACGCCCTCGTCAGCTGCAAGGTGGCGGCGGTGGTCAACGCCGCGCCGAGCACCAGCGGCCGCTACCCCAACCTCGGCCCCGAGATCCTGCTGGCCGCGGGCATCCCGCTGCTGGACGCCGTGGGCGACACCGTCTTCGGCGAGGTGGCTGACGGCGACGAGGTGCGCCTGCACGGGGACACGCTCTACGCCGGGGAGCGCGTCCTCGCTGTCGGGACCGAGCAGGACGCCGAGACCATCACCGCCTCGATGGCCGAGGCCCGAGCCGGCCTCGCCGCCCAGCTCGAGGCCTTCGCGGCCAACACGATGGAGTACCTGCTCAAGGAGCGGGACCTGCTGCTCGACGGCGTCGGGGTCCCGGAGATCACGACGCCGATCGAGGGGCGTCATGTCCTGCTGGTCGTGCGCGGCTACGACTACCGCGAGGACCTGCGGGTGCTGCGGCCCTACATCCGGGAGTACCGACCGATCCTCATCGGCGTGGACGGCGGCGCTGACGCGCTGCTCGAGGCCGGCTACTCGCCCGACCTCATCGTCGGCGACATGGACTCGGTGAGCGACGACGCGCTGCGCGGCGGCGCCGAGGTGGTCGTCCACGCCTACGCCGACGGCTACGCGCCGGGGCTCCAGCGGGTGCAGGAGCTCGGCGTGCACGCGACCGTGTTCCCCGCGGCCGGCACGAGCGAGGACGTCGCCATGCTCCTGGCCGACGAGGCCGGCGCCTCCCTCATCGTCGCCGTCGGCACCCACGCCACCCTGGTCGAGTTCCTCGACAAGGGCCGCCAGGGGATGGCGTCGACCTTCCTCACCCGGCTGCGGGTCGGCGGCAAGCTCGTCGATGCCAAGGGCGTGAGCCGGCTCTACCGCAGCCGCATCTCGAGCTGGTCGCTGGTGGCCCTCGTGCTCGCGACCCTCGTGACGATGGCCGCGGCCGTCTACGTCTCCAGCGTCGGACAGGCCTACGGCGACCTCATCGTCGACGT
>JAABUN010008934.1_pt1 | contig 10028 bp, 11 predicted proteins | sample 5559311 | NCBI WGS metagenome assembly JAABUN01 (sample SAMN10711877, study PRJNA513370) | rock metagenome | isolation source: Antarctica rocks | place: Antarctica: Victoria Land, Siegfried Peak sud
GGTATCGGAACAGGTATCGTAGATTTGACAGACAAACAGATAAATTTGAATCAGTTGATTTTCCATAAGCAAGAAAATTCTATCAATTCAACTGTTTGTCTGTCTTTTCAACTACTGATTCGCATATGTGTATTCGCGCGTAGCAGGGGCATTATGAAACAAAAATTATTTCGCACTGGTGTCGCACATTTATTAATTGTCCTTTGCAGTTGCGTCGCTTTTTCTCAATCGGCGAATGTTCAGCCAATTGCCGAAGTGCCTTTCGCCTTTGACCGGACGAGCGTCCTCATCCAAGTAAAGTTGAACGGCAAAGGTTCTTATAATTTTGTGCTGGATACGGGTAGCGATGTCGCTACGATTGACCTTGCCACAGCGAAAGAACTCGGCTTGAATCTTAAATCTACGGGCGAGCAAGCCACCGGCGGCGGTTCTGGAAAATCGCAGATTTTCTTGACTCAAATTCCGCAAGTTGAAATCGGCAATCTGGTGACAAAAAACGTCTATGCCGTCGCCGTAGATTTATCAAAGAGCAGCCAAGTTTTAGGAAAACCTCTGCATGAAGTTTTAGGTTACGCCGTTTTGAAAAATCGCGTCGCGCAGTTTGATTATCCGAAGCGTATGATTCGTTTCTATTCGTCTTCGCCTTTTGCAAAGACTAACAAAACTCCGAATAACGAGCGCCGAGTAGCGCTTCCGTTCCAGCTTGGAGACAGCAGCCCGATTATTGATGATGTGTATGTTAATGGTCAGAAAATCAAAGCGGTAATTGACACGGGCGGCGGCGGAAATTATTTTGCCTTGATGCCGGAAGCAATCGCGTCTCTCGGCTTGGAAAAAGAAATGGCGCAAGCCGAGCCTGACAAGCGCAGTGTCGGTATTAACGGCGTGATTACTTCTCGCAAAGGCAAAATCAAGACATTAAAAATCGGCACAATCAGCGTTGATTCGCCGACAATAATCTTCTATCCGAAAGGCACAGGCAAAGATAATCGTAAATTCGGCGGAGCAATCGGGAACGTATTCTTGCAGGATTACATCGTAACCTTCGACTACCCGAATAAAACGGTTGTCTTTGAAAAACCTTGAGTTTCGAGAAAAACATAATTTACAAAAAACCTATGAATCCAACAGAACAAAAAACAACAGTTTCAGAAGCCGTGCGAAAGCACAAGGAATTTCTTTTTCCGGCAGTCGCCACTTATTATCAAGAGCCGCTGGCACTTGTAAAAGGCGAAGGCGAATACGTCTGGGACGACGCGGGCAACCGTTATTTGGATTGCTTCGGCGGCGTGTTGACCGTCAGCGTCGGACACGCAAATCCGAAAATCAACGCGGCGATAATCGAACAGGTCGGTAAGATTATGCATACATCAGCTTTGTATGCGAATCCGAATCAATCGGATTTAGCCGAAAAACTGGCGGAGATTACGCCAGGCGATTTGAAGAAATCTTTTTTCACGTCGAGCGGGACAGAAGCCGACGACACGGCGATTATGGCGGCGAAATTAGCTACAGGCAGGCAGGAAATTGTCGTGCTGCGCCACAGTTATTCGGGCAGAAGCGCGACGGCGTTATCAAGCACCGGACATTCAACGTGGCGACCGCTGCCCGCGCAGGTTGCCGGAATCGTCCACGCCCGCGCGCCGTATTGCTATCGCTGCCCGCTTCATTTGACGCCGACCAATTGCGGTTTGGCGTGCGCCGAAGATGTCAAAGACGTAATCGAAACGACGACGACCGGCGAAATCGCGGCGTTTATGGCTGAACCGATTCTCGGCGTCGGCGGTTTCATCGTGCCGCCCGCCGGATATTTTGAACGAGTCGAAGAAATCACGCGCGAACACGGCGGACTTTTTATCGCCGACGAAGTGCAGACCGGCTGGGGACGCACCGGGGATAAATGGTTCGGCATTGAGCATTGGGACGTGAAACCCGACATCATCACGTCGGCGAAAGGAATGGGTAACGGTGTGCCGATTGGCTGGACGATTGCGACGGCGGAGGTCGCCGACAAATTTCCCGGTTTGACGTTTGCGACATTCGGCGGAAATCCTGTTTCGACCGCCGCCGCGATTGCCGTTATCAAATTGATTGAAGATGAAGATTTGCGGACAAACGCGAGAATCGTCGGCTCATATTTGCGCGAAAAATTGGAAGAACTAAAAGAAAAATACCCAATCATCGGCGACGTGCGCGGAATGGGTTTGATGCAGGGCATCGAACTCGTCAAAGACCGTGAAACGAAAGAACCTGCGCCCGAAGCCGTTTTGAAGGTCTTTGAAGAAACCAAGCGGCAAGGCGTTCTCATCGGCAAAGGCGGGCTTTACGGCAACGTCATTCGGACGGGAATGATGCTCAATTCGACGAAGGATAATGTTGACAAGCTTGTTGCAGCTTTGGATAAAGGTGTCGCGCTTTGTTAAGAAAATTCACTACAGAGACACAGAGGACATAAAGTTTTGTATTTCTGAAAGGTGTAAAAAGTAATATAAAAAAGCTGGTTATTGATATTTCTCTGTGTCTCTGTAGTGAATAAAAAATCATGAAAACTCCCTGGTTAAAAATAAATCCGCCCGAAGATGAATCGCCGTTTTGGTGGTTTCGATGGGTGCCGACCATCATTTTTTCGGCTCTGATTTTATATTTTTTGTATATCGTCGGCAGCGTCGCGCTCGTGCCGGTGCTGGCTTCGTTCGCGCTCGCCTATCTGCTCAACCCGATTGTTTATCAGGCGGAAAAGCGCGGGCTTTCGCGGACGGTTTCGGCGGTTGTCGCCATTTTGCTCGTAACGCTTGTAATTACGGCTTTTCTGGCGTATGTGATTCCCGATTTGTGGGCGGAAAGCTCGAAGGCGGGCGCGAAGATTTCGGAAAATTTCACACCGGAAAACGCCGCTCGGCAGAGAGAGTTTTTAAAGCGTTATTCGCCCGCACTCGAAAAGGTGGCGGGCGAGAAAATCGAGAAATTCTTGAGCGAGCCGATTGCGTTTTACAACGAAAACGTCTCGACCGCGACGACCGTTGACGAAGCGGGAAACGTCAAAGCGACGGGCGGCGGCGGTTCGACGTTTCTGGCGGTTCTCAGCGCGTCTTTTGATTTATTTCTCGTGCCGTTCTTTGTTTTCTACCTGCTGATTGATTTTCAGCGTTGGCGCGATTCGCTTGAAAGCCTTATTCCGCCGCGCTTCCGCGACCCGTTCAGTCTGCTTTTTGACGAATCGGGACGCATCCTCGAATCCTACGTGCGCGGGCAAATTTTAATCGGTTCAATTATGGCGGTCTGCTACGCCGTCGGATTTTATTTTCTCGGCGTTCCGGCGTGGGCGGGCATCGCGCTGATTGCCGGTCTGCTAAACGCCGTGCCGTATGTCGGGACAATCAGCGGCATCATTCTCGCCTGCGGTTTCAGCTTTGCCAGCGGCAGCAGTTTCGGGCATATCGCCGCAATTTTGGGTGTGTTCGCCGCCGTGCAAAGCCTCGAAGGCTATTATCTAACGCCGCGAATTATGGGCGACCGTCTGAATCTGCATCCGATGGCGGTCTTTTTAGGCTTGCTCGTCGGCGGCAAATTATTCGGACTGCTCGGCATCGTCCTCGCCATTCCCGTCATCGCCATCAGCAAAGTTTTCTTCAAATTTTTGCGCGAACTTTATCAGGCTTCGCAATTCTATCACGCCGGCGACCTTCACCCGGCGGACGTGCCGAGCGAAAATATCGAAGACCGCATCGCCGATGCTGCCGAAACCGTGCTTGCCGAACAACAGCAAAAAGACGTGGACGCAGAAAACGAAACGGAAGATAAAATTTCGCCGCCGGAAGAAATGCCGACAATCATTGAAAAACCGGCTTGAAGTATTTTGAAAAACCGAGCGGCGGCGACTTTGCGGCAACGTGATTCGGACGGGAATAATGCTCAATTCGACGAAAGATAATGTTGACAAGCTTGTTGCAGCTTTGGATAAAGGTTTCGCTTTGTGTTAAGACTTGGCTATAATAGCTAAGTCTAAATTTTAAAATTATGAGAACGACTAACATTGCCGAACTAAAAAATCATTTGAGCAGTTTTCTAGCCGACGTGAAACGCGGCGAAGAAATCTTGATAAGCGATAGAAATCAACCGATTGCCAAAATTGTTCCGCTTCACAATACTTCAGATTTTTCCGCCGAAGAATTGGCTTTGGCGGCGGCGGGAATTTTGCGTTTACCCGAAGAAAGCGAAGTTTCCGCGGGATTTTTGAAAGAAAAACGCCCCGCTTTGAAAAGCGAAACGGCTATTAAAGCCATAATTGACGAACGCGATGAAGACTGAAATTGCCTTTTGGGACACAAGCGCGGCGTTGCCGCTTTGCTGTTCGCAAATTTTCACGATGCAATCGAAAAAATGGCTGCGAAAACATCCGAAAATCGTCGTTTGGTGGGGAACTTCAGTTGAAATCAACAGCGGCTTGGCGCGGCTCAAACGCGACGGTCATTTGACAGAAACAGAAACAATCAAAGCCTCGCGTTTGTGGGAAAAACTCAGGAAAACTTCGCGCATCGTTTCGCCCGTTGAAAGAGTCGTCGAATTGGCAAACGATTTGCCCGAAAACTACGGCTTGCGGGCAATGGATTCGTTCCAACTCGCGGCGGCACTCGTTTGGTGTCAGGAAAAACCGCGCCGTCGTCCGTTTGTCACGGCTGATGAACGCTTGGCGAAAGCGGCGGAAAAGGTTGGTTTTAATGAGATTTTGTTGAGTTGATTGCGACTTCCGAGTGAAAGTCTGTTAATCGTTGATTTATGAATAAAACTTTTGAATTGCAAGAACTCGAATTTGAATGGGACGAGGAAAAATACGCTGTCAATCTTCGCAAACACGGCGTAAAATTTGAAGAAGCGGCAGAAGTTTTCTTTGACGATTTATGTAAATTCGGCGACGCTTCGGTTGAAGAAGAAGCAAGAGAATTCATCGTCGGATTCAGCTTTAAATTCAATCTGCTTTACACCGTTTTTGTCGAACGCAGCGAAAAAATCAGAATTATTTCGGCGCGTTCGGCGACGTTTGAGGAAGAAAAATTTTATGCAGGAAGAAAATAAAACTTTGATTACGCCCGAAGGCTACACGATTACATTTTACAATCGAGAATCGGTCGAGGTGAATTTGAGCATTTCAAAAGATACCTTTGAAGTTTTGGCGGCAATCGCCGAAAAAAAAGGATTGTCGGTTGAATCGGTTATCAAATTTTTTATCGGAAAAGGTTTGCGAGAAACAGAACCCGAATTAGCCGCCGAACTTGCCGTCAAAAGATTTAAGTCAAGGAAGAAGACCGAAGAAAATTCGGAAGTTGATTTAGCGGCGTAAGAATTTGCCGTTCGCGGCGGCGCGGATTTTAGCTTCGGCGAACCGCAAGGTGAAAGAGTTAGGCGTTGATGTCGGGAGGAGTCTGATTACAGTTTCGCGGCATTTGGCGAAAGGCGTTTGGCTGTGGCGCGTGCTTGTGCGGCGCGAGAGATTACGTCGGGCGGCGCGGCGGCGATTTAATGATTGATATTGACCCGACGAATGCGGACATTACACAAATTTTGCGAGGACAATAGAAACAATATGGAAACAAAATCAAACGCGCCGACGCTCGAAGAATTAAAACGGCTTTACGAACTTGCCGCAAAATTGAAAGAACTTGCGCCTTGGGAATGGATGGACGAATCCGAAATTTTCGGCGTGCAAAATCCCGAAACAGAGGAACTTGGTTTTATCAGCGTAATGGGAATGATGGGCGAACATCTTGCCATCGGCGTTTATTTGGGCGCGGAAGGTTTATATGGCTTTTGGGATTTTCAAGATGAAAAACACGAAACAGAGCCTTTGGCATTATTCGATATACCGCAGCTTCAAGTTTCATTTGAGAATCGTGACGGGCTAAAAAAGGAAGACCGCGATTTGATTAAAAAACTCGGTCTGAAGTTTCGCGGGGCGCAAAATTATCCGATGTTTCGCCGCACTGAATCCGGTTTTATGCCTTGGTTTATTACATCGGAAGATGCCCGGTTTTTGATTTATGCGCTAGAACAAACTCTTGAGGTTACTCCTCGTGTCAAAGAAAACCCGCTTATTTTATTAGACGAAAGCGACAAAAAGGATGAAACCTATTTGATTCGCGCAGCCGAAAGACAAAATGGACAACTCGTTTGGCGAGACGCGATGAAACGTATTTTACCGCCTGTGCCTGAATCTATTTCGTTTAGTCTTCCGCAGGAAACTATCAATCGTCTTGGAACATTTCCGCAAAATAAAAATCTGATATTTGAAATAGATTTATTTCACTCTCCAATGCCTGTTATAGATAAAGACAAACGACCTTTCTTTCCGAAGATGTTAATGGTTTCGGAAACAAACAGCAGCTTCGTTCTTGGTTTTGAAGTGATAAAGCCGCAAAAAGAATCTACTAAAACACAGGCGGAAATTCTCAATAGCATCATTAAAATCTGGTCAAATCATAAAGTTTTGCCAAAAGAAATCAGAGTCAGTTCAGATTTACTTTTTAATTTGCTTAAAGGCTTTAACCAGCAGCTAAATATCAAACTTCGCCAAACAGATAATTTAATCGCAATCAGTGAGGCAAAAGAGGGAATGTTTGGTTTCTTCGGAAACTCGTTTTTCTAAATCATAAAACTATGAAAACACTAATCAAAAACGGACGAATCGTAACGGCGGTTGACGATTACCGAGCCGATATTTTAATCGAAGACGAACAGATTTCCGTCATCGGCAAAACGCTCGATATGGAAGCCGACATAAGGATTGACGCAGCAAATAAACTCGTCATTCCGGGCGGCATTGACCCGCATACGCATATGGAATTGCCGTTTGGCGGAACGTCTTCGTCGGACGATTTTTTTACCGGAACTCGCGCGGCGGCGTTTGGCGGGACGACGACGATTATTGATTTCGCGGTGCAGAACAAAGGCGAATCAATGACGCAGGGCGTTGATAACTGGCACAAAAAGGCGCAGGGCAAGACGGCGATTGATTACGGTTTTCACCTTATCACGACCGAATTTGAAGACGGCGACGAGCGCGAGATGTATCAGTTGATGGACGAAGGCATCACGAGCTTTAAATTGTTTATGGCTTATCCGGGCGTTTTTCTGGCGGACGACGCAACGATTTTTCGGGCGATGAGCGCGGCGGGCGAGCGCGGCGGTTTGATTTGTATGCACGCCGAAAACGGAATTGTCATCAACGAAATTATCAAACGCGCTTTGGCGCAAGGTCGCACTGCGCCGAAATATCACGCGCTGACGCGCCCGACGATTGCCGAAGCCGAAGGCGTGCATCGGGCGATTGCGATTGCGGAAATGGCTGAATCGCCCGTTTATATCGTGCATTTGTCTTGCACAGACGCGCTTAACCAAGTCCGCGAAGCGCGCGACCGTGGCATCGCCGCGTTTGCCGAAACCTGCCCGCAGTATCTTTTTCATTCAATCGAAGATTACGGCGACGATTTTGAAGGCGCGAAATATGTGATGACGCCGCCGCTTCGAGAAAAACACAATCAGGCGGAATTGTGGAAAGGTTTGAAGATGGACGACCTCCAGGTCATCTCGACCGACCATTGCCCGTTTTGTATGAAAGAACAAAAGGAATTGGGCAAAGATGATTTCTCAAAAATCCCGAACGGCGCGCCCGGCGTAGAAAATCGAATGTCTTTAATTTACAACGGCGGAGTCGTCGAAAATAGAATTTCCCTGAATCGTTTTGTCGAACTGACTTCGACCGCCGCGGCGAAAATGTTCGGGCTTTTCCCGAAAAAAGGAACGATTGCCGTCGGTTCGGATGCCGACATCGTGATTTTCGACGCAGAGAAAAAACACACTTTCGGCGTGGCGCACGAACATATGAACGTGGATTATTCGTCCTACGAAGGCTGGAAAGTAAAAGGCAAAGTCGAAACCGTTCTATCGCGCGGGCGCGTCGTGATTGAAAACGGCGAACACAAAGGAAAACAAGGCGATGGACAATTTTTGAAGCGCGGAACTTGTGTGAACATTTGAAGAAAAATGAATTTTTACGATTTAGCAAAACAAGTAATTCAGCAAATGAATCAACCTTTATCGCCGAGCGAGATTTGGGATAAAGCGGTTGAGTTAGGTTTGGACAAACAACTCATCACAAAAGGCAAAACACCGTGGGCGACGCTGGGCGCAAGGCTTTATACTGATGTCATCAATAATCCGAACAGCATATTTGAACCTGTCGGGAAAAACCCGAAAAGATTTGGATTAAAAAACATGACGGCAAATCAGCCTTCGATTCTTCCAACGAGCGTTATTGAGCCAATCATCAAAGTTGAAAAATTCACGGAAAGAGATTTACATCCGTTGCTGGTGAAATTTGCCGATTCTTTTTTCCATTTTCGCGGCGCAAAACTGAAAACGATTTTTCACGAAAACTCGCTCAAACAGAAAAAAGGCTACAACAAATGGATACATCCTGATTTAGTCGGCGTGTATTTTTCGTTTAACGACAAACTGCGCGAATATGAAAAAGTAATCATTGATTTTCAAAATGATTTTTCGATTACCGCAACCAAACTTTTTTCGTTTGAATTGAAAATCAGAGTTGATATTTCAAATCTACGCGAATACTACTTTCAAGCCGTTTCTAATTCTAGTTGGGCAAACGAAGGTTATTTGGTGACTTTGAAATTAGACGATGAAGTTATTGAAGAAGCCAGAAGACTGGCGAACTCCTTTGGAATCGGGTTGATAAAACTCGATGCCGAAAACGTCGAAGAAGGACAAATTCTCGTTCCCGCAACCTACCGCAAAGAAATTGATATTGATTCAATGGATAGATTAGCCAGCGAAAACAAAGACTTTGCAAACTTCCTGCAGAACATTATTAACGACAAAAAAATCAAAAAAGTGAACAGCCGTTATGACAAAGTAATGGAAGATGCAGAAATACATAAATACTTAAATGACAAAGCAATAAAATAAACAGTTGTGGAAATTAAAGCGAAAAAAGGCGACGGGCAATTTTTGAAACGCGGAACTTGTGTGAAGGTATAGGCAAATTTAACCGTTTGTTCCGAGAACACAAAGTTTAGACAGAAGATTTTTATTAAATTCAAGACAAACAAAAGGAGATTTCTAAATGAGCATTAACATTAAAACAACAGGCATTCATCACGTCGCGCTTCGGTCGTCGGATATGGAACGGTCGAAGCGATTTTATACCGAAACGCTCGGGTTCGAGCTGGCGCTGGAGACGCCGGAATTGTTTCTTTTTCTGGCGGGCGGCGCGGCATTCGGCGTGCGCGAGCGCGACGCTCAGACGCCTGCCGGAGATAAATTCAATCCGTTTCGCGTCGGGTTAGACCACGTTGCTCTGGCTTGCGATGACGAAGCCGAACTTGAGCGCGTGGCAAAGGCTCTGACCGAAGCGGGCATCGAGAACACCGGCGTAAAAGTAGATAAAACACTCGGCAAAAAATACGTCGCCTTCAAAGACCCGGACCGAATCTCGTGGGAACTTTATATGACATAAGTCAGGCTGGCATCTGAAGAACAGGCGGCGAAAATATGGTTAGTATTCAAATTAAAACGCCGCGCTTTTCGCCCGCGAAACGTTCGATTTCAATTCTACTTGTTTCAATTTTAATCGCGCAGTTTGTGATGGGTTTGTCCGGCGCGCCGGCGCACTGCACCGGACGGCTCGCTTTTTCGATTTTTCAAAAAGTGTTTGCGGATAAATACAAATTTTTCGGACTCGGCGAAACTTTAAAGTTGTAAAGATTATTGAATTTGCCTTTCCGAAAATAAAATTATGACCGAGACAATCCAACACGCCAACGGTAGAGTCGAACTAAAAACAGATGTTTTAGCGGAAATCGAAAAATCTCCGCTTTATAACGAAGACCTGAATACAGGACAAAAAGTAAAAGATATTTGAAAAAAGAAAGACATTGAGTTGAAATCTACTTTTGTTGAATTTTGCGAATTTAAGAAAAGGAGAGTTTCAACCCAATGGATATTTACTCGTTGGA
>JAABUN010008935.1_pt1 | contig 10027 bp, 8 predicted proteins | sample 5559311 | NCBI WGS metagenome assembly JAABUN01 (sample SAMN10711877, study PRJNA513370) | rock metagenome | isolation source: Antarctica rocks | place: Antarctica: Victoria Land, Siegfried Peak sud
ACAAAGAAAAGAGCACAGAATATGTTAACCCTTCGCTGTACCAGATTAAGTGGTAAATGGGGTAAAGTTATAAAATTGATATGCTCCCACTCAAAAGCTGCTTAAACGACAATTTGGTATGCACCCAAAAAAGCTGCTGCAATAACTATGCAACAGCTTTTTATTATCACGCTTAATACCTTATAGTTCTACAATCAAATTACTTTTCTTTTCTCCCTGCATTAGTTCAACGCTGCGGCTAATGAACGAAGTAAGGGCATTACCTTTTAATAAACCCTGGCTTAATAAAGCAAGATCGGCAAGGTTGCGAACCTGTTTTTCCTGCCTTTGAGAATCATTCTCTTTTAATAAAGTTTGAAATATTTTATGGTTGCCATTTACCGTTAAAGTTACTTCATCGGGCATGTTTGCATACCAGCTTGCCATGCCTCCGCCCATTGTACCCATGTCTTTCATACGACGCATAAATTCGGGTCTTGTAGCCACTACAGGAGGAGCTTCAGCACTTAATCCTTTCACCTCAACATTTACGTTAAGATCAGGAACCTGAATGCCAAAAAGGTTCTTCAATTTTTCTTCTTCATCCTTATTTAAAACACTGGTTTGTTCTTCGTTCTTGTCAATCAGGTTATCAACAATATCAGCATCCACACGGGTAAACTGAACATTCTCCCATTTCATTTCTACCTGGTTAATAAAGGCAGTATCAACTAATGTTTCCATCTTTACAACCTTGTATCCTTTACCGGTAGCAGCCTGCACATAAGCATCCTGCTGTATCGGATCGGTAGTATATAAAATAACCAGCTTGCCATCTTTATTTTTCTGCAAAGCCTCAGTAGCCGTTCTATACTCTTCCAAAGTATAAAACTTTCTACCCGATGCAGATGCTTCAGCATCTGCCTTCTGTCCTCCCCCTTGGGGGGAGTTAGAGGGGGCTTCCATTATTAAAAACTTATTTGCCTTTTCTAAAAACTTATCATCGGTCATCATTCCGTACTTCACAAATAAGCCGAGGCTTTCCCACTTTTCTTCAAATGAAGGTCTGTCGTTTCTAAAGATTTCTTCTAGCTTATCAGCAACTTTTTTGGTTATATGTGCATTGATCTTTTTTACATTAGGATCGCCCTGCAAATAACTGCGGCTAACGTTTAAAGGAATATCCGGACTGTCAATTACCCCATGCAGCAGCATTAAAAATTCGGGCACAATATCCTTTACCTCATCGGTTACAAAAACCTGGTTGCTGTACAGTTGAATTTTATCTTTCTGTATTTCGTAGCTCTGCTTTATTTTAGGAAAGTATAAAATACCGGTTAGGTTAAACGGATAGTCAACATTTAAGTGTATCCAAAAAAGCGGTGTTTCGCTGAAGGGATATAACTCTTTATAGAAATTCTGATAATCTTCTGTTGTTAATTCAGATGGCTTTTTAGTCCAGGCCGGAGTTGTATTATTTATTGGCTTGTTTTCTTCCTGTTCTTCTTTATCCTTCTCATCTTTCGAAGCATTCTTATCTGTAAAATAAATGGGTACAGGTAAGAAACGACAGAATTTATTCAAGATACTTTTTATGCGGCCGGCATCTAAAAATTCTTTGCTTTCCTCATTAATATGCAGTACAATTTTAGTTCCTCTGTAGGGCTTTTCTATAGAATAGAGTTCGAATTCGGGGCTGCCATCACAACTCCAGTAAGTAGCCGGTGCATCAGTATAACTTTTGGTATAAACTTCCACCTTATCACTTACCATGAAAGAGCTGTAAAAGCCCAGACCAAATTTTCCGATAATATTTTCTTCGTTCTGGCCTTTGTATTTTTTTAAAAATTCTTCGGCCCCGCTAAAAGCAACCTGGTTAAGGTACTTGTCAACTTCCTCCTGCGTCATGCCTACACCATGGTCAATAATACTTAGTGTTTTTTCTTTTGCATCAAGCTCAACATCAATCCGCAGTTCTCCAATATCGCCTTTCGCCTCTCCTATCGAAGACAATGTTTTTAATTTTTGGGTAGCATCTACTGCATTGCTAACCAGCTCACGCACAAAAATTTCATGATCGCTGTATAAAAATTTTTTAATGATGGGAAAAATGTTTTCTGTATGAACCCTGATACTTCCTGTAGCCATAGTTTATTTTTTTAATGAAATCAATATTTATTACTGCAATGGTTGTACTGCAGGTTTTAACTTAGCAAGGCTTAACAAAGGAGATGCCATTACAATTAATTCTGCCAGACTGTCAATAGGCCATAGTCCATTGTCCAAAGTCAATAGTCCATAGTAAGAGGGGATAGACCAGTTGATAAAGCCTAAAAACCGGGAGGCTATGAATAAGGAGAACGCATTAAAATTTCGCCTTAATTTATACGCTTATTTTACCATAATTACTTTCTCTTTTGCCGATAGCATTTTACCAATTGGCTCGCTAAAATCTCCATAACCGTTTTGGCTTAGAATTGTTTTTACTTCTGCCGCAGCCTGCTCACTTACAGAAATGAGTAATCCGCCATTTGTTTGCGGGTCTGCCAATAAGTTTTGCGCTTCATTTTTATTAACTGCATCAGAAATTTCAACGTTATTGCTTACGCTGTTCCAGTTGCGTTTGGTAGCGCCGGGAATTACTTTTTGAGACATGTACTCTTTTACTCCATCCAACAATGGAATGCGGTTATAGAATATCTCGCAGCTTAACCCGCTTCCCTGCGTCATTTCCATTAGATGACCAATTAAGCCAAAGCCGGTGATGTCGGTCATTGCATTGACGCCTTTTATTTTTCCGAGCTTCGCGCCCAGAGAGTTTAATTGGGTTAATTGTTTTATTAATGCAGCAAAATGTTCTTCTTTAAGCAGCTCTCTTTTTTGCGCTGTTGAAACTATACCTACGCCAATTCGTTTTGTAATAAATAAAAGGTCTCCTTCTTTTGCCGTGTTATTTTGCTTTAAATTTTTAAGATCAACAAGGCCGGTAACAGCCAGGCCAAAGATGGGTTCGGGAGCATCAATGCTATGCCCGCCTGCCAATGGTATTCCAGCTTCTGCGCAAATGCTGCGGCTTCCATCTAAAACTTTCTTCGCAAGCGCCGTGGGAATTTTATCAACAGGCCATCCCAAAACAGCAATCGCCATGATAGGCTTTCCGCCCATTGCATACACATCGCTTATTGCATTGGCAGAGGCTATTCTTCCAAAGTCGAAAGGATCGTTTACGATGGGCATAAAAAAATCGGTGGTGCTTATAACTGCTGTACCGTTTCCGAGGTCATAAACCGCTGCATCATCTTTACTGTGATTTCCAACCAACAGATTTTTATTATCAGGAAATGCATACTGGCTATGCAATATTTCTTCTAAAATATTTGGGGCAATTTTACAGCCGCATCCGCCACCATGAGAGAATTGGGTAAGCTTAATTTCTTCTGTCATTTTAATGTTTGTTTAAGTGCAATAATTGTTTTGCGTTTTCTTTTGCGTCAACTTTTTCACATTCAACTTTTGTAACAAGAGGCGCAGAAATATCGCGGTTCTTTAATGCTTTTTCATATTGCTTATCATAATAAGCAAGCAGTATGCGAAAACATTCTGTTACATCATTTTCTACTAAAAAATTAAGGGCAGTTTTTGTTTCTAAGCCGCCCAATCTTTTTTGAATTCGTAAAATGGCTTTTACCAGTTTTTCCTTATCTGCTTTGCCATATTCTTTTACAATATGCTGTAACCTTTCTTCAAAATTTATATTTAAAAAATAAACCGGTTGCTGCCTCATTGTCTTCCATACAGGGTTAGGGATATTTACCAAACCTATCCGCTGACTTTCATCTTCGAGCCAGACGGGAGCTGATAGTTGATGGCTGTTAGATGTTAGTTTGTGGTTTGTAGTTTGTAGTTGGGCGTTGGGAGTTGATACCTGACTGTTGAGAGATGATAGTTTAACCACCCCTGATTTTATGCTGCGCATAAAATCTGTCCCCTCCTTGGCAGGAGGGGAAATTTTTAGGTGAGAATTGTTAGAGACTTGTTGATCTTCTTCTTTTCCGTCATCTGACTTCTGACCTCTGTCATCTTCTTTTTCTCCATCATCTGTCATCCTATATCGGTCATCTAACTCAACTGCGAGCATGTTCTCAAACATTTCCTGCGAGGGCTGTGGCTTAAATCCTATATTTCCAAATGCCGATCCTTTATGGCAGGCAAGCTCTTCAAGATCAATTATTTTTTCTCCTTTATTTTTCAATTCATGCAGTACATAAGTTTTGCCGCTTCCGGTATAGCCACCTAAAATGCGAAAGCTGTATTCCTTTTCAAACTGTTGCAGCACCCAGTTACGAAAAGCTTTATATCCACCGGATAAACTATATATTTTAAAGCCATATAAATCAAGAAGCCAGGCAACAGCCCCGCTTCTCATGCCGCCTCGCCAGCAATGGATGAGAACAGTTTTTGAATAATAATTTTCCGTCTGATTAACCGAACTTTTTTTTCCAATTTTCTTACTTCTTTCATCAGTTAACTTTTCAACATCTTCTACCATTGCCCGCATTTTTTTACCAAAAAAATCAAGGCCTGCTTTAATAGCGGTTTCACGGCTTTGTTGTTTATAAGCTGTACCAATAATTTTTCTTTCTTCGTTATTAAATAGAGGAAGAGAATATGCCGAAGGTATATGTGCATGCTGATACTCTCCTTCTGAACGAACATCTATTACGGGATGAATTTTAGAAAGAGAAATAAATTCCTTTATGTCAATCTTTGCAACAGCCATTATACCATTTTAAAATCTGCACTGCAATTTGCCATTTTAATTCGGGTGGCAGCAAAATCTTTTATTGTTATGGACGACGTTTTTGTAATGCTTCAGTTATTAATTGCGTTCATCTCGTGGAATGATTTTTTAAACTTTATTTACAATTCATACTTATGTTACCCGTTTGGCTTCAGGCAGGATTATGGGGTTTGCTTTCAGGTTCGGCATTAGTTATTGGCGCAGGTGTAGGTTATTATTTAAACATACCACAGCGATTGGTGGCTGGTATTATGGCATTTGGCAGCGGGGTGCTTATATCTGCACTTTCTTTTGATCTTATGGATGAGGCTTATAAAGGCGGCGGTTTCGATTCTACTTCTATTGGTTTTGTTGGCGGCGCTTTAATTTATACGATTGCAAATATCATCGTTTCTAAAAGGGGGGCAAAACATCGAAAGCGTTCGGGCAACAAGCAAGTCTCAGAAAGTGAGAAGGAAGGAAGTGGAATGGCAATAGCTATTGGGGCATTACTCGATGGCATACCTGAGTCAATTGTAATTGGTGTAAGTATGCTTGAAGGTGGAGCAGTGAGTCTGGTAGCGGTGATAGCTATATTTCTATCCAACATACCCGAAGGTTTATCAAGTGCAGCCGGGATGAGAAAAGCTAAAAGGCCTGCGAGTTATGTATTTCTGCTTTGGTCGTCAATTGCTCTTATTTCGGGCATTGCAGCATTGTGCGGTTACCTGCTTTTTAATGGCTTTGGCGCTGAGGTTATTGCGGCAACCACTGCTGTTGCTGCCGGAGCCATTCTTGCCATGCTTTCCGATACTATGATACCTGAAGCATTTGAGGAAGCTCATAATTTTGCAGGTCTTATAACCGTTATAGGATTTTTATGTGCGTTTATTCTTACAAAAGTTGCGGGATAGATACAAAATGTCTGCAACAGCTAAATCGCTATTGAAGCAGCCCATAAATCACTACTGAAGTTGCCGGATAACTGTAATAAACTTTGGCAAAAACAAAAACCCCGAAAGCGGGGCTTTTGGGGTTAGCAACATTTTTTATTTGCAATTATATTTCTACGAACTTCATTCTTGGTACAAGAGCTTTCATTACCATCCATGCAATAATATACGCCACGGCACAAAAAGAAAACATAATAGTATAACCGGTTTGAATATGCCCAAGGGCTTTGTAATGGTCGAATAATGCGCCGCCCGTTTTAGAAACCACCACGCCTCCAATACCTCCTGCCATGCCGCCTATACCAATAACCGAACCTATGGCTTTTTTGGGAAACATGTCGGAAACAGTAGTGAATATATTTGCCGACCAGGCCTGGTGTGCCGAAGCGCCAATACCAATTAAAAGTACAGGCATCCAATAGCTGATACCACCCAGAGGTTGTGCAGCTAACACCACCAAAGGAATTAATGCTATCACAAACATAGCTTTCATACGTGCATCATAAGCGTGTAAGCCTTTTTTCATATAGTGAACGGGGAACCAGCCTCCGCCAATACTTCCAAACATCGTCATGCTGTACAGCACGGCTAAGGGTAACATGACCTCTGTTTTCTCCATTCCATACTGAGCTTTTAAATATGCAGGCAGCCAGAAAAGGAAGAACCACCAAACGCCATCAGTCATAAACTTTCCAAATACAAAAGCCCATGTTTGCTTAAAGCCCAGTAACTTAACCCACGAAACTTTTCCACCAACTGCCGGAACTGGTCCAACTGCTGCAGCAGGGTCGGGTCCTGCTTCTTTTAATACAGCCTTACTAACAGGGTTTTCATCTTTGTCGCTATTAATATAGCTAAGTTCTTCAGCAGATAAACGCTTCTGCTTTTCGGGCGTTTCATACATAAAGATCCAAAAAAGTAACCACAAAAAACCAACACCGCCCACCACAATAAATGCAGCTTCCCATCCCCAGTTAACTTCAATCCAGGGTACAGTAAGCGGGGCAAGTATGGCACCAACATTAGCGCCCGAATTAAAAATGCCTGTTGCAAAAGAGCGTTCTTTTCGCGGAAAATATTCTGCTGTAGCTTTTATAGCAGCGGGAAAGTTACCTGCCTCTCCCAAAGCCAGCACTATACGGCCTATCATAAAACCCACTATGGAAACTGAAAAAGCAGAAATACCAGCCAAACCTGCGATTGTGTTGAAAGCGTTGCCTATTGGTATAGCAGCCGCATGTAGTAAAGCCCCCAGCGACCATATAATAATTGCCCATGTATAACCCGCTTTAGTGCCAAGCTTATCAATTATACGGCCTGCAAATAACATAGAGATGGCATACATAAACTGGAAAACGGAGGTTATGTTGGCATAATCATTATTTGTCCAGTTGTATCTTTCTGCAAGCGTTGGCTGCAAAAGACTTAAAACCTGTCTGTCAAGATAGTTTACAGTGGTGGCAAAAAAGAGTAATCCGCAAATCGTCCACCTGTATTTTCCTATGGCCTGCTGAGGTATCGTTATGGCTTGAGACATGGTTATGATTTAGTATTGACTGATTTAATTATGTCAAAAGCTTGTTTTGTAAGCGCCTCAATTTTTGCATAATCTTTTTGTTCGAGCAATGGTTTGCTTATCAGCTTACTGCCCATCCCTACTGCACAAACACCTGCTTTAAACCATCCTGCAATATTTTCTTTATCTAAATCTACACCTCCGGTTGGCATAAACAACAACTCAGGAAACAGTTCTTTTACAGCCTGCAAAAATGCCGGTCCTAAAAGGTTGCCGGGAAACAGCTTTACCAGTTTTGCGCCTAATTGCTCTGCCTTAATTATTTCGGTCGGCGTCATACAACCGGGTATCCAAAGCATTTCATTCTTGTCGGCAATCTTTGCTACCTTTTTAACCAACCCGGGGCTTATAATATAATCGGCGCCGGCATCAATAAAAGCGTGGGCAGCTTCTGCATTTTTTATGGTTCCCACGCCCAGGTACATTCCCTTCAATTCATTATCGCAAACGTTACGCATTTCTCTAAAATTCTTTAAAGCAGCTTCGCCGCGGTTAGTATATTCAACAGTTCGCACCCCTGCAGTATATAAAGTTTTCAATACATTAAGGGTAACTTCCGTGTCTTTATAAAAGTATAAAGGCAACATGCCCTGGCTCGAAATTAAATTTAGTATCTCCGATTTCTTATTCATATTGTTGTTTTTAATGGTTTTGCAATGTTACAATAATAGAGGCTCAAGATACAAAGCAGAATAATCATAATCCATAATAAAACTCGCACTATTTATTTTTCTACGCAATCGTTATCGTACTTTTTTTAATAAAAAAAAAATTTATGCATGGTGCTTTTTCCAATTTTCATCACCTTTACATGCCTTATTATAAACTACTTATAAATCAACCATCTTTTTCACTTACCAAAATCATAATTAAACGATGCCAAAAAAAGTTGTAACGCTCGGAGAAATAATGTTGAGATTATCTACTCCCGATTATAAAAGATTTGTACAAGCCGACAGTTTCGACGTAACCTATGGCGGCGGCGAAGCCAACGTTGCAGCAGCCATTTGCAACTATGGCGAAAACGGAACTTTTGTTACCAAAGTACCAAACAATGCCATAGGCCAGTGCGCTATAAATCATTTACGCCGCTATGGTGTGGATACCCAATATATTGCACGAGGCGGTCAAAGACTTGGCATTTATTTTTTAGAGACCGGCGCTTCTATGCGTGCATCGCAGGTTGTATATGACCGTGCAGGCGCTTCTATTGCCGACGTTGATATAAGTGAATTTGATTTTGACAGAATACTTGAAGGTGCTGATTGGTTTCATACAACGGGTATCACTCCGGCTTTAAGCGATAAATCTGCGGCTCTTACTGAGGCCGCTTTAAAAGCTGCCAAAGCAAAAGGCGTTACAACAAGCATAGACCTTAACTATCGTAAGAAATTATGGAGCAAAGAAAAAGCTCGCGAAGTAATGACAAAACTTTGCCAGTATGTTGATGTATGTATTGGAAACGAAGAAGATGCTGAAACAACATTAGGTTTTACAAGCCACGGTACAGATATAACAAAAGGTGAGTTACATCTTGAAGGCTATAAAGATGTATTTAAGCAAATGAAAGAGAAGTTCAACTTTAAATACATAGCCTCAACTTTAAGAGAAAGCTACAGCGCATCAGATAACGGATGGAGTGCATTGGTTTATGATGGCAATGATTTTTATGAATCCAAAAAATACCAGGTTCGCATTATTGACCGTGTAGGCAGTGGTGATTCCTTCGCCAGCGGTTTCATTTACGGACTTGTAACAGGCATGCCAATGAATGAGGCTGCTGAGTTTGGTGTTGCTGCTTCTGCAATAAAGCATACCATTCCCGGCGACCTTAACCATGCTACTCTCGAAGAAGTTAAAGGCCTTATGAAAGGTGACGCTTCAGGGCGGGTTCAGAGATAAGAAGCCCCCTCAATCCCCCCGAAGGGGGAGCCCCTGACCCCTAAAGGGGATAAGAAAATTATTTTTTGTTATACTAAATTTTTGAAAGGCTCTATAACTCCCCTTCAGGGGTTGGGGGCTTAAAACATACCGCCATGATAATAGACTCACTGTCAAACTCTGATAAATACATCGCTCTCCACCCGCGCTTTGCCAAAGCTTTTGAATTTATTAAAAGCGAAAATTTAGAAACCATTGAAGTGGGTAAATATCAAATTGATGGACCGGAGCTTCATGCTTCAGTATCAGAAAAAGATGGCTATACAAGAGAAGACGCAAAGTTTGAATGCCATAACAATTGGCTCGATATACAGGTTTGCCCCAAAGGCAAAGAACAAATGGGATGGAGCGCAAGAGAAAGAGTAACTTCTCCAAAAGGAGAATATAACGTTGAGAAAGATGTTACTTTTTACAACGATAAACCTGATACTTATTTTACTTTACAGGCAGGTCAGTTCGCCATCTTTTATCCCGAAGATGTACATGCCCCGCAAATTGGCGAAGGGCAAATTAAAAAGCTGGTGGTAAAAGTAAAACTGTAAAGCCGAGCGAAACACGAAAAGGATTTAACCTTAGAAGCTGTTTAAAATTCAATTTTAAAAACACATAGGCACAGTAGGCACAATAGAATTCATAGTACCGCTTTTAAAGAAACTTTTTCTATGTGCCTATGTTTGTGCCATGCAAGTTCTTTCAAAGATAGAGAAGAAAGTGAAAATTTTCGGGCACTCTGGCAACGCTGTACAGGCGGAGTTGTCAAACCACTCTGCGCTGCTGCTTTTGTAAGGAAGCGGTGGT
>JAABUN010008936.1_pt1 | contig 10026 bp, 12 predicted proteins | sample 5559311 | NCBI WGS metagenome assembly JAABUN01 (sample SAMN10711877, study PRJNA513370) | rock metagenome | isolation source: Antarctica rocks | place: Antarctica: Victoria Land, Siegfried Peak sud
GTCCGGACGTGTTCGTCCACTATTCGGCCATCGAAAGCAACGGCTACAAGACTCTCGACGAGGCCCAGCGGGTCGAGTTCGAGGTCACCCAGTCCCCGAAGGGACCGCAGGCTGACGCCGTTCGCGCCGTCTGAGGAACTGCTACTCCCTAGCGAGTCTTAGCAGCAAGGTAGCCCCCCACGTTCGTGAACGTGGGGGGCTACTTCTGTGTCCGTATGCCGTCTCTCAGCAGACCACGCCGACGTCCTCTAGTTCGTCGCTTGGCTTATCGTCCGTTGTGGGGCTCTCGTCGGCCGTCTCTTCTGGCGTCTTCATGATGGAGGTCTTCTTGGCGGGAGTGGGCTCAGACGTGGCCTTGGGGGCCGGAGGGGGTGGGTTGATGGCTTTGGCGACGATTTTCCGCATCTTGTCGAAGTCCGGGTCGCTGACGTCGGTGTTCTCGATGGTGAAGGGCAGCGACTTGATCGTGCCCTTCTGAACGGTGAGCACGAGAGAGGCCCACGCGGGTAGTTCCTCTTGCGAGATGTCGGCCGTGATGTTGTTGCCCGCCGCTCCGACAATTTGTGTGTAGCGCTGCACCATCGTCAACGGATTCACCTGATCGACCACAGCGGCGACGACGCAACGTTGCCGCCGCATACGGCTGAAGTCGTCGGTGGTGACGCGTGAGCGCGCATACCACAGGGCCTGGTAGCCGTTGAGCTGTTGCACCCCGGGCTCGAGGTAACCCGACTCGCTGCCCGGCACAAGCCTGCCTCCCGATGTTCTGCCGCCCATTGGCAAGCGTTCTTGGACGTCGATCTCCACGCCGCCCATCGCGTCCACGAGGTCTTGGAAGCCTTCGAGGTTGACGATGACGGTGTAGTCGATGGGTTGGCCGATGACTTCGGAGAGCACCTCGCGAGTGGCCGTTGGGCCGGGGGTGGGGTCGTCGAGGTACAACTCTGGGCGGGCTTCGGCGAGTTGATCAGCCTCGGTCCAGATGGCGTTCATCAGACAGCCGTCACCGCAGTTATAACCGTTGGGCCAGACTTGCGAGAGCGGGTTGTCTTTGGGGATCGGGACCTGCTCGAGGTTACGGGGGATGCCGAACAAGACCGTGTCGCCGGTGGTGGTGTCAATGCTCGCGATAAGCATGCTGTCGGTGCGGGTGCCTTCGCGGGTATCGCCAGCGTCCGAGCCCAGCAGCAGCACGTTGACGCGTGGCGTGCCCTCCCACGGGTTGTCATTCTCTACGTCCGGGCCGGCCAGCGGCGAGCCGTCACCTGGGTCTTGGCGACCGATGAAGATGCGATCCACCGCGCTGGTGTGCGCGTTGACGTAGAACCAGCCAACGGCGGTCGGTGCGGCCAGCACGAGGCACATCAGGGCGGTGAAGGCAGCCAGGCCAAACCGCTGCCCGGACTTGAGCATCGTGGGCTTGCTAGTGAGCGCGGTGAGGGCCACGGACCCCATCCAGATAACGACCAGAACGGTCGAGGCGATCGCGACCTGCGTCAGCAAGCGGGGTCGGGCACCCAGGTCGAGAACCGAGGCTTCGGCCCCACGGCTGATCACCCAGACGGCGAGGGCGACGAGTGACAGCAGGGTGATGGCAACCATGGTCAGGCCCAACGTACGGCGACGCGTGCCGGCGAGGCCAGCCCCTGGAATGAGCGTGCCTAGAGCAGTGAGCCGGTATGCACGTGAGAGGCGTTCGGACCCGGTGGAGCGCTGGGGTTCCTTCAGGTTGCGCCGGTGCTTACTGCGACTCTGTGGCGCCGAAGGATCACCAGAAAAGGGGTCGACAGAATCGCCCTCATCGTCCGGCGTCCAGTTCGACATCTATACCTCTGCGTTCGTTGTGTAGGGCTGTCCGAAGGTGTCCCAACGAACGAGCCCCCCATGAGTTCACGCTGTTTGGTGAACGCTACCTCGCGCGGGTAACCTGATCGCCGTTCCATCGAAAAGTCATTATGACCTTCGAAGAACATGGAGGCGTCGCCTAGCCTGGTTTATGGCGCCCGCCTGCTAAGCGGGTTTGGGGCTTAAACCCCATCGAGGGTTCAAATCCCTCCGCCTCCGCGTTGTCCAAGAAACCCTCGGCCAGTCTTTCCTGGTGCGGGGGTTTCTTTGTGCCGCAGTTCAAGCGGTCGGCTCGCTCGGTTCTTCGTCGGTGTCGTCCGTGACGTCGTCATCGGGCTCGTTGGGACCACTGCTGCCGCGAGTCTCGCTGTCATCGTCGGACTCCATTTCGGCCCAACTTTCCTTGATACGCTTGTCTATTGCGTCGACAACTTCTTCGGCGTGGCTGCCCGGGGGCAGGGGCTCAACGGCCGAGGTGGTGGTCGGCTCGTTCACGGCGGGACTGTCTTTGGGGCCTTCGGGGCTCATCGGGCTGCCTCTCGGTGGGGGCTGATCGTCAATCGACTCTAACGCGGTGCAGCCGTCTGTGAGACGTGATTTCGTGGGGCCCCCGACGATCCGGTATCGTTCCGTGCGCTGCCCTTGGTGGTGGCTTGCGCCCGTAGCTCAACGGATAGAGCATCTGACTACGGATCAGAAGGTTAGGGGTTCGAATCCCTTCGGGCGCGCACTGTGTTGAGACAGTACAAGAACCCCTGACATGCGGAAACGCGGCCAGGGGTTCTTAGTTTCCCCGGCCGCCGTTGCTCACGATGCCGACAATGACAGCAGTAGTGACAGCAACCGGCCCGATTGACAGCATCGGTCACGCCTCAAACAGGTAGTCGGCGGCATCCGCAGCAGCGCGCAACGCAGTCGGCATAACGTGGCCATAGAGGTCAGTCGTCATGCTCATCTGGCTGTGCCCAAGCATCTCCATCACGACACGCGGCGAGACGCCCTGAGCCAACAACAACGACGCGCAGGTATGCCGCAAGTCGTGGAAGCGGATGCGGGGGACACCCGCCTGCGCAGAAAGTTGATCCAGAAGACGGTTCAGATTTCGCGGCTCGATCACGGTGCCAACGGTCGAAGCGAACACCAAGCCGTGGTCCTGCCACGCGTCACCGGCATCAGCCCGCTCGACCTCTTGCCGTTCACAGTGCTCCATCAGCGCGCCCACACACATTTCCGGCAGAGGAATTGTGCGGCGACTTCGAGCGGTCTTCGGACTGCCGATCACCAAGCCAACTCCAGAGCCCAATCGCTGAACCGTCCGCTGGACCCGCAACGTCCCGCCGATCAGATCGACGTCATCCCAACGCAGCGCCAGTAGCTCACCTTTGCGCAGCCCGAGCGCGACACCCACGGAGAACAACGGCCCGAGCCGGTGATCGCGGACCGACGCGAGGAAGCGCATGGCCTGATCTACATTCCACGGCACCACTTCTTGCCGCTCCACCCGCGGACCTTTCACCAGCGCCGCAACATTGCGATGGACTACTTCCTCGCGTTCGGCATCGGCAAGCATCGACCGCAACACAGCCCGAGTCAGTTGCACAGTTCGAGGAGACACACCCTTGGCCGCCGTCGCAGCGAGCAGATCACGCACATGCTGGGGAGTCAGCGAGACAACCCGGACGCTGCCAATCTCGGCATAAACGTAACGCTGCAATATCCAGCCGTAGTTACTGACCGTCGCCGGTTTCAGACCCGACATCGCCAAACGCGACACCCAATCCTTGCCGAACTGCTCAACGGTCACCCGGATCACGGCGGCAGGTCGGTGCTCGCGATTGCTCTTGAGTAGATCCGTCACCTTCCCTGCCGCCTCAGCCCGAGTGCGCCCATAGACCTGACGACGTTGTCTGCCGCCGTCACGGTTGAAGACATATGCGGCACCCGTCCACCGACCGTCGACCCGCTGATAAATCGTGCCCTCACCGTTGCCGCGTCTCATGCCGCGATGCCTTCCGAGGCAGCAGTCGCCTTCGTCACATAGTCACGCAGAGCCTCGACCGGCACCCGACGAGAGCGACCAATTTTCACGCTGACCAACTTCCGCAACCTCATGAGGTCGTAGACCGCCGATTTGCCGATCCCCAATGACTCAGCAACTTCATCCACCGTCAACATCAGCCGTTCCATCACTTCACGCTTCCTCTAGATCTACCGGATTAGTTGTGTTTCGACTATTTGCTCTCCACTGTTCGTACTCCCTGGCACGTGCAGCTGCGGCGAGGGCTAAGGCGGTGTCTCCGTCGTTGTCCCACCCGGACCCGGCGTAGGACCATTGCCCAACCACGAGGGTGGTTTCTTCGTCGTCGTCGGCCATGAGCCGGGCTTCGAGGTCGGCCACGTCCAGGGGTATGCCGTCACGGGCGGCTTGGGCGGCGAAGGATTGGAAGCGTTGCCGGGCTCGACGTAACTGACCGAGGGTGACGGAGTATCGGCGTGATTTGGACGAGAAGTGGCCCCGGAAGCCGAGCATGTGCACCCACTTACCCAGCAACCCGTAATCCCCGATCGGGTCAGCGCAGTCGGCCAAATCTCGTGCGGTCTGCCGCAGTTTGACCAAGTGCGCGGATGACTGGTGTCCGGGGGTGGTGGTGGCGGTTTTGGTGGCGTACTTCGCCAGATACCCCGCCACTTGTTCCGCCGAGAGAGTGTTGCTGTCGAGGAGGTCTCGTTTGCGAGCGGTCACGGGCCGGGCATCGACCTGGACCCCAAACCGCAACAGTCGTGGGGTGTCGTTGTCGGTGACCGCCGCAGCGGTATACGTCACGGACAGGGCCGCTGCGGCGATCAGATCGGACAATGTAGCGGCATCAACGGTAAGCGGTGCCGGTTCGTACCCTCCGGCGGTCTTCGGCCCATCGAGGCGTACCAGGGCGTGGAAGTGGATCACGCCGCGGCGTTGTTGCTCACCCACTTTGGCGTACTGCACCGTGGCAACATCATTTAGCCGGCTATCAGTGACCCCTAGCCGGCGAGCGATCAACCGGCGTAGCGCGATGGTGAAACGCCTCCACAGTTCGGGTGCCCACCACTGCCAGACCAAATGCGTGTCGTAGTCGTAGCACTCCGCACAGATCGGCGAGCCGACAGCGGGATCGTCGCCACTGTGAGAGGCAAAACATGCGACAGATACGCCATGCACACACCGCGCAGCCCGATCCCGTGGACGGCACTTTCCGCCATTAGAACGTTGCCCGTGGACGTGCCCAAACGACGGGGCAGTCAGGGTCGCGAACACCAGCGGGTTGTCACCCACCGAAGCGGGAACAGTCTTACCTCCGGTCACTCCGGCGCGGATCAGTTCAAACGTGTCTCGTGCGTAAATCCGCGAGCAGGAGGGGCATCGCTCTTCGCGACGGTTGCCGCACCGCACATAGGTCACACCTAACGCCTCATCGCTAGATGAGTACGTCGAGAGTGCTTCACCTGTGTTGGTGTCGTAGCGGGTGGAGGTGCCCCGTAGGCGGATGGGTTTAGCGCAGTGCCCGACCCGTGCGGCGGCGTCAGCCCAGTCGGTGAAGGTGCGAGAGGTGATGCGCCGGGCAATGCTCGACAGCGTCCCCTCAGACGTATCGGCAGGCAGGTCCAGTGGCGCATGTTCTCCGTGCCCGGGGAACGTGCCACAGGGGTTGGGCCTGACCGCCGATCTCATGCCGCACCCAGCGAGCCAGCATCGACCTCGCCGGTGCCCGTGCTGATGCCTAGTTCTAGTTGTTCAGCGACGGGGCGAGCCCAGGCCGGTGGCCCAGGGGGAGGGTTGCTCACCCACGGTGATGACTCCAGCTCTGGCCCTAGCAGGGTGGTGTTGCAGTTCTGCCCGGCCCAAAACCCTGCCGTGGGGTTGGCTTCGTCCCGCAGCGCCGCGCAGGCTTCGAAGACAGCGCAGCCTCGGCATACGTCACTCATGGCGCGAACATCGCTAGCGGTGATCTTTTCGTCGGTCCAAGGCAGGTCAGCACGTTCGCCGCAAGCCGTACGGTCGCGCCAGTTCGGGTCCCGATCCTCTACGCTCCCGCGTTTGATCCGTACCACGGATGACTTGAATTCCTCACGAAACGTGGACGTTGCCTTCCGAGCCCTCGTTGGCGCTGGCGGTGCCTTAGGCGTTGGCGGTGTCTTCACTACCTTCGGTATCCACGGCCCTTTCGGGACGCGCGGTGGCCGGTACTGCCCGCCGTAGATTCCCTCAGCCTTGGTTAACTGCCCGTAAGCGGCGCATTGAGCCAGCACGGGGCACCCTGGGCAGGCCCACGCTGCGTACCTTTGGTAACGCTCGGAACTGAATCCAGCCAGTGGGTGCCACTTCTCGGGAGCCACTGACGTCGAACACATCCCGTGCGAGGCGATTGCAGCCGCCCAGTCATCCACAACCGCTACGTGTTGCGTTTGGGCGATCATGACGCGGCCTTGCCCTTGCTGCCAGGCTCCGGCCTGGGAACAACGACCGCCGGGGGACTAAACGCAGTGATCGTGTATGTGGCTGCGATCCCGTTAGCGACCCGAGCGAGGTACATGTCGTACGTGGTGAAGTCCGCTTGCACCCGTTGAAGGGGAACGCCGGGTGCTTCGTAGAGGGCTCGTCCGGGTGGGAATTGGCGTACCTCTTCAATATCACCGGTGTCGATGCCGTCATGCAACATGCGGACCGCGTCCCCGTTGTCCACTCGCAGCGTGAACCGTACGGGGATGTTGGAACGGTCATCAGTGTCGATGGCGTTGGCCGACATGCGTTGCCCCAGAACCATTGCGATGACTCCGGCTTTTGCGCCTTCTTTGATGATCCGCCCCACCGCCGCTTCGACCTTCGGTGCGCACCTGTCTTTGACCGCTCGACCTTCGCGAGCGTCGTCTTTGCGCAGTTGGCTTAGGAGGCCGGGGAACTCTTCCAACACCACCACCACGACAGGGGTGGATTCGTGGAACGTTTCGATCTTGTCCCGCCCCGCAGCAAGGAACGTCTGAATACGGGCGTCCATGTGATCGGTGATCGCGTCCAACACCGCTACCGCCCGGGGTCCGTCTTTGGCGGTAGGCACGACCCATGACCCACCACGACCATGAGTAAACGGTGTGAGGAGGATGCCGGTGGGGTCGATGCCGCACACGATCACGTCTCGACGCATTGCCAACGCTGCGAGGTAGCCGTAGCAGAGCGCGGACTTACCGGAGCGGGTCGCGCCTTGAATCGCGGTGTGTAGACACCAGGTGGGGTCCCACGCCAAAGGGGTCGAGGTTTCTGACCTGCCGATGATCACGGGGGTGGTGTCTTCCGGTACCGGCTTGCGGGAGTGTCGGACCCCGGCCAGGAGATCGAGCATCACCAGGTGCAACCGGACCACCGAGGGTGAGAGCACTCGTGCGGTCACTGTTTCGGCTTGGGCAGCTGCGCCGATAGCTTGGGCTTGGTTGGCGATATCCCGCGCGGTTTGGCCGGTGCGGGCGCGGATCGTCAACAGCAACGTGTACCCCTCCGCTTTGACCTCCTTGAGCCGTGGGGGAGTCCACCGGGTTTCGGTGGTGTTTTGGCCGTTCCACCAGTTATGCACCTTGACCTCCCGCTGAACCGATAGTCCGCATTCACGGGCGACGAACGGCCACGAGCCGCGAGCCCATTTGCGCCAGCGGCGGCGTTGCAGAGGTGCTACCACTATTCGGTGGTACGAGCGGGGCCAGAACCGCGCCCACGAGGTAGAGATGAGCCCAGGCCCTACCCATCCGAGGAAGACGGCTGTGACAGCCAAGATGGGTCGCTCCGCGATGGACCACAACGTCACAGCGACAGTGAGCACCAAGGGCGGCACAACGCCACGCATAGAAGTCCAACGGGTGAAGTCCCGCGACAACCCACCGACCTGACGGGTAACAGAAAGCGCGGTAGCCATCAGCACGCCGCCTGTTCCGTCACGGTGACCAACTCATCAGCACGCCGTACCCGGAAACCGGTCAGGGCCTCGTGGGCGTAGTCAAGCCATCCACCACCGCGCGACAACCCAGCAACAGCACCACATAGAGAACTAGAGGCGCTGATCATTTGCGCTATGGAGAACCCGTCGGGCTGGTCAACGTCGCGCAGTGCAGGTAGCAAACCGCGGGACACGTTGGACACGACTTCGGGGAACAGTTCGCCCAAGGCTTGCACCCCAGTAACCAAGGCAAGGGCCTCATCCACTGACAGAGCCGGGCTTCCCCGTGTGCCCTTGGCGGCCTCGCCCATGGCGCTCACGGCCAGATCGACCCAGTCTTGTGGACCGTAGTGGTTTTCTCTGCCTATCGACAGAGGCTCGACTATGGGTGCCGTGCGCATCAGGCAGCCTTCCCAGCATCGCCCGAACCAGCCTTCGCACCAGCAACCCCGTTAGCGTTGCTTGTGGGAGCGTGCATGGCCTCCGCGCGGAAAGACCACGCGATCCGGCTGAAGTTCTCCGACTTCTCCACATACGGCAACGCCGACAGCCCCTCGAACTCGACCGGACGTAGGGGCACATTCGGCAGCGCCTCCGGGGGGACGGGCTGCACGCGGGTGGCGAACTTCACCGACACCGCCCGGCCCTTCTTGTTGGCCTCCGGGTCCATGTCCAACACCTCGACCTGCCACATCGGCATCCCGGTGTCCTTGTCTCGCGCCTGGACCTTGTTCTCTCTTGTGCTCGCGTCAAAATCGAGCACCTGGGTGACTTCCGACACCACAAATGCCCCGTGTGCGAACACGTCCTCGTGTCGTACCTGCAATCTTTTCGCAATGGCCATGATCGAACCTCCAGTTCCGCGGAGGGCTTTGTATGCCGCTCCGGCTGTATCAGTCATACTGGAGGGGACATGTACGCCCTGTCAAGGCAGTATCCAGCCGCAATTTAGCGGAACTAGTCCGCGAAAGGCTGTGAAGTGCCCCTGACCTGCAACACTGGAGATGTGGAGATGGCAGAAGTAATCAAGACCCGGCGCGCCGTGTTGGGCCTGTCTCAGGCTGACCTCGCCGAGAAGGTTGGTGTCGACAAACGTCAAATCAGACGCTACGAAGCCAGCGAGGCCCAGCCGACCCTCTCCGTCGCCCGAGGCATAGCTGACGCCCTGGGCATCAGCCTGGACGAACTAGCTGGGTCTGATGCTCGACGAGTGGGCCTATCTGGCGAATGGTGGGCGGCTTGGCAGACCTATCAGGACGGCCGCGAAGTGCACACCGTCCAAGAGATCACCATCCGGCAACGTGGAGATCTGATCCAGGTTGCCACTCAGGACCGTGGCAACGTGACACTCGAAGAAGGTGGCTACACCTGGCGCGGAGAGTTCCGACTCTGGGACAACGAAGTCCTCATCGGTTGGTACACCGCTGACGACGACGCTGTGCGCTCAAAAGGGTCGATGTTCTTCCACTTGCACCCTCACGGACAGCAGATGTCTGGAAGGTGGGTCGGGCTCTCCCACGATGGTCCCGTGATCACGGGTGGCGCAGCAATTACCAAAACGCGCAAAGCTGCCCTGACTATCCTTGACACACTGCGTGTAGCGGGCGCTCCGTGAGGGCCGTCGAGATTACAGTGACCGGGCCTTCCGATTGGGTCTACGGCTGCATTGAAGATTTGGTGGATGCAAAGCTTATTGCCTGCGCCCACGCCTTTCCCATAAAATCCCGATACTGGTGGAGAAATCTCGTTCGAGAAGCGAACGAAACGCGAGCCGCTATGCACGCTCCGGAAGTCGGGAGCCAAGCGCTGATGGATCGAATAGAAACGATGCACCCATATGAGGTTCCATGCATACTACTGACGCCGCTAGCAGGGGTTTCAAGCCTCTATTTGCAGTGGATACATGACTCAGTTGTTTCTTCGGGCGATATCGAAACGTAAGTGACTGGAGAGAGATAAGGTGTCAACTGAAGCCGGAAATTTGGCTGCATGGATAGGAGCAGGGGCATCCATCGTCGCGATCGTAGTGGCACTTATGGTCGGTAGATGGAATATAAAAAGGCCAGGTCTATCTTATACTATTACCGCACGCCGAAAGGGGCTCATCACAATCCAGGGTGTAGTTGAGGTCTGAATCCGCCGGTTTCTAGTAGTGATCTGGCGATGTAGTGGGTGAGGTTGCGAAAGCCCAAGGCCAACCCGCGCAGGTGCTCGAGTCGGC
>JAABUN010008937.1_pt1 | contig 10023 bp, 9 predicted proteins | sample 5559311 | NCBI WGS metagenome assembly JAABUN01 (sample SAMN10711877, study PRJNA513370) | rock metagenome | isolation source: Antarctica rocks | place: Antarctica: Victoria Land, Siegfried Peak sud
CGAAGTAGACGGCGTCGACGGCGTGTTCGTTGGTCCGAGCGATCTGGCCGCCTCCATGGGGCTCCTCGGGCAGCAAACACACCCGCAGGTGACGGCAGCGGCCCTGCGTGCATTCGAGGGTGTCCGTACGGCGGGCAAACCCGTCGGTGTAAATGCCTTCGATCCCACTGTCGCGGAGGCATACCTGATGGCGGGCGCCTCATTCGTACTCGTCGGCGCCGACGTGGCGCTGCTTGCTCGTGGATCTGAATCACTAGCGCATCGATGGACCACAGTGTCCCAAAGTAGGGATCGTCCCTCCTACTAAAACGACATCGGCTACTACCCCTCCCGCGCCTACTACGACCGCAAGATCGCCCAGGGCAAACGCCACAACAAAGCCCTCATCGCCCTCGCCAGACGCCGCTGCAACGTCCTCCACGCCATGCTCTGCGACGGCACATTTTACTCACCCTCGGTTCGCCAGCCGCTATCGCGGCTTGACGAACCAAATAGGGACACCCCCGTCGGTCGCCCCAACATCGACGAGCGCAGTACCCAAACAATCTGTGCCCGCCCTACGCGCCTCAACGGAACAGAGCAACGGCCCGCTCAAGGCCGGCTGACGCATTTTGCGCCGAGCGACCTGTCTGCCCTGGCGACTCACCTCGATCGCACGAGCCGCCATCGTCCTGACTCACCTGCGGCGTGGCTGGTAAGAAGGCTCGGTCTAGTCGCGACTGAATAGCACGGACGCAGTCCGCTTGGCGCGGACGCCGACTCCGAACGCGAGACGCTCGGGAGACACCTTGTCGGCGCGGCTTTGACATACGTCACGCTCTGGCTACCGGTTGCGCCAGTCCTTCAAACGTGTTCCGCATACAGCTCGACAATCCCGCGGAGCGTGGTCAGTCGGTGCTGCCGAGTGAGGGACTCAATGCGCTCGGCTGGGGCGCTGTTCTCGATCGCGGCGAGGATCTCGTCGTGCTCGATCACCGAGTCGCTAGCGCGGTCGGGTATGAAGGCGAACACGCTCGAACGCAGTGTCGACATTCGTGTCCAGCCGTGCTGTACGAGTTCGACGAGTTCTGGATTGGGACACGGCGCGGAGAGAACCTGATGGAAGCGCTGGTTCAAATCTGAGTGCAGCTCGGGGTCGAAATTTTCGAGGCCTGTGCGCATCCGGTCGTTCAGGTCGCGGGCGTCAGCTAGGGCGTCCGGCGTCAGCAGCGAGGCGGCGAGACCGGTCGCCGCGCCCTCTGTGATCGCAAGTGTCTGCAGCGCCCAGCGGTACTCGTCGAGGTCCAGGGCCCGAACGGCGGCGCCGACGTTGCGGGTGAAGGACACGAGGGACTCGGCCTCGAGGCGCCGGACCGCCTCGCGCACCGGCACGGACGACACACCGAGTTCCGTCCCAAGCGTGCCGAGAATCAGTCGTTTACCTGGGGCGTAGGAGCCGTTGAGGATACGACTACGAATCATTTCGTAGGCACGGTCGACCTTGGATTGCTCCGGCGTCTCAGCCCAGGAGCCGATGGCTTCGCTGCTCATGTCTACACCCGGTAGTCTGCCACGGAGCGTCCGTCCGTGAGCGAGTCAAGGGTAGCGCCCCTCGCTGGACATCGATGAGACCGCACTTTTCGCGTTGTCATCGCTCCAACGGTCCTACCGTCAACGTCTGTCCCGCTGCCCGTGACACGCAGGCGATGACCCGACTTGAGCGCTCCGACGCATCGAGCACGAGATCGCGGTGCTCCGCCTCGCCCTCGAACAACCGCAGGACGCACGTACCGCACGTGCCGGACCGGCATGAGCTGGCAACTTCGGCACCGGCACGGTTGAGAGCGTCGAGCAAGGTGCTGTCCGGGCCCACCTCGACCGTGCGGCCATTCGGCGCCCAAACCGCCTGGAACGGCTGGTCGCTCACCTGACTTGCCGCGACGCCAGCGAAGTCCTCGAAGTGCACACTGGAGGGCCTCCAGTGCATGGTCAGCCCGCGCACCTCTCCATGAGCGGCCGTGCCGCGCAGCAGTAGACGTGCCGACCATCGCGCGGCTCGGCGAGATACGGCCATAGGTCAATTCGGCCGTGCACGGCACTGTGATGCACCCGAACGTGCGGGCCGGCGATACTCAACTCATCGAGGTAGGCGGTGTCGTCCGCCGTGCGTGACAGGTAGAGCAGGCGTACCTGCGCCCCCCGCTGGTTCAGCACTTGGAACATAGCCCGAATCGCGGTGATCCCGATACCACCCGCGATCAAGAGGTACTCGTCCGCGTCGCGGAGCGGGAACGCGTTTCGTGGGCCCTCGGCGCCCAGCCGATCGCCGACTCGGACGTCTTCATGCATGCTTCTGGAGCCTCCCCGGCCGTCGGCCTCGCGAAGCACGGAGATCCGGTAGAAGCCATCGGCCGTCTGCTCTGCGATCGAGTAGCTCCGACGGTGCCCGGCCGGCGTTGCGATGCTGATATGCGAGCCCGGCTCGACGGCGGGCAGCGGGGGGTGCCCCGGCGCGGGACCGAGCTCGAACTGGGTGATAGACCGAGTCAGCGCAACCCTCTGCGTCACGACGAGATCCCTCTCAGTCATCGCCGGACGCCTTCGAGGGGAGCGGATAACTCACGATGTCGCCGACCTCGACCTCGCCCTCCCCGACGACCTCGCCGTACACGCCCATCTCGTTCGCGCCGAAATGCCGTACGAGCAGCCGAGGGATGGGCAGGTCCCGTCGCGCGTTGACGGGGTTCACCTCGGTCGCAGCGCAGCGCCTCGTGTTGAGGACGGCGCGGAACCGAGCGGCGCCGACCCGGACCTCGTCGCCGACGAGGCGGAGTTCACTGAATGCCGGCATACCGTCGAACACAACGTTCGCGCGGAACCGAGCCGGGTCGATGGGTACACCGACTTGTTCCTCGAGCGCCCGGATCGACTGCAAGTTGATGAAGGACACCGCGTGCATCAGGGCGCCTGAGACGACCGAGACGTCCGTGAACCGCAGGCCTGGCTCATGCGCGACGAGCGGCTCGCTTCCGTCAGGTAGATCCAACACGCGGGCGAAGAAGCGCTGCGCCATGCGTCGGCCGTCGGGCGTGCCGAGGCTCGTTCGCAGGACATCGTGCCCGCGCACCTGGACTACAAGCGTTTCCCCCTCCGGCTCAACGTGGGTGGTCAGCCCGGCGAGCCTCGCGTCGCGAGCGAGCATGAAGAACTGGTCCTTCGGCAACGGCTCGCGTGCTCCTTTTCGGTAGGCGCCGTCCGGCCGGGCGAGAGCCCACTTACGGTCATGTGGCACACCTTGTCCCGTGGTGAAGCGGATGGAAGTGCGACTTTCGGCGGAGAGCCCTTTGATCGGGTATGCCGCGAGTGCGACGACCTGTCCGGTCCGAGCCGCTGGCGCAGTCTCAGCCGTCACCGTATGCGGCTCGCGGAACGTCTGATGATCTCGGCGGCGCCCTCCATGAGCTCATGCACGACTTCGGCAGCGGGCTTGATCTCGTGCACCAGTCCGACCCCCTGACCTGCGAGCCAGGCCATCTCCTCGAAGTCACCCGTGGTGTCGGGCGTCGGCAGGATGACATCGAACTTGTGCTTCACATGGAGCTGCCCAGACAAGATCGTCTCTCCGATCACCGGCAGATGCGTTCGTCCGTCCACGGGGAGTTCCGCGAGGCGATCGTTGTACTTCTCCACGACCTTGACTTTCAGCAGCCGCATCGGGTTGAAGGCGGGCATCTCCGGCCCAAACACGGCGGACCGGATCGTGTCTTCGCCGACAGCGGCAAGAATGCGGCGGTGATGCTCCGGATGGACGTGCGCCTCCTCCGTTGCGACCAGTCGCGTGCCGACCCAGGCTCCGTCTGCTCCGAGCATGAGCGCCGCGGCAACACCGCGGGCGTCCGAAATTCCGCCAGCAGCGAGCACGAGCACACGCTCGCCGACTGCGTCAACTACCTCGGGCACCAGCGCGACCAGGCCCATGCCACCGTAGTTGTGACCGCCTGCCTCCCACCCTTGTGCGATCACGACGTCGATGCCGTCGTCGACCGCGCGAACCGCGTCCGAGGCTGTCCCGACCTGCTCCCAGATCGAGACACCGGCACCGTGCAGCAGGTCGAGCTGGTTGTGCGGCGGATGGCCCCAATGGAACGACACGATGGGAACCTTGAGCTCGGCGGCGACTGCGACCGTCTCCTCGTTACCAAAGACGGTGATGAAGTTGATGTTGAAGGGGAGGTCACCGAGTTTTGATCGAAGGTGTCCGACGACCTCGCGGAGCCGATCGGGTGAGGTGAACCCCACACCGATCGACCCGACTCCGCCGGCGCGGCTGACGGCGATCGCGAGTTCAGGCTCCTGTCCGGCGAAGGCCATACCAGCCTGGGCGAGAGCGTGGCGAGTACCGAATCGGACGGTGAAGCGGGTGGGCACGGTCGTCATAAGACTCCTTCGTTTGGGTCGGCTGACCTTCTCCGCGTCCGACGACGTCTGGCCATGACAGCAAAGACCAGGTTATCGTATATGATATGATCTTGGCCCTCGGGGCCGGGACGACAGGGAGGTCGAGCGATGCTCGAGCGTGTGGCGGACTGGCAGCGACTCACTTCCGAACAACGACATGTGGCGCTGCAGCGGTCGATGGAAGCCGCCCGCCATTCGCCAGGAACATTCATCTCGGTCAGCGACCGGATCATTGCGCCGGCCGAGGGGATTCTGCGAGGGATACCTATCGCTGTGAAGGACAACGTCGACGCGCTCGGATTTCCCACCACCGCGGGTACGCCGGCGCTTGGCGGCGTTAACCCCGAAGGCGAGGCCTCGGTCGTAACTGCATTCCGGCAGGCAGGGGCCGTGACGATGGGCAAGACCAACCTGCACGAGCTGGCCTTCGGCGTAACGAGCAACAACGCGGCTTTCGGTCCTGTCCGACATCCCCGATTCCCGGACCGCATTGCGGGCGGATCAAGCGGTGGCAGCGCTACAGCGGTCGCGCTCGGCATTATGCCGCTCTCGGTCGCGACCGACACCGGCGGTTCGATCTCCATACCCGCCGCGACGTGCGGCATAGCGGGTTGGCGACCAACGACCGGCCGCTGGCCGGGCGACGGCGTCGTGCATCTGAGTTGGACGAGGGACACGATCGGGGTCCACGCGACCGCGGTGACGGACCTCGCTTTGGCCGATGGTCTGGTCACGAATGAAGCGAGGCAAGCACCGCCTTCCCTGAAAGAAATCCGCCTCGGCATCGTCACCGAGCGGTGTACCGACACGGCGCCCGAAGTGGCACTCGCCTTCGAACGGGCGACGGACGTGTTGGCTCGGAGCGGCGCGACCCTCGTGGAGGTCGAGGTCGATCCCGGGAACCTAATGACCGACGCATGCCAGCACGTCATCGCTGCCTGGGAGGGCCCGCGTGCGGTGAGCAGATACCTGCACACGCTTGACTCGGAAGTGCGTTCAATGAGCTACGCGGATGTTATCGAGCAAATCGCTTCCCCCGACGTCCGTCGAATCTTCGATTCGTTCACTGCGTCGCCGCCCAGCTTCGACGACTACGACAAGGCGCTGGCGATGCGCGCTCGCCTTCGTCGCCGCACCGCCGACGTACTGGACGACAATGAGGTGAACGCCCTGCTCTTTCCGACCGTCCCCGTCACGGCGCCGCTCGTCGGCGCGGACGACCTAGTCAGTTTGAACGACCGGGAAGTGCCCACCTTCAGCACGATCACCCGTCACACGGCACCCGGCTCACTCGCCGGCGCACCGGCGGTTGTTATTCCGCTACCGGCGGCCGGCGCCGATGTCGGGCTCTCCGTGGAGGGCCGCTTCTTCGACGATCGACGAATCCTCGCCCTCACAGAGACGATCGCTGACGCGGTCGGCAGCTCGGCTGGCTCGCGGTCGGCGCGCTGACATCGGTCAGGTTGCGATCGAGGCGAGATTCACTCGAGTAACGGCAAGGCCGCTCCGTGAAGACCCGATCGCTGAGCCCATTCCCCGCGCGAGCGTCTCTATGCATTTGCTAAACCAGCACACACCGCTGCTGGGATGACCCCGCCGTGACCGGCTCCAACTCATAGCGTGCAACCGGTCAACGCCGACAAGTGAAGGCTTGTATGAGGATGAAGAAGAGAAACGCGCTCATCATGAGGAGAACCGTCGTTGACCGGCGCCGGCATGGCAGTTCCTCCTGCAGAGCTCGCCTGCATCGGATTCACCACGCTGCGTTCAGGACACCACCCCTGCAGCGGAGACGGCACGCAGCAACCCAGTGGACGGGTGACAGTCGAGGTAGACAAACTCCTGCTGGTCGACGCTTGCGACCGTGATCTCGTGGTACAGGCGCAGCTTCGCCGCGCCTGCCATCGCGCGCAGGTGCCTCATCGCGGCGCGGAAGATCGCGACATGGGTGGAATGCGACTCTGCCCAGGCGTCAAGTTCCGCCATGCTGTGCCACCAACTCATGCCGAAGGTCTTGTCGACCGGTCGCCACGCCGCATCGAGCACCGTCATGTACCGGTTGGCATAGCAGCCGATGTCAATGCCCGCGTCGCGCAGGAAGTCCATGCCCTCGCGCAAAACGGGCTCGACCTCGTCGAGATACATTGCGCGTTCGTTATCGCGGGTGTCGCTCCAATCCTGTCCAGATCGGATGAGGCACAGGTTGTGCTGCGGCCGCACGCGCACCTCGGAGCTTGCAACGGCATGCAATGCACCTTCCGGCTCCAACGCATCGATCTGTGCCAGCGGCATGCGATCCCTTGAGCCGCCCCAGTAGCCGTGCTCGCGGACCTCGCCGGACAGGGCGTCGGCGAGCGCCGAGACGCCCTCCACCCGATCGTTCGAGAACAGGGTCTCGAAGCGGTCGACCGAGGGGGTGAGGACCTCGGTGAAGTACCCAAGTCCCTCCGTCCGTCGTGAGGAGTCGGTCCAGGCAGTGCGGGCATGGCGCCACCGGTCATAGACGGCGGGGTCAGACCAGTAGGCGATGACGAGCGTGGTCTCATAGCTGGCCTCGTCCGTGTAGCGGGCGCGGTCGATGTCGCCGGCACCGTTCGCGCCGCGGAGCTCGTCGACCAGGCGGTCGAGCTCCGCGCGCGCCCTCTCCCTGGTCGGGAAGTCCGCGTCGGCCGGGTGCTGCGCGCCGAAATAGGCCATCGTCACCTGCACCACCGAGGTGGGGAACCGTGCTGAGAACGACGGGTAGGGCGGGGTGAAGCGCTCGTCCTTCTTCGCAGGGATTTTGCGTTCGGTGCGCAGGTGAGCCGCGATTGACGATTCGAGAGCGCTCACCGCCTGACCGCCTGCAGGTCGCTGCCGACCGGCACGAGGTCGCTCTCCTCGCGGATCAGCGGAGTGAGCGTGGGGTCGACGCTGTCCGGTGAAACGATGGTCCGGTTCGATCGCGGATTGAACACGAGCCGGAAAACGTCGGGCCTCGAGTAGTGGCCGACGGGATCAGCGGCGGACTTCGCGATGGCGAGTAGTCCGGGATCCAAATCGGCGTAGAGGATACCCTCCGCCGTGTCGTCCAGCGGCACCGCGAGTTCGCTGCCCTCCGGCCCGTAAATCCGCGTGAAGCCACCGCCTTTCTGAAGCAGCTGGCGTTTCTCCTCCGTGTCACCCCACAATTCATGCGCCGCGGCGCCGACCACTGCGCAAGACGCCAGGACGAAGGTCTGGCCCTCGACGGCGTACACACGACTTGCTGCAGTGTTCACCTCGGGTCCGAGTGCGTACGCTGCTCCGCGGTACAACGAGAAACTCGGCCAGGAACCAACGTGGATCTGCTCGCCGAGGCTGAACATCGCGTACTTCGTGAGCGGTTGAAAGTGCTCCCAGCAGTTTAGCGCCCCTACGCGGCCGATGCCGAGGTCGTGCACCTGCACATCCGAGCCGTCCCCTTCACCGAATACGCTGCGCTCGACGTGGGTGGGTTTCAGCTTGCGCCGTACCGATACCACCCTGCCTGTGTCGTCGATGAAGGCTTGCGCCATGTAGAGGCTGCCGCCTGCGCGCTCGGCGAACCCGAGCACCACGTGCACCCGGTGCTCGGCGGCGGCCTGTGCAATGCGCTGCAACTCGGCGCCGTCACGACTCATCGCGTTCGCCGCGTACCGGCCGACGAACTGCATTCCCCACGCCGGTGAATCCAGCCAGATCCACCATGGGTAGCCGGGAAGGAACGTTTCGGGGAACGCGACGAGTTCTGCGCCGCCTGCGGCAGCCTCCGCGATCAGGGCGATGACCTGGCCGACGCCGGCATCGAGGTCGAGCCACTTCGGCTCCGCCTGCACGGCCGCCACACGCAACGGTGTGGTTCTGGTGGTGAGATCGGTCATCGGTGCTCCTTCGCAGATCGGACACGACTGAGGCTGCCGCGGTGCGTGCGCCGCTGTGTCACAACCCGTCCCGCATCAGTGACAATGCGTGCCGGACGACGTGAACGCCCCGGTGGGCAACCGGTTGGTTTCGCTAGGCAGATCATATACTATACGAACCACGACCGCTGAGTGCGTTCGTTCACCGCCGTGACCGGCGACCCCCTGCAAGGAGGCTGGGCTCAATGAGGAGACTTCCCATAGCTCTCATCGCGGTGGGGGCGCTCGCCCTCAGTGGCTGCTCCGCCTCGGGCACCGGAACGACCAGCTCCAGTTCGAAGGAGCCGATCGTCGTCGGCTCGATCAACGCCCTGAGCGGACCTGCAACATTCTCGGAAGCGTCCCAGGCAGCCAAGGCCGTGTTCGACGAGGTCAATGCGACAGGCGGTATCCAGGGGCGCCAGATCAAGTACGAGATCACCGACGATAAGGGGGACCCCGCAACCGCCAGCGCGAATGCGCGTCAGTTGGTGGGCAGCGATGGGGCAGTCGCACTTGTGGGGTCCGCGAGCCTCCTCGAGTGTCAGGTCAATGCCCCCTACTACGAGCAGAACGACGTCCTCAGTATTGAGGGCACCGGGGTCGACCCGAAGTGTTTTTCCACCCCCAACATCTCCCCCGTGAACGTCGGTCCGTACCTCGACACGCAGATGGCCCTGACTTATGGCTCAGAAGTACTGAAAAAGCAGAAGATCTGCGTACTCCTCGAGAACCAGGGATCGTCAACGCCGGCGTTCCGCGCCGCGATCAGCGCCTGGTCGAAGACGACGGGCAGGAAGCTGTACCGGTTGTTCGACTCAGTACCGTTCGGGGCTTCCGACTACACGCCGTACGTCGCCAACGCGAAGCGAGCCGGATGTGACACGATTTTTGCGAACAACGTGCAGCCGGACGCCCTCGCCCAAATAAAGGCCGCGGAATCGCAGGGGTGGAATGACGTCACGTTCCTCTACCTCACCTCTACCTACTCGGTGCAGTTCGCTAAGGCGGCCCAGGGGGCGGTCGGCGCCGGGGTTTACGTGCCTGCTGAATTCGCGCCGTACGACGACCCGAATACCACCGCGACGAAGGCCTGGCGCGCGCTCATGACGAAGAAGGGCATCCAGCTCACTTCCTTTGGGCAGGGCGGCTACCTCGCCGCTACCTATTTCGTCAATGTGCTGAAGAGCATCAAGGGTGAGATCAACCGGGAGTCTGTCACGAAGGCGCTGCGTGCCATGAAGCCTGTGACGAACCCGATGGTGGGCACTCCGTGGGTCTTCGGCACCGCGCAATCGCACAGCTCGAACCGGGCAGGCTACCCGGTCGCATTGCTACCCGGCAAAAAGGCCTGGCAGGCGACCGGCGACAAACCGCTCGTGATCAGGTAGGCACCGATGCTGCAAGGGGCCGTCGCCGGTCTTGCCGCCGGCGGTGTTAACGCCGTCGTCGCGGTCTGTCTCGTCCTCATGTCGCGGCTCACTCGCGTCGTGAATTTCGCTCAGACCGCGATTGGCATGTTCGGCGCGTTCGCCGCCGTCGGGTTGGATGGGCTCGGGCTTCCGGTGTGGGTTGCGACGATCGCGGGTGTGTTGATCGGCGCTGCCGTGTCAGCACTCACGGGGCTGATGATTTCGGCTTGGCTTGCCGAGGCGTCAACCGGATTGCGATCAGCCGTCACCGTATG
>JAABUN010008938.1_pt1 | contig 10021 bp, 7 predicted proteins | sample 5559311 | NCBI WGS metagenome assembly JAABUN01 (sample SAMN10711877, study PRJNA513370) | rock metagenome | isolation source: Antarctica rocks | place: Antarctica: Victoria Land, Siegfried Peak sud
GGTCTGCTCTACGTCACCCCGGTCTACACCCAGCGCACCGGCAGTGCCGGGTCCTATCCCGCGCTGCGGTTCGTGATCGTCCGGTTCGGTCAGTCGGTGGGAATCGGCGACACCTTGACCCAGGCCCTCGACCAGGTGTTCAAGGGCGACGCCGGGGTGGACAACGGCGGCGAGACCGTGAATCCAGCGCCGACCGGCACCGCCAACACCCCGGCCGCCACCCGGGCCCTGGACGAGGCGGAGACCGCCTTCACCGAGGCTGATGCCGCGCTGGCCAACAAGGACCTGGCGACCTACCAGGCCCGAACGAAGGACGCCCAGGCTGCGGTCCAGCGGGCGCTGCGGGCGCTCGGCAAGTAACCGGGCTCAGGCCCGCGTGGGTCGGCGGCGTCGGTCACCTATGGTGCCGACGTCACCGGCCCACCGGGTCGTCCGTTTCCGGCCCACCGGCAGGTGCAGCCCAGCCTCAGCGGCTGACGACCTCGAGGTCGCCGAAGCCGGCCGCCCGCAGCGGGTCGGCGATGGCGGCCGCGTCCCCGACGACCACCAGGCTCAGCTGGTCCAGGTGCACCAGCGAGGCGTACGCGGCGCTCGCCGACTCCGGGGTCACCGCGCGGAGCTCGGCCAGGCTGTGGTCGATGTAGTCCGTGCCGAGCCCGGCCAGGACCTGCGTCGCGGCCTGGTCGGCCACCCCGTCGGCGGTGGCGTAACGCAGCGGTGAGACCCCGGTGTAGAAGTTCACCGCATCGTCGACCTCGGCAGCGCTGAAGGGTTTCCCGGCCACGCTGATCAGGTCCCGGGTGCGGTCGAGCGCATCGACGACCACGTCGGTGCGGAACGAGCCCTGCACCGCGAAGGAGCCGTGGCTGCGCAGCGGGGAGAAGTTCATCCGCACCCCGTAGGTGTAGCCGAGCTCCTCACGCAGCACCGCGTTCAGCCGGGACAGGAAGGCTCCGCCCATCGCGTAGCCGGCGACGGTGATGTCGGCCCAGCGGGGGTCGCGCCGGTCGATCCCGAAGGTGCCGAACCGGACGTCGGCCTGGACGGCTCCCGGTCGGTCGATGACCAGCACCCGGCGTCGGCCCGGCTCGGGGGCCACGTAATCGACCCGTTGCTGATCCGGGTTGGTCCAGTCGCCCAGGTAGCGCTCGGCCAGTGCGACCGGGTCCCCGGCGAAGTCCCCGGCGAGCACCAGGGTGGCTCCGGCGGGGCCGAAACGGGTGCGGTGGAACCGGCGTACGGCGTCCGGGGTGACCTGGGCCACCGTCTCGGGCTGCCCACCGTTCATCCGGGAGGCCCGGCTCTGCGGCCCGAACACCGTCTCGCGGAAGGCGATCGTCGCGACCTGGGCGGAGTTGGCCTCGGCCTGCTCGATCTCGGCCAGCCGGAGCTTGACGTGCCGGTTGACGTCGGCTTCGGCCAGCGCGGGCTGCTGTACGGCCTCCGCGAACAGCTCGAGCGCCCGGTCCAGGTGCGAGGCCGGCACGTCGAGCACGGCCTGCAGACCGGCCAGGGTGACCTCCACCCCGAAGCCGGCGCCCTCGGTCTCCAGCAGCTCGGGGAACTCTTCGCCGTCGTGGGTCAGGGTGCCCTCGTCCAGCACCCGGGTGGCAATGGTGGCCACGCCCTCGACGTCACGGTCCTCGGCGTTCAGCGGGCTGTCCAGGACCAGGTGTGCGGAGATCACCTGCTGCCCAGGCAGGGTGTAGGCGAGCACGTCCATGCCGTTGCTGAGCTGGTGGCGCGCCGGGGTCGGGAAGGACCACGTCCCCGGGGGACCGACCGGCGGTTGCGGACGCTTTGGCTGCGGGCGGGTGCCATCCGGGGAGGTACTGGTCACGACTGCTCCTGACGGTAGATCAAGGTGGAGCGCTGGTCGGTGCGCAGCCAGGTGTCGACCGCCCGTCCCACGTCGTCGAGGGTCACGGCGTTGATCTCGCTGACCCGGGTGTTGATCAGGCCCGGGTCCCCGTGCAGGGTGGCGTACTCCCCGAGGGCGTCGGCCCGGGAGTCGATCCGGGCGAGCTCGTGCAGCCAGTGCCGCTCGTACTGGGCCTTGGCGCGGCGCAGCTCCTGCTCGGTCGGGGGCTCGGTGGCCAGCCGTTCGACCTCGGCCACCAGGGCGTCCTCGAGCCGTTCGACGCTGACCCCGTCCCGGGCGCGGGCGGAGGCGAAACCGAAGGAGTTGCCCCCGATCAGTCCGACGGTCGAGGCCGAGGACCCCTCGGCGATCTCGGCCCCCCGGACCAGACGGCGGTGCAACCGGGAGGTCTGGCCGTGGCCGAGCACGCTGGCGGCCAGGTCCAGGGCGTCGAAGTCGGGCGACCCGGTGGCCGGCAGCCGCCAGGCCAGGTGCACCGCCTCGGCCGGGACCCGGCCGGCGGCCTCGGCCCGCGGTGACCCGGTGATCGAGGTCAGCGGCGCGTCCGCCGGCTTGGCCGGTTTGTCCCCCGGCTGGAGGTGAGCGAAGTAGGTCTCGGCCAGGGCGAACGCGTCCTCGGCGCTCAGGTCGCCGACGATGGACAGCACCGCGTTGTTGACCATGTAGTGCGTCCGGAAGAAGGTGTGCACATCCTCCAGGGTCGCGGCGTTCAGGTCGTCCATCGAGCCGATGGTGGTGTGCCCGTACGGGTGGTCGGCCGGGAAGGTCAGCGAGTTCAGCCGCTGCATCACGTCGCCGTACGGCACGTTGTCGTAGCGCTGCCGCTTCTCCTCCTTGACCACCTCGCGCTGGTTGTCCAGGCTGTCCTGGGTGACGGCGTCGAGCAGGCTGCCCAGCCGGTCGGCCTCCAGCCAGAGGGCCAGGGCGGTGCCGCCGGTGGGCAGGGTTTCGAAGTAGTTGGTCCGGTCGAACCAGGTGGTGGCGTTGACCGAGGCCCCCGCCGCCTGGAGCAGGGCGATGTGCTGGCCCGACCCGACGTGTGCCGAGCCCTGGAACATCAGGTGCTCGAAGAGGTGGGCGAACCCGGTCCGGGCGGGCTCCTCGTCCCGCGAGCCGACGTCGTACCAAAGGTTCACCGCGACCGACGGCGCGCCGTGGTCGGGGCTGGCCACCACCCGCAACCCGTTGGCGAGGGTGTGCTGGACGATCGGGTAGGCGTGCGGGGACGACACGGGCGCGCTCATGGCCCACATCTCAGCACACCGGCCCCAACCCACCCGGCTGGGTGTCGACGCGGCACAGCCCGTCGCCCGGTAACGTCGGGCCATGCTTCTCGCCGAAGAGTTCCTGCTGCTGAGCCTCGACGACGACACCGGCCGAATGCAGGTCGGCAACGACAAGCTGGAGCCGGCGCTGCGCGGCGCCCTGATCGCCGAGCTCGCGCTCCGGGAGCGAATCGGGATCACTCCCGACATCGAGGGCTGGAACCGCCGTCGTCGCCTCACGATCACCAACCTCAAGCCCACCGACGACGTCGAGCTGGACCGTGCTCTGGACTACCTGTCCGATCGCGCGGGCAAGAAGGTCAAGGACCTGGTCTCCACCATGGGTCACGGGAATTTCGGCAAGGGCCTGCGGGACCGGTTGCTGGACCGGTTGGCGACGTCCGGGGTGCTGAGCGAGCAACAGGGCACCGTGCTGGGGATCTTCCCGCGCCGCACCTGGCCGGTGCTCGACCGGGGCCCGGAGGAGGAGGTCCGGGGACGGCTGCACTCCACCCTGGTGGCCGGGCTCACCCCGACCGAGGCCACGGTCTCCCTGGTCGGACTGCTGCACGCCACCGACCGGGTCCGCAAGGTCGTGCCCACGGACGACCCGTTGGCGGTCAAGGCCCGGGCCAAGACGCTGGCCGAGGGGGACTGGGTGGCGAAGGCCATTGCCGACGCCATCCAGGAGACAGCCGGCGCGGCAGCCGGCGCAGCCGCGAGCTGAGGGGACGTCCGATGCCTGACTTCGTCGCCGCGATCGACCAAGGCACCACCAGCACCCGCGCCATGCTGTTCGACCACGCCGGCAACGAGGTGGGCCGTCACCAACTCGAGCACGAGCAGATCATGACCCGGCCCGGCTGGGTGGAGCACAACCCGATCGAGATCTGGGAGCGGACCTCGGCGGTGCTGCAGACCGTGATCAACGCCCAGGGGATCGCCGCCAGCGACCTGTGCGCGCTGGGGATCACCAACCAGCGCGAGACCGCGCTGGTCTGGAACCGCCGGACGGGGCGGCCTTACCACAACGCCATCGTCTGGCAGGACACCCGGACCGACCGGATCGCCACCGCGCTGGAGCGTGACGGCCGGGGCGAGGTGATCCGGCAGAAGGCCGGGATCCCACCCGCCACCTACTTCTCCGCGGCCAAGGTGCAGTGGGTGCTGGACAACGTCCCCGGAGCCCGCGAGGACGCGGAGTCCGGTGACGCGCTGTTCGGCACCATCGACGCCTGGCTGTTGTGGAACCTGACCGGGGGGCCCCGGGGAGGGGTGCACATCACCGACGTGACCAACGCCAGCCGGACGATGCTGATGGACCTGGAGACCCTCGACTGGGACGACGAGCTCTGCGGCTTCTTCACCATCCCGCGCCGGATGCTGCCCGAGATCCGACCCTCCTCGGACCCGGACCTGTACGGCTACACCTCCTCGAAGGGCCCGATCGGCGAGGTGGCCCTGGCCGGGGTGCTGGGAGACCAACAGGCGGCGATGGTCGGTCAGGTCTGCCTGGACGCCGGGGAGGCCAAGAACACCTACGGGACCGGCAACTTCCTGCTGCTCAACACCGGCGAGGAGCTGGTCCGCTCCAGCCACGGGCTGCTGTCGACGGTCTGCTACCAGTTCGGGGCGGCCAAGCCGGTGTACGCGTTGGAGGGTTCGATCGCGGTCACCGGGTCGGCGATCCAGTGGCTGCGCGACCAGCTCAAGATCATCGGCGGGGCCGCTGAGAGCGAGACCCTCGCCCGGACCGTGCCCGACTCGGGTGGGGTCTACTTCGTCCCCGCGTTCTCCGGCCTGTTCGCCCCCTACTGGCGGTCCGACGCCCGGGGCGCGATCGTCGGGCTGTCGCGGTTCAACACCAACGCCCACATCGCCCGGGCGACCCTGGAGGCCATCTGTTACCAGAGCCGCGACGTGGTCGACGCGATGGAGCTCGACTCCGGGGTGCATCTTGACGTGCTCAAGGTCGACGGCGGGGTGACGGCCAACGACCTGTGCATGCAGATCCAGGCCGACACCCTCGGGGTCGAGGTCAGCCGGCCCGTGGTCGCCGAGACCACCGCGCTGGGTTCGGCGTACGCCGCCGGGCTGGCGGTCGGCTTCTGGAAGGACCCGCAGGAGCTGCGGGAGAACTGGCACGAGGACCGGCGGTGGTCACCCCAGATCACCGACGAGGCGCGGCAGCGCGGCCACGCCGGATGGCAGAAGGCGGTGCGTCGGACCCTGGACTGGGTCGACGTCTCCTGACCCCGGCAGTCGCCAGCCCCGGTTCGTCGTCCGGCGATTTCCGGATGCGGGAAGAATGGCGTCCATGGCCTCGCTGACCGCCCCGCTGAACCCCACCTCACGCTCGCTGGCCCTGCGTCGGCTGGCCACCGAGGAGCTGGACGTCCTCGTCATCGGTGCGGGGGTGACCGGCGCCGGTGCCGCGCTGGACGCCGCCACCCGCGGGCTGAAGGTCGGAATGGTAGAAGCCCGCGACTACGCCGCCGGCACCTCGAGCCGCTCCAGCAAGCTCTTCCACGGCGGCCTGCGCTATCTGGAGCAGCTCAATTTCGCCCTCGTCTTCGAGGCGCTGAAGGAGCGCAAGCTGGCGCTGGAGACGCTGTGCCCGCACCTGGCCAAGCCGGTGCATTTCATCTACCCGCTGCAGAAGCGGGTGATCGACCGCGGCTACGCCGGGCTCGGCATCGGGGTCTACGACGTGATGGGCGCCGGGCGTGGGGTCCCCTCCCACCTGCGTCACCTGGGCCGGCGCCAGACGTACGAGTCCTTCCCCTCGGCCAAGCGAGGTGCGCTGACCGGGTCGATCACCTTCTACGAGGGCCAGGTCGACGACGCCCGGCACACCATGATGATCGCCCGGACCGCCGCGCACTACGGGGCGATCATCGCCAACAGCACCCGGGTCACCGGGTTCCTGCGGCAGGCCGACCGGATCACCGGGGTGCGCGCGACCGACCTGGAGACCGGGGCCGAGCTGGAGATCCGCGCCAAGCACGTGATCAACGCGGCCGGGGTCTGGATCGACGAGATCCAGAAGATGATCGGCGGCCGCGGGCAGTTCCAGGTCCGGGCGTCCAAGGGCATCCACCTGGTGGTGCCGCGGGACCGGATCAACTCGCGTACGGGCATCATCACCCGGACCGAGAAGAGCCTGCTGTTCGTCATCCCCTGGGGCAGCCACTGGCTGATCGGCACCACCGACACCGACTGGAAGCTCGACCTGGCGCACCCGGCGGCCAGCGAGGCCGACATCGCGTACGTCCTCATCCACGCCAACGCCCTGCTCGCCGACCCGCTGACCCGCGACGACGTGATGGGGGTCTACGCCGGGCTCCGGCCGCTGCTGTCCGGGGAGGACGAGTCGACCTCCAAGCTGTCGCGGGAGCACGCCGTGTCGTCCCCGGTCCGGGGGCTGACCGCGGTGGCCGGCGGCAAGTACACGACCTACCGGATCATGGCCCGGGACGCGGTGGACTCGGCGGTGCGCGACCTCGGCCCCGGAGTCGGGGAGTCGATCACCGAGAAGGTGCCGCTGCTCGGTGCGGACGGCTACCACGCGACCTGGAACGCCCGGCACCTGCTGGTCGACCAGACCGGGCTCAGTCTCGGCACCCTGGAGCACCTGCTAGGCCGCTACGGCACCCTGCTTCCCGAGCTGCTGACCTTGATCGAGGAGCGTCCCGAGCTCGCGGAGCCGCTGCCCGGGGCGGAGGAGTACCTCAGGGTGGAGGCCGTTTACGCGGTCAGCCACGAGGGGGCCCTGCACCTGGACGACGTGCTGGCCCGGCGGACCCGGATCTCCATCGAGACCTGGGACCGGGGCAACGCCGCCGCCGGGGAGGTGGCGCGGCTGGTGGCGCCGTTGCTGGGCTGGGACGACGCCGACGTCGCCCGGGAGGTCGAGCACTACCACCTGCGGGTCGACGCCGAGCGCCAGTCGCAGACCCAGCCCGACGACCTGACCGCCGACGCCGCGAGGCTCGGGGCGCCCGACGTCCGGATGGGCGCGAGCCAGACCGGGTAGCCCCGTCGATGAGACAGGTCAGAACAGCAGCCAGCCCACCAGCAGCGCCAACGCGAACACAAGCAGCGCGACCCCCCAGACCAGGGATCGGGCCAGGTGCGCCGGGGCACCTGGCCGGCGGCGGAGTTGGCCTCGACCAGCGCTCGCCCGAAGGTCCGGGCGTCGGCCGGCCGCCGCTGGTGTCGAGGACGAGGACCAGGAACGACGTCGGGTCCTCCCGCGCCAGTCTCCGGTCGACACGCAGGTCGGCCGAGCCCAGGGTCGACTGCACGGCGGCGACCGCGTCGTCGAGGGTCACCGGGGAGTCCCGCCGAGGGCGATCCCGGCCGCCCGGGCGGGTTCGGCGTACGCGGTGGCCAGGCTGTCGATGGTCTCGTGGGCGTTCAGCCCGCTCGGGTTGGGCACCACCCACAGCCGCGCCCCGAGCAGCCCCTCGGGTTGCTCACCGGCCTTGGCCTTGGGTTGTGCGAAGGCGGTCCGGTAGGCGGTCAGCCCGGCGACCACCACCACCGCCGGGGACCAGGTGCGGACGCACTCCTCCAGCCGTACGCGGCCCTCGCGCAGCTCGGCGGCGGACAGCTCGGCGGCCCGTACGGTCGCCCGGTTGACCAGGTTGGTGTTGCCGATCCCGCGGGCCAGCAGGTAGTCCCGGTCGTCGTCGGTCAGCCCGGTGCCCCGGTCGATGTCCCGCTCGATCACCCCACCGCGGCGCAGGGCCGGATAGAACCGGTTGCCCGGGTGCGCGAAGTGGGTCTGGGTCGCCGCCGTCCACAACCCCGGGTTGATGCCCACGAACAACAGCTTGAGCCCGGGACCGATCAGGTCCGGCACGGAGGCGTCGCGGAAGGACGCGAGCTCGCTAGGAGTGAAACCCACGGGGCCGAGCCTAGGAGAGGCGACGGGATAGCGTGAGGCCATGACATCCACGCCGATCGAGCTCGGCCGCCCCATCGCCGGTGACGTCATCGAGCTCATCCTCGACGACCACCGCCGCTTCGAGACCATGCTCCGCCAGCTCCGCGACGCCACCGCCGACCGGGACGCCGTACGCCAGGCCTTCGCCGCCCTGCACGTCGCGCACGCCGAGGCCGAGGAGCGCCACGTCTATCCGACGCTGCGCGACAAGCACGCCATCGGTGAGCACGAGGCCGAGCACGGCGAGGAGGAGCACGCGGAGGGCAACCAGGCGCTGCTGGCGGTCCTCGAGCTGGCCAGCACCGAGGGGGGCGAGTTCGACGACGCGGTGGAGGAGCTCGCCGGGAAGATCAACCACCACCTGACCGAGGAGGAGCTGACCATCCTCAACCCGGCTCGCACCGACGTCTCCGCCGAGGCCAAGGCCGAGCTCGGTCTCGCCTTCGCCACCGAACGGAACGCCCAGATCGACAGCGACTGCGGGCGGCTCGAGAACGTCCGGGCCATCGTGGCCCGCGACGACAAAGCCGGGCTGCTGGATGGAGACGAGGACTAGCAGACGCGCTGCCAGAGATGGTGAGGCAATCTGCCGGGTAGTTGCTGCACATTGCTTCACCATCGGGAGGGGAAGGTGCTCAGGTCCCACAGAAGGTTCGGTAGGCCCCGAAGTCGTCGGGGGCCGGGTCGGCGTAGCGCTCCAAGCCGGGCCGCTCGTCGTACGGGCGCAGGACAGCCTCTAGCAGTCGGCCCAACGGGTCCAGGTCACCGGCGGTCCCGGCCTCCAGCGCCTCCTCGACCAGGTGGTTGCGGGGGATGTAGACCGGGTTGACCCGGGCCATCGCCGAAGCGTCGGGACCCACGGCGCGCCAACGCTCCAGCCAGGCGTCGAAGGCGGGGCGGTCGGTGACCAGCTGGGCGGCCGGTTCGACCTCGCCCCCGGCGGCCGCCCCCAGCCGACGGAAGAACGAGGTGTAGTCCACCCGGTCGCGTTGCAGCAGGGCGAGCAGGTCATCGACCAACGGCCCGGCCACGTCCTCGGCGAGACCGCCGGGCAGGCCCAGCTTGGCCCGCATCCCGTCTGACCAGCACGCGCCGTACTGGGGGCGGAACTGCTCGAGCGCGGCCACCGCCAGCGCCACCGCCTCCTCCTGGTTGTCGTGCAGCAGGGGGAGCAGGGCCTCGGCGAGGCGGGCCAGGTTCCAGTCGGCGACGACGGGCTGGTTCGCGTAGGCATAGCGCCCGCGGTCGTCGATGGAGCTGAACACCGAAGCCGGGTCGAAGACGTCCAGGAACGCGCACGGGCCGTAGTCGATGGTTTCGCCCGAGATCGTGGTGTTGTCGGTGTTCATCACCCCGTGGACGAATCCGACGAGCATCCACTGGGCCAGCAACGAGGCCTGGGCGGTGACCACGGCCGCGAACAGGGCCAGAGCAGGGTTCTTGGCCCCAGCGGCCTCCGGGTGGTGCCGGCCGATCGCGTGGTCGGTGAGCCGACGGAGCAGCCCGAGATCCCCGGTCGCGGAGGCGTACTGGAAGCTCCCGACCCGCAGGTGGCTGCTGGCCACCCGGGCCAGCACCGCACCGGGCAGGTTGGTCTCCCGGCGCACTCCGAGCCCGGTCGCCGTCACGGCGAGCGACCGGGTGGTGGGGATGCCCAGCGCGTGCAGGCTCTCGCTGAGGACGTACTCGCGCAGCATCGGGCCGACCGCGGCCAGACCGTCGCCGCCCCGGGCGAACGGGGTCCGACCGGAACCCTTGAGGTGCAGGTCGCGCAACCGGCCGTCCGGGTCGACGACCTCACCGAGCAGCAGGGCCCGGCCGTCGCCCAGCCGCGGGCTGTAGCCGCCGAACTGGTGCCCGGCGTAGGCCTGGGCCACCGGGGTCGCACCCTCAGGCAGCTGGTGACCCACCAGCAGGCTGGAG
>JAABUN010008940.1_pt1 | contig 10020 bp, 11 predicted proteins | sample 5559311 | NCBI WGS metagenome assembly JAABUN01 (sample SAMN10711877, study PRJNA513370) | rock metagenome | isolation source: Antarctica rocks | place: Antarctica: Victoria Land, Siegfried Peak sud
AGGCGCTACGAGCCGTGCAGAAAGGTCCACAGCCTTTTTCGAGACGCCAGCGCAAACCTCGCCGTGAAATGCGGCATGCACCGCGGAACTTAGGCTGCGGAACTGGCGGCGTTCGAGCATCGACCCACTGGCTCGCGTAGGATGCGCCAGATGGGAAAGACCCGCGGATCTCCTCGACGCTCGGCGGCTCTCGCCACCCTGTGGGGTGCGCCCATCGGTCTGCTCGGCGGCCTGATCGGGCTGAGTGGCGCGGAATTCCGGCTACCTGTGCTTGTTGGGGTATTCGGCTACGCTGCCCGCCGCGCAGTGGCCCTCAATCTCGCCATAAGCCTAATCACGGTCGCAAGCGCCTTGCTCATCCGCGGTGGCACACTCTCCCTTGCGCCCCTGCTGGCGCTGCTGCCAGTGGCGGGGGCCATGATCTGCGGCGCGGTGTCCGCCGCCTACCTGGGGACGGCGCTCGTTCACCGGGTCTCCGAGCATGCGCTTGAGAGAGTCATCCTTGTCTTCCTCGTCGTCATCGGCTCTGCGCTCGTCGTGGAGGCGTTCCTACCACAAGACGTTCCCGGGCTGCTGACCGGCGAAGCCACGCTCGTAGTGCGAGTCTTTGCTGCAGCGCTCTTCGGGCTGGCCGTGGGGCTGGTGAGCAGCCTGCTGGGTGTCGCCGGTGGCGAGCTCATCATCCCTATACTGGTGTTCGCTTTCGGGGTGGACATAAAGACGGCGGGCACAACGCGTTGTCGTCAAACTGTCGTCAAGAACCCGTAGTCAAACGACCGTCAGCAAGTGCAATCATCGTCGTGGATTACACCGGACCTACGCTTTCTCCAACTACAGCATACAAGGGGTCGCTGAACATACGAGGCGAGCTGCGGTCGAGAGAACGGATATTCTCGAAGTTACCCGCTTCACGGAGATAGTGCTCAACGAGCTGCATGCGTCCTGCGTCATCGAGTTGGTGCCAGACTGCTACCGCCTTGTCAGGGAAACAACGATTAGAAAATGAGACCACTACCGGAGATCCGGTTCTCAAGACGCGCCCAGTCTCTCGTAAAACTTCAATGGGGCGAGTCAGATAGTTTATCGAGATGCAGCAGCCCACACCGTCGAACTCTTCATCCTCGAACGGTAGTATCGGGTTGCGATTGAGGTCCTGGATCATATATTCGTCTAGACGTGGATTGCGGCGCAACTCCTCCTCGTTCATGCCAAGCCCAACTACTCGGCGGTAATCTATCTCCGATGGTAGATGACTTATCCAACTGCTCATCAAGTCCAAAACCGTTCCACCGGCTGGAAACAGTTCCCGGTAGAGTTGGGTCACGGCGGCGATGGCCCGGTCGTCGATATGCGTGACGAGCCGGGGCGTACCGTAGAAGACCTCGTCCGGCGACTCGTCGGCCCGCCGAAACGCGCCTTCCGAGATACTCGAATCGCCTCTAATGCCACGCTTTCTGAACACTGACTTATGCTACGGCTATTCGTGTTTTCGTTCTGTGATATCGAGCACCGGAACAACTTGTCGGACGCTTTGATGTAACCTGCGGTCATGGAGAACGAGTTCGTCGGCAGACATTTTACGGTAGCGATTTTTGCCGTGCTGGATGGCAAGGTTCTTCTTCACTGGCATCGGAAGCTTGGTATGTGGCTGCCGCCGGGAGGGCATATCGAGAAGGATGAGCTGCCGGACGACGCTGCTTGCCGGGAAGTTTTTGAGGAGACCGGGATGACGGTTGAGTTGGTGGGGGAGAGACGTGAGGATGTGGAGGAGCCGGTGCAGTTGCACCGTCCGGCAGGGGTTCAGCTAGAAGATATAGGACCAGGACATCAGCACATAGATCTCATCTACTTCGCCCGTCCTATCGGTGAGACGGAGATACCCGACAAATTCGCCGTCGACAAGGTCGGATGGTACGGGCCCGAAGATTGGCGGGCGATGTCGGTGAACGCCGAAGTGTTGGGATGGTGCGAGAGAGCGGTCGCGGCGACCCGGGATCAGGGGTCCGAACAGTCCCTCCGGTAGCCGCAAGTCGGACACAAGAGCTTGCAATGCAATCCATACATCTCGGTGCCACAGATCTCGCACAACTCTCCCGAGGGCTGTGACACATCCTCGACCCGGGATTGTTGCTCTTCGCTCAATTTCCGCCTCCTGAGCGACGAATTCCACTTACTGCGCTGGAGAGGCGGCTCGAACTAAAAGTCTTCAAGGCGGTGTAGGAGAGGATTTGTTGGGATTGCCGGAGCGTCGCGGCGAGTGCTCCGATCAGGATGCTCAGGCTGGAGAGGCTTTGTTGAAGCTCGGAGATCTTGATGGGAAGTTGTTGGGTACGGACTTCGAGCGAGGCCAGGCTCTGCTCGATCTCCGCAGTCTTACGCGCCAGATCGTCGACTTCGGAGGTCAGATGTCCCTGAAATTCCCCTCGAACCCGCCGATAGCTCAACCACGCCCGAACAGCTCGAACGCCGCTCACGACGGCCAGCAGCGCACCGACTACTATAAGCACCAGAAGGATCACATAAACCATAGTGCCAGTCACAATATCATGCGTTACAGAGACTTTACAAACCTCCGGCTGGTGCTAGAATCCTTGCCGCGACGCGGGGTGGAGCAGTCTGGTAGCTCGTCGGGCTCATAACCCGAAGGTCATAGGTTCAAATCCTATCCCCGCTACTACCGGCCCGGCCATTTGCCGGGCTTTTCGTTTTTCAGGAGATTTTTCAGCCAGGGTATTGCGTGCGCGTCCTGACTCCGCTATATTCCGTCTCGGTCGAAGTAACTCTATCCACCAACGACGGTAACGAGAGACTCCGGGAGGGGATGATTGAAATCTAACGGGGAGAATCACGTATGCCCATGCGGGGAGACCGGGAACCACGGCTGATGCAAGGAAACCACGGCTCGGGCGGTGGTTTCGTCCGACGTAACCACGCAACGTACATACTGCGGCGAGTCCTTCTTGTGGTGATTCTTCTTCTGCTCGCTTTCGCGGTGACTCGCACCTGCCAATCCTTCGCGGCCTTCGACGATTCTGGCTCCCGCGACAATGACAACGCTACCAAAGAGGAAGCCGCCCAGAAAGAACCGTCTGAAGCTCCCGGCGACTCCGGGAAAGGAGACCTCGGAAATATCACTCCTAGCTCGCCTCTGGACGCGCCCGAAGACTCCGGCGAAACGGATGGTGCAAAAGAAGGTGTCGAAGGCGACGATGCCCGAGACGAGAGCCAGCTTACGGCGGAAGGTGGGGGTTCCGAGCAGGAGAGCGGTGAGGCCTTGGATGAGTCGGCAACGGGTAAAGATGCAGGTTCGGAGTCGGCAGCCTCTACTGCAGTCGAAGAGTTCCATGCTGATCCTGATGCCGGGATACTTCAGACTGCATCCCCTGACGTTTCGTTGGATCCGGCTTCGGAGTCAATTGTGGCGATTCCGGTCGTGGAAGAGCCGCAGGTTGTAGCTGCGCCTCGTACGAAGAATGAGCGGCAGGCTTCGGCGGGAAGGCTAGCGTCTAACGCTGATCCAAACGTCGAGGAATTTTCTGTGCAGGATCCCACCATAATAGTCCCAGTACCCGCGCCGATGGAGCCCGAAGATGTCTCCCGTGAAGCGTCGACCGAAGCCGACACCGCCGAAGACACCGAAACACCCGCAGCCAGCGTGACGGTAGTAGAGGCGGAGCCTGTGGTCGAGGAGCCAGTCGTGGAAGCCGAGCCGGTGATAGAGGCGGAGCCCATCATTGAACCAGAACCAGTCGTCGAAGCGGAGCCGGTTGTAGAGACTGCGCCCGAACCAGTCGTCGAGGATTCTGTGGTGGTAGAAGCGGATAGTTCTGGTGAAGCTTCAGCCACAGTGAGTGGTGGTCGAGCAAAGGCTACCGCTGGCGACTCAACGGCCATTGTGGATGACGGCGGAGCCATAGCTGTATCTGGCGAGGTGGAGGCCAGCGTTGGGCCGGATGGTCCAAAAGTCAAAGTAGGGAAGGGCAAAGCCGGGAAGCGGGGCAAAGGACAGAAGAACAAGAAATTCAAGGGTACGTTAGTCTCTGCAGAGGAGATCATCGCAGCAACAGAGGCGGCCACTCCGTAAGGCGGCTAGTTCAGCGTTTCGGTCGGCCAGCAAACTTCGACGGGTTGAAATGTTGGTAGTCGCCAAGCCTATGGCTGGGGTACCGCTGGCAGAGCTCGATTACGTTCGCGTCATTGAATAGACTTGGTTCGTGACAAGAGGAAACTTCATCGACGGTGTAAAGCACGCGATCCAACGCTACGGCATGGATCCGTCACGCCCGTTGGCCCTCGTCTCCGGCGGCCCGGACTCCGTGGCGCTGCTACGGGTCATGCTCGAACTCGGAGTCGAGCCGGTCGTGATGCACGTGAATTACGGCCTTCGAGGCGAAGAATCCGATGCTGACACTAAGTTCGTAGAAGATCTGTGCGCCCGATTCAATCTCGACTTTGAGCTGCGGCGAGTCAAAGTCACGGGCGGAAATTTCCAGGAAGAAGCCCGGAACGAACGCTACCACCTGGCGCATGAGATTCTGGAAGCCTATGATCTCTCGACGATATTAACCGGACACACCGCCGACGATGTTGCCGAGACCGTGCTGCTAAATCTTTCGCGAGGTGCAGGTTTTCGTGGGCTAGCGGGCATTCCGCCGGTGCGTGGATTGGTGGCGCGGCCTCTCATCCTTCAGCGGAGGGACGAGGTTCTTGCGTATCTTGAGCAACTCGGTCAGTCGTATCGCACCGATGATTCGAACCTTCGCCCGAAGTACGCCCGCAACCGCGTCCGGCTGGAAGTCATGCCGATCCTGGAGAGCCTGCATCCCGGCGCCGGAGGCAACATAGCCCGTACAGCTTCGATGTTGCGCGACGACCTGGAAGCTCTCGAAAGTCTGGCTGGTCGGCTGATAGAGAGACGGGGAGAAGAGATAGTCGTGTCTTTGCGAAGCTCCGAGAGTTCGCCAGCGATTCTAAGGCACGCTCTGCGGCTCGCTTACGGGCTGCTGAATCAGGATTCCGCGCTTGATTCGACCGCAATCGAGAACATATTGGAGTCCGTGGATTCAGGTGAAGGTACGGTTGTACGGGACCTCGCGGGTGGAATCGTCGTAGCCGTCCGCTCGGGCGGGGAAGTCGCGTTCTATAGGCCAGAGGAAGTAACTTCGCGGTTCGAAGAGTTGGTCGTTGGAGTCCAACGTTTCGAGGGTTGGCGCATCGAGGTGTCCGAAGTAGGGGAGTTGGACCCGGAGGACGCTGCCAGATCCGGGGTTGCGTATCTCGATGCCTTGGGTGAGCCGTACAGAGTGCGGATGCCGCGAGAGGGGGATAGAATGCGACCGTTGGGCCTCGGCGGTTCCAAGAGTGTTCTCAAGGCCATGAAAGATCGGCGGGTGCCGGCGGATTTACGGTTACGAACCCCGGTATTGGTCGATAGTGAGGGACGGATAGCTTGGATCCTCTCTGGAGAATTGGATGAGGACCATAAGGTGACGCCGAAGACGAAGAAAATACTCAGGATCGAGGTGCAGAGAATATCGTGAATATGTCCAGTATGATGCCGGATGTGAAAGAGATACTAATACCGTCGGCTGAGGTGGACGCGAAAATACGTGAGATGGGCGAGCGCATAACCGAAGACTACGCGGGCGAGAAGCTCCTTCTAGTGGGTATCCTTCGCGGGGCCATAATAGTGATGGCAGATCTCATGCGAAACATAAACTTGCCATGCGAGATCGACTTTATGGACATCTCGTCCTACGGCTCGGGTAGCTCTTCGAGCGGCGTCGTACGCATTCTCAAAGACCTCGAAGAAGACATTACCGACCGCCACGTACTGGTCGTCGAGGACATCATAGATACGGGACTCACGCTTTCGTACCTGCGGCGTTCGCTACTCGCCCGCAAGCCCGCGTCATTGGAGATCTGCTCCCTACTCTCCAAGCCTTCGCGACGGAAGGCCGAGCTCGAGGTCAAATATCTTGGGTTCGAGGTGCCGGACGAATTCGTGGTCGGTTACGGGCTCGACTACGCCGGCGCTTATCGCAACCTGCCGGACATCTGCGTATTGAATCCTGAGGTCTTCAGCGGCAAAGGCGTTTAGCTCGGCGTAAAAGAGATACCTTCGTTTGGGGAGTGTGGGTGTATAATCCGCATGTTATTTGACGAATCTCACGAGAGGTAGCCAAAGTTTTGGGCAGATTATTCAAGGGCGGCGGCGGGCTTTTGTACATCATTGTGCTCGCTATCTTTGTCCTGATCATGTTTAGGGTATTGTCAGCGGGTAGCCCGGATGTCAAGGAGTTGGACTCTCAGCAGTTCCAGAAGGCAATCGACCAGAACGCCTTCAAGCTAGACGTTCCAGCGGACGAACAGGGAACGCTAACGGTGATGGATAAAGATCAGACCGTCACAGGACTACTAAAGGATGGCAACAAGGAGTTCGAGTTCGCCTATCCCGAGCGTTATGACATAGCAGCCGCTTTCAACAAGGCGGACGTCCCTTTCGAGACCGACCCTCAGAATCAGGGTTTCTGGACCAGCGCGTTGCTGACCATTGGTCCGATCTTCTTGCTGATCCTGGTCTTCTTGTTCTTTATGAGCACGATGCAGGGCGGCGGCAACCGGGTGATGAGCTTCGGTAAGAGCAAGGCCAAACGCATGAACAAAGACTCCCCACAAGTCACTTTCGAGGACGTAGCTGGTGTCGACGAGGCTGTGCAGGAACTCACTGAGATCAAGGAATTTCTCGAATCTCCTCAGAAGTTTCAGAAGCTAGGTGCTCGTATCCCCAAGGGCGCGTTGCTAGTCGGTCCTCCGGGTACCGGCAAGACGCTGCTGGCTCGGGCGGTCGCTGGGGAGGCCGGAGTCCCGTTCTTCTCCATCTCGGGTTCCGACTTTGTGGAGATGTTTGTCGGTGTCGGCGCGAGTCGAGTGCGGGATCTCTTCGAGCAGGCGAAACAGAACTCGCCGTGCATCATCTTTATGGATGAGATCGACGCGGTCGGTCGTCAGCGTGGAGCGGGCATGGGTGGCGGCCACGACGAGCGCGAGCAGACGCTAAACCAGCTACTCGTGGAGATGGACGGCTTCGACGCCAAGAGCGGCATCATTATGATTGCCGCGACGAACCGCTCGGATATTCTCGACCCTGCGCTCCTGCGCCCAGGCCGTTTCGACCGTCAGATAGTCGTAGACAGGCCGGACCTTCCGGGACGCGAGAAGATCCTGCGTGTCCACACGCGAGGCAAGCCGCTCGCTGACGATATAAATATAGATACGCTTGCCCGCTCTACACCCGGATTTACGGGGGCGGATCTCGCGAACCTCGTCAACGAAGCCGCGCTTTTGGCGGCCCGTCACGACAAGGAGCAGGTCGAGATGTCCGAGATGGAAGAGGCTATCGACCGCGTAATCGCTGGTCCCGAGCGCAAGACCCGGCTCATCTCCAAGAAGGAGAAGGAGATCACGGCGTTCCACGAAGCCGGACACGCGATAGTCGGGGCGTTGCTCCCTAAGGCGGACCCCGTACACAAGATCAGCATTATCCCCCGTGGTATGGCCTTGGGCATCACGATGAGCTTGCCGACCGAGGACCGGTTTATGATGAGTCGGGGCGAGTTGATGTCTCAGTTGGCGATGATGCTCGGCGGCCGGGCGGCGGAGCGCGTGATCTTCGACGAGATCACCACCGGTGCGTCCAACGACCTCGAACGTGTGACGCAGACTTCCCGCCAGATGGTGACCCGCTGGGGCATGAGCGAGAAGCTCGGGCCTATGGCGCTGGGTCAAGCACAGGGACAGGTCTTTATGGGCCGGGACTTCAACAACCAACCGGACTACTCCGACGAGATCGCCTTCCAGATAGACAAGGAGATCCGGCGCATCGTGGACGAATCCTACGACACCGCCGAGGACCTCTTGATCCGCAACCGCGCCCTAGTGGATCGGCTTGCGGAGGACCTTATCGAGTACGAGACCGTGGACGCGAAGCATCTGAAGCGCCTGGTCGAGGAGTACGCGGTAGATAACCTGCAATTCGAACCCGAAGGCCCGTTCCGCAACGGCCACGGGGAGTAAGAAACGAACAAAACGAGTACTGACACCACCGCCGGGGCCGGAGACCGTATTTTTGGTCCCGGCCCCGCAGTCATGGGCATCCTCAACGTAACCCCCGACTCCTTCTCCGACGGCGGAGACTTCGTAAACCCAGAGAAAGCCGCAGCCCACGCCGCAGCCATGCTCGACGACGGCGCGAGGATCATAGATATCGGCGGAGAATCAACCCGTCCCGGCTCGGACCCCGTGACACCCGAAGAAGAAAAACGCCGAGTCTTGCCGGTCATAAAGGCTATCCTTGCCGCTCGACCGGAGACCATCATCTCCATCGACACCTACAGGGCCGCGACCGCTGAAGCCGCGCTGGACGCTGGTGCCGCTCTCGTCAACGACGTGTCCGCTCTGCGGGGTGATCCTCGCATGATTGATGTCGTGGCGGAAGCGCGTTGTCCGGTCGTGCTCATGCACATGCTAGGTACGCCTAAGACCATGCAGGAAAAGCCGAGTTACAAGGACGTAGTCCGAGAAGTCCGGGACTTCCTCGTCGAGCGCTCCGGGGCCGCCGTAGCATCCGGCATCGAACCCGGAAACATCATCCTCGACCCTGGCATCGGCTTCGGGAAGACACTGGCTCACAACCTTGCGCTACTCAGGGATCTCGACTCGGTAACAAACCTCGGTTTCCCGGTGCTGGTCGGTGCTTCGCGCAAGAACTTCCTCGGCAAACTAACAGGCGCGGAAGAAGCAAAAGACCGCGTCGCCGCCACTGTTGCCACGACCGTAATGTCCTACGAACGCGGCGCGAAGTTCTTCCGGGTCCACGATGTGCGGGCCACTGCGGACGCGCTGGCGGTCGCCGTCGCAGTATGTGATGTCGATTGAGCCGAGCTTTTCTGAGCCTGGGTGGCAACTTAGGGGATCGACTCGGCTATCTGCGGGCTGCGGTGGATGCTCTGGATAATGGGCCTTCGATGGCGTTGCGAGGAGTATCGAGGGTTTATGAGACGGAGCCGGTTGAGGTGAGTGGAGATCAGCCACAGTACTTGAATTGCGTTGTCGAGTTGGAGTGCGGCGTTTCAGCGGTCGAGCTTCTGCGTTTCTGTCAGGGTGTGGAGGCCGCGCTCGGGCGGGAACGCAAGGGCGAGAGAGCGCCGCGCACGGTTGACATAGACGTGTTGTTGTTTGACCAAGATCGGATCTCACTTTCCGATCTGAACGTGCCGCATTCGGGGATAACTCGGGCTTTCAATTTGCGGGGACTCGCGGATCTCGACGCGGCGTTATATATTCCCGGCCTCGGAACGGTTGGCGACGCGCTGTCCGGAGCGAGCCTTGATGGTGTGCGGGAACTGGAGGGTGTGTCTTTATGTTGATGGCGGTGGATGTCGGTAATACGCAGACGGTGCTCGGGGTTTTCGAGGGCGAAAGTCTGCGGGCGCAATGGAGGATCACGACGGAGGCCACTCGAACAGCGGATGAGCTTGGAGCGGTCTATACGACGCTGTTTGCCCAAAAAGGTCTCGCTTGCGCGGATGTGGACGCCATGATCGCCTCTAGCGTCGTGCCGGTCTTGACTCGCGCCTACGAGGAATTGTCGACGGGCATCTTCGACGTGCCGTTTCAGGCGGTCGGGCCAGAGACAAATACCGGATTAAAGAACCTCTACGAGGATCCCGCATCAGTCGGCGCGGACCGTATCGTGAACGCTGTGGCGACCGGGCGTTACTATGGTTTCCCGGCGGTGATAGTCGATATCGGGACGGCCACGACCGTCGAGGCCGTGGATGGAGATGGAAACTACCTCGGCGGGGCTATTCTTACCGGGCTCAATGTGGCTTTGGAAGCTTTGATCTCCCGCACCGCCAAACTACCTAGCGTCTCGCTCGAAGGCGCAGCCCCGCCTGCTATCGCCACCAATACCCCCGACTCCATTCGTAGCGGGTTCATCTACGGGTACGCGGGAGC
>JAABUN010008941.1_pt1 | contig 10020 bp, 7 predicted proteins | sample 5559311 | NCBI WGS metagenome assembly JAABUN01 (sample SAMN10711877, study PRJNA513370) | rock metagenome | isolation source: Antarctica rocks | place: Antarctica: Victoria Land, Siegfried Peak sud
ACGTTCTCCACCTGCAGTCGTGTCAGGCGCACGCGCAGCAGAGCCGCCTGCATCTCGTCGAGCCGTGAGTTGATACCGCGCTCGCGACTGATGTAGCGCTCCTGCCAGCCGTACTGCCGAAGGGCCAGCACGCGATCGTGCACGGCCGGATCGTCGGTGGTGACGGCCCCGCCGTCGCCGAAGGCGCCCACGTTCTTCGTCGGGTAGAAGCTGAAGGCGGCAGCATCTCCGAGACTGCCCGCTGGCCGACCTCCGATGCTGGCGCCGTGCGCTTGCGCGCAGTCCTCGACAACGACGAGGCCGTGCTGTTCGGCGAGCTCGGTGATCGATGCCATGCCCACCGGGTGCCCGTACAGGTGGACAGCCACGATGGCTCGCGGGCGCGGCTGACCAGGCTTGGACGACAGTGCCCTGACGGCCTCGCTCAGAGAGCCGACGTCCATCGTCATCGTCTGCTCATCGACATCGACGAGCACGGGGACGGCGCCCGCGCGTTCGATACCCACAACCGTCGCGACTGCCGTGTGGGAGACCGTGAAGACGGCGTCACCGGCCCCCACACCGCAGCCGCGAAGCGCGAGCTCAACGGCGTCGGTTCCGCTGGCGACGCCCGCTGCGGCCGCGACCCCTACCACGGTTGCGAACTCGGCCTCGAACGCGCGGACCTCCTCGCCCAGCACGTACCAGCCGCTGTCGAGCACCCGGAGAGCGGCGGCGGCGAGGTCGTCCCGCTGCGCCAGGTACGAAGCGTGGGGGTCGGCCACCAGGATGCGGCGCCCCACTACAGGTACTCCTGCAGGTGCTCGCGGTAGAAGTCCACGGTCTGGCGCAGGCCCTCCTCGAGCTGGACCTGGGGCTTCCACCCCACCGCCTCCCGGATCGCCGTGTAGTCGGCGTAGAAGCTCCCGATGTCGATGCGCTTGCGTTCCTCGGGGAACGGGAGGACCTCGAAACCCGCGCCGGGGACCAACCCTGCCAGCCGCTCTGCCAGGTCGACCAGGCTCACCGCTTCGTCGCCGCCGAGGTTCATCGCCCGGCCGTGAGCCGCAGGGTCTGCGGCCACCATGAGCAGCGCGGTCACCGTATCGTCGACGTAGTTAAAGTCGCGCAGCTGTGGGCCGTCCCACACCTCGATCGGGTCGCCCTCCAGAAGACGCCGGACCCAGATCCCGAGGAAGGTCTGACGGGCGTCCTTGATCCGCATCCGGGGCCCGTAGGTGTTGGTCAGCCGCAGCGAGCACGACCTGACGCCGTACACCTCGTGGTACAGCGTGTGATAGGCCTCGCCCGCCATCTTGTTGATGCCGTTGACGTCCACCGGGTGAAGCGGGTGGCGCTCGTCAACCGGCAGGTACTCGGGGCGCCCGTAGAACTGTCGGGTGCTCGCGAAGACGACGATGATGCCGGGGTTGTGTTGCCGGCACGCCTCAAGGACGCGGAGCTGAGCGGTGCAGTTGATGTCGAGGTCGGTGAACGGGTCCTGCATGGAGTCCAGGTGGCTCGTCTGACCTGCGAGGTTGAACAGGTAGTCCTGGTCCTGCACGAGGAATGCCATGCTGTGCGCATCACGTACGTCCGACACGTTCACGTGCAGCCGGTTTTCCAGGCCGCGGATGTTGTAGACGTTGCCGCCGTACGCCGGCACGAGGCTGTCGACAAGGGTGACGCGGGCGCCCGCAGCCACCAGTCGGTGGGCGAGGTTCGAGCCGATGAAGCCCAAGCCGCCGGTGACCAGAACCCGCTTGTCCTCGAAGCTGTTCGCCGGCGTCGACGTCGTCGTGAGGCGCTCTGTCACGTGACGCGTCCTGTCTTCGGGTCGTGACGGCGTCTCGTCAGCCGCTCAGGTGCGATCATGATAGGTGCGCAGCGTCGCTCGGCCGTCTCGAGGTCAACCGGGTGCGAGCTGCTCCGCCCAGCTCCGCCAGCGTCTGGCGTGTGGTCCATGGCTCAGGCGCGAGGAGGTACCGCAGGCGCCGTCGCGCGTCACCCCCGCCGAAGCGCACGGCGAGTCTTGTGCGAACGCCGGCCGCCAGTGGGCGACGTGGGACGACGAGTCCCTGCTCCTTCAGCGCCTGGCGGAACAGGTCGACCTCGCGTGCCACGTCCTCGGCTGCGGGAGCGGGAGCGGCTGGCAGTCCTTCGACGAAGCTGCGCCCGAGCTCGACCGCCGCGGCGGCGGCACGCCCGTTCTTCGCCCGAGCCACGCCGAGCTCCCAGTACCAGCGCTGAGCGGGAACTGCGCGCGTCTTCGCGTCCTCATGCAGGTGGGCGATGGACAGCACGTCCTGGACGAGAGCGGGCCGGATGCGGACGTTCAGCAGACGCAGCCAGAGATCCAGGTCCATGGTCAGGTGCAGGTTGGTGTCGATGCCGCCGGCGCGTTCGAGCGCCTCGCGCGTGTAGAAGCTCGACGGCTGCACGATGGGGTTGCTGAGGTCGAGCTGCCGGAGGGACACCCGGCGTGGGCGCACGACTCGGCTGCTGCCGCCCTCGCGGATCTCAGCCGCACCGACCACCCAGGAGGCGGCTCGGGCGCGCATCGTGTCGACGACCGTCTGCACTGCATCCGGGGCAAGCTCGTCATCGGCGTTGAGCCATGTGAGGATTTCACCGGTGCCCAGTGCAAAGCCCTTGACGATCGCGTCTGACTGCCCGTCGTCGGGTTCCGACCTCCACGTCACGTCAGCCCATGAGCGCAGGAGCTCGACCGTGCCGTCGGTGCTTCCGCCGTCGATCACGACGTGCTCGATGTTCGGGTAGGTCTGCGCCTCGACGCTGGCCCGGCACTGCGGGAGCCAGTGGGCGGCGGAGTACGTCGGAGTGACGATGGTGACGAGCGGGAGCACAGCGTCCTTTCCTCGGTGCGGGCCAGCCAGGGGCCCGGTCAGGCCGATGTCGGCCGCCGACGGCGTGAACGCCTGTCGCGAATCACGCCAGCCAGGGGCCCGAGCCACGTCTGCAGCCAGAGCCTGGCTGTGGCTCCCCATCCTTCCACCAGCGGCACCTCCGCCCGGCTAGCCCGTAACGCTGCCCGCGCCGCGCGCATGCGGCCGACCTCGTACAGACGCGCCGCGGCGTACCGGGAGCTGCTGGCCCGTACGAGCACGACCTCCCGTTCCGAGAGGTCGGCACCGAGCGAGTCCAGGATGCGATCGGCGGCGGCGCGACGCCACGTGACGTCCCAGTCCACGTCAGACATTGACCTCCCAGCGTGAAGCCGGATGCGCACGGACGGTCGCGTCAGCCGCACCACCGTCGCGCTCCGCGTCAGGTGCACGAGCAGCACATAGTCCTCGGAGCCTTGCAGGCCCTCATCGAAGGCGCCGATACGCGTGAGGAGGTCGCGCGGTACGAACAGCCCCTGCAGGGGGAGCACAGTCCCGACCAGCGCTGCCTCGCGCAGGTCGTTCACTGTGAACGCCAACGACGCGTCGGGTTCCTGCGTCGAGCCTGTTGTCGGATCCCACAGGAGCGCCGGCGCTGAGAAGACGGTGCTCGACCCGTGCTCGCCGACCGTGGTTGCCTGCAGCGCGTCTCGCAGCTGCGCGACGTGCCACGGCTCCCAGACGTCATCCGAGTCGAGGAAGCAGACGTACCGACCGCGAGCGAGCGCGAGTCCGGCGTTGCGCGCCGCCGAGCGACCGGCGTTCGCCTGCTGCACCACGACGATCCGATCACCGAACGCTGACAGCCGTTCTGCCGTGTCGTCAGTGCTCCCGTCATCCACGACGACGACCTCAATGTCGTCGCCGCAGGCGAGAGCGGACTCGACAGCCTGAACGACCAGCTCCCGGCGGTTGAACGTCGGGATCACCGCGGAGACGACAGCGGCCCGCTCAGGCACGTTCGGGGGTTCCTGGCACCCCACCATCCTAGCCAGCGGGGGCCCTCCAGGAACCGCGCTACCGTTGCTGGAGTGCGGCAGGCTCCTAGATCTCCGAGCAGTGTCCGTGTCGCCGTCCTCGCGGTCCACCCGGAGCGTGTCGCGAGCACCCGGCTGCGTCTGCTGCAGTACCGGGCGCTGTTCTCGGCCGCCGGCGTGCGCCTCCGCTGCTGGTCGTTCCTCCGGGAGCGGCAGTTGTCGGACTGGTTCGGCACCGGGCAGCTGCGTCGGATCCTCACGCTCGTGCAGGCCTTGCTGCGCCTGCCGTCGGTCGTGGCGACAGTCCGCGGGGCAGACGTGGTCGTTGTCCAACGGGAGGCGCTGCCGCTGGGCCCGCCGGTGCTGGAGTGGTGGGCGTCGCGCGGTCGACGGCTCGTGTGGGACGTGGACGACTCTGTGTGGGAGAGCTTTGACAGCCCTACGGCGGGTCATGTGCCGCAGTGGCTGCGAGCAACAGCGGGGAAGTACCGCTGGCTATGCCGGCGAGCGGACGAGGTTTGGGCCGGCAGCGAGGTGCTGGCGCAGTGGTGCCGGCAGCACAGCGACCACGTCCACGTCGTCCCGACGGTCGTGCCCGTGCCCTTCGAGTGTCCCCCGGGGAACCGGGGTCGGAGTGTCGGGTGGGTTGGCTCCCACAGCACAGGACCCTTCCTGACGCAGGTGCTGCCAGCCGTCGCGAAGGTCGAGCCGCAGCCGGACGTCCTCGTGGTGGGGGCTGAAGTAGTCACCCCGGGAGGGCTGCGCGCGGAGACCAGCGCGTGGTCCCAGGCCCGGGAGGACTCCGTCCTCCAGCGCACCCGCGTCGGCCTGTACCCCGTTGACAGGGACCACCCGTTGGCAGAAGGCAAGTGCGGCCTCAAGGCGATCCTCTACATGTCGCACGGCATCCCGAGCGTCGTGACTCCGACGACGACGAACGCGGCCGTGGTGCGGGACGGCGTCGAAGGGCTGCACGCAGACACGCCTGAGGCATGGACGAGCAGCGTCCAGAAGCTGCTCGACGAGGATGGCCTCTGGGACCGGATGAGCGCGGCAGCCCACCGCCGAGCGCGCGAGGAGTACTCGATCGAGGTGTGGGCCCCGCGGCTGGCTGCGCGGCTGACGGACTTGGCGCGGGGGCACTGATATGTGTGGCATAGCGGGGCACCTGACGCGCGGCGAGCGTCCCGATCGTGACGTGGCCGAGCGGCAGGTCGGGCTGGTGTGCCACCGCGGCCCCGACTCCGCCGGGCTGCACGAGCAGGGCCCGGCGATCATCGGGCAGAGCCGGCTGGCGGTCATCGACCTGATCACGGGCGACCCGCCGATCGTGACGCAGGACGAGCGCGTCGGCGCGGTGCTCAACGGCGAGATTTACAACTACCGGGAGCTTCGGCAGCGGCTCCTGGCGGATGGCCACGCACTGCACACGTCGGGGGACACCGAGGTGATCGCCGAGCTGGCGACGGTGCTCGAGCCGGTGGCGCTCGCCCAGCGGCTGCACGGCATGTTCGCCTTCGCCACGTGGGACGCGCAGCGGCAGCGCCTCGTCCTGGGACGGGACCGGGTGGGCAAGAAGCCGCTGTACTACTGGGACGACGGCCGCACGCTCGTCTTCGGCAGTGAGATCAAGTCGGTGCTGGCGCACCCGGCGGTGCCGTCACGGCTGGCGGCGGACGTGCTGCCGACCTACCTCGGCTTCGGCTACGTCCCGTCACCGCAGACCTTCTACGAGGGCGTCCGCAGCGTGCCGCCCGGCCACGTCCTCGTCATCGAGGGCAGCTCGCCGGCCGTGCTCGAACCGTACTGGGAGCCGTCCGTCCCCGGCCTCGGCGGAACCACGCGGCTGAAGCTGACCGAGCGCGAGGCTGCGCAGCAGGTGCGCGAACACCTCGACGCTGCTGTCGCTCGCCGCATGGTCGCGGACGTCCCGCTCGGCGCCTTCCTCTCCGGCGGCGTCGACTCCAGTGCCGTCGTCGCCATGATGGCCCGTCACAGCACGCAGCCGGTGCGCACGTTCACCATCGGCTTCGAGGACCAGGCCGGCTTCGACGAGCGACCGTACGCCGCGGAGGTCGCGCGCCACCTCGGGACCGAGCACACCGAGTTCGTGGTGGAGCCCAAGGCGGTCGACCTCGTCGAGAGGCTCGTGTGGCACCACGACCAGCCGTTCGGCGATTCCAGCGCCATCCCGACCTTCCTGCTCAGCGAGCTCACAGCCGCCGAGGTCACGGTCGCCATGGCGGGCGACGGCGGCGACGAGCTCTTCGCCGGCTACGAGCGCTTCGCCGCGGGCGTCGCGGCGTCCGCTCTCTCCCGCGCACCCGGCGCAGCGCGACGCGCCGCCACCGGAGCGCTGCTGCGGGTGCCGTCGGGCGCAGGCGGTACCCGAGCCGCGAAGGTCGCCCGCTTCCTGGCTGCTGCGAACCGCGGCATGCCCGACGCCTACCGGTCCTGGATCAGCTACGTCCCGGACGAGGTGGTGGACCGACTCATCCCGACCGGCAGCCGCTGGGGCCGGGAGGACTACGCGCGGATCTGGCAGGAGACGGCCGGTGCGGGTCCCCTCGACCGCCTGCTACTGCTGAACCTGCGGACGTATCTGCTCGACGACCTGCTCCCGAAGGTGGACCGGATGTCCATGGCGCACGGGCTCGAGGTGCGCGCGCCGTTCCTGGACCACGAGTTCGTCGAGCTCGCGCTGCGGCTGCCGCCGCGGGTCAAGGTGCGCGGGCTGTCGCTCAAGAGGTGCCTGAAGGCTGCCGTGGAGGACATGCTGCCTCCCGGGCTGTTCGACCGCCCCAAGCGGGGATTTGGCGTGCCGCTCGACCGGTGGTTCCGCGAGGACCTCGCGCCGTACGTCGACGCCACGCTGGGGTCATCCAGCGCCCGGCTGCGGGCGCATGTCGACGGCGCCGTGCTGGATGATTTGCTGACGCAGCACGCGCGGGGAGAGCGGCAGCACGGTCACGCTCTCTGGACGTTGCTCACCCTCGAGGTCTTCCTGCGCGACCGGGACTGGTAGCCCCACATGCGGCGCTTCGCTCGTCTAGCATCGACCCGCCGGCAGCCGTCGGCGCCACTACTGCCAGACGGGACCTGGGCATGACCGTCGCTGGAGCGCCGGCCGACCTACGTGAGCCGGCGGACGGCTCGCCGGAGTCCACGGCAAGCAACGGCGAAAGCCGCCGTCTGCGTCACCGCGCCCTCGGTTTCGCGGACAGGCATCCGTTGTGGACTGTCGCGCTCCTTGCGACGGTGGCGAGGCTGCTGGCGGTGGTTCTGCTGGGGCCGCTGCGGCCCGGCGTCGCCGTCCCCGACGAGAAGCAGTACCTCGACCTCGCGGCATCGGTGGCGTCCGGCCGTGGTGCGGAGGCGTGGCAGCCCGGCTACGGGCAATCCCTCTACGACTCGACCCAGACGTTCATGCGGCCGCTCACGTTCCTCGTGCGGGTGTTCGGCGAGCACCAGGTCGTCGGGCAGTTGCTGGCTGCCGGCTTCGGAGTTCTCGCTGCGCTGCTGACGACGTGGGTGGCCTTGCGCGTCGTCCGGCCCCGGTACGCGTGGCTGGCCGGCGGCATCGTGGCGCTGATGCCGTCGCAGGTGTTCTGGTCGTCGGTCGTCCTGCGCGAGTCGATGGTGTGGAGCGCCCTGGCCGGGACGGCGCTCGCGCTGGGGCTGGCGAACACGAGCCGCTCCTGGAGGGTGCTGCTCGGTTGCGCAGCGCTCGCCGTCCTCTGCCTGTGGGCGCTCTCGGACCTTCGCGGTCAGACAGCCGTGGTCGTGGCCGGCTCCATTGGCCTCGCGGCGTGGGTGGTGCGCAGCGCGCGGCGCGTCGTGGTGCCGCTGGGCGCCGTCCTGATTGCCGTCATGGTGCCGTGGGGCGCGGGATTGGGCCCAGCGGGGTTGTCCTACGTGGCCAACGTCGTGCCGCAGCTCGCCACCCTCCGGACCAACCTGTCGATCGGTGCGGAGTCATCCTTCATCGACCGCACGGTGATCCCGCCGAGCGGTGCTCCTGGCGGTGCTCCTGGCGGTGCTCCTGGCGGTGCTCCTGGCGGTGCTCCTGGCGGTGCTCCTGGCGGTGCTCCTGGCGGTGCTCCTGGCGGTGCTCCTGGCGGGGACGGCGTAGGGGCTCCGGTTGAGGTGCCTCCCGGAGCTGCTGTCATCACTGACTCGACGGGGACGACGTACGTCGTCGACGACAGCGCGGCCGCCAGCGTGTCGGCCGTCCCGCGAGGGCTCGTGGCCGTGGCGCTCCGGCCGTTCCCGTGGGAGCCGGCACGCAACACCGGGCTGCTCGTAGCGAAGGTCGAGAACATCGCGTGGGGCGTCCTGTACGTCCTCGCCGTCGTGGGAGCGGTCGCCGGATGGCGACGCCGGCAGGCGCTGGCGTTCCCGGTGATCGTGACGGGGGCGATCGTGCTCTCGGCCGCGCTGACGCAGGCGAACCTCGGCACGGCGTTCCGCCACCGCGGGCAAGTCCTGTGGGCGCTGGCGGTCCTTGCGGCCGTCGGGCTCCAGTACCTGATCGACCGGCGACGCGCCGCCAAGGGATGACCCTGCCGCTCACGTACCTCACCCACGACAGCGTCTCGGAGGGCATCGGGGTCTCGCAGGTGCTCGCGTACGTCGAGGCGATCGCGGACGCCGGCGTGCAGGTCCACCTGCACTCCTTCGAGAAGAGCGAGCCAGCGTCGTCGACGCGGGCGCGGCTCGATCAGGCCGGTGTCCGCTGGACACCGCACGACTTCGGCCGGCTGGGCGCGGCAGGAGGAGTCGCCCGCGTACTGGCGGGAGCGCGCGCCGTACGAGGAGCGGACCTGGTGCACGCCCGCAGCGACATGGCCGCCGCCAGCACGATGCTGGCCGGGGTGGACCGCTGGCTCTGGGACGTCCGCTCGCTGTGGGCGGACCAGCGGATCGCGCTGGGGGCGCTGCGCGCCGGCAGCCCGGAGCACCGCGTCCTGCAGCGCGTCGAGCGCGCCGCTGCGCGGCGAGCCGGCGCGCTCGTCACGCTCACGGACGCGGTGGTGCCGGTCCTGGAGGAGCGGCACGCGGTGGCGCTGAGGGAGCGGACGACGGTGATCCCCACGTGCGTCGACCTGGAGCGGTTCGCTGCCGCGCCGCTCCCGTCCGGGCCGCCCCGACTGCTGCTGGCCGGGACCCTGAACACCTACTACGACGTCCCGCTCATGGCCCGCTTCGCTAAGGTCGGCCGGGAGCGCGCCGGAGCGGCGCTGGACGTGCTGTCGCCGGGCGGGACGCCGTGGGACGCGCTGCTGGCGGAGGCAGGCGCTCAGCGGGCGGTCGCTGCACCGGCCGACATGCCGGCCCGAGTCGCTGCGAGCTCGGCCGGGCTCAGCGTGTGCCGCACGGACGCGGGGGTCAGCCTGACGGCGGCCATGCCGACCAAGATCGCGGAGTTCCTGGCGGTCGGGCGGCCGGTAGTCGTCAACCCGGCACTGGGTGACGCCGATCGGCTGGTGCGGGAGGGCGCAGCTGGAGTCGTCCTCGCCGATGTCTCCGACTCGGGACTGGAACGCTCCTGGGAGGAGTTGGAGAGCCTGCTCGCCGACCCCGACACGCCGGCGCGGTGCCGTCGGCTGGCACGCCAGCACTTCGATCTCGACGACGGCGTCGACCGCTTGCTGCAGGCCTACCGGCGCACGGCCGCCGGCTGACCACAGCGCCACGGTCTCGGAGGGGCTGGGTCGTCATCAAGGGCGGTCGCTACGCTGCCGCCATGGACTTTCTCGCGGGCCGCCCGCAGGCCAGGCCGTGCCCGGCCTGCGGCGCTGAGGCGGCCAGCGGGCAGCGGCCGGAGGCGGTACTGGGGCATCCGTGGGTGAGCTGCAGTGCCTGCCGGAGCAGTTTCGTCCCAGTGGACGTCCCGGCCGACGTGCTCGACGCGTTCTACGCGGGCTACTACGGCGAGGCCAACCTCGCGGTGCCTCCGATCGTATTCTCCCGGCTCGAGGAGGAGGTCGCCACCTTCGCTCCGTTCCGCCGCACGGGCCGCCTGCTCGACGTCGGATACGGCGCCGGCACGCTGCTCGAGATCGCAGCCGGCCTGGGATGGGAGTGCTGGGGGACCGAGATCTCCACATCCGCAGATACAGCCAGCCGGCAACGGGACTGGCACCTGCGGGTCGGTG
>JAABUN010008942.1_pt1 | contig 10020 bp, 8 predicted proteins | sample 5559311 | NCBI WGS metagenome assembly JAABUN01 (sample SAMN10711877, study PRJNA513370) | rock metagenome | isolation source: Antarctica rocks | place: Antarctica: Victoria Land, Siegfried Peak sud
GCGGCATGCCAGGCCTGCATGCCCCCGTCGAGGTTGCGAGCCGGCCGCCCGAAGCCGACCAGGTACGCCGTGACGTGCGCAGACCGGTGGCCGCTCCGGCACACCACCACGAGCTCACGGCCCGACGGCAGCTCGTTGCGCCGACCCCGAACCGAACTCATCGGTAGGTGGTGCGCCCCCGGGGCGTGGCCGGCGGCCCACTCGTCGTCCTCGCGGACGTCGAGCAGATAGGCGTCATCGGCCAGGTCGGCCACCTGGACGACCGGCACCAGCGGCGCGGACACGGCGTACCTCCGGTCGAACGGGCGGGTCTCCCTGTGTTCGACCGATATCTCGCCCCAGAGATTCCCGCCGCCTCCATACAACGCAGCCGGGACAGATTCCGTGAGGGGTCCGGTCGTGGGAGGGTCGGGAATGCCCGACAGGTGGTACCGCGAAGCCGTCATCTACTGCCTGGACGTCGAGACGTTCCAAGACTCCAACGGCGACGGGGTCGGCGACCTCAAGGGACTGATCAGCCGGTTGGACTACCTGGCCCGGCTGGGCGTGACGTGTCTGTGGCTCAACCCGATCCACCCCTCGCCGCGCCAGGACGACGGTTACGACGTCACGGACTTCTACGGCGTCCACCCCCGGATCGGCACCCTGGGCGACTTTGCCGAGCTCGTGCACCAGGCTCGGAACCGTGGCCTGCGGATCATCCTCGACCTGGTCGTCAACCACACCTCCGACCAGCATCCGTGGTTCCAGAGCGCCCGGTCCTCACCCGACTCGCCGTACCGGGACTGGTACGTCTGGTCCCAGGCCGAGCCGAGCGACCGCCGGCAGGGAATGGTCTTTCCGGGCGAACAGGACGAGACCTGGACGTGGGACGAGACGGCAGGCGCCTGGTACTACCACCGCTTCTACACCTTCCAGCCCGACCTCAACACCGGCAATGAGGCGGTGCAGGAGGAGATCGACAGCATCCTGGGGTTCTGGCTCGCCCTTGGCGTATCGGGATTCCGGATGGACGCAGCGCCGTTCGTCATCGAGCTCACCGAACCCGGCAACCCGAACAGCCCGAAGGACTTCGGCCAACTGACGCGCTACCGCGAACGGCTGTCCTGGCGGAGCGGGGACGCGGTCGTGCTGGCCGAGGCAAACGTGGCGAACGACGAGCTCGTCAGGTACTTCGGTGACGAGGGTGGTACCAACAACAGGCTACCGATGCTCTTCGACTTCGTCCTGTCGGTCCGCACCCTGCTGGCGCTGGCCCGCGGCGAGGCCGAGCCGATCCGAGAGGCCCTCGGCACCGCGCCGCCCATCCCCGGGCACGCGCAGTGGGCGACTTTCCTGCGCAACCACGACGAGGTCGACCTGTCCCGGCTGAGCAAACAGGAGCAGGCCGAGTGCTTCGCGGCCTTCGGCCCGGAGCCGGACATGCAGCTCTACGGTCGCGGCATCCGGCGCCGGCTAGCCCCGATGCTCGACGGCGACCAGGGTCGCCTCCGGCTGGCCTACAGCCTGCAGTTCACGCTCCCCGGCACACCGGTGGTGCGGTACGGCGAGGAGCTCGGCATGGGCGACGACCTGTCCTTGCCCGAGCGAGCGGCGTTGCGCACGCCGATGCAGTGGTCGGACACCAAGAACGGCGGCTTCTCGTCGTCGGACACCGTGGTCCGTCCGGTTATCGCCGAAGGGGCGTTCGGCTACCCGAGGGTCAACGTTGCCACCGCCCGGCGCGACCCCGACTCGCTGCTGCAGTGGTTCGAACAGATGATCCGCACGCTCCGGGAGTGTCCGGAGATCGGTGTCGGGACCTGCACGAGCGTCCCGGTGGATCCGGCGTCGGTGCTCGTTCACCGGATGGAGGCCCGGCAAGGGACCCTGCTGTTCCTGCACAACCCGGTCAGGAGGGGGAACCGGTCGAGATGTTCAGCGACCGAGCGTACGACGCCGCCGGCCGCGACCTGGAAAGCCTCGCCGTGGCGGGGCGCGGCTACCGGTTGCGGCTTCGTCGCACGGCCTGACACGAAGGTTCCCCGGTGCTGCGCCGGCAGGACCTGGGCTTGCGCCAGACTCGGCGGTCGTGGACCACTACGACCTGATCGTCATCGGTGCCGGCGCGGCCGGACTCGCCGCCGCGCGGGCCGCCCGGCAGGCCGACCGGACGGTGGCGCTGGTCGAGGCCGCGCGGCCAGGTGGCGACTGCACGTTCTACGGCTGCGTGCCGACCAAGACCCTGCTGGAGACGGCGCGGCGGGTGCATGCGGCCCGGTCTGGAGCGGCGTACGGCTTCTCGGCCGAGGTGAGCGTCGACTTCGCTGCGGTGATGCGCCGGGTGTCGGCCACCGTCGAGGAGATCGCCGCCGACGAGTCGCCTGAGGTGCTGGCGGGTGAGGGCATCGAGCTGGTCCGCGGCACCGCCCGCTTCGTCGAGCCGGCCGTCGTCGAGGTGGGCAGCCGGCGGCTGTCCGCCGAGCGCTTCGTGCTGGCGACCGGAGCGGTCGCCGACATCCCGCCGATCGAGGGCCTGCGGGGATCCGGCTACCTCGACCACCGGACGATCCTGGCGCTGACGGAGCTGCCCGAGCACCTGGTGATACTGGGCGGCGGCCCGCTCGGCGCGGAGTTCGCCCAGGCGTTCGCCCGGCTCGGCTCCCGAGTAACGATCGTCCAACGCGGCGAGCGGCTGCTGCCGCGGGACGAGCCCGAGGCCTCCGGCGTACTGCGCCGGGTGCTCGAGCGCGAGGGCGTCCGGGTGCTCACCGGCTGCGCCGCCGTCGGCGTCGAGAGCGGCCCTTCGGTCCGGCTGGCCGACGGTACGACGGTCGCCGGCAGCCACCTGCTGGTCGCCCTCGGCCGCCGGCCGGTCACCGACGGTCTGGCCCTCGACGTCCCCGGGGTGGCGCTCACCCGGCGCGGCGCGGTGGCAGTGGACGAGCACCTGCGGACCTCCGCCGGGCACGTGTACGCCGTCGGCGACTGCGCCACCGACCTCCGGTTCACCCACGTGGGCGACGAGCAGGGCCGGCTCGCCGTCCGCAACGCCTTCGCCCCCGGCTGGCGGCCGGGGGTGGCCGGCGGGGCGGCGACCTGGGACGGCGACGCGGTGCCATGGGTCACCTTCACCGACCCCGAGGTCGCTCATGTCGGGCTGACCGAGGCGCAGGCCTTCACCCGGTACGGCGAGGCCGCGCTGGTCTCCGTCGTACCGATGGCCTCGCAGGACCGGGCCCGGTGTGCCGGTGAGACCGACGGCTTCGTCAAGCTGGTCGCGGCGCCCGGCCCGCTGGTGAAGGCGCGGCCGTTGCTTCGGCTGGTGGGCATGACCGCGGTCGGGCCGACCGGCGGCGAGCTCATCGCGGAGGGAGCGCTCGCGATCTCGACCGGCATGTTGGCCGGCCGGATCGCGCAGACCGTCCACGCCTATCCCACCTGGTCGATCACCACCCGGGTGGCCGCCGCGCTGTTCTTCGGCACCTACGGCGGGCACAGCGCCCGGCCCGCCCGCCCCGGGTAGGCCCGCGTGGGCACCCAGCCGGCCCGCACTTCTGGATGAACCTCCAAGGTCGCTACGAAATCGAGGGGGCGAACGCGACCGTCTCGGGTCCATCCTCGACGAAATTGGCACGCTCGCCAGCGCTTGAGCGTCACGAGCGCGTGCTCAGCGTCAGGCTCTGCGGTAGACCTCGCTGCGATGGGCGATCCGCAATACGAGAACGATCAACTCTGTGTCCATGATGGTGTAGATGACTCGGTAGTCCCCCACTCGGATGCGCCACAGATTGTCGTAGCCGACCAGGCGCCTGCACCCCGCCGGCCGCGGGTTGGCGCCAAGAGCGGAAACGGCCGTTGCGATTCGTCTGGCGATCCGCTTATCGAGCTTGGCGAGCTCCTTCTGCGCGGCGGACTCGTAACCGACACCGTACCGAGGAGGTTCACTCACAAGCCGAGCGCGCGGCCGACTTCATCGGCCGGGACGACGTGACTGCGACCGGCGTCAAGCTCCTCGAGCCGTTGCGACGCGATAGCGCCGTCTTCGCGATCGACCAGCGCCTCGTAGACCTCAACCCAGCCAGCGGGAACGATGGCTGCTGCCCGTGAGTGCCCCCGGCCGCGGGTCACGTAGGTGACTTCGCCACCGAACGCTGCTCGATTCACCGCGTCGGAGAACTGGTCGCGAGCCTGACTTACCGACAGCTCAACAGGTTCAACGCTCATGACCCCAGTATGCGCCAACTAAGCCAACATGGCCAAGCACAGTCGAGTGTACTAACGCTGGCGCCGGTGCGACCCGGAGCTGCTACAGCCGGCCGTCTGATCCGATTGGGGGTACTGCCAGCTGGCTATACCGGCCGCCACACTGGCCGAGCGTCATGCCGTGACCTTCCATGACGCCTGCTGTGCGAGGCTTCGCGGCGTACGCCGGCTACTTCAGCAGCCGGGACAGTCGGCGATCGGCCAGCGGCTTGCCGCCGGTCTGGCAGGTGGGGCAGTACTGCAGGCTCTTGTCGGCGAAGGACACCTCGCGCACGGTGTCGCCGCAGACCGGACACGGTTGGCCGGTGCGCCCATGCACCCGGAGACCGACCTTCTTCTCCGCTTTCAGCTCGCCGGCCGCCAATCCACGAGCGCGGCCGACGGCCTCGCCGAGCGTGGCGGCGATGGCGTCGTACAGCCGGGCGACCTCCTCGGTCGTGAGCGAAGAGGCCGGCTTGAACGGCGAGAGCCCGGCCACGTGCAGCACTTCGTCGGAGTACGCGTTGCCGATCCCGGCCACCACCGACTGGTCGGTGAGCACGCCCTTCACCTGCGCCCGGCCGGCCGCGGCAAGAAGCCGGCCCAGTTCCGCCACCGTGAACCCCGCAGCCAGCGGGTCGATCCCCAGCCGGGCGATGCCGGGCACCGCTTCGGAGTTGCGCATGACGTAGACGGCGAGCCGCTTCTGCGTGCCGGCCTCGGTGAGGTCGAAGCCGCTGCCGTCGTCGAGATGCACCCGCAGCCCCAGCGGCGCCTTCCCCGGCCGGGGCGGGGCGGGCGGCAGCTTGTCCTTCCATTGCAGCCAGCCGGCCCGCGCCAGGTGGATCACCAGATGCAGGCCGGACACGTCGAGGTCTAGGAACTTCCCGTGCCGGCGTACGGAGGAGATCTCGAGGCCGCCGAGAGCGGTGGGTGGCGGGTCGAAGGTCTTCAGCACCGAGATCGCCACCACATCGACCCGGGCCACCGTGCGGCCGACCGCCCGCTCGGTCAGGAACGCGGCGAGCGCCTCCACCTCCGGCAGTTCCGGCATGAGCTCATTGTGCCGTGGCGCCGTCGCTCAGGAGGGCTCCGCCCGCTTGAGCACCAGCTGGGCCGCGGCGGCGACCAGCAGCAGCCCGAACAGCGCCCGCGACACGGCCGGGTCGAGGTGCACCGCCACCACCGCGCCGGCGACGGCCGTGACCGCCCCGGCCAGCCCCGCGGTCAGCGCGGCCGGCAGGTCGGCGTTGCCCGCCCGCACGTTCTGCACCGACCCGACCAGCGCGGTCGGGACGATGACCAGCAACGACGTCCCCTTCGCGACTACGTCGGAGACACCCAGCAGCAGCACGAGGGCCGGCACCATGATGATGCCGCCCCCCACGCCCAGCAGCCCGGCGAGTACGCCGGCAGCCACCCCGATGACCACCAGGCCCGCAGCCACCCCGATGGTTAGCGGCCGGGAAGCAGCCGCGCCGTGTCCGGCGAGGAAGAGCCGCACGGCCGTCACCACCAGCAGCCCACCGAACGCGAGCTGAAGCGCCCGCGCCGGTAACCGGTCCAGGAGCCTGGCGCCCAACACCGCGCCACCGGCCGACCCCAGGGCCAGCAGAGCCGCGGCCGGCAGGTCGACCGAGCGATGGACGGCGTACCCGATGACACCGGCGATCGCGATCGGCACGATCGCGGCCAGTGAGGTGCCGTGGGCCCGGCGCTGCTCCATGCCAAGCACGATCACCAGGCCGGGGACGAGCAGGATGCCGCCGCCGACACCGAACAGCCCGGACAGGAAGCCAGCCAGCAGCCCGACCAGGACCGGCCCCGCCAGCCCGCGCCATGCGGGTGTGGACGGCCGCGCGGGCGCGTTGGCCGTCGGCCCGCCGACGCGAGAACTCACCGCCGGCCGTCGGCCATCGAACCCCCTATGGAAAGGACGTCTCACCGTAGAGCCACCCGCGGCAGGCCGGGAGCGCCCAGAACTTCGCAGCGCAACATCTAGCCATTGCGGCGCGACAGGAGTAGGACTGCGGTGTCCGATGGGTCGGTTCAGCCCGAAGGGGTGGCCAATGAAAGTAGCCATGAGGCGCCGTCGACTGCTCGCCGGAGCGGTCGCCATCGCTGCCGCAGTCGCCGTACCTTCTGCCGCCAGGGGGACGACCGACGCCGTCGGTGGCGGTGGCGGTACGCCGGGCACCTCGGCCAACTTCGAGCTGATCGGCCATGACCCGCTGTTCAACCGCGGAATGAACGCGGCACCAGCGATCTACCGCAACTACATCTACATCGGCAACCGCACCGACAGCTCAGACGGTCACACCCACCCGGGCGTCTTGATCACGTCGATCGCGGACCCGGCCCACCCGAAGGTGGTCGGCGAGATCGGCCGGCCGAACGAGGCAGTCCGCGGGGTGACCTCGCGTGAGCTCCGCGTGTGGTCGGCACAGAAGCTGCTCATCGTCATGAACTTCCGGTGCAGCTCGTTGATCCACGACTGCCCAGAGGGCACCGACGAACAGTTCGAGTTCGACCTGAAGTTCTACGACCTGACCGACCCGGTACACCCCCGCCTGATCAAGACCTTCGTGCCCAGGTCGCGGGCGGGCGTGCCGGTCAAGCCGCACGAGATGTACCTGTGGATCGACCCCCGGAACCGGGACCGGGCGCTGCTCTACCTCTCCACCCCGACGTTGTCGACCAAGCCCAAGGACCCCAACCTCGTCGTCGAGGACATCAGCGACGCCGCCCGGGGAGTGGTGCGCTTCGTCACCCAGTTCAACGCCAACGCCTTCTACCCGGGGGCCGCCGACCCGGCACGGTACGACTTCAACCTGTTCACGCACTCGATGTCGCTCAACACGGCCGGCACCCGGCTCTACCTCTCGCAGGAGGCCGGCGAGTTCCTGGTGGCGGACTCCAGCCAGGTCGCCCGCGACGTCCGGAACCCGAACATTCGCCTGCTGACCGACCCCCGCGACCGGCCGAGGTGGCGGAACCCTAACGCCCACTCCGCGGTGCCGATCCCCGGCCGCCAACTGGTGCTGACCACCGATGAGATCTACGGATCGCTCCTCGGCCCGAGCCAGGGCTGCCCGTGGGGCTGGGCTCGCCTTTTCAACGTCGAAGACCCGGCGAACCCTCGGTTCTGGAGCCAGTACCGGATCACTGAGAACCAGCGGTCGTTCTGCCGGACACGCGAGGGCCGGAACGACGAGTTCGTGAGCTACACCTCGCACAATCCGACGGTGCTGCCCGACCTGGCGCTCATCTCTTGGCACTCGGGCGGTCTGCAGGCGATCGACATCTCCAACGCGAACGTGCCGCAACAGGGCGGCTGGTTCTCGCCCGTGCCGCTGCGCCACGTCGCCACCGAGGACCCGGCGCTCTCGTCCGGCCCGAACAAGGTGGTCATGTGGAGCTACCCGATCATCAAGGACGGCCTCATCTACGTGGTCGACGTTCGCAACGGGCTCTACATCCTCCGCTACACCGGTCCGCGACACGGCGAGGTCGACCGGACCAAGTTCCTGGAGGGCAACTCCAACCGGGGTGACCCGATCAACGACAACTAGCGAGCAGGCTGGGCGGCGTAGTAGAGATTGCGACCATCCCGGGAGGCGGTCACCGCGCGGGTCGTCGGAACGCCCCGGATTGCATGTACGACTGTGCCCGGGGCCAGGAACGCGGCGTCGCCCTCGCGCAGCCGGTAGTCCGGGCCCGCGGTGCTGCCGGCGATCCGGCAGGCGGTGAGGCCAACCTCGGGGCCGAGTTGTCTGGCCGGAACGGGCGACCGGCCGTAACGGGCCGCGACGTAATGCCGGCTGTTCACCTGCACAAAGTCCACCCAGTCGACGTGGACGGCCGTGAAGCCGCCGCCGTGCGCCTGCCCCGGGACCGGGCAGCCGTGCGCGGGCGTTGCGGCGGCGTGGGGCTGGCGCGGCCCGGCGGACGGACCCGCCGACGGCTGACCGCAGCCAACGGCGAGGAAAGCTCCGCCGGCGAGCGTCACCAGTAGCCGGATCGGACGGGTTGGGATTGCGGACATGACTCCTCCTGGGCGCGTCGCCGTCGTTCGACGCGCGGGAGTGCCACTCGGTTCCAAGCCCCGGACTACCGCAGCAGGACGGTCTGGGTGGCGCTGTTGAGGTAGGGGAACCGGCGTGCCTGCTCGGTCACCGAGCTGTCGAAGCGCAGGACGTCGAGGCCCCGGATGATGTCGTTGACGTAGATCCGGCCGTTGTACCAGTACGACGACCAGGCGACCGACGGCAACGGCCGGCGCGCGTCGAAGAAGGCGATCTCACGCGCATTGGCCGGGTTGGTGAAGTCGACGACCGTCGTACCGCCCTCGTACCACGACGATGTCAGCAGGTAGCGGTCCTTCACCGGGATGACGGTGAACTCGTGCGCCGAGCAGTACTGGTTCGGCTGCGCGCGCGGGATGTTGAACGAGCCCAGCAGCTTGCCGTCGGCCACCCGGTAGAACCACAGCCGCCCGTGCTTGGACGCGGGTGCGGCGCACGGGAACTCCTCGGTCTCGTCACCGAAGACGACCACCTTGCCGTCGTAGGTGAACGTTGCCGAGTGCCAGAAGCCAAAGTTCGGGTTGCGAAGCCGGATGCCGCTCATCGTCTTCGGGTGCGCCGGGTCGGAGATGTCCCAGAGCTGACCTTCGGTCATACAGGCGGCCGCGGCGATCTTCAGCGGCACGAGTACGCCGATGTCGTGGCAGCCGACCGCCGGGAAGAACGGGTCACCGAAGTCGAGCACCGGTGGGTTCACCTGCGGCGTGGACACGACCCGGGCCTGCGAGGGGGCCTTCAGCGGAACTCCGACGACGGAGATCTTGCCGTGGCGCGGGTTGGACTCCTTCCCGGGCCCGCAGTGCGGTCCCGGGAGGAGCGGGTACGAGGAGACGTAGAGCAGGACCCGGTCGTTCTTCAGGTCGGGCACCAGGGTCGCGGTGTGCGAGCCGCAGTCGGTTTCGACGCCCTTGATGAACACCGGATCACGCGGGTTGCTCACGTCGATGATCCGGATACCTTCGAACCCGGTCCAGGTCGAGGGGTCCGTGGGGTCGATCTGGACGTCGCTGCTGTTGTCACAGCTGTCCGTTGTCTGCGGGCGGTCGATGGAGAGGAACAGCAGGTTGCCCCACACCGTCACGTCGTTCTGCGGGCCGCGGCAGTCCACGTCCGACACGATCTCCGGGCGAGACGGGTTCTTGATGTTGATGACCCGGAATCCGTTGTAGTTGCCCTCGAAGGCGAGGTTGCCCCAGAACGCCTGGTCTGATCCGACCGTGTTGCGCTTGGGAGACCGCGCGATCAGCTCCAGGTTCGCGCTGCGGGCGTCCGGGCCGGCCTGCCGGGTGCCCAGCTTGGCGAGCGTGGACTCGTCAGCGGCCGCGCCCAGTGCTCGGTGCGGAGTTGCAGCCTGGTGTCGCGGCGTGGCGGCCGAGCCGGCGCCGCTCCAGCCACCGGCCGCAGCCGCCAAAGCCAGCGTCGAGACAGCAAGGATTCGAAGTGGAGTGCGCTGCACGGTCCCTCCCCGGGGTGCCCAGAGGCGGTACGACGTCGAGACCGCCGAGGTCAAGGCAGGGCGACCCTATGGAGCCCCCAATTTCCGGTCAAGAGCGCGGCAGCCTTCGTGACCGCACTGTGCTCGTACTAGGGGCGGACCGCTCCGACGAAGTCACCGCGGATGGCCGACTGCAGCTTTACCACGTCGCCGGTGTGCGGCGCGACGATCATCTTGCCACCGCCGACATAGATGGCGACGTGGTGGATCGGGTTG
>JAABUN010008943.1_pt1 | contig 10019 bp, 8 predicted proteins | sample 5559311 | NCBI WGS metagenome assembly JAABUN01 (sample SAMN10711877, study PRJNA513370) | rock metagenome | isolation source: Antarctica rocks | place: Antarctica: Victoria Land, Siegfried Peak sud
GCCTCCCTCGACGCCCTGCGCGAACGCATCCTGGCGTTCATCGCCTACTTCAACCAGACGGCGCCCCCCTTCAAGTGGACCTACAAGGGCCGACCGCTGTGCTCCTAACCCGGCACCCTCTTCCGCGGCCATGTACTAGTGCGCGCCTGCCGCGACGGGCACACCGTCGGTCGCCAGGCTGGCCTTGCTCTGGCCGTCGAAGAGATGGATATGGTCTTGGTCGAATTCGAGCCAGATCGGCGCGTCGGCCTCGGTGTGGAAGCTCGGATCGCTGCTCGCCACGAGGATCAACTCGCCGAGCCGCACATGGACGAACGTGATGTCGCCGGTCGGCTCCACGGTGTAGACCTTCGCCTGGATCGCGTTCGGCTGCGCGGTGTTCGAGAGGCGGATATTGTTGTGCCGCCCGCCCAGGATCACCTCGCTGCCGGTCGCCGCCAGCGCCCGCGCGCTGTTCTCGGGCGAGAGGGCGTATTCCCAGCCATCCTTGCCCTTCAACACCACCGTGTTGCCCCGGCGCAGGACCTGCCCCGGCAGGAAGTTCATCGACGGGCTGCCGATGAAACCCCCGACGAACTGGTTCACCGGGCGCATGTAGAGTTCATCGGGCGTGCCGACCTGCTGCAAGAGGCCGTTGCTCATCACCACGATCCGGTCGGACATCGTCATCGCTTCCATCTGGTCGTGCGTGACGTAGATGACCGTCGCGTGCAACTCGTGGTGGAACCGCTTCAACTCCGCGCGCATCTGCACGCGCAGCTTGGCGTCGAGATTCGACAGCGGCTCGTCCATCAGGAAGACCTTCGGGCTGCGCACGAGCGCGCGGCCCAGGGCGACACGCTGCTGCTGCCCGCCGGAGAGCTCACGCGGCTTGCGATCCAGCAGCGCGGAGATCGACAGGACATCGGCGGTGGCCCGCACCTGCTTGTCGATCTCCGCCTTCGACACGCGGCGCATCTCCAGCGGGAAGGCGAGGTTCTTGTAGACCGACTTGTTCGGGTACAGCGCGTAGTTCTGGAAGACCATCGCGATGTCCCGGTCTTTCGGGTCGAGATCGGTCACCTCGCGGTCGTCGATGAAGATGCCCCCATCGGTCAGCTCGATCAGCCCGGCGATCATGTTCAGCGTCGTCGTCTTGCCGCACCCCGATGGCCCGACGAGGGAGATGAACTCCCCATCGTTGATCGTCAGCGACACGTTATCGACCGCCACGACATCGCCGTAGCGCTTGACGACGTTCTCCAGTGTTACCTCGGCCATGGCCCCTCCTAGTAGTCGTGAGTCGTAAGACGTGAGTCGTGAGTAGAAATCCGCCAACCAGCACCTCGCCCAGTCGGCTACCGCGTAGCTACCCACGACTCACATCTTACGACTCACGACTCCCTTACGCCTTCGTCGCGCCCTCGGCGAGCGCCCGGACGAAGTATTTCTGCAGCACCAGGAACAGGACGACGATCGGGACGCTGGAGACGAATTGCGCCGCCATCAGGCCCGGCCAGTTGTTCGAGAACTCGCCGAAGAACTTCTGCAGGCCCGGCTGCAAGGTCTTCAGCTTGTCGTTGTTGAGGAACGTGGCCGCGTAGACGTACTCGTTCCAGGCCCCGATGAAGGTGAAGATGCCGGTGGCGATGATCCCGGAGGCCGACAGCGGCATGACGATCTTCCAGAACGCCTGGAAGCGGGTCGCCCCATCGATGCGCGCCGCCCGCTCCAGTTCCGGTGGGATGTTGTCGTAGAAGCCTTTCAGCAGCCAGATCGAGAGGGGCAGGCCGAAGGTGAGATAGGTCAGGATCAACGACCAGTAGGTGTTGATCAGGTTGAACTGCTTCATCAACAGGAAGAGCGGGATGAGGAAGACCACGACCGGGAACATGTTCCGCACCAGCACCGCGAAGAACAGGAGGTTGCGGCCTGGGAAGCGGAAACGCGAGAAGGCATAGGCCGCCGGGATTGCGACCAGCAACCCGATGACCGTTGTCGTGGTCGAGACCAGCACGCTATTCCCGAAGAAGCGGATGAAGCGCCCGCCCGTCGTGCTATCCGGCGAGAGGAGGCTCTGGTAGGCGACCAGCGTCGGCTCGGCCGGGATCCAGCGCGGCGGGGACTGAATGGCGGCGAACTGCGACTTCAACGAGGTCGAGAACATCCAGGCCATCGGGATGACGGCGAAGGCGAGGAGTCCGATCATGAAGACGATCGCCAGGACATCCAGGCCGGTGAGGCGGAAGCGCCTGCGCCGCGACGTGCGCGTGCGCGTCCCCGGCACCGCTCGCGCCGTCGGGCGCACCAGCGTCGGGTCGGCGGCGACCGCCTTGCTGACGTTCGGCGCGTCTTGGGCGGAGGCAGAGGCGTTCATGGCGGCTTGCCGCTCGTCGTACGCCGGGGTGCTCATGCTTCCTTGCGCTCCTCGCCGGTCAGGGCCTTAACATAGAAGTAGCCGAAGACCATCATGATGGCGAAGAGGATGACCGCGAAGGCCGACGCGCGACCGTACTGCAAGTCCTGGAACGCCAGGGTGTAGACCTTGGTGATCCAGAGCTGCGTCGCGCCCGCCGGGCCACCGCCGGTCATCAGCCAGACCAGCGTGAACGAGTTGAGGTTCGCGACGAACAGGAGGATCGTCGTCACCAGGATCACGCTCCGCAGATGCGGCACAGTCACATGCCAGAAAGTCTGGAGTGTCCCCGCGCCGTCCACCTTCGCCGCGCGCAGGAGGCCGCTCGGCACCGTCTGCAACCCGGCGAGCAGCAGCACCATGGCGAAGGGGAACTCTTTCCAGATGTTCACCACGATCACCGCAGGCATCGCCGCCTGCACCGAGTCGAGGAAGATGATCGGGCGGTCGATCAGCCCCCACTGCTTCAGCGTGCCGCTGATCAGCCCGTAATCGCTGTTGTAGAGCCAGCGCCAGATGTAGGCCGACGGCACCTGGCTGATGATGTAGGGGATGAGCAACATGCCGCGGATGATCCCGCGGCCCCAGAACTCGCGATTCACGATCAACGCCGCGCCGAAGCCGAGGATGAACGAGACCAGCGTCGAGGCGACCGTCCAGACGAAGGTGTTCTTCGAGGTCTCCAGGAACCCGACCTGCGAGTCGCCCAGCACGCGCTGATAGTTCCCGACACCGTTGAAAAACCACTCCGACGAACTGGGCGGGGTGGCGAAGAACGAGAGGTAGATCGTGTAGACGATCGGGTAGCCGATGACGAAGATCATCACCAGCAGGGCCGGGGCGATGTACATGTAGTCCGCCCAGTGCCGCCGTATCTCGGAGAGTAACCCGCGCTTGCGTCGTTTCGCGCGTGGGGCGGGGATGTTGAGGATCGGGTTGGCTACGGCCACGGGTTCCTCCGGGAGAGTAGTCGGTAGTCGGTCGTCGGTAGTCGGTGGGGCGGCGGAGGAGGCCGAAGCGATTGCCCTCTCCCGTACCCCTACCGACTACCGACCACCGACGACCGACGACTCGCGACTAGCTCTTCCGCTCGGCGATCAGCTTCTTGATCTTCTCGGCGGCGTCGTCGGCGGCGGCCTTGACGGTCATCTTCTTGGTCAGCGCGTTCTGCAGCATCTCCGGCACGATGCTGTTCATGATGGTGGTGGACTCGGGGATGACCGGGAAGGGGACGCCATACGGCAGCATGGCCGTGGTGTACTCGAGGAACTTGATCTGCTCGAGGCGCTGCTTCATCCACTCGGTCTTGAAGCCGTCGAGGTGGCCGGGGTTCGAGCCGAGCCAGGCCCACTGCTTCGTCGACCACTCCGGGCCGGTCGAGAAGGCCGCGAAGGCGTTCGCCGCCTTGCGGTCGATCGTGTGGCCCGCCGCCTTGTCGGTGAAGATGTGCAGGTTGGAGCCGCCGAAGACGACCGCGCGGCGCACCGGCCCCTCGGGCATCAGCCCGTAGGCCATATTATCGACCACTTCTTGCGCGACCGCCTTGTCCGCCCCGGTCGCCTTCGACAATTTGTCGTTCATGACGGCGAACTCGCTGGGGTGGCTGATGACCATCGCGATCTGCTGGCTGATGAAGAGGTCCTGGTTCTCGACCTGGGTGTTCGTCAGCGCCGAGGTCGGCACCGACTGGTCGCGCACGTACATGTCGTAGTAGGCCTGCAACGCCGCCACGCCGCCCTCGTTGTTGATCAGCACCTTCTGGTAGGTGGGGGCCGGCTCGGCCTCGTCGAGGGCGCCGCTGCCGTAGGCCCAGAGGATCGGCATGAAGCGGAAGGGGGTGTTGCCCGCGTTGACCTTGGCGACCATGCCGAAGCCGGCCTTGCCGGTCTTGTCCTTGATCGCCTTGGAGTAGGCGACCACGTCGTTCCAGGTGGCCGGGCCCTTGTTGGGGTCGAGCCCGGCGCGCTCGAAGATCTTCTTGTTCCAGATGAACGCCATCGTCTCGTTGTTCGTCGGGATGCCGTAGACCTTATTGTTCCAGGTCACTGACTTCAACGCGCCGGTCCAGAAGTTCTCCGGCTTGTAGCCGAAGTCGGCGAGGTTGATCTCCTGCAGGTAGCCCTTCGCCGCGAACTCGACGCCGCCGAGGATCTGCAAGCGCACCATGTCTGGCGCGGCGTTGCCCGACGCCGAGGTGCGGAGCTTGTCCAGCAGTTCGTTGTAGTTGATGCTCTGCACCTGATCGCCGACGTTGAGGGGGATGCCGGGGTAGGTGCCGTTCCAGGCCGCCCAGAACTCCTTGTCGATCTCGACCGTCTTTGGCGGCGTGGAGGCGTCGGGGCCGGTGTACCAGACGGCGAGCTTGCCCTTGGCGTCGAGGGGGGTGACCTTGGCGACCTCGACCTTGGTGTCGATCTTGAGGGAGCCGGCCCCGGCGCGGATGGACTCGGGGTTCCACTCGCCCGCGCCGATGCCGGTGCGGGTGTTGGCATTGGGGGTGCCCGCCGAGACCGGCGCGGCGGAGGCGCCGGTGCCGGTCGCCGCCGAGGGGCGCGCCCCGGCGGTCGCGGTGGAGCCCGCCCCGCCCGCCGGGGCGGCCGACGCGGCGGCGGACGGTGCGGGGGGGCTGGTGGGCGTCGCGCTCGCGCCGCAGGCGGCCAGGACGGCGCCGATCAGCGGGGCCGAGACGCCGAGCGCGGCCGCCCGGCGCACGAACTCGCGCCGGGACAACCGGCCGGTGCCCAGCCCCCGGACCAATGCGTTGACTTCCTCGGGACGTGCCATCGTGTTAAGCCTCCTATGACCCTGTTGCTACAATCCCCACAGCCCCATCACACACGCTGTCGGCTGTTGGTGCCACCTCGCGCCCATCCTATGCACGGCTGATCGTCACGGCTGATCGGCACGCAGTCCCCCGATCCGCGCGGCCCTGGCCCCGGTGCCAGCGCCCTGTGCGCCATTGCACAGCGGTCGACTTCTGCGACCCGAACCACCCCCGTGGCCCCGGTCGCAAGCCGCGACCCTTGCGGCGTATCCCGGCGGATTTTCGCGTGCTCGCGTGCGTTCGCACCATCGGTCGAAGCGCCACACTACCACGCGCGAAGAAGCGCTGAGTGATTATGCTATTCGTACCATCGCGCGATGCATCAGTCAAGGAGTAAGACGTACTTTTCTCGGCGAACGTTCCGGCCACGCCGACATGTGGGGCTTTGCTGTTCAGTCACCCGTCCGCCTACTCGTTCGTGAACCCCGCCTCCCCGGTATAGTGCGCGACCGCCGCCGGATCGAGCGCTATGCCGAGTCCCGGCCCGGTCGGGATCGGCAGCAGCCCCTCGGCGTCGAGTTGCCAGGGGGTCGCCACGATCGCGTCGATGTACGGGGAGCCGGTCATGTATTCCACCAGATCGGTGTCGGGGAACGCGGAGGCCAAGTGCAGATCGGCCGCAAGGCCCAGCGCGGTATTCCAGCCGTGCGGGATGAAGCGCACGCCGCCTTCCTGCGCCAGCCAACCGATCCGCCGCTCCTCGCTGATGCCGCCCACCTTGGTCACATCCGGCTGCACGATGTCGAACGCGCCCGCCGCCAGCCACGGCGCGAACGCCTGACGGCGTGTCAGCGTCTCGCCGCCCGCGATCGGCAGCGGCGCGGCCTCGCGCAGCAGGACGTAATCGCGCAGGGCGTCGGGCCTCAGCGGCTCCTCGAACCAGGCCACATCGTACTGCGCCAGCATCCCGGCCGTCCGCAGGGCCCACTTGTAGCCCTGCGCCCAGAAGGCGTCGCTGCCCCCCGCATCGACCATCAGCAGGCAGTCCGGCCCGATCGCCTCGCGCGCCGCCCGCACGATCGCCTCGTCATAGGCGTCGCTGACCCTCCCGAATGGCCCCCAGCCGATCTTGAAGGCGCGGAAGCCCCGCGATTTCGCCGCCAGCAGCGCCTCGGCCAGCGTGCCCGGCTCAGCCATCAGCAGCGAGGCGTAGGGGCGGACTCGCTCGCGGTAGCGCCCGCCCAGCAGCCGCCCGATCGGTTGCCCGGTCGCTTTGCCGAGGAGGTCCCAGAGGGCGATGTCGATGCCGCTGATCGTGTGCGTGATCGCGCCGCCGCGCCCCATCCAGAAGGTGTGCTGATGCAGCTTCTCGCTGACCCGCTCCGGCTCGATCGCGCTCTCACCCCGGTACAACGGCTCCAGCACCCCGAGCGCGGCGCGCACCAGCGCGTCGTTCGTGAAAACGCTGCCATACCCGACCAGACCCTCGTCCGTCACCACCGCGATCAGCGTGTGGACACACTCATCCGGCCTGATCTCGTGGCTCCAGCCCCCCTCGGGCGTCGCGCCACGCAGCCCCGCTGCGCGGATTTCGCGGATATGCATCGGGCACTCCAGTCGTGAGACGTGAGACGTGAGACGTGAGTGGCTGGGCGGTGGCGATCGGGCGCAACGGCCAGTAGCGGAACCCCTACTCACGTCTCACGTCTCACGTCTCACGTCTCGTCACCACCGTATCCCCCCCTGCACCGGCCCCGAATGCTGGTCCTGGCGGGGGGCGATCGGCCAGGCGCGCAACTCGTCGATGATGCCGAGGATGCCGCCGACCGCCGCCTCCATGATCACGCGCCCCTTCTCGGGCGTCGCGGTCGTGGCGTCGCCGTGGACGCCCAGGGTCGTCCAGCGGCCCCAGTAGTCGTTGAAGCGCACGGGGTAGTTGGCCGTGCTGTCGGAACTCAGCCACTGGCCGCGCACGTCATCGTCGGCCCCCGCGCGCGCCATCTGGACCCGTTCGGGCGCGAGGTGGAGATAGAGCGAGGTCTCGAACTCGTCCGCGTGGGCGATCACCGGCGTGTCCTGCACCGTCTTGAAGGCGTCCAGCGCGAGGATAATGTAGTGGACCGCCGCGCAGAGCGATTCGGTGCCGAGGGTCGTCTTGCGCGCCACCAGGTCGATCAGCGATTGGTTCGAGCCGTGGCCGTTGACCAGCAGGATCTTCTTGAAGCCGTGGTAGGCGACGCTCTTGGTGATGTTGGTGCAGAACGCGATGAATACCTCCGGCTCGATGTGGATCGTGCCGGGGAAGTCGATGTGGTGCAAGTTCAGCCCATAGGCGACCGGCGGCAGCACCAGCACCTTGTCCGGCGCGCGCCGCCCCACCTCCAGGCAGACCGACTCCGCCAAAAAAGTGTCCACATCGAGCGGCAAATGGCGACCGTGCTGCTCGGTCGAGCCAGTCGGCAGCAGGATCACCTGCTGCATCGCGATGGCGTCGTTCATCTCGGCCCAGGTGAGCCGGTTGTAGCGATACTCGTCTGCCGCGCCCATCGATCACCCCGTCAACGCCGGACGCGCACCCCCGCCCCGCGGCGCCGAATCCGCACACCCCGTCTGACCCGCTACACCATATGCCGCCCATAGTATCCGGCTCGGTCGCTTCGCGCAAGACGGCTTGCAATAGCGCACCTGTTGTGGATGATTACCGGCGCAGGTCGCCCCCAGGCCCCCCCAGGCCCCGCAGGGGCGGGGCTCCGACAGGCAAAGCGACAAGCTCCTGACGAGTCACCCCTCCCCGCGTCGGGGAGGGGCCGGGGGAGAGGTCAACTATCCAGGAGGTATCCACGGCATGGGCACACTCGACGGCAAGCGAGCGCTCGTCACGGGGGGCAGCAAGGGTATCGGTGCGGGGATCGCCCTGGCGCTAGCGCGCGAGGGGGCCGACGTCGCGATCAACTACAACAGCGACGCCGCAGGGGCGGCGGAGGTCGCGCGGCAGATCGGCGCGCTGGGCCGCACGGCGCTGACGATCGGCGCGAACGTCGGCCAGGTCGCCGAGTGCCAGCGACTGGTCCGCGAGGCGGCGGCGGGGCTCGGCGGACTCGACATCCTGATCAACAATGCCGGGGTCACCCTCTGGCAGGACTTCTTCGAGACCGACGAGGCCCACTGGGACACCACGATCGACACCAATCTCAAGAGCGCGTTCTTCTGCACCCAGGCCGCCGCGCGGATCATGCGCGAAGCGCGGTGGGGGCGCGTCGTCAACATCTCCAGCGGCGCGAGTCGGTCGGCGTTCAAGAACGCCACCCCCTATAACGCCTCGAAAGGGGGGCTGAACATGCTCTCCGTGGGCTTGGCGCTCGAACTCGGCCCATACGGCATCACCGTGAACACCGTCGCGCCCGGTGCCATCCTGATCGAGCGCACCAGCCACGAGATGCCCGACTATGCCGGAACCTTCGCGCGCAACACCCCGCTCGGGCGCGTCGGCTACCCCGAAGACATCGCCGGGGGCGTCCTCTACTACTGCTCCGACGCCGCGAGCTACGTCACCGGCCAGGTTTTCTGGGTGGATGGCGGCCTCGGCCTCCGCTCGGGCGGTTTCGGCGACGACGCCAAGGACGAGAAGAAGGGGTGAGTCGTCGGTCGTCGGTCGTCGGTCGTCGGTCGTCAGGGGGGACGGGGAGTCGGCAGTCGGCAGTCGTCGGTCGTCAGTAGAGGTCGGCACCTTCCACCGCCAATTGCCGATCGCCGAACCCGTCCACCACTGACGACCGACGACTGCCGACTGCCGACTCCCCGTCCCCCCTGACGACCGACGACCGACGACCGACGACTATCTCCTACCGCCCATCCCCACCGACTACTGACTACTGACTACCGACGACCACCCTAAAGGAGCGCCCATGACCTCCAACCCCCCCACGCCCCAGCCGCCGATCGAGCCCGCCGTCCCGCCCGCCTGGGAGCCGACTATGGGGATGTCGGCGCTGCGCATCACGAACGTGCGGGCGATCTGCACCGCGCCCGATGGTATCCGGCTCGTCGTCGTGAAGATCGAGACGAGCGAGCCGGGCCTCTACGGCGTCGGCTGCGCCACGTTCACCCAGCGCCCCCTCGCCGTCGTCACGGCGGTCGAGGAATATCTGAAGCCCTTCCTCCTCGGGCGCGACCCGAACGACATCGAGGACATCTGGCAGGCGTGCTACGTCAGCTCCTACTGGCGCAGCGGCCCGGTCCTCAACAACGCCCTCTCCGGGGTCGATCAGGCCCTCTGGGACATCAAGGGTAAGCGCGCCGGGATGCCGGTCTACCAGCTCCTCGGCGGCAAATGCCGTCGCGCGGCCGATGTCTACGTGCACGCCTCGGGCGGCAGCGTCGAGGAGGTGGAGGAGAACGTCCGCCGCTACATGGAGCAGGGCTACCGCCATATCCGCGCGCAGATCGCCGTGCCCGGCTATGCCACCTACGGCTCGCAGATCAAGCCGCAGGGCGCGGAGCCGACCGGCGGCACGGTGCCCTATCACCTGCGCCCGAACCAGGCCCCGTGGGAACCGGGGCCATACGCCCGGCTGGTGCCGAAGCTCTTCGACCACCTGCGCGCCACGGTCGGCTGGGAGATCGAGCTGCTGCACGACATCCACGAGCGCATCCCGCCGATCACCGCGATCGGGCTGGCGAAGGAGCTGGAGCAGTACAAACTCTTCTTCCTGGAGGACCCCTTTGCCCCAGAGGAGGGCATTTCCTAACCCGGTAGGAGTGGTGTAGGCTGTCTCCTCGGCGCGGCTCGTCCCCGCGCCGAGGAGGTCAGCCATGGTTCCCGCGACGTGTTCGCGCACGGCACCGGTCGCGCCCCCATCC
>JAABUN010008944.1_pt1 | contig 10019 bp, 6 predicted proteins | sample 5559311 | NCBI WGS metagenome assembly JAABUN01 (sample SAMN10711877, study PRJNA513370) | rock metagenome | isolation source: Antarctica rocks | place: Antarctica: Victoria Land, Siegfried Peak sud
AAAAGGCGACAGCGAATCAACCGGGCATCAGTCGGGGCGACAAATAGTCGAACTACTCGGCAAGAAGCAGGCCGAGTACGACGACGATGACCTCACGCAAATGCACCGCACGATAAGTTATGTCCACCGGCACCTCGCGCAACGCCCCGATGGCGATATTTCCGAGACGCGCTGGCGGTACTCGCTGATGAATTGGGGGCATGATCCGAAGAAGAAGTGAGGGCCAGTGGCCGTAGTGGGGTGGGCCAGTGGGCGTAGTGGGCCAGTGGGCCAGTGATATTACGGTTTTACACTCGATCGCGGTACTATCGTCTACTTTTTACTCGCCTACTCGCCTACTCGCACCCCTACTCAAACAGTATCCGCCGCAAATAGTTCACAAAGCGCACCTGATCGTACGCGGCGAGGTCGCGGCGGGCGAGTGCCAGCGCGAGATGCGCGGCGGCGATGGCCGTCTGCCGTTCGACCAGGGTCGCTTTGCTCCGGGCACGCGGCAGTGCGGCCCGATCACGTAGGGTGGACTCTTGGCGATCAAGGGCGGCGTGCCGTGCGCGGGGTTGCGTCGCCAGCACTTCCCGGCGACGGTCTGCGGCGTGGGTGGCGGCGACTTCGCGCCGCGCTAGCCCCTCGCGGCGCGTATGATACCGGAGGCGGATCGCGGACTCCTCGGCGCTCGGCAACACCTCGGGCAGGAGTGCCACCGTCTCTGCTTCGAGGAGTCGACGCCAGGCGACCAACGCCTGCGCTTTCTGTCGTCCCAGGCCGTTTACCTGGACGAAGCCGCGACCGGGCACCTCGATCTCAACAATCTCACCAGCGCCCGCGCCCGCACCCGCCGCTACCGGGGTCATGCGCAGATCGCGTATCTGCGCGGCGGTCCGAATACCCGCAGTCAGCAGGCGCAGCTTGAGTTGCGGCCCCACACCGGGAATCGCGGCGGCAAGGAGCGGGTAGACGGTGAGATGGTCGGCGGCATGGTGCTGACGGAGGTCGCTAAGGGCCTGCGCCAGTTCCTCTTCCTCGGCCTGTGCGAGCAGTTGGCGCTCGACGGCGAAGCGCGCGATGGCGCGATCGAGCGCGGTCAGGGCCTCCCGCAACTCGCGCACATACCCTTGCCGCCGCTCGGCTACCGCCGTCAACGCCCGTACCTCACGTTCATCGAGCTGGCGCAACTGGCGCTCGGCCACCCGACCAAGTGCGCCAAGACGCACGAGTTGCCACTGCACGAGCCAGACCCGCCCTTGCGCCGCGAGTTTGCGCGGCCACAGCGGTAACGCCACGTAACGCCCGACGAGTGCGAGGAAGGCGAGGAGCGACACCAGACTACCGGCGAGCGCGGCGACGCCGACAGTGAGGAGCCCGGCGCAGGCACCGAGGATTAGCCCGACGATACTGCCGACGAGCACGCCGAGCAGTCCCCGCTCCAGTCGGTACGAGGGCAGGAGGGTCAGCGCAGTGGCTGGGGCGAGATGGTCAGGCAGCCACGCCGCCGCACCGGTCAATTGCGCGGACGACCGTGGCGGAATAGCTGTGGGGGCGGCACGCTGCCGTCGCGGTGAAGCTGAACGGCGTGCCGGTGCCAGCGCCGTATCGGTGTCGGGCAACACAGGCAGTGCGCTGACCGGCTGCGTCAGGAGCGCGCGAAAACGGATCAACAGCGCGTGTAAGTCAGGGTCCGGGATCTCTTCCAGGGCGCGCAACGCGGGCGAGGAGTCCGGTTGCACGTAATCCTCGCGGCGCAACAGCAACCCTTCGTCGCCCGCGCCGAGTTGCGACCAGAGGGCGGGCGCGACACTCAAGGCCCGTAGCGAGAGATAGATCGTCCAGGCGGCAAACGCATCGATGGCGGGGCCAAAGTCAGCGGCACCGCGCTGCGGATGCTGATAGTTCCGGTGGCCGAACTCGGTCCCCTGCCGCCCGGCAAGTTCGGGGACGAACATCCCGTCATAATCGATCAGGCGCGGCTCGCCGTTGACGACCAGGATATTGCCATGCTGCAAATCGCCGTGCGCGATCTTGGCCCCCCGTAGTGCCCGCAGCAGCGCCACCCAGTGCTTGGCGAGGGCGCGCAAGGCGGCGGGATCGCCGAGGTGGCCCTCGATCCACCGTTCGAGCGGCTCACCGGCCACCCATTCCATCTTCAACAGCGGATAGGCCCGCCCGCCGACTTTGATCCCGTCGGGCTGGAAGGCGAAGCCGACCGTATACGGCAGCTTCGCCGCCGCCAGGTGACGCCCGATCGCCGCGTACCGCTCCTGCTGATCCGGCACTTCGCGCAGGAAGCAGCGCACCGCCAAGTCGCGCCCGCCACAGCGCAGCCGGTAGACACTCGCGAAGCCGCCGGTGATGGCGCGCGGTAGGCCGAGCGGGGTCAACTCGGGCACGCCAGCGCGCAACTCGGGGTCGCTGAAGTTCAGCTGCGGATTCTGGATCGCCTCGTTATAGTCCTGCGGCGTCGGCCAGGACATCGCGGAACCTCTCCCTCGGCCCCTCCCCTACAGGGGAGGGATGACTCGCTGCGGCAGCGATCGGTTTCCATAAGCCTGGCACATACTATTACCCGTCGGATGACGGCGAGATCGATGGCACCATGAATACGGAATCCTGCTGATTGCTTGCGCGCTCCCATCGTACCGCGCTGTGGCGGGCGCACATCCACAGCGCAACGGGCCAAGCGGAGTCTGTATAAGCAGCCCAAGACCTATCCATAGCAACACCAAATGTTCGGCCTATCTCTCCGCGACGAGTCACTCTTCCCCGCGTCGCGGGTGCCCCCTGGGCGGTGGGCCGAGGGAGCGGTCACACATGCACAGAGAGCAAAGTCACATCATCGTTGCGGATAGCGCGAGACGCACGCAGTCCCGCGACCCAGGCGGGGAAATCGGGGGCGTCAGCGGGCTCGGCGAGGGTATCGAGGATCGTCCAGGGTTGCTCGCCCGCCTCATACGACGTGAGGAACCAGCAGGCGGCGGCGTCGGTAAGCAGATAGAAGCGGTCACCGGGCAGCCACTCGCCACCGACATACCCGAGCGTATCGGCGAGCCCGACGTTGCGTGCGGGCTCACTCGACAGCAATGTCGGGCGGTTATTGAACTCCGTCGCGCTGGCGATCGGGAAGGCGGTCAACAACACATCGCCGCGAAGCTGCATCAGGCAGCTATCGCCGCCGGCGAGGGCGGTCCATTGCCCGCCGTCGGCATCGGGATCGGCGACGAGCGAGAGCCCTATCAGCGCAGCGAACGCCCCCTGCCGCGCCTTCTCCTCGGCATACCAGGGGAGCGGGATCGCCGCCACCGCCTCCCGCCAGGTGGCTTGGACGACCGGCAGCGCCGCGAACAACGCTGCGGGCGTCGCACCACCCGCGCAATATACCTCGGCCAGCAAACGCGCCCAGAGACCGGCGAAGGAAGTCTCGGTCGCGCCATCGGTCACGGCGCAAGCAAAGTGATCCGACGACGAGTCATCGGCGGGCGAGGTGGCCCAGGCATCCTCATATTCTTCGACGGTATTGCCAGCCTTCGGCAGCCAAAGAAGATCGGCGCGGATGGCAAGCCGGGCTGCGGATAGTCTGCCGGTATCCGCAGCCGTAACCTCATCGCTGTCGGCGAACCCGTCTGGGGCTGGCGATGTGGCGGTATGGACAAACGGTTCGGCGATCATCCCGGTACTCCTCATGGACAGATCCCGCAGGTGACGATGCGGCATTCGGGGTCGCCTCAGCGCAGATTATTCGGGCGGGTGCCGATGTCGAGGAACTGGATGACCGTGACCATATCGGCATTGAAGGCGAAACCGCGCGCCGCATCGCCGACATTGAAACCTTCCTGCCCGGCGATACTCCGCATGAATGGCGGCAGCGGACTGGAGAGACTGAACAGGAGCTTGGCCCACTTATCGGGCAACGCCGCATCATCGTCCGGGAACTGCACCGGCGTCGCGTTCTGCGACGAGAGGTGCAAGTTGAAGAGGATGACTTTGCCGTCATCGGTCTGCAAATCGCGCAGCGCAGCGGCGGCGGCAGAAGGATCGCCATCGGTCGACTCGCCATCCGTGATGTTGATCACGATCGGCGGGAAACCGCTCGGGTGATCCGCCAGCCACCCGGTGAGGACCTTGCGGGCCTGCGTGAGCGCGGCGCACATCGGCGTGCCACCTTTGGCGATCGGATCGAACCAGACGGGGAATTTGATCGACTGTTCGATCAACCCGCCCGCCCCATCGTCGGTCTTCCTGGTCCGCTCCTCGATCCGCGCGGGCAGGTTGGCGATAGCGCTGATCGGCGCGAGCTCTTTCCCTGCCAGCGCCCCCCCGAACGCCGGGCCAACCGCGCCACCGTAACCGATCACCCCAATATGGTAATAATCGCGCACCCCTTCCGACTTGGCGCACTTGAGGACGAGGTTCTGCAAGAGCCGGTTGATAATCGTCGCCAGCCCATCGGCCTTCTGTTTCCCCGGCTCACCGGCCCAGCCATCTTCCATCGACCCCGATTGATCGATCAGGAAGAGGAAAGCGGAAGGATTGGTACGGCTAATCTCTGCGCTATACGGCATGAAGCACCCCACAATCGAGCGTAACAAACAAGTACGTACATAATCTTACTACGGACATTGAGATTGTCAATCCTTATCGAGTATTTATCTCTTTATGAGGCCACAAGAAACGAAGATTGTTCAACATCCAGTACCAATAACGCCTTTCGCGGCTACGGCATCAGCATCGTAACCAACGGATGCGTGGTTTCTGAAGGTATCAGCCAGAACGATCACCAACGCTAGCGTGAGTGTGGCGGGCGGTTAGGTCCATTAGTAGCGGTTTGCCTGTCGTGCAAGGCACCGCCTCGCAGCAATCCTAACCCGCGCAGGCGGGTTTCGTGGCCCGCAGGCCCGCGAGGCGCGGTCATTGTCCCCTTCATGGGGATTCACCGCCCGCGAGCTTCACGCATAAACCCTGAGCCCAACAACGGCCCCGTTCCTATCTTTCCACCCTCGGCCTCGGCCTCTCTGCGCGTCTCTGCGTCTCTGCGGTAAAACCGCCCCCTCCCCGTTCTCTGTGCGCGCCGTGGTTCAACCCTCCTCCCCCATCAACGTACCCCGCGAGCAGTGAGGGCAACGGACTTGCCGATATGCTACCCTTGCTCTATCGACAACGATATTCGGGCTCAAGCGTTCAGCATGGGGGGAGTATGATCACCGATCCAGTCGCATTTTCCATCGGACCACTCGCGGTGCGCTGGTATGGGATCATCATCATGCTAGGCGTGCTGGGCGGTGCCTACCTCGCCGCGCGACTGGCGCAGCGCAAACGGGAAAACCCCGACCATCTCTGGAATATGGTGCCGCTCGTCGTCTTCGTCGCCATCGCCGGCGCGCGGATCTACTGGGTGATGCTCGACTGGCAGACCTGCTGCGCGGTCGATCCGTGGCAGGCGTTGAATATCCGCGGCGGGGGTATCTCGATCCACGGGGCGATCGCCTTCGGACTGCTGGCGATCTGGGGCTTTACGCGCTACAACCACCTCCGGTTCTTGCGCTGGGTTGACATCATCGTGCCGGGTATGGCGCTCGGTCAGGGGATCGGGCGCTGGGGGAATTTCACCAACCAGGAGGCGTTCGGCGGCCCGACCAGCCTGCCGTGGGGTATCCCGATCAGCCTGGAACGTCGCCCGGTCGGCTACGAGCAATTCACCCACTTCCACCCGACCTTCCTCTACGAATCGCTTTACAATCTGCTGGCCTGTGTCCTCCTCTATCAGCTCGCGATGCGGATCGACCGCGACCGCCGCCTGCGCGATGGCGACACCCTCTGGATCTACCTGATCGGCTACGCCATCGCCCGTTTCGTGATCGAGTCGTTGCGTACCGATAGCCTGCTGATCGGCCCATTCAAGGCCGCCCACGTCATCTCGGCGATCCTCCTGATCATCGGGCTCGTGGGGCTCGGTTGGCGGCACATCGGCTGGCACGGCGAGGACAAATCGCCGCTTGCCACGGCGACCACGGATACGTCGGCAACTGGCGATGATACCGCCACCCAGGAAGACGACAATACCCCAACGCCCGCGCATCTCGTCGGTAAATCTGTCCACGCGCGGGGCATGAGCGGCGATCCGAAAACCAGGGAAACCTAAACCTGGCACCGCAACGGTAAACAGACGCAGGGAGGGAGGGCGTCGGCAGCAATGCCGACGCCCTCCCTGTACTGTTTCTGTTCGCTGCGGATGCGGCTACAACTTCTCGACCGTACTCGGACCCTCGGGCTGTGTTGGCAGGTCACCCTGGCGCTCGGGGGCAAGTTCGACACTCGGCGCGGTACCACTGCCACCGGTCGTGATCAGTTGATCGACTTCCGGGGTAGCCGCCGGGGTCGTGGTGACATCGGCGGCGGGGCTCGGGTCGGCAGCGGTCGCCGTCGGGGTGTCGCCACGGCGCTCCAGGCGCTCCGAGATCCGCTGCAACTGCTCGTTCAGTTCGCGCAGGCCAGTCGCCAGACCAGTGCGTAGCTCATCTAGCAGATCATTCGAGCGCAGCGTCTCGCTCGCCTTGCCAACTTGCTCCTTGACCGTTTCGCCGACATTCTGATTGCGGGCCGAGGTGCGCGCGGTATCGACCGCCTCGTTGAGCTGATCGCGCACGGTACGCAGGCCATCGGTGATCTCTTGCTGCAACTCCTGGCGCTGTTCGCTCTGCCACGCGGAGCGCGCGGTCGAGACGAGCCGCTGCCCGAGCTCCTGGAACTGCGCCGTCAGATCCTCGCGGTTGCTCGTCGTCTCACCGGTCGGGTCCGCGGTCACCTTCGGCTCTTGCGCTTTCTTCGGATCGGCTTCCAGGTTCGGCCATTCATCGTGTTTCTTGGTGCTCATCGTGTCCTCCCAAACTATGGTAGCGCCGACCCCGTAGTCGGCTGGCGACTCCCGCGCGGGCGACCGTGATGCCCCCGGCGCGATCGATCACCGCCATATACGCACCAGGTCAGCGAAGCGTTGCATCGCAGGCCGTAGGCTGACGAGATATGGAGGGGAAGCAAAAACGCCGCGCCCGGTCGCTCCCCAATTTGGGTAAATCGACAGGGCGCGGCGCTCCTAACGATCAGCGCGTCGTTACTCGCGGCGACGGTGGCGGCCACCCGCGCGGGTCCGGTCGGCCTCGCCCTCTTGCTCACCCCAAAGAAGTTCGATACCGGCGAGGTGGACCGTATCGCCCTCTTCGATACCGATCGCGTCCAGCTTCTTGACGATGCCGGCAGACTGGAGCACACGCTGAAATCGTTCCGATGCCTCGTCGTTCCCGAAGTCGGTCATCTTCGCCAGACGCTCGATCTTGACCCCCTGGATCGAGAAGTGGTGGCGCGACATCCGCTCGACTTCGTAATGTTCCTCGTCGGTCTCGTCATCGAGGGTGTAGCGACGCGGACCGGTTTCCTCCGGCACGACCTCTTCGACGATCGGGTTCGCCAGGAGTTCGCGGTAGACCTGGCGCATCAGATCGCGCACCCCCTGCCCGGTCACGGCGGCGATCGGCATCACGATATATCCGCGTTCTTCCAACGCCGCGCGCAAGATCGGCAACCGCTCCTGTGCCTCGGGGATGTCGAGCTTGTTGATCGCGACGATCTGCGGTTTCTCGTCGATCCCTTCCCCGTATGCCTTCAACTCGCCATTGATCGTGTCGAACGCGACGAGCGGATCATTCCCTTCCAGGCCGCCCGAACCGTCGAGGACGTGGATCAGGATACGGGTACGCTCGATATGGCGCAGGAACTCGATCCCCAGGCCGATCCCATCGGCCGCCCCTTCAAGCAAGCCGGGGATATCGGCCATGACGAATGTGTGGTCATCCACCTCAACCACGCCCAGGTTCGGTTCCAGGGTGGTGAACGGATAATCGGCGATCTTGGGGCGCGCGGCGCTGACCGAAGCCAACAACGTCGATTTCCCAGCGTTGGGATAGCCCGCGAGGCCAACATCGGCGATCAGCTTCAGTTCGAGTTGCAAGTTGCGCTCTTCGCCCGGCTCACCCTTCTCCGCGATCCGTGGCGACTGGCGGATCGAGTTGGCAAAGTGGCTGTTGCCCAGCCCGCCGCGCCCGCCGCGCACCACGACCAGTTCATCGCCTTCGCGCGTCAGGTCGGCCAGCAGTTCGCCCGTATCGGCGTCGCGCACGAGCGTCCCCGCCGGGACATTGATGATCCGATCGGCCCCGTTCTTGCCGTGCCGATCGGACTTCTGGCCGTTGCCGGCATTCTCCGCCTCGTAGTGGGTCAGATAGCGCAAGCGCATCAGCGTATTCTCGCCGAGGTCAACGCGCATGATCACGTCGCCGCCCTTGCCGCCGTCACCGCCACTCGGGCCACCACGCGGGACATATTTTTCGCGGCGGAAGGTAATGGCACCATCGCCACCATTCCCGGCCCGCACCAGGATTTTTGCTCGGTCGTACAATGTGGGCTCCTCGCTGAACACAATGATCGGGCTGCATCGAGCCCCTAATGATACGGCAAGTATGACGCACCAGACGTATAACACGCCACGACCGCGCCGCACCAGGGCTTGTGCGTGAGTGGTAGGCTGGCGGCTGAAGCCGCGCCCTATGGGCCTGCGGGCCACGAAGCCCTGCTACCCGCGCAGGATAAACCCGCCTGCGCGGGCTGGGTTCACCCTCGGCGCAGTGTCTTGATAATGAGGCACCGCATTGCAATAACCCTAGCCCCCGAAGGGAGGCTTCGTGGCCCGCAGACCCGCGAGGCCGGGTGCCCCCTGGGCGATTCAGCCGCCAGACCTGCGCACGCCAGCCCCACTCACGCCAGCGCCGCACCAGGACACAAACACAACACTGAGCCGATCGCTCACGACCGACTCAGGCTAACTTCGTAGTTCGTACTTCGTATTTATGCCCTTTAGGGTACTTCGTAGTTCGTACTTACTCCAAATAGTCCTTGAGCTTCTTGCTGCGGCTAGGGTGGCGCAGCTTCCGTAGCGCCTTCGCCTCGATCTGGCGGATCCGTTCGCGCGTGACGCCGAACTCTTTGCCGACTTCCTCAAGGGTGCGGCTCCGGCCGGTATCGAGGCCGAAGCGCAGCTCCAGCACCTTGCGCTCGCGCTCGGTCAGCGTCTCCAGCACATCATCGACCTGCTCGCGGAGCATCTGGTGCGAGGCGGCATCGGCGGGCGCGAGGGCTTTCTCGTCGGGGATGAAGTCGCCGAGGTGCGAATCATCCTCCTCACCGATGGGCATCTCCAACGAGATCGGCTCCTGCGAGATCTTCATGATCTCGCGGATCCGCTCGGGCGGCAGTTCGAGTTGTAGCGCCAATTCCTCGCTGCTCGGCTCGTGACCGAGCTCCTGCGTCATCCGCCGTTGCGTGCTGATTACCCGGTTGATCGTCTCGACCATGTGGACGGGGATACGGATCGTGCGGGCCTGGTCGGCGATCGCGCGGGTGATCGCCTGCCGAATCCACCACGTCGCATAGGTGCTGAATTTATAGCCCTTGTTGTGCTGGAACTTCTCGACCGCGCGGATGAGCCCGAGGTTCCCCTCTTGCACCAGATCGAGCATCGTCATACCGCGCCCGCCGTAGCGCTTAGCGACGCTAACGACGAGCCGCAAGTTCGCTTCGGTCAGGCGATCCTGTGCCACCTCACCGCGATTGATCATGTCATCGTATTGCCGCGTCAGTTGCACGGCGCGCTCGGAGACGAAACCCAAGACCTCCTCATCGGTCGGCCATTCCGGCGAGCGTTCGAGTTGCCGGAGGAGATTACGCGGCATCAACTGGTATTCGACCGCGCGGAAACGCACCGCCTCGTCCAAATGCTCGGGGCCGCATTCGAGCGAATCGGCCACGGCCTTGAGTTGTTCCGGGGTTAACCGATGGGGGTTGTTGTAATCGGTGATCTTCAACGTCGGCGTCAGCGCCGCGAGAACATCGCGACAAACGGTCGGGCCAGCCTCGGGATACATCGCCGCGTAGAGCGGGCCGACACGCGCCCAACCGTCGCGCAGATTATGGTAGATCGC
>JAABUN010008945.1_pt1 | contig 10018 bp, 6 predicted proteins | sample 5559311 | NCBI WGS metagenome assembly JAABUN01 (sample SAMN10711877, study PRJNA513370) | rock metagenome | isolation source: Antarctica rocks | place: Antarctica: Victoria Land, Siegfried Peak sud
GCGAACAGCTTTCCTGCGCTTAAACGCGAAGGAGGCAGCCAATTTGACTGCCTCCTCCACACCTGCTTTGCGGGGCAGGCGACCCGTATTCTGTTCGTGGTGAGCGGCGCACCGCGACTGTAGCGTACCACAGCGCCATCCACCCCGCTAGTGGACGGGCGGTTGAACCCTGTGACCCGGCACAGGGTTCAACCGCCCGCTATCGTCGACAGCGCCTCGCGCATAAGCCCTGACGCAACATACTGGCAGCCATCATCCACTATCTCCCAAAAGTCCTATGGCAGCGCCATAACGCGCATGGTGTCGCGTGCTATATGGAAACAAATGCGCTATTATTCCGGTGCCTCTCCCGCCAGAGGGCAAAGCTGATCATGGTCGTCAATTTGTCGGGGCCGCCTCGCGCTACCCCGCCACACAGTAGGTCGGAGTCCGGATGGAGCAGACCGCCCCGGATCGGTTGCATGAGCAACTGATCGCCTCGCGTATCGCCGCCAGCAAACGCCTCAATGCCGCGCAGCAACGTCGGGTCTTCCTCGTTACCCTCGCGGGGATCGGGGCGTTGCTCGTCTTCCTCCTGATCCTGTCGATCCAGTACACCGGGCGCTATGCGGGCCGTGTCTATCGCGGCGTCAACGTTGCCGGGGTCGCGGTCGGTGGCCTCGCGCGCGAGGATGCCATCGCGAAGCTCGATCAGCAGACGGCGGATTGGGTCGCGATGCCGGTCCCGGTGCAGACCAAAGATGGCGACCAGACCTGGTCGATCAGCCCGGCGGAACTCGGCGTCCAACTCGACACCGCCGCCGCCGCCGATGCCGCGCTGACCTACGGGCGCGACAGCAACCCAATCGGCAATTTCTTCGCCTGGTTTGGCGCGCTCCGCCCCCTCGGCGGCTACACCCTGACGATCCCCGCCACCCTCGCTGATGATCAACTCGATACCGCTCTCCACACCTGGGCACCGGCAGCGACCTTCGACCCGACCGACGCGACCTTCAAGGTGGCGGCCGATGGCAAGATGCTGATCGTCGCCGATGTGAACGGCCTTGGCTTCGACTTCGATGGTTCACGCGCGGCGTTCATCGACCACGCGCAGCAGTTGGCGCTCCAGCCGGTCACGCTGACCCAGGCCGCGGTCCCCGCGCCGATCAATTCGGCGATGTTGAATGGCGTCGAGCCACAGGCGGCGGCGGTCGCCAGCCAGCCGCTCGTCGCTCGCTACAACGGCCAGAGTTGGACACTCGACCAGGCCGCCCTGGCGAATGCGATCGCGTACCAGATGGACGGCGACCGTCTCACCCTCGCCCTCGATGCTACCCGACTCCGGCCCTTCTTCAACACGGTCGGGCAGGCGGTCAACAAGCCGGGCGCGAATGCCCAACTCGTCCCCGATGCAACAGGCAAGTACACGATCGTCCCCGGCAAGGAAGGGTTCGGCCTCGATGAGGCGGCATCCCTGGCCGCGATGAACGCCATCCTCAGCAGCGGCGCCCACGAGGTCGATCTGACGGTCAGCGCGCAACTCCCCGCAATCCTCGGGGCCGACCTCGAACCGCTCCGCGCCCGCCTCGAAACGATCGTCGGCACGCCGGTCGCCATCCGCATCGAGGGTTTTCGCACGCGCACCCTCGTCCGCGCCGATCTCCTCCCGCTCATCCGCCTGACCGAGCAGCCGACCAAGCCGGAGAAGGTGGCGATCGGCCTGGACGAAGCGGGCCTCAAGGCCCTCACGCAACTGATGGCGAGCGAGATCAACCAGCCGGTCAAAGAGGCCAAATTCGCCTTCGCCAACGGGATAATCGAGGATGTCGAGAAAAGCCAGGACGGGCGCGAGGTGCAATTCGACGGCACCAACAAGGCGCTACGCGAGGCGATCCTCGGCGCGACCGGCAACGCCACCCCCGTCATCACGGTCACGAAACCGAAGGTTCCCTCCTCGAACAAAGCGGCGATGCGTACCCCCGATGTCCTGGGCGTCGGGCGCACCGACTACAGTATCTCCATCCCCACGCGGCGGCATAATGTCGAACTCGCCGTCGAACGACTGAATGGCACGATCATCGCACCGGGCCAGAGGTTCTCGTTCAACGAGGCGGTCGGTGCCCAGACGGTCGCGAACGGGTATGAGGAAGCCTACGGGATCGCGCTCGTCCCCGGGGCTGGCGGCGGCGCGGGCGAAGTCAAGACGGTCAGTTCGATCGCGGGCGGGATCTGCCAGGTCTCCACGACCCTCTTCCACGGCGTCTTCAGAGCGGGGCTGCCGATCGAGGAGCGGAACTGGCATCTCTTCTGGGTCGGTTATGCCGGATCGAGCACCGGGCTGCAGGGGCTCGACGCGACGGTGGACGATCAAGCCAACCTGGACTTCCAGTGGTGGAACAACACCGGTGGCTGGATCGGGATCGAAGCCGCCGCCGATGGCGAAGTCGTCACCGTCAAGATCTATGGGAAAGACCCCGGCTGGAACATAAAGATCGACGGCCCGCAGATCGCCAACGTCATCAAGCCGGACCCCGCGCCTGTCAACGAGAAGACGCACGATCTGCCGGTCGGCCAGCGCCTGATGATCGAGCATTCTGCCGAGGGTTTCACCTCTTCCATCCGTCGCCAGGTTCTCGATAAGAACGGCAAGCTCGTCGTCTTCGATGGCAAGGGGATGGATACGACCTTCAAGAGTAATTACCTCCCCTCGCGGGATCGCTACCAGATCGGCGTCCCAAAGAGTGAGCCGGTCGACTAAACACTCAGCGCGGCGATGCCCCCGGTTGCAGAACCGGGGGCATCGTGCGCTAATCCCCTATCACGTTCGCGCTTGTGCGTACCGAAACCCGGTGCCGCACCCCGGAAGGAGAAAAGACCATGAGTCAGACCAACACCGGCTTGCCACTGCGCTCCGCCGTACGCGTGGAGGATACCTGGGATGCCGCCAGTATCTTCCCGAACGACGCCGCCTGGGAGACGGAACTGAACGCCCTCGCCGACGCCTTCCCCTCGCTCGAAGCGTTTCGCGGGCGTCTGGGCGAGAGTCCGACGATGCTGGCCGACTGGTTCGCACGTTCGGAAGTATTCGCCAGCCGGATCTTCCACGCCTACATGTACGCCACCCTCTTCCACGAAACCGATACCGCCGATGGTGCGGCGAAGGCCAAGGTCGATCGGACGATGGGCCTCTACGCACGCACCGCAGCGGCGATGTCGTTCGCCGAGCCGGAGATGCTGACCCTCGGCTTCCCGACCCTCCGACAGTGGATCGCCGAGGAACCGCGCCTCGCTATCTACGCCCACGCGATCGACCAGTTGGAGGTGCGGCAGGCCCACGTCCGTTCCGCCGAAGTCGAAGAATTGCTCGGGATGGTCCTCGAACCGTTCGATAGCGCGGCCGCGATCCATAGCCTCCTCGCCAACGCCGATCTCGTCTTCCGCCCGGCGCTCGATAGCGCGGGCACGGAACATACCGTCGCGCAGGGGACGATCGATGCGCTGCTCGGGCAACCGGATCGCGCCCTGCGCCGCTCGGCCTGGGAGAGTTATGCCGACGGCCATCTCGGGCTGAAGACCACGATGGCGAGTTGCCTCGCGACCGGCGTCAAGCAGCACGTCTTCAATGCCCGCGCCCGACGCTACGACTCCGCGCTCGAAGCGTCGCTCGCGGCGAACTTCATCCCGCCCGAGGTTTTCCATAACCTCCTCGCCACCTTCAAGGAATATCTGCCGGTCTGGCACCGCTACTGGGCGATCCGCCAGCGCGCCCTCGGGCAGGACGAGATCGCGCCGTACGACATCTGGGCACCGCTGACCGCGAACCCGCCGCACGTCCCCTTCGCGGAGGGGCTCGACATGATCGCGGCCGGTCTCGCGCCGCTCGGCGCAGACTATGTCGCGATCGTCCGGCGCGGCGTCAACGAGGAGCGGTGGGTCGACAAATACCCCAACGTCGGCAAGCAGGCCGGGGCCTTCTCCGCCGGGTACAAGGGCACCTTCCCGTTCATCCTGATGAATGGCACCGACGACCTGGAAAGTATGAGCACCCTGGCGCACGAGCTCGGCCACTCGATGCACTCGTTCTACACCTGGCGCTCGCAGCCCGCCCCCTACGCCGACTACTCGATCTTCGTGGCCGAAGTCGCCTCGAACTTCAATCAGGCGCTCGTTCGCGCCCATCTCTTCGCCCAGGACCCCGACCGCGATTTCCAACTGGCCTTGATTAATGAGGCGATGTCGAACTTCCATCGCTACTTCTTCCTGATGCCGACCCTCGCGCGCTTCGAACTGGCCTTGCACGAGCAGGTCGAGAGCGGCGCGACCCCCTCCGCCGATGAGATGATCGCCCTGTTGACCGATCTCTTCCGCGAAGCCTACGGGCCGGGGGTCACGATCGACGCCGAGCGGGTCGGCATCACCTGGGCCGAATTCTCCACACACCTCTACAGCGATTTTTACGTCTACCAGTACGCCACCGGCCTCGCCGGGGCGCACGCCCTCGCCGAGGGGATCCTGAACGGCGAGGCGGGCGCGGTCGAGCGGTATCTCGGCTTCCTCAGCGCCGGGAGTTCGGTCTACCCGCTCGATGCCCTCAAGGCAGCAGGCGTCGATCTCACCACCCCCGATCCGGTCCGCCAGACCTTCGGCGTCCTGGAACGGCTGGTTGAGCGGCTGGAGGCGTTGACGGGTGGCGAGTAGTCGGCAGTCCGTAGTCCGTCGTCGGCAGTGGTTAGTTAGGAATGTGGGTGGTTGCCGAGGGTAGTATAGCCGGGCTGGCGGCGGGGAGCGCCGGGAGTGCTCACGAACACCACCGCCGCGCGAGGTATCCTTCTCCCTCAAAACCACCCACGTTCCCAACCACTGCCGACTGCCGACTGCCGACTGCCGACGCACGACGCACGACAATAAGGTGGAGATGTCTAGCGAATTGGTCCTTGTCACGGGCGGGTCGGGGTTCGTCGGCGCACACTGCATCGTACGCCTCCTGAACGAAGGCTATCGGGTGAGAACGACGGTGCGCTCGTTGGAGCGCGAGGCTGACGTGCGCGCGATGGTTGAGGAAGGCGGCGGCGAGCCGGGCGAAGCACTTTCGTTCGCCGCCGCCGATCTGCTGACCGATGAGGGCTGGCCGGAGGCGGTCGCCGGGTGCGACTATGTGCTGCATATCGCATCGCCCTTCCCGCCGAACGCGCCGGAGGATGAAGACGAACTGATCACCCCGGCCCGCGAAGGGGCGCTGCGGGTACTCCGCGCCGCGCGAGAGGCGGGCGTCAAGCGCGTCGTGCTGACCTCGTCGTTCGCCGCGATCGGGTATGGCAAGGAGCCAACCGGCCGCCCCTTTTCCGAAGTTGATTGGACCGATCCGGACGCCAGCGACGTGAGCGCCTACGTGAAGTCGAAGACCCTCGCCGAACGCGCGGCATGGGACTTCATCGCCAGCGCAGGCGGCGCATTGGAACTCGCGGTCATCAATCCGGTCGGGATCTTCGGCCCCGTACTCGGACCAGACTTCTCAAGCTCCATCCAGATCGTCCAACAGATGCTGGACGGTGGGATGCCGACGATCCCGCACCTCTCCACGAATATCGTCGATGTGCGGGATGTGGTCGATTTGTACCTGCGCGCGATGACTGATCCCGCTGCCAACGGTGAGCGGTTTCTGGCCGTCGCGGGCAACCCGATGACGCTGCGGGAGATCGCCGGTCTGCTGAAGGCGCGGCTGCCCGATCGGGCGGGGCGTGTCTCGACCAGAACGCTGCCCAATTGGGCGGTGCGGCTCGTCTCGCGGGTCAATCCGGCCCTCAAGCCGATCCTCCCGGAGTTGGGCAAAGTCAAACACGCCAGCAACGAGAAGGCCAGGCGCGTCCTCGGCTGGGTGCCGCGCTCGAACGAGGAGACACTCATCGCGACCGCCGAGAGCCTCGCGCGACTCGGGTTGTTTCGTTCCCCAACGAAAACAACTTGAGCCAGCACAAGCAGCACCGCTGTTCGTCACACACGCCAGACCACACCAGCAAGCCATCACGCGATGCCACTCGGCCCCGACTGCCGACTCACGGCTCACGACTCACGACTCACGACCCACGACTCACCACCAACGGAGCAACGAATGCCGCCCAAACGTATCCTCGTCCCGCTCGATGCCTCGCCGCTGAGCGAGACGAAGCTTCCCGTTGTCGAGGAATATGGGCGGGCGTTCGGCGCAGAGGTAATCCTGCTGCATGTCATAGCCGCCGCGTCGCGTCCGGTCCTTCACTTCACCCGGACCACCGAAAGCATAGAAGAAGGCTCAATCTCGACGGATGAAGCCCGCGCCCGGTCGTTCATCGAGATGACCGCGAGTCGGCTGCGCGCGGCGGGGATCGTGGCACAGCCGCTCGTCCTCGCCGGCCCGATCGCCGAGACGATCCTGGAGGTCGCCCGGCAACAGGAGGTCACGCTAATTATCCTCGGCACCGACGTGCGGCGCGGCATCTCGCGACTCTTCCTCGGCAGCGTGGCCGGTGCCGTCGTGCAGAATGCCCCCTGCCCCACCTTGCTCGTGCGCCCCGATCTCGCGGCCTCGACCGCCACCACGCCGCTGCGCGCCTTCGCCGATGACGAAGCCCGCGCCGGGGTGCTGACACCACGGATCCTCGGCGCGCGGCGGATCGAGGTGGCGCGGATCATCGGCAGTGTCGGGCGCGCGGGCGAACTCGGGGCCGACTTCCGCCCGACGATGCGGAACCCGCCCGACGAGTCGCGCTATCAGCGGATCGTCGAGCTGGCCGACCGAGGCGTACAGCCGCTCCCACCGGTCGATCTCTTCAAGCTCGGTTACGGCTATTATGTCGTGGACGGCCACCGGCGCGTGGCGGCGGCGAAGCAACTCGGCTTCGATGAGATCGATGCCAACGTGACCGAATACCTGGCGACGACCGATGCTGATGCACAGCACCTCTTCACCGCGCGTCGGGCCTTCGAGCGCACCACCGGACTTACCTCGGTCGGCGCGGCACGGACGAGCAGCTATCCGCGCCTCGAAGAGTTGATCGCCGAGTTCCAGCAAGCGCGCGGCCTCACCGATCGCAGCGAGGCGTGCGAACGCTGGCGGGTCGCGGTCTATGGTGACCTCGTCCGGCGAATCCGCGCCCTGCGCCTCAACCGCTACTTCCCCGGCGAGCGTAGCGCCGACATCATCGTTCGCGTCGCCGACCACCGGCGCGAGGAAACCGCGCGTCAGGGTCGCGCGATCGGCTGGGACGAAGCCCTCGCCAGCTTCGTCGCCACACTCCATCCGTGAGCGGTCGGTTCCACAAATAGTTGTCGGACAGGGCCGTGGCCGGACCCCTCCCCGCCGCTGCGGCGGCGACCGCCGCCCAGAGGGCACCCGCGACGCGGGGAGGGTGGGGACGAAGCTGGCAGGCGATGTGGTAAGGGCAGGGCATCGACCCGCCCGGTCGGCAGCGGCACCCATGTCATCCGCCACAGACCCGGTGCGTGGCGGCGTATCGTGCGGGCGTCACCAGCCGGGCGGGTCAAGACCCGCCCTTACCACCGTCATCACCATTCTCCCACATCCACTCGTCCCGCTCGCCCGCTCTTCTCGCCCTCTCTTCTCTCGTCCCCGCGCTGTGCGCCCTGTGCGCTCTGCGGTTGAATTCCCGTCCCTCCCGTCCCCTCGTTACCTCGTCACCTCTCTGCGACGCTCCTTCTTCCTCCGCGTCTCTGCGTTCATCCGTCCCCTTCGCATCCCCTCACTGCGCTCCTCTGCATCTCCGCGTCTCTGCGGTGAGTCCCCTCGCCCAGCAACGCCGTATAACGATGGACGACCACTGATCACACAACACAGTTGACCAACTGCAAAATGGATCACCCACTTTGCACGACAATGGCACGATTCATGCACCCGCGCCTTGTTGTTAGCCGCCCTGTGCGGCTACAATAAGCGTCACATCTTCGCCTGCATCTCCCGCTCTCGATAGCCAATTATTCACCGGAGTGCGCCGATGGCCGTCTCGTCCCAATCGTTGCACCGCTCTCGTCTGACAACAGATAGGACCAGCGATGCGCCGAAACCGGTAAATATCCTGGCGATCAGCGATCACGTCGATAATTTGGTCTACAGCCAGAATATCCGCGACCGCTTCAAGGACGTGGATCTCGTCATCAGTTGCGGCGATCTGCCTCCCAACTACCTGGAATATATCGTCAGCAGCCTCAACGTTCCGGTGGTCGGCGTGCGCGGCAACCACGATCACGGTCGCGCCTTCGACGCCGTCCCGCGCGGCTCGCTCGGCCCCGGCACGACCGATCTCCACGGCCAGGTCATCGAATCGAACGGCCTGTTGATCGCCGGACTCGAAGGCTCACTCGACTATAATCGTGGGCCGCACCAGTACACCGAAACGGGGATGCGCCTCCAAATCGCGCGTTTGCTCCCCCAACTCCTGCTGAACAAAATCCGCCACGGGCGCTACCTCGATATCCTCGTGACCCACGCCCCGCCGCGCGGTATCCACGACCAGCCCGACCGCTGCCACCAGGGCTTCGGGGTGCTGCGCGACTTCATGGAGCGCTTCCAGCCGCGCTACCTCCTCCACGGCCACATTCACCTCTACGACCGCCAAACCGTCACCCGCACCGAGTTCGGCAACACGACCGTCGTCAACGCCTACGGCTACCGCGAGCTCCGCGTGCCGGTCCTGGCCGAGGAAGCCGCACTCGCGACGGCAGGCCTTTTACCTTAGCTGCGCCCGACCGCCCTGCCATGGTAAAAGGCCCTGTCAAGTACATACCTCTATCAACACCGTTGAGCGTGTCACCGCGTAATTTCCCCGTGCCCAGTTGCGTGATGAACCATACCGTCCCTCGCGGCATAGTCATGGTAGGTGCGTGACGATGATCGTGAGGCGGGTGCGATGCGACGATCCCTATATTGCGTGGCGATTGCAGTTATCCTGACCGCCTGCGGCACGAGCGGTGAATCTGCAACGCCATCGAGCGTCACACCGAGCGTCGTGTCAACGATAACCGTGGCGACAACGCCTCAACAGGAAATCCCAGCCACGCAGTCCCGACCGAATACGCGCTCGACTGCGACCGCGTTAGCGACCCCGCACGCAATACCCTATCCGGTCGGCTGCACCCCTGCGGAAGTCGAGGCATTTCTGAATCGCTTCCTGGCAGCCTTCAACCGTGGCGACCAGGAGGCTCTACGCACCTTCTTCCCGACGATAGCGGCGGGCCGGAGCGTTACCGACTACAGCGGAGAAAAGTTCGTCTGGTATTCAATGACCGATCAGCGCCCGGATGGCAGCAAACGCCACTTCGTCGCCTACGACCAACCGGCGCTGTGGACCTATTTCGCCGAGCGCCACGCCCAGCACGAGATGCTGCGGTTGGCATCCGTCACAATCCAGGTAAACCAGCAGGATCCGTTTAACGCCAACATGTCGTTATTCCTGCACCGCACCGCCGACGATCTGCTTCCTGACGCCGGATTCCCACCAGGACAGGCAACCGGCAAAGTCGTGATGAACTGCCGCGATCAGACCCTCCGTGTATTTAGCTTCGGCCAGGGCCGCGACGCAACCCCAACGCCCACGCGATAACCCCAGCACCACAAACGCGGATCGCCACGAACCTTCGCGTACCTCTAACCCCACCCTCCCTTGTAGGGGAGGGTCGCCGCCGCCGCGGCGGGGAGAGGTCCGCCATCCCCCACCTCACACGATCGTGTACCCGCCATCGATCGGCAACGTCACGCCATGAATCATGTCGGCCCGGTCGCTGAGCAGATAGGCGACCGCGTGCGCCACGTCGCGCGGCTGGGCGAAGCGCCCGAGCGGAATCTTGGCGCGCAATGGGTCGCCCTTGACCGGGTCGCCCCAGGCCATCGCGCCCATCGCGGTCAGCGTCGCGGTCGGGTTAACGGCGTTGACGCGGATCTGGTGCGGTCCCAGTTCCAAGGCCATCACCCGCGTCAACTGGTCCAGCGCCCCCTTCGAGGCGCAATACGCCGCGTGATCCGCCAGCGCGATTAACGACGCCTGCGACG
>JAABUN010008946.1_pt1 | contig 10018 bp, 9 predicted proteins | sample 5559311 | NCBI WGS metagenome assembly JAABUN01 (sample SAMN10711877, study PRJNA513370) | rock metagenome | isolation source: Antarctica rocks | place: Antarctica: Victoria Land, Siegfried Peak sud
CAGGGCCGCGGGTGCGAAGAGTGTGCGGCGCAGGTTGTCGACCATCTTCCAGCGGGCGATGGCGGGGATGGAGTTCCGTGTGCTGCGGCCCGTGGCGTCGCGGGCGCGGCCGAGGATCCATGGCAGAAGCTGCCAATCGCCCCGCGCCCAGCGATGTTGGCGGGCCGTCGAGACTAGGTAGTTCGAGGGGAATTCCTCGAAGAGCTCGACGTCGGTCACCAGCCCGGCCCGGGCGAAGACGCCCTCGAACAGGTCGTGGCTCAGGAGCGCATTCTCCGGGACTCGGTCCGCCATCGCCGCGCCGAAGGCGTCGAGGTCGTAGATCCCCTTGCCTGTAAAGCTCCCCTCCCGGAAGAGGTCCTGGTAGACGTCGGAGACGGCGGATGCATACGGGTCGATGCCGGCCGATCCGGAGAAGATCCGCTGGAAGATCGATGCCCCGTGCTCGGCCGGGAGCGTCGGGGTGATCCGTGGCTGCAGCACACCGTAGCCCTGGGTCACCCGGCCGGCCCGCGGATCGAAGACCGGTTGGTTGAGGGGATGGGCGATCGTCCCCACGAGGCGCCCCACCGCGCCCCGGGGCAGCCGCGTATCAGCGTCGAGCGTGACCACGTAGCGCACGTCTGCCGGCGCAATCGACGCGGTCCGCCCGGTGGTCAGGATGCCGGTCGTCGCCGAGCCGCGCAGGAGGGCATTCAGTTCGTGGAGCTTGCCGCGCTTGCGCTCCCAACCCATCCAGCAGCCCTGGGTCTCGCTCCAGCTTCGCTTCCGGTGGAAGAGCAAGAACCGGGCGCCGCCTCCGGGGGCCTCGTCGTGGCGCTCGTTGAGCCGGTCGATGGCCGCCGCCGCCGCCGAGACGAGCGCGTCGTCGCCGGGGACATGCTCGGTCGCGGCGTCGAGCCAATCCGACAGCAGGGCGAACCGAAGGTCGCCCTCGCGGTTCCCCAGGTAGTGGATCTCCAGGCCGCCAACTTGGGCCTCGACGTCCGTCTCGCTGGTGAGGAGCGTCGGCACAACGACGAGCGTCCGCAACTGGGACGGCACACCATCGCCAAGATCGAGCCGGGGCAGCGGTTTCGGTCCCAGCACGTTGGTTACCGCCCGGTCGACGAGGGCGATCGCGAGGTCGGAGGCCGGGCCGAGCGCGAGGGTCGCGATGACGAAGAGGCCGGGACCCGCGGCCCCACCATCGCCGGACAGCAGAAGTGGTACCGCGACGATGAGCGCCGTGACCAGCGCGAGCGTCCCGAGATATCCGCTCGTGGCGGCCCGGACATAGGCGCGCCGCAAACGGGCCGCCAATGGCACCCGAACGTTGAGGGCGCGCTCGAATGCGGGGTGGCCGTCGGAGATGAGGTAGTAGCCGGGATCTCGGCGTCGAGCAGCCAGGGACGGTTCGATATCGTCAGCCAACGACGCGGCATCCGCCATTGCGGTGGCCTGCCTGGCGACCTCGACCTCGGTCAGACCCGAACCCCGTGCCAGCTCTTCAACGGCGTGCCGGTAACGATCTCGAGTCGCGAAGTCCATCTCCCCGAACGAACTTCTCGCACACAGGACCTCGTCCACCAGGCTGACGCTTTCGACGAACTCGGCCCAATCGAACCACGAGATGAGGCGCATGCTCGTGATCACGTTTCGGACCGTCACGTTCATCGTCGCCTGGCGCTGGTGCTCGAGGCGGACCATCTCCTCGGCGGTGGTTCCCTGGGCCGCGAGGAGCTCCTCCAGCCCACGAAGGGCGGGGGTGGTCGCAGGATCCTGATCGCGCAGGCGCTGGAAGAGCTGGACGCGGGCCGCCGTCGGGAGTGCTGCAGGCGAGAGCCGACGTAGGGATGTCGCCGCGTCCTCCGGGCTGTCCTCACCGAGACCGAGCAGCCCGTCAGCAAGCTCGTCGGCCTTCTGCCGTGCTGCCCGGCTGCGAACGATCTGCTCGGCGAGGCGGCGGAGGTTGTCGACGAGGAGGATCCGGAGACTGATCGCGATCGCCCACAGCTCGCCGATCGTCAGCGGCGCCACCTCCTGGTAGGCGCGCACCATGCGCCGCAGGCTCTCCGGGTCAAAGCGGCTGTCCGTGTGCGCGATATAGGCCCAGGCGAGACCCAGGACCCGGGGGTAACCCGCGAGATGGCCATCGATCAGCTTGGGGAGCTCGCGGTAGTAGTCCGGGGGCAGGTCGTCGCGGATCTCACGGAGCTGCTCGTCGACGATGTGGAAGTTGTCGACGAGCCATTCGGCGGCCGGCGTGATCGAACGTTCGTCCTTGATCGCACGAGCCAGGACACGGTACGACTCCAGCAGGACGCGGCCATTCTCCGCGATGCGAGGCCCGACGGCGCGTCCCCGTTGGGGCACGTCGGTGACGGTCTGGGCGGCGGCCAGGGTTCGCGCGTGCTGCTCCAGCCGTTCTACGCTGAAGAGCTCCGCGAGGATCGGCTCGTCGAGCTCGGCCTGCGCGCGAACTCGCGCGCGTACCCGGCCGGGTGGGTCTCGGAGGGGCTGGTTCGATCTCATCTTCCGCTCTCAGCGCAGGGCATTACCACTGCGCTCGAATTCCACTGGGGACGTGTCGATGGTAACAACCCCTCGGCTGGGCGATCCGCCACAGGCCCACTTCGATGGCCGGGTCGAACTTTGGTGCGTCGGTCATCGTGATCGGGCGATTCGCAACAGCGTTGTCGTCCCCACGCTCGCGACCCATATCGAACAAGGCTGGGGCAGCGTTCCAGACCGGGCCGCCTCTAACGTGCGACCACGACCGTGGGGCCGGCGTGGGCCGCGACGTGCTCGGACACGCTCCCGCCGAAGAAGCTGCTGAACGCGCCCAAGCCGCGCGAACCCAGGACGACCATGTCGTAGGCGCCGTCCTCGGCGATCCGCTCGATCGTCTCGGCGACCTCGCCGTCTGGCTCGATCACCTCGCAGGTCAGGCCTTCCGCGTCGAGCAACGTCTTCGCCTCCTGGAGCTGGCGGGCATGTACCTCGCGATCGCCAGCGACCGGGAAGGGGAGTGGCCGTCGCGCTCGGGAACGACACTCACCACGTCGATCGTGGATCCTGTCGCTTTCGCGAGTTCGACGGCGCGATCGAGGGCGTGCCTTGCGGGCTCACCCCCGTCATACGCCAACAGGATCTTCATCGCCGTACCTCCTTCATCGATCGTCTGTCGTCGCTTTGACTTGGCCTCCGGTCACGGGCCCTACGCCCTGGTGACCGGGACTTTCAGATCAGTTCACGTCGAAGTCGGCGCGCATGCCCTGGCCGTAGTGCGTCTCGATGTTACAGAGCAGCACGTAGTGACCCGCAGCGAGGTTGACGGTGAGCGAAGCGGTCGCCCCGACCGCGATGTTCTCGATCTCGTCTACCGGCGTCAGGGCCGACTCGTCGATCTTGTTGTCGACGACGGGCAGGGAGTCGGCCTTCATATCCGTCTTGACGACGACGAACTCGTGGACCTGCGTGCCCGTGTTGGTCACGGCGAAGGTGACCGAGCCGGCAGGCGAACTCGCTTGCGCGGAAACGACCTGCCACTCGCTGAGTTCGACGGCGATCGACCCACCGGCGGCCGTTGATGATGCCGACGTGGTGGGTGACGACGAGGCGGCGGCTGGTGATGAGGCGGTGGATCCACATCCCGCCGCAGACATTCCGATGATGGCCACGGCGACGAACGACCCGAAACCGATGCGACGCATGGTGTCTCCTCCATTGGCCGAGCATCTGGCTTGAACCCGGCCCGTGGCGAGCGTACGGAGGCCACTAGAGACCTGGTAAGTGACGTCTGGCCCGTCCCGCGGGGCCGAAGATCCCGGAATCGGTGCCAAACGAGACGGCGCGACTCGAGGGAGTAGCTGTTGATCCAGGACGCCCTGCGGCCGAGGAGGATGCATGGGGCTCCGGGGAGGGGATCCGCCGGGGCTCCTTCACGCGAGCCCTACGGGCAGCTGCCGGTTCCGACGGAGGCGCATCTTTTGATCCGGCGGACCTTCTGGAGGCGCGTCCGCCGCGCGACGGGCACCCGTACTCCATTACCCGGGCGCTGCGCGGCGGCGTGATCGAGGAATTCGCCCTCGGCGCCCCGGAGCTCGACGCGGATGTCGCCCGGACCGTGGAACACGGTCGCCTGCATCGTGTCCGATTGTGCGTGGTGCGATCGGTCGAGACTCGGCAACGAGTGTCATGACTGTCCTCCTGGGGTGGCGTATCGAACCGCCCCGGTGCTGTGCGTGGGGTTTACCGGGCTGGCACGGCGACCGCGCCCGATTCGAGCGCCGTCGCGATCTCCCTGGCCCAGGCTTCGATCTCGTCCCACTGGCGATAGTCGCCTTCGGTCGCGCCGACCATCCGGACGCGCGCCTTCTCTCCGAAGCCAAGCGCCCGCTTGTCGAGACGTCCGCCGAAGATCCGATGCTCCCGGGCTCCGGACTGCTCCAGCATCGAGGCGACGTCGACGGGCAATCCTTCCGGCTTCAGCGGAACGCCCAGGGGACCCGTCGAGAAGAGCCAGACCGGGAGCGTGCGCATCCGCGACGACGTCCGCTCGACGAGGTCCTTAGCGGGCTTCAGCCAACGACCGGCGTAGATCGCAGAGCCAAGCACGACGCCGTCATAGGGGTTGAGGTGGCCGACCTCCTCAGGTCGCCGCTCATCGACGTCGATGCCCGCTCGCTCCATGGCGATCGCGATCGCATGAGCGACTTCAGTGGTCCCGTCATGGCGGGACGCAGCACTTATCAGGATTCGCATCGTTGGCACCTCCATGGTGTCTATTTGACCGTGCCGAGGGCAGCGAGACGAGGGCCGACCGACTCTGCTCGGCGTGCCAAGCGGCCTGTTCTGCCGCTGCATCGGGAGCGCGCCGCCCGCCGTCATCGCGATCGGGACGTCTCCGGCGGCCGCAGATTTTCGTGGCGCCCAGCGTTCGCCGGCGGCGCGGTGCGGATGTGTACGTCGCTCATTTCCTCGCTCCAGAGACCAAGCTCGAAGTCGAGCGAGCTTTCGCCGAAGGCGCTGAAAAGACGACTGGCGCGGGATGGGCGGGTGCCTGCGGGTTCTCACGCGCGACCTCCAGCAAGCAGCGTGCGCATCTTCTTCACCTCGCTGCCGTAAGCCACGCCGACTGGAATGCGATGAGGATGCTGACGGCCGCCGCGCGTCAATCTTCTTCGGTCAGCGCCGCAACTTCGCGCACGACGTCGCTCTCGGAGATCACTCCGATGGGACCGCCGTCGCGTTCTGCAACCACGACTAGCCGATGGACGCGGTGCTCGGTCATGAGCCTGGCCGCTTCGTGCAGTGATGCGGCCGCGGGCACTGTGATCGCGGGGTGCGTCATGAGGTCGCGCACGAGCAAGCCGTGCCAACCGGACGTCGGCATCGATCCGCCTCGCAGGCGGACGATATCGGTCTGACTGATCACGCCGATGACCGCCCCGCCTCGGTCGACCACCGGCAGCCCACTTACGTCGTATTCGGCGAGCGTCTCGGCGACCTGGGCGAGCGAGGACTCAGCTTGGATGGTCACGGGGCTGGGGGCCATGAGCTCCCGCACCTTGAGTTGAGGCACTTCGTGATCGAGATCGTTCGCCATCGCTCGCTCCTTTGGATCTTACGGTTAGAGTGGTGGTCAGACTGGTGCGAGTCGAGGCCGATGGGTCACGGACTCGACATGCCGAAGGGCCCGTTCTCGGAAACTGCTCGGCACGAATCGATCGAATGTCGATGGGGAAGGTCTTGTATCGCACCCGGCCGTAAGGCACGAGCCCGGTCCGACTCAGTCTTCGGCGGGCCGATGGACGATGAGGTCCGCGGTGACATCTTTGGGTACGTCAACCCAGGCGACCCCGGTGGCGCCGCTCGCCTCGCGCTTGTCGACGCGCGCCTCAGCCACGTCGCCGACGGCATCTATGGTGAGATGTGGGCCGCCGCTCTGGTCGCTGCCGCTTTCGCGACCGACTCCGCCCACGGAGCCCTTCGGGTCGCCCTGCGGGTGGTTCCCAAGCAATCCCGGCTCGCGGAGGCGCTCCGAGGGGTACATGGGCTGTTCGAGAGAGGAGCGGACGAGATCCAGGCACTTGATTGGATCGATGACACCCTCGGCGACTACAGCTGGGTCCACATGCTGAACAGCGCGGCGTTGATCGCGGTCGCGCTGCTTTGGGGTGATAGCGTCATGGACGCGGCTTCGATCGCGATCGCGGGCGGCCGCGATACCGACTCCACCACCGCGACGGTTGGAAGTGTGTACGGCGCGTTGCACGGGGACGTGGCCATCCCGACCCGGCTCGTCGCTTCAACCCACGTCCATGTCCGGAGTGCCGTCCGCGACTTCGACAGGATCACGCTCGACGAGCTCGCACAGCGGACGCTCGACCTGATTCGACGGGCCGGATGACACGCCCCCCAAGTCCCGCTGTCGTCACCGAAAGTCCGATCAAACCGGTCCCGACGGTGACCCGAGCAAGCGCGGCGTCGCGGGCACCATGACCCGTCATCAACCTTCCCCGATCACCCGAGCAACCGAGGCGACCGGCGCGGCAGCTTCCGACACCCCGTCTTCAATCGACCTTGTTGGGGTCCTCATCGGGCCAGAGCCGTGACATGTGATAACCGGGAACAGGATGGTGCGCCCGCGCCTGATAGCGGAGGTTTACGATCCGGCCGTCGACGGCCCGCAGCCGGAATCGCCCATCCTGGCGGCCAGCGGTGAGGAACGCGGCCCACTGTGCCTCGGTCGTCTCGAAAGGTTCGGCGACCAGGTCGGGGACGTGCAACCCGAGCAGGGCATCAGGCTGATAGCCGAGGCACGCTTCCACGCCGCGCGTGGCGGCGACGTAGGCACCGGCATCGTCGGCGATCAACATGAACTCACGCGACGCGCTCCCGAGCGCGGCATCCTGATAAGCCGCCCACGTCGCGACGACTGCGAGCGCGGCCTGGTGGACCTGGTCTGGCGCGGCCGGGCGCTCCCAGCGCCGCTCCGCAGCGCGCCAAGCGGCCAGGAGCTCAGTGATCGAGGTCGTGGCTATGGGGACTCCCTTGTTCAATACGGATCTGGAAGCACCTCTGGTTCGGCCATCATGGCAGCATCGCGTTCCTGTCGTGCCGATCCAAGATCCCGACCGAACCGGGGTCGAATCCTTCGTTGGAAGCCGAACATGAAGGATCCCGTCTTCGCCAGGTGCTCCAACCCGGCCAGCAGGTCGTGGGAAGTCGGGTCCTACCCCACGCTTTAACCGTTCCACCCGAGCAAGCGAGCCGAAGCGTGCGCTCGAGGACCTGACCGCTGCGGGGTCGAGCGGGCGTTCGTGACCCTCGCAGCCCCGCACATGATGGACGGATCAAGCGCCTCGGACCGATCGCCGAACATCTGCGCCAGATGAGAGCGACCGCTGCCCCCCGCGGCGCCCCAGGCAGAGAACGCCCGGCGACCGTGCTCGAAGCCCGCGACCGACGACGGCGCAAGCCCGGCCTCCTGGAGCGAGACGACGAACGCCCGTGGACGACGAGGCCGGACTCGTCGAGCGGCGTCGCGCTTCCAGTCGAAGGTCGACGCCTTCCGACTCCAGAAGGAGACCATCAAGGCGACGTACACGGCGGCCGACGCCCAGGTCCGGGTGCGCGAGTCCCTCTCGGGGCGTATCGACGGAGATGAACGACCTCGGCCAGGCAATCACCCGGGCCCAGGATCGGACGGACGGCGCAGCTCCAGGCTCGGGCGGGCGCGATCGACGAGCTGCTGACCTCCGGCGCGCTCGATGACCTGAGCCAACCATCTGACCGGATCCAGGCCGAGTTGGACAGGATCTCGATCGACGCCACCGTGGAGGGCGAGCTCGGTCGCTTGCGAAGCGAGCTGCCGGCAGGTGCCGCGCCCGCTGCCAAGGCTATCGCTCCGGGGGCCGAGAGCGACCGATGACGCTCCGTTTCGCGAAGCGGTTCGCAAACGCGGCCTGACGTTGAGTCGTCTGGCCGCCGCGAACGCGGCGCTCAAGGGCGCGGCGATCTGCCTCGCCCTGTATCCCCTCGTGCGACCCGACAAGCCGCAGTTCAAGCAGAAGGCGATGCGGCCGCGTGCCCTGATCTACCCGCTCGTGCCGCTCGCCACCCCGGTGACCTGGTGGCGTCGAGGCCGTCCCCTCCGTTCCCCCACGCGATGGACATCACGCTCGCGCTGCCGCTGGTCCTCGACGCCGGCGCAAACGCCTTCGACGTCTATCGGCGGATGGAGAACATCGATCTCGCGATCCACGCGGTGAACACGGCTCTTGTGGTCGCAGGGCTAGGAGCCGCATTGGCGCCGGTGATGCCGAACCGCTGGTCCACCGCTGCCTTGGCAACGAGTCTCGGGATCGCTGGAGAGGCTCTGTGGGAGGTCGCCGAGTTCGCCGCCCTCAAGACCGGTGAAGACGGCCTGCAGCTCACGTATGACAACACGATGCTCGATATCATCAGCTCCTCGATCGGGGCCGCGCTCGGAGGCTTGGTCACCGCAGCCGCGCTCTGGCCGCGGCGCGGCGAGGTGGGTGCACTGGTGCCCGAGGCGCCTGATCGAGCGGCCCGACTCCGCCGGTTCGCGTTTGTTGTGGCCGTTGCCTTTACGGCCACGCTGCCGGCGCTCGCGATCCGCCAGTGGCATTCATCCGCCGCCCATGGTCAGCCTGGCCGTCTTCGGTGTGTCGATCGTTGGTGCAGGATTCCTGCTGTCCTGGGGTGCGGAGGCTGCCGAGGGGCACGTCGCTCAGGGCGTCGCCCTCGCCGGGCTCGCGATGATCACCGTCCTGCCCGAGTACGCCGTGGACATCTATTACACGCTGAAAGCAGGCGCCGAGCCGGGCTCGGACTACGTCAAGTTTGCGGCGGCCAACATGACCGGCGCCAATCGTCTCCTGATCGGGACCGGCTGGCCGCTCATCGCCGTCCTGTACTGGTGGCGATCGCGCGAGCGGGTCGTTCCGCTCCAGCCAGCGAATGGCGTCGAGATCGCGTTCCTGGCGATCGCGAGCCTCTATGCGTTCGTGATCGTCGCGAAGGGCCAGATCGATCTCACCCACACCGTCGTGCTTGGCCTCATCTTCGCCGCCTACCTGTGGCGGCTGTCGCGATTGACGCGCGAAGTCGACGACGATGACGACGAAGCAATCGGTCCGGCGGCCGCCCTGGCGAGCCTCCCCGTCCGGCGTCAATGGGCCGTGATCGCCGCCCTGGCGATCGGCGCCGCGATCGTGATCGTCCTGGCGGCCGAGCCCTTCGCCGAGTCCCTGCTCGGCACGGGCCGCCAGCTCGGCATCGATCCCTTCTTCCTCGTCCAATGGCTGGCCCCACTCGCGGGCGAGGCGCCGGAGATCGTGATCACGGTCCTGTTCGTGCTCGCCCTTCGCCCGACCACGGCCCTCGGCGCCCTGATCAGCGAGAAGATCAACCAGTGGATCTTGCTCGTCGCGTTCATCCCGCTCTTCTTCAGCCTCGCCCGGGGTGCCATTCATCCGTTCCCGCTGGACGCGCGGCAGCACGAGGAGTTCTCCCTGACGGCGGCCCAATCCGTGTTCGCGGTCGCGCTCCTGCTCCGCCTGCGCCTGACGCTTGCCGGCGCGGCTGCCCTGTTCGGCCTCTTCATGGTCCAGTTCACGCTGGCGGTGATCAATCAGCACGACGAGCCGGCCACGATCGCGACGCTGACCGCCCTCGCCTGGTTCTACCTCGCCGCGACCGTCGTCCTGGTCGCGCGGGACCGGCGGGCGCTGGTCGACCGCGTCCGGTTCGGAATCTTCAACCGGTCCTAGTTCAGGATGTTGACGGCCCTCGCCGCGACGAGGGCGACCGTGATCAGCGATGCCAGCGATTGGGCCGCCATCAGAGCCTTCGCCATCGCAGTCAGCGGCATCGTGTCGGTCGGACTGAAGGCGGTCGCATTCGTCAGGGACACGTACAGATAGTCGACGAAACTCGGTCGCCAGTGTGGTGGCGCCAGACTCGGACTGGATGTCTGCGGAAAGAGAAAGTCAGGCGGTCCGGGCTG
>JAABUN010008947.1_pt1 | contig 10017 bp, 12 predicted proteins | sample 5559311 | NCBI WGS metagenome assembly JAABUN01 (sample SAMN10711877, study PRJNA513370) | rock metagenome | isolation source: Antarctica rocks | place: Antarctica: Victoria Land, Siegfried Peak sud
CCCGAAACCATCTATCCGGAAGGCGATCCGGTCGTGCGGGTCAGTGCCGGCCGGCTGGGTGAGGTCTGCGAGGGCGCCAGCCGCCCAGGACATCTCGACGGTGTGCTGACCGTGGTGCTGAAGCTGCTCCACCTTGCCCGGCCCGACGTCGCGCTGTTCGGGCAGAAGGACGCCCAGCAGCTCGCTGCCATCCGGCGGATGGTGCGGGACCTCGACCTGCCTGTGGACGTCTTGGCCGTCCCGACGGTCCGCGAACCGGACGGCCTGGCGCTGTCGAGCCGCAACCGCTTCCTGTCTCCCGAGCAGTGGACCAGCGCCCTGGCGCTCTCCCGGGCGCTCGGCACGCGTGACGTCGAGGCCGGCCGGGCGGTGCTCGACGCCGAACCCGGTGTCGACACCGACTACGTGGAGCGCGTGGACAGCTCGAGCTTCATCGCCGAGCTGGACGGCGACCTGCTGGTGGTCGCCGCGCGGGTAGGCCCGGTCCGGCTGATCGACAACCTGCTGCTGACCCAGGAAGGGCGTTGATCGAGATGTTCCGCACCATGTTGAAGAGCAAGATCCACCGTGCGACGGTCACCCAGGCCGACCTGCACTACGTCGGCAGCGTCACCGTCGACGAGGACCTGATGGACGCCGCCGACCTGCTGCCCGGGGAGCAGGTCGCCGTCGTCGACGTCACCAACGGAGCGCGGCTCGAGACGTACGTCATCGCCGGCCGGCGTGGCAGCGGTGTCATCGGGATCAACGGCGCCGCAGCAAGACTGGTGCAGCCGGGCGACCTGGTCATCCTCATCGCGTACGCGCAGATGGACGACGCGGAGGCCCGCTGCTACGCGCCGCGGGTGGTCTTCGTCGACGCCGACAACCGCATCGTCGGCACCGGGCACGACCCGGCCGAGGCGCTGCCCGGCAGCGGGCTGCTCCGCGGCGACCTCACCTACCCGGGCGCCAATCCGCTCTCGGTCCGCAGCGGTTCCTACGACGACGACCCGACGCTGGTCTGGTGAGCTCACCCGTCGCCGGGGGCGCTGCCCGACTGCTCGCCCCGGCGCCGGGGTGGACCATCGGTGCGGACGTCGTCGTCGTCGGCTCCGGCGTCGCGGGACTGACGGCGGCCCTGCATGCAGCCACGGCGCTGCGGGTCGAGAACGGCAGCGTCCTGCTCGTGACCAAGGAGCTGGTGGACGACGGCTCCACCCGCTGGGCGCAAGGCGGTGTGGCCGCTGCGCTCGCCCCCGACGACACTCCCGAGCAGCATGTGCGGGACACCCTGGTGGCGGGTGTCGGGCTGTGCGACCCCGCTGCCGCACGGATCCTGTGCACCGAGGGACCGTTGCGGCTGCGCGAGCTGGCGGCCCTCGGCGCCGCGTTCGACCACGACTCCTCTGGCGCGCTGTCGCTCACCCGGGAGGGTGGCCACTCACGGAACCGGATCGTGCACGCCGGCGGGGACGCCACCGGCGCGGAGGTGCAGCGGGCACTGGTGTCGGCGGTCCGCGCGCACCCGGCCATCCGGCTCATCGAGCACGCACTGGTGCTCGACCTGCTGCTCACTGCCGACGGGCGCGCCGCCGGACTGACGCTGCACGTGCTCGGCGAGGGTACGCAGGACGGCGTCGGCGCCGTACACGCCCGGGCGGTCGTACTCGCGACAGGAGGGATGGGCCAGGTCTTCGCCAGCACGACGAACCCGCCGGTCTCCACCGGCGACGGGGTCGCGCTCGCGTTGCGCTCCGGCGCGGCGATCAGCGATCTGGAGTTCGTGCAGTTCCACCCGACCACCCTCTACCTCGGTCCTCGCGCGACAGGTCAGCAACCGCTGGTCTCGGAGGCCATGCGGGGCGAGGGCGCCTTCCTCGTGGACGGCTCCGGGCAGCGCGTCATCACCGTCCGGGACCACCCGCTCGCCGACCTCGCACCCCGCGATGTCGTCAGCAAGGCCATCCATCGCCGGCTGCTCGCCCGCAGCGAGGACCACGTCTTCCTCGACGCCCGAGGGATGGGAGAAACCCCTCTGTTGCAGCGGTTCCCGACCATCGTCGCCCGCTGCCGAGCGGCCGGCGTCGACCCGGTGACCGAGCTGATCCCGGTCGCTCCGGCGGCGCACTACGCGAGCGGTGGGGTGCGTACGGACCTGGCGGGGCGTACGTCGGTGCCCGGTCTCTACGCCTGCGGCGAGGTGGCCTGCACCGGCGTGAACGGAGCGAACCGGCTGGCTTCGAACAGCCTGCTCGAGGGACTCGTCTTCGCTGCCCGCATCGGGGCCGACCTCGAGCACTTCCTCCCGTCGTTCCGCGAGCCGCTGGTGCCGGCCGGGGAGAGTGTGCTGCTCGACTCCTCGATCCGCGCCGAGCTCGGGCAGGTGATGACTCGCGGCGCCGGGGTCGTGCGCAGCAAGGAGTCCCTAGCCGCCGCCGCCGACCAGCTCGACTCGTTGGCGAACCGCAGCAGCGGTACACCCGACCCGGCAGCGTGGGAGGCGACCGACCTGCACACCGTGGCGACCGCCCTGGTCTGCGCCGCCACGCTCCGGGAGGAGACCCGCGGCGCCCACTGGCGCGAGGACCATCCGGACGCCGCCGACGCCTGGCTCGGGCACCTGGTCACCACGTCGTCCGGCACCACCTTCGAATCGGTTGCGCCACAGTGACTTTCAGTGACGCCACCCGGCAGGCGCTCGATGCCGCGGAGCTCGACCGCGCGTACGTCCTGGACCTGGTGACCCGCGCGCTCGCCGAGGACCTCGACGGAGGTGTCGACGTGACGAGCGTCGCCACCGTGCCGGCGGACCTGCGCGGGGTGGCGGCGTTCGTCCCGCGGCAGGCCGGGACCGTCGCCGGGGTCGGGGTCGCCATGGCCGTGCTCGACGTCGTCGTCCCGGGACTGCGGCACCGGATCGTCGGCGCCGACGCGGTCGCCGCGGTGCCGGGTGTCGCCGTACTGGCGGCGGAAGGACCGGTGCGCGAACTGCTGACCGCGGAGCGTACGGCGCTGAACCTGCTGTGCCACCTGTCCGGCATCGCGACCCTCACCCGGAGCTGGGTCGAGGCGGTCGAAGGCACCGGCGCGCGGATCCGCGACACCCGCAAGACCACGCCCGGCCTGCGGGCGCTGGAGAAGTATGCGGTGCGCTGCGGTGGGGGCACCAACCAGCGGATGTCGCTGTCGGACGCGGCACTGGTCAAGGACAACCACGTCGTCGCGGCCGGCGGTGTGCGGGAGGCTTTCGACGCCGTACGACATCAGTTCCCCGGCCTGGCAGCCGAAGTCGAGTGCGACACCGTGGCGCAGGTGGGGGAGGCGCTCGACGCCGGCGCGGACCTGGTGCTGCTCGACAACATGGCTGTCGACGAGCTGCGGGCGTGCGTCGCGCTGTGCCGGGCTCGCGGCGTACGGACGGAGGCATCCGGTGGACTCACCCTCGACACCGCTCGCGAGGTCGCCGGGACCGGCGTCACGTTCCTGGCGGTCGGCGCGTTGACGCACTCCGCTCCCGCACTCGACATAGGGGTGGATCTCACGTGCTGCTGACCGTGGACGTCGGCAACACCCAGACCGTGCTCGGGCTGTTCGACGGCCCGCACCTGTTCGAGAGCTACCGCATCAAGACCGACCAGCGGGTGACGGCGGACGAGCTCGCGCTGATGTTCCGCGGCCTGCTGTCGGCGCACCCCGCCCCGGACGGGGTCGCGGTCTGCTCGACCGTGCCGGCGGTGCTGGACCAGCTCACCGCGATGTTCGACCGCTACTTCGCCGACGTGCTGACCATCGTCGTCGGGCCGGGCGTGAAGACCGGCGTGCCGATCCTCACCGACAACCCGCGCGAGGTCGGGCCGGACCGCATCGTCAACACCCTCGCCGCGCACACGTTGTACGGCGGGCCGGCCGTCGTCGTCGACTTCGGCACGTCGACCAACTTCGACGTCGTGTCGGCGCGTGGCGAGTTCCTCGGCGGGGCGCTCGCACCCGGCATCGAGATCAGCGTCGACGCGTTGGCCGCGCGGGCTGCCCGGCTGTTCAAGGTCGAGCTGGTCGAGCCGCGCTCGGTCATCGGCAAGACGACTGCGGAGGCGCTGCAGTCGGGGCTGCTCTACGGATTCGCCGGCCAGGTCGACGGTCTCGTACGCCGTATCAGCAGGGAGCTCGGCGAGCAGCCGGTCGTGCTCGCCACCGGCGGCCTGTCCCACCTGATGTTCACGGTCTGCGAGACGCTCGACCACCACGAGCCCGACCTGACGCTGGTCGGCCTGCGGCTGGTGTACGAGCGCAACTGCTGAGCTTCGGTTGGCAGGCCCCGACCACGTCCCCGACCGATCATGCTCAGCCGGTGGATGATCGCTGGGGGAGTCGCCACGCCGTCCGCGTCACCCAGGTCACCCAGGTCGATCAACCGCGCCGAAGCACCGCTCACTACCGACTGGCCATGCCGGCCGTCCCGCCGGGCGGTCCCTACCGGCACGGTCGTGTCGAAGAAGCGGGTCGACAGGTCGCCGATCGATGTACCATTCTTTGTAGTACTCCGTTTGCGTCTACATGAGAGGTTCTCAGATGGAGACCGTGGGAGTGCGCGACCTTGCGAACCGCGTCTCGGCCGTGCTCGACGGCCTGCAGGAGGGTGGCCGGCCCGTGGTCGTCACCCGACGCGGGAAACCGGTTGCGGTGCTCTCGGCGATCGACGCCGAAGAGTTCTACGACTACGTGCTCGCCCGCACCCCGGAGTTTGTCGCCGGGCGCAAGGCCGCCGAGGAGCGCTTCGCACGTGGCGAGTACGGGCAGCGGCTCGACGACGTCCTGGCCGAACTCGATGCCGAAAAGAAGCCTGACTCGTCGGGTGCCTGAGATCCGGGTCGAGCGGGCCGCCACGAAGGACCTCAGGCGGATCGGCCCGGGCCCGGAACGCGACCGCATCATCGCCGGACTGCGGCGACTGGCCGAGGATGCTCCCAACCTCGACATCAAGACCATCACTGGCGCAGCGCCCGGCTGGTTCCGACTGCGCATCGGCGAGTACCGAGTTTGCTACTACCGAATTCGCGTAGTCGGACCAGCCACCGCAACGATGATCTACGCCGTCGAGCGCATCGTGCCCCGGGGCGCCTTCGACGCTGCTGCGCTGTTACTGCCCGACGAACGGTGACGCTGGCCGGTCGGCCGTGACCGAGATGGCGAACTGTGCTGACTTGCCCAACTGGGGTCCGGTGTCGCCTTCAGCGCCGCAGCATCTCGGCGGGGCCGAAACCGCGGACCGCTCCCCTGTGCACCTTCGGGTCGTACGCCGCCGCATCCCCAGAGCGGCAGCCCGGGTTGCGGGACCGGCTGAGGTGCCTGGCGCACCGCGTAAGCCTCGAGCAGCGCGGCAGGGCCGGCTGTCCGCAGAACTGGCTGGCCTCCACCGCGGTGAAAGGCCTCAGGCGCAGTACGTCGCTGCGTCGGCCGTACAGCGGTCCACTGTGGTCGACCGCGTCTCCATGAGCCCGACCGCGGAGTCGGTCAGCACCAGGACGAGCTGCGTTCACGGTCTGCGAGACGCTCGATCACCACGAGCCCGACCTGACGCTGGTCGGCCTGCGGCTGATGTACGAGCGCAACTGCTGAGCCTCGGTCTCGCGGGCCGTGCGGTCCCCCAACCGATCAGGACCGGCTGGCACGTTGATCGGTCGGGTTGCTCAGCCGGCTCAGCAAGGGCCCCGTCCGCATTACCGCGGGGGACGACCCAGCGCACCGCCTGCCCGGTCACCGACGCGATCAGGTCATACTCGTGGTCGTAGTACAGCAAGATCACGCCATGCCGCTCGGCGGTCGCTGCGTGGGCGCGCTGCCACACCTCGTCCGGCATGGCCAGCTGTTCGAAGCCGTCGCGTAGCTGCTGCTGGCGGCGCACGTAGCGGCGGGACTGCGCACGGAGAAAAGCACTTCAAGCTCGACCATGCCGCATGTGGCGACGTGGCCTACCTCGATGAGCGGGGAGAGCGCGACGCCGACGGCGGGTCGGTCCAGCCGCGCCAAGGCGCTCGTGTCGGCCAGGTAGCGCGCTACCGCCGCCACGCCTGATCCGTCACGGCTTCCTCGACGGCGTCAGCCAGGCCACCACGCCTGGCATCGTCGAGGAACTGGCGCCGTGCGTTGAGGGCGACGACCTGCGTGAGCGCGGCGTTGACCGTGTCCTTCTTCGTTACGGTGCCCAGCAATGCCTGGGCGCGTGCGAGGAGCTCGTCGTTGGTGTCGATCAGAGTGCGGGTCACGGGCACCTCTCATGCAACGGCCAGATATCAAGACCTTACTGCTGGGGAAATCTCCGCGCAGGGAACCGAACTGGTCTGCGCCGCGGCCTGTCGAGGGGACCGCGGCGCCCACTGGCTCGAGGACCATCAGGACGTCTCCAGCGCCTCGAAGGTGGTACCGGGCGACGTGGTGACCAGATGGGCCCAGCCAGGCGCAGGTCCACCGACACGGTTGACCGCGGAGCGTACGGCGCTGAACCTGCTGTGCACCTGTCCGGCATCGCGACTCTCGGCAAGACGACTGCGGAGGCGTTGCAGTCGGGGCTGCTCTACGGATTCGACTGTCAGGTAGACAGTCTCGTACGCCGCATCTCACGCGAGCTCGGCGAGCAGCCGGTCGTGCTCGCCACCGGCGACCTGTCCCACCTGATGTTCACGGTCTGCGAGACGCTCGACCAACACGAGCCCGACCTGACCCTGGTCGGCCTGCGGCTGGTGTACGAGAGAACCACTTGAAGCTCGGCCTCTATGGCGGCACTATGGACGCGCTGCGGCACTAGCCAGCAGAAGTGGGCCCGGTCCTTCTCCGGACGGTGAGGGACCGGGTTTCGCGCTTCAGGCACTCCGCTCGCGCCCCGGCCTCGCCGGCCGTGTCGTCCCGTGACGTCCTCCGCAGCGACGACCAAAGGCAGGATGTACCGGCGTCCACGCACGGACTCGTCGATCAGCCCCAGCCACGTTACTCAGCGACGCAGCATCTCGGCCGGCCCGAAGCCGCGCACGGCGCCGACCTGCACCTCGGGCCGTACGCCACCGCGTCCCCAGAGCAGCAGCCCGGGTTGCGGAACCGGATCAGGTGCGAGGCGCACGTTGCGGGCCAGATCCTCGACTGCGGACGCGGCGAGCGGCTGGCGTCCCCACTTTGCCTCCCCGACGAATACGGTGCGATGGTCGAGTAGGCCGAGAACATCGATCTGGCATGGCGCGCCGCTGACGGTCCACCATTCGTCGACCTGCGCGCCGTCGGGCAGGTCACCGGTGGACACCAAGTGGGCGGCGTGCTCCCGCGCGGCCTGCTCGAACGTCCACCCGAGCTGGACCTGCCACTCACCGGCGGTATGGCTCAGGACGGCCCGGCCCTGCCCGGCCTCGATGCGCTGGACGCCGTTCGACAGGACGCGGAACCAGAAGCGCAGATACGCATCGTCGACGCGGTACTCCGGCCGCGCCTTCAGGGGAGCACCGAGCGGGGTGGCTGCCCGCACGAAGCGCGCCCGGAGCAGTGCCTCCAACGGACGGTCGATGCGCGCGCCCACCTCGTTGAGGATCTCGCCGCGGCGGGCCCGACCCTGCCCCACGGCGATGAGTACGCGACGGTGCCCCTCAGGCAGGGTGGCGAGCAGCAGGTCCGCGTCCTCCACCAGCAGGCCTCCCGGCGAGCCGGCGAGACGGAGCAGGTTGTCATCGGTGCCCTGCGCGAAGTCCCAGGCATCCAGATGCAAGGGATAGCCGCCGCAGGCCGCGTAAGCCTCGAGCAGCGCGACAGGGTCCGGCTGTCCACAGAACTGGCTGGCCTCGGCCGCGGTGAAGGGCCTCAGGCGCAGTACGTCAGTGGGTCGGCCGTAGAGCGGTCCACTGTGGTCGAGCGCGTCCTCCATGAGCCCGACCGCGGAGCCCGTCAGCACCAGGACGAGCCGCGGCTGTTCGGCATCGACGACGAGCCGGTCCCAGACGGCCTTGACCATGCTGGCGAACCCTGGTGTGGATGCCATCAGGTAGGTGGCCTCATCGAGGATCACCACGAGGGGACGACGGCGTGCGACGTACGCGCACGAGGCGAGCGCCTGCTCCCAGGTCTGCGCGGTGCCCATCGGCGGCGCATCCGGACCGAGCGCGACGGTGAGGGCGTCGGCGAAGCGGCGCAGCTGGTCAGGGGCACCGGCCTGAGTCGCCTCGAAGTAGACCGGGGTGACGCCGTCCCGTACGTCAGCCAGCAGGTGGTGCAGGAGAAAGGTCTTGCCGACCCGTCGCGGGCCGGCGACGACGAGCAGCTGGGCCCGGCCGCGACTGGCCTTCTTGGCCGCCTCGCGCAGGCGCGACAGCTCCGCGTGACGGCCGCGCAGGGGGCGGAGCCTCATCGATCAAGCATACACACGATGTGTAGACACGGCGCGTGAGACCACGAGGCGGGACGGTCCGACCGGCAGCGAGAAACCGCGTCCACCCAGGACGTCGCGGACCCTTACCACGACACGGTCACAGGAAACGGGCGCTCGACGGTGACCGTCGCCCCGGCCGTCACCTCCACGTACCGCCCTCCCGCAACTCCTGCACCACGATGTGCGGCGAGGGCTCCAGCTCCACCCGCCAGTACGACGCGATGCCGGCCTCGGCGTAGAGGACCGTCTTCTCGCGTACGTCGTCGATGCCGGTCGAGGGGCTCGCGACCTCGACGACGAGCAGCACCTGCGAGGGGTCCGCGGCGTGCGACGCGCTGCCGGCCAGCGCCGCATCCACCACGGCAAGGTCCGGGATGACGTAACCTCGCGCGACGAGCACCCCTCTTCCCGGCGCCACCACGGCGAGGTGCGGCGGGCAGTGCGCGTTGAGCTGCCGGGCGAGCCGGTACCCGATGCCGTTGTGGCACCCAAGTCGCGCTCGGGCTCACCCGCAGCTGCCGTCGACGATCTCGTAGCGCCGGCCGTCGTCGGGCAGCTGCTGCAGGTCCTCCTCGGTCCACCAGTGCCCCGCGTCCTGAGTGCTCGTGACCACGGTTCGTCCTCTCCTTGACTCAAGCAGCGTCGATCCACACGTCAGCTGCGCACGGACCGCCAGGCGTCGGTCCGGTACGGCAGGTCGAACGGCTCGTCCTGCGGCGCCAGTGCCCGCACCTGGCGGAGCACCTCGACCCGCTCGGCCTCGGCCATCGTGATCACCATCGAGCGGGAGGCGACGAGGTCGACGAGCAGGTCCTGGTCCAGAGACTGGTTGTTCGGGAACATCGCGAGCTCTGGCTCGGACAGTCCGGAGCCGGCAGCGAAGGGCGCGTCCCCGTCCCAGTTCTCGTCCTCGGCCCCGAAAAGCGCCCAGACGTCCCGGACCCAGTCGACCCGCTTGTCCCGGCTGTTCCACAGCAGGCCCAGGGTGCCGCCGGGCCGGAGCACCCGCGCGATCTCCGGCAGGGCGAGCGCCGGGTCGAACCACTGGAACGCCTGCCCCACCAGCACCGCGTCGACCGACCCGTCGGCCAAGGGCAGCGACTCGGCATTACCGCCCAGCACCTCGGCCCGCGCCGGCAGCAGCGCGCGCATCGGCGCGGACGGCTCGACCGCCACGACGTCCAGGCCGAGTCCGAGCAGCACCCCGGTGAGCTTGCCGGTGCCGGCCCCGAGGTCGAGCACTCGAAGGGCGACCTCCGGCAGCACGTAGCGCACAGCTTCGACGGGATAGCCCGGCCGCGAGCGGTCATAGACGTCCGCAGCGACCCCGAACGACCCCGCCCGCTCCCTCCAGCGCTGTGCATCCATGCGCCCAAACTAGGGTGACCCGGTGTCCGACCTGCCGTTGACCCCCGTCGAGGATGACCTCCCCGAGCAGGTACGGGTGCGCCGCGAGAAGTACGACCGGCTGCGCGCGAGCGGCACCAGTCCGTACCCGCTGGGCGCCCCCCGGACCACGACGCTGGCCGCACTCCGGCAGGAGTACGCCGAGCTCGCGACCGACACGGCAACCGGCAGGACGGTCAGCGTCACCGGTCGGGTGGTGCTGTACCGCAGCGGCGGAAAGCTCTGCT
>JAABUN010008948.1_pt1 | contig 10016 bp, 10 predicted proteins | sample 5559311 | NCBI WGS metagenome assembly JAABUN01 (sample SAMN10711877, study PRJNA513370) | rock metagenome | isolation source: Antarctica rocks | place: Antarctica: Victoria Land, Siegfried Peak sud
TCGGAGACGTCGGTGCCCGACCTGCGCGACCGGATCGAGAAGGAGTTCACGGCCGCACCCCGCTCCTCGTCGCTCACCGTGCTGTCCTTCGGTTACAAGTACGGGCTGCCGCTGGACGCCGATCTGGTGATCGACATGCGGTTCCTGCCCAACCCGTTCTGGATCCCCGAACTCCGGGAGAAGACCGGACTGGATCCCGAGGTCGCGGCATACGTGCTGACCCAGGAGGGCGCCGCCGAGTTCCTGAACCGGTACATCGAGCTCTTCGATCTGATCGGCGGCGGCTACCGGCGGGAGGGCAAGCGCTATCTCACGCTGGCGGTCGGCTGCACCGGCGGAAAGCACCGCAGCGTCGCCATCGCCGAAGAACTGGGTCACCGGCTCGCCAGGCCGGGTCGGCTTGGTGGCGACACGCTGGACGTGCAGGTGGTGCACCGGGACATGGGGCGCGAATGAGCCGGCTCAAGGTGGTGACGCTGGGCGGGGGACACGGCCTGTTCTCCATGCTGACGGCGCTGCGCGAATTGGACGTCGAGCTGACCGCCGTGGTCACCGTCGCCGACGACGGGGGTTCGTCGGGACGGTTGCGCAGGGACAATCCCACGGTGCTGCCGCCGGGGGATCTGCGGATGGCGCTGGCCGCCCTGGCCGGCGAGGATTCCGATGGCCGGCTCTGGCAGCGCACCTTCCAGCATCGGTTCTCCGGGGAGGGCGCGCTGGCCGGACACCCGGTCGGCAACCTGGTGCTGGTCGGCCTGGCGGAGGTGCTGGGGGACCCGGTGGCGGCGCTGGATGCCGCCGGCCAGATGCTCGGCTGCTGCGGTCGGGTGCTGCCGATGTCCTGCAGCCCCCTTGCCATCGTCGGCGAGGTGACCGGCCTGGACGACGACCCGACCGCCGTCCGGCGCATCCGTGGTCAGGTGGCGGTCGCCGCCACCCCGGGCCAGGTCCGTTCGGTGACGCTGGAACCGGCAGACGCTCCGGCCTGCCGGGAAGCTCTGCAGGCCATTCTGGACGCCGATCTGGTGACGCTGGGGCCGGGTTCGTGGTTCACCAGCGTGCTCCCGCACCTGCTGATGCCGGACCTCGCCACTGCGTTGCTGCGCACCAGGGCGCACCGGCTGGTGGTGCTGAACCTGGCGCCGCAACCCGGGGAGACGGAAGGATTCTCGCCGGAGCAGCACCTGCACGTACTCTCGTCGCACGCCCCGCAGTTCCGGGCCGACACCGTGCTGGCCGACGCCGCCGCGGTGCCGGTGCCGAGCCGATTGACCGATGCTGCCGCGCAGTTGGGGGCGAGCGTCGATCTGGTGGAGGTGGCCGATCCGGGCGGGGCGCCGCGCCACGATCCGGTGGCCCTCTCGCTGGCGCTGGATCGGGTTCTCGGCCGGCTGGGACGGGCGCGCGAGCGCAGGATCGGCGAGACCAACGGCGGCGACCACCGGCGCGATATCCGCAGCAGCAGCAGCAGCAGCAAGGAGACCAGCCCATGGCGATGACGTCCGCCGTCAAGGACGAGCTGAGTCGGGTCTTGATGACGGTCGACGCAGCGTCGGGCAAGCAGCGCCCGCTGAGGGTGACCGAGCGCAAGGCAGAGGTGTCGACGATGCTCCGCTTCGCCGGCGGCCTGCACATCGTCGGCGGCCGGGTGGTGGTGGAGGCCGAGTTGGACACCGGTGCCGCCGCCCGCCGGCTCCGTCAGGAGATCGGTGAGCTCTACGGCCAGGGCGCCGATGTGCAGGTTCTCTCACCCTCGGGGATCCGCAAGAACACCCGGTACATCGTCAGGGTCGTGCACGGCGGCGACTCGCTGGCCAGGCAGACCGGACTGATCGACCAGCGCGGCCGACCGGTTCGCGGGCTGCCGCCGCAGATCGTCGCCGGCAGCGTCGGCGACGCGGTCGCCGCCTGGCGGGGTGCTTTCCTGGCACACGGCTCACTCACCGAGCCGGGCCGATCGGCATCCATGGAGATCACCTGCCCCGGACCGGAGGCGGCACTGGCGCTGGTGGGTGCGGCTCGCCGGATGGGCGTAGCGACCAGGGCGCGCGAGGTGCGCGGCGCTGATCGGGTGGTGGTAAGGGACGGGGACGCCATCGCCGCGCTGCTGGCGCTGCTCGGCGCCCACACCTCGGTGCTCGCCTGGGAGGAACGCCGGATGCGCCGGGAGGTGAAGGCCACCGCGAACCGGCTGGCGAACTTCGACGACGCCAATCTCCGCCGTTCGGCCAGGGCCGCGGTGGCCGCAGCGGCCAGGGTCGAGCGGGCCCTGGAGATTCTCGGACCGCAGGCTCCCAGTCATCTCACCGAGGCCGGCCGGTTGCGCATCGAGCACGGCCAGTCGTCACTGGAGGAACTGGGCCAGCTGGCAGACCCACCGATGACGAAAGATGCGATCGCCGGACGCATCCGGCGGCTGTTGACGATGGCCGACAAGCGTGCCCAGGACCTCGGGATTCCGGACACCGAGTCGGCCGTCACCGCGGACATGCTGGAGGTCTGAGCCGATCCAGGGTCGAACACCGAATGTGGATCTCGCAAATTGGCCCGCCCGGTTCGGGCCGTTGGTCGCATCGGTCTACAGTGATGTCGTCCGCCCCAGCGTGGTGTGCGGCGTCTCTTGATCGATCCGGTTCGGTTCGGCACCGGTCGGATTCCCAATCTCGGAGGGCTGATCTCACGTGACTGTGCGCGTCGGTATCAACGGATTCGGCCGCATCGGCCGCAACTTCTGGCGGGCGCTCGATTCGCTCGGCAGCGGTAGTGCGGCCGGCGACCTGGAAATCGTCGCGGTCAACGACCTGACCGACAACAAGACGCTCGCGCATCTGCTGAAGTACGACAGCATTCTGGGCAAGCTCCCGTACCAGGTGACGTCCACCGAGGACGAGATCGTCGTCGACGGCAAGGGCTTCAAGGTGCTGTCCGAGCGGGATCCGTCCAAGCTGCCGTGGGGCGACCTCGGCGTCGACATCGTCATCGAATCGACCGGGATATTCACCAAGGCCGAAGCGGCCCGGCAGCATGTGACAGCCGGGGCCAAGAAGGTCATCATCTCAGCGCCGGCCACCGGCGAGGACCTGACCGTGGTGATGGGCGTCAACGACTCCGCGTACGACGGCAGCCAGACCATCATCTCCAACGCCTCCTGCACCACCAACTGCGTCGCCCCGATGGCGAAGGTGCTGCACGAGACGTTCGGCATCGTCAAGGGCCTGATGACGACGGTGCACGCGTACACCAACGACCAGGTGATCCTGGACTTCCCGCACAAGGACCTGCGCCGGGCGCGGGCCGCCGCGCTGAACATCATCCCCACCTCGACCGGCGCCGCAAAGGCCACCGCCCTCGTGCTGCCGGAGCTCAAGGGCAAGCTGCACGGCTACGCACTGCGGGTCCCGGTGCCTGACGGCAGCGTCACGGACCTCACCGTCGAACTCTCCAGGACGGTGACCGTCGAGCAGGTCAACGGTGCGTTCGAGGCGGCCAGCAAGGAAGGGCCGCTGGCCGGCAAGCTGGTCTACTCCACCGATCCGATCGTGTCCTCCGACATCGTCGGTTCGCCGGCGTCCTGCACGTTCGATTCGCCGCTGACGATGGTGCTGGATGACAACCTGGTCAAGGTGGTCGGCTGGTACGACAACGAGTGGGGCTACTCCAACCGCCTGGTGGACTTCACCGCGTTGGTCGGTTCCAGGTTCTGATCGGTACCGGCCCGACTGTCCACGCCGGTCCAGCCGGCTGCCGTCCGCTCCCCACGCCTGCCGAATGTCCGACGCCGCAAGGAGTTCCGCCCCGTGCACACCCTCGACGACCTGCTGACCGGTGACATTGCCGGCCGAACGGTGCTGGTCCGAGCCGACCTCAACGTGCCGTTGGACGGCACCACGATCACCGACGACGGCCGGATCAGGGCCTCGCTGCCGACGCTGCAGGCGCTGAGCGATGCGGGCGCCCGGATCGTCGTCACCGCACACCTGGGCCGGCCGGACGGCAAGGCCGACGCGGCCTATTCGCTGGCGCCGGTCGCCCGCCGGCTCGGCGAACTGCTCGGCAGCGGCGTGGCGATGGCCGGCGATGTGGTGGGGGAGAGCGCCAGGGCCACGGTCGCCGGGCTGCATAACGGGCAGATCGCGGTGCTGGAGAACATCCGGTTCGATCCGCGGGAAGCGGCCAAGAACGAAGCCGAGCGCGCCGGCCTGGCGACCGCCCTTGTCACCCTGGTCGGCCCGGACGCCGCATTTGTTTCCGATGGCTTCGGCGTGGTGCATCGCAAACAGGCGTCGGTCTACGACATCGCCGGCCGGCTGCCGCACTACGCCGGGTACCTGGTCTCCTCCGAGACGGCGGTGCTGCGCAAGCTGACCACCGAACCGGAGAGGCCGTACATCGTCATCCTCGGGGGCGCCAAGGTCTCCGACAAGCTGGGGGTGATCAAGGCGCTGCTGGAGCAGGTGGACCGGGTGCTGATCGGCGGCGGGATGGCGTACACGTTCCTCAGCGCGCAGGGCAATCAGGTCGGAACGTCGCTGCTTCAGCTGGACATGGTCGGGACCTGCGGTGATCTGCTCGCCGCATACGGCAGCAAGATCCTGCTGCCCACCGATCTGGTGGTTGCCGACGCCTTCGCCGAGGACGCCCAGACCAGGGTGGTACCGGCCGACCGGATCCCCGACGGCTGGCAGGGCCTGGACATCGGCCCAGACACCAGGCGGGCGTTCGCCGCGATCATCGGTCAGGCCGCCACCGTGTTCTGGAACGGCCCGGTCGGCGTCTTCGAGATGGCGCCCTTCGCCGACGGGACCAGGGCGGTGGCCAGGGCGATCGCCGACTCCAGTGCCTTTTCGGTGGTCGGCGGCGGGGACTCGGCCGCCGGTGTCCGCCAGCTGGGCATCGACGAGGGCGGCTTCACCCACATCTCCACCGGCGGCGGGGCATCGCTGGAGTACCTGGAAGGCAAGGAACTGCCCGGCCTGCAGGTGCTGGAACCGTGATGGCCCGGCACTCATCCGGCGACACGCCCAGGGCGGGCCGGCTACCGCTGATCGCCGGCAACTGGAAGATGAATCTGAACCATCTGGAGGCAATCGCCACCGTCCAGAAGATCGGCTTCACCCTGCCGGAGAAGTACTACCCGCACGTCGAGGTGGTGGTGTTGCCGCCGTTCACCGATCTGCGCAGTGTGCAGACGCTGGTGGACGGGGACAAGCTCAAGATCAAGTACGGGGCGCAGGACCTGTCACCGCACTCGAGCGGGGCGTACACCGGCGACATCGCCGGCAGCATGCTGGCCAAGCTCGGCTGCAGTTACGTGGTGGTCGGGCACTCCGAGCGCCGGGAGCACCACGCTGAAGGCGATCAACTGGTCGCCGCGAAGGTGGCCGCGGCGTTCGGCAACGCAATGGTCCCGATCCTCTGCGTCGGCGAGGGACTCGAGGTGCGGGAGGCCGGCCGGCAGGTCGAGCATTCGGTGGCGCAGATGCTGGCCGCCGTGGAGTCGGTGACGGCCGATCACGCAGCCACGATCGTGCTGGCCTACGAACCGGTGTGGGCGATCGGCACCGGCCGGGTGGCAACACCGGCAGACGCCCAGCAGGTCTGCGCCGCCCTGCGGGCTGCCCTGGCCGAGAAGTACTCCAGCGACGTCGCCCAGCAAGTCAGGATCCTCTACGGAGGGTCGGTGAAATCAAACAACGTGGCCGAGATCGTCGGTCGGCCGGACGTCGACGGTGCGCTGGTCGGCGGAGCCAGCCTGGACGCCACCGAGTTTGCCACCCTGGCCGCCAACGCGGTCGGCATTCTCGGCTGACCGGGTAGACTCCGCCCGGGCAGACAGCAGTACCGGTCCCAGAGCAGTACCGGTCAGACAGCAGCACCGGCACCGACGAAACCTCAAGGCGACCATGACTCTCGTGCTAGACATCCTGCTGGTGCTGACCAGCCTTGCGCTGATGGCGCTGATCCTGCTGCACCGCGGCAAGGGTGGCGGCCTGTCGTCGATGTTCGGCGGCAGCATGCAGTCTTCGCTGTCCGGCTCCTCGGTGGTGGAGAAGAACCTCGACCGGCTGACGCTGTTCGTCGCCGCCATCTGGGTGATCTGCATCGTCGGGGTTGGGTTGTTGATCAAGGTCAACGGCTGACCCGAGACCCGCGGTGGGCAGGGCGGGAGAGGACACCAACCGCCGGATGCTCCGAGCCCGGGACGCGATGGACATGGCGTACCAGCAGCCGTTGGACACCACCACCCTGGCCCGGATCGCCCTTTGCTCACCCGCGCACTTCATCCGCACGTTCAGCGCCGTCTTCGGCGAGACACCGCATCGCTACCTGCAGCGGCGCCGCGTCGAGCGAGCGACGTTCCTGCTCCGGGACACCGACCTGAGCGTCACCGACGTCTGCATGTCGGTCGGTTTCTCCCTGGGCTCCTTCAGCCGCACGTTCCGCGACATCGTCGGCGACTCACCGACGGCATACCGAAGACAAGCCACCCGAGTCTGCATCCCGTACTGCGTGGCAATGGCTCGGATGCGGCCCTGGGGTCCGGCACCGAATGGTCCGACGCCGAATGCTGTGGCACCGAACGGTTCCTCACCGAGTGGTTGGTCCCCGAGTGGATGTCCACCGAGCAGTTTCGGAGAAGAGCGGCGGCCTGCCGCTGACTAGCGTCGGGTGCACCCACCGCCGCTCGGAAGGAACCCACCGCTCATGCTCAGGCAGCTCAAGATCACTGGTATCCACGTTCTGGACCACAAACAGGCCCTGGACTTCTATGTGGGCAAACTTGGCCTCGAGCTGCGTTCGGACGCCGACCTCGGATTCATGCGATGGCTGACCGTCGGCGTGCCCGGCGACCCCGACCGCGAGATCATGCTGGACAAACCCGGCCCGCCGATGATGGACGAGGCCACCGGCGATCAGGTTCGCAGCCTGTTGACGAAGGGTGCCGGCGCCGGCTGGCTCATCTTCGACACCGACGACGTCCACCAGACGCACCAGGAACTCAAAGAGAAGGGTGTCGAACTGCCGGAAGAGCCGACGCAGCAGTCCTACGGCATCGACTTCGGGTTCCGCGACCCGTTCGGCAACGCGATCCGGATCGGCCAGCGGGCGGATCTCACAGCACCTTGAGCATCCTGGTGTTGCCCAGGGTGTTCGGTTTGACGTACGGCAGCTCCAGGAACTCGGCGACACCCCGGTCGTAGCTGGAGCGCAGTTCGGCCAGCGCGGCCGGGTCAAGGTCGAGTTCGCCGATCCGCCGGAAGCCGAGCGCCGCGAAGAACGTCACCTCGAAGGTCAGGACGAAGAGCCTGCCGACACCGAGGTCCAGTGCCTGGTCGAAGAGGCTTGCGCACACCACCCTCCCGATACCACGACCACGGTGGGCGGGGTCGGTGGCCAGGGTCCGGATCTCGGCCAGGTCCTTCCACAGCACGTGCAACGCTCCGCAGCCGACGACGACGCCCCGGAGTTCCGCCACCCAGAACCCGGTCAGATTTTCGTACAGCTCGACCAGCGTCTTCTCCAGCAGAATCGGACCGGCATAGTGGTCGATCAGTTCCTTGATCCTGGGCACATCGGCGACCCGGGCGCGGCGCACGGTGACCGCGGCTTCGGCGGATGGTTCGGAAGGACGCGGGTACGCGGCGTGGACCGACCCGGGGATGGGCGGTGGAACTGATGCAGACTCGGCGGCCACGGCAGCAGCGTAATGACAGACGGGCACCCGGCATGCCGACGCTGGCGATGTGTGCTCCGCGCTGGCGATATTTCGTCAGCGGCGCTGACAGATTGCCAGCGGCGCGGACAGATTGCCAGCGTCGGCGCGGACAGAGTGTCAGGTCCCGCATTCTGGCAGCCCGTTCAGGTCGCGCAGGTGGCATAGGCGGCGGGCTAGGCTGAGGTACGTGTCCGACCCGCCCACCGTCTCTTTGATCACGATGGGCTGCGCGCGCAACGAGGTCGACTCGTCCGAGATCGCCGGCCGGCTCGCCGCCGGCGGTTATCGACTGACGGAACAACACACCGACGAACCCGCGGACATCGTGGTGGTCAACACCTGCGCCTTCGTGGCCGGCGCCAAGAAGGATTCCATCGACACGGTGCTCGCGGCCGCCGACACCGGGTCCGCGGTGGTGGCCGTCGGCTGTCTGGCCGAACGCTACGGCGCCGAACTGGCCGAGGCGCTACCGGAGGCGGACGCGGTTCTCGGTTTCGATTCTTATCCGGATCTGGCCCGGCTGCTCGGCGATGTGCTGGACGGACACCCACCGGCGTCGCACACGCCGGTGGACCGGCGCACCCTGCTGCCGATCTCGCCGGTGGACCGGCCGGCCGCGGCCACCGCTGTCTCGGTGCCGGGGCACTTCGGGCCGGCACCGGCCGGCATCGCCGCCGGACCGCTGCTGACCCGCAAACTGCTGCACGCCGGACCGGTGGCGCCGCTCAAGATCGCATCCGGCTGCGATCGGCGCTGCACCTTCTGTGCTATCCCGGCGTTCCGCGGCTCGTTCGTCTCCCGCGCCCCTGGGGAGATCGTGGCCGAGGCCGAATGGCTGGCCGCACAGGGCGTCAGGGAGATCGTGTTGGTGAGCGAGAACTCCACGTCCTACGGCAAGGATCTGCCCGGTGACCGTCAGCTGGAAGAACTGCTGGTGGCGCTGTCGCTGGTGCCTGGTGTCGCCAGAATCAGGTTGAGTTATCTGCAGCCGGCGGAGACCAGACCGTCTCTGCTGCAGACCATCGCCGGCACCCGCAACGTCGCGGATTACTTCGACATGTCCTTCCAGCACGCATCGGAACCGGTGCTGCGCCGGATGCGCCGGTTCGGGTCGGTGCGGGGGTTCCTCGGCCTGGTCGAGCAGATCCGGGCGCTGGCCCCGGAGGCGGGTATCCGGTCGAACGTCATCGTGGGCTTCCCCGGCGAGACCGCCGCCGACGTCGAGGCGCTGGAGACCTTCCTGATCGGCGCCAGGATGGATGCGGTCGGCGTCTTCGGGTACTCCGACGAGGACGGCACCGCAGCGCGCGAATTGCCGGCCAAGATCGATGACGACGAGATCGCCGCCCGGGTGGAGCGGATCACCACCCTGGTCGACGAGCTGTCCGCCGAGCGCGCCGAGGACCGGATCGGTTCCGAGGTGCTGGTGCTGGTCGACGACTTCGATGACGACGAAGTGGTCGGCCGCGGCGCCCACCAGGCCCCCGAGGTCGACGGCACGACAACCCTGCTGAACGCCGGCGGAATCGGGCTGGGCGACCTGGTCAGATCCCGGGTGGTCGGCACCGACGGCATCGACCTGGTCGCCGAACCCGTCGAGGTGCTGTGGCCAGCCGAGCGGTCGCTGACTGCCGTCGGCGGTCCGGGCGGGCAACGGCGGTTTGCGGAGCGGGGATGAGCGCGGCGGTGCCTCCAGTTCCTCCGGTGCCCCCGGACATCCCTGAATCGCCTGCACTGCCGCCGCACGTCCCTGTTCCGCTGATGAACTTGCCGAATGCACTGACGGTGCTCCGGTTGATCCTGGTGCCGGTGTTCCTGCTGGCGCTGTTCAATCTGGGCGGGCACGACACCACCTGGCGGTGGATCGCCTTTGCGGTGTTCGCGGTGGCCGCCATCACCGACCGGTACGACGGCCGCATCGCCCGCAGTCGCGGGCAGGTCACCGACTTCGGCAAGATCGCCGACCCTATCGCCGACAAGGCACTCACCGGATCGGCACTGGTCGGCCTGTCGATGCTGGGTGAAATGCCGTGGTGGGTGACGTTGCTGATCCTCGCCCGTGAGGTCGGCATCACCCTGCTCAGGTTCGCGATCATCCGATACGGGGTGATCGCCGCCAGTCCCGGCGGCAAACTCAAGACGCTGGTGCAGGTATTCGCGATCGGGCTGTTCGTGATGCCGCTCCCGGAGCAGATCGGCTGGTTGCGGATCGGCTTGATGGGGCTTGCGGTACTGCTGACCATCGCCACCGGCCTGGACTACCTGGCCAGGGCCGCCCTGGTGGTGCACCGCGGGCGCT
>JAABUN010008949.1_pt1 | contig 10014 bp, 7 predicted proteins | sample 5559311 | NCBI WGS metagenome assembly JAABUN01 (sample SAMN10711877, study PRJNA513370) | rock metagenome | isolation source: Antarctica rocks | place: Antarctica: Victoria Land, Siegfried Peak sud
TGCCGGGAAAGGCGGAGCGGATGGAGGTCGCCACGGCGTCGAGCCGTGCCGTGTCGAGGTCGACGAGCAGCAGGGCGCTTCCGCGCTCGGCGAGGCCGCGCGCGAGGTGCTCGCCCATGCCTCCGGCGGCACCGGTGACGACGGCGGTGGAGCCCGCGAACTGGAAGGGGCGGAGGCTCACGCGTGGATCACCTGAAGGTCGGGAGCCGGGGTGTCGGTGGGCGGGGCGGGCATATCGAAGAGCATGTTCTTCGCCAGGTTCCCGCGCAGTGCGGTCGGCGCGTCGAGCAGGTAGTTCTGGCGCATCATCCAGGGCTGCCGGTCGCCCTGCTTGGGGAAGGCGGACACGGCGCGCTGGACATAGCCGGAGGTCAGGTCGAGGATGGGGCGGGCCTTCATTCCACCGTCGACGACCGGGGCGCCGTAGCCGTACCCGTGGCGGTCCATGTACCTGATGAGGCGGCAGACGTAACGCGAGCTGAGGTCGGCGCGCAACGTCCACGAGGCATTGGTGTAGCCGACGCAGAGGGCGAGGTTCGGGACGCCGCTGACCATCAGTCCCCGGTACACCCAGGAGCCGCCGAGGTTCACGGGGCGCCCGTCCACGGTGAAGGTGGCGCCGCCGAGAGGCAGCATCGAGAGCCCCGTGGCCGTGACGACGATGTCGGCCTGCAACTCCTGCCCGGACGCGAGGCGGATGCCATCCGGGGTGAAGGTGTCGATGGTGTCCGTGACCACGGAGGCCTTCCCGGACTTCAGCGCCTTGAACAAGTCCGCGCCGGGAGCCACGCAAAGGCGCTGGTCCCAGGGGTTGTAGGCGGGCGTGAAGTTCTCGTCCACCATCTTCTCGTCGCCGAGGATCCGTGCTGTCCGGGTGCGGATGAGCTTCCTGACGGTCTCCGGACGGCGGCGGCACAGCTGGTAGAACGCCAGTGTGAACAGCACGTTCTTCGCACGCGCCACGTGGTGGGCGACGCCGGCGGGCAGGTAACGGCGTGCTGCGTCGGAGAAGGTGTCGCGGCTCGGCACAGCGGTGATGTAGGTGGGGGAGCGCTGCAGCATGGTCACGTGCGCGGCGTCCTTCGCCATCGACGGGACGAGCGTGACGGCGGTGGCGCCGCTGCCGATCACGACGACGCGCCTGCCGGCGTAGTCCAGGTCCTCGGGCCAGAACTGTGGGCGCACGATCTCGCCCCGGAAGGACTCGGAGCCCGGGAAGGAGGGCTCGTACCCGCGGTCGTAGTTGTAGTAGCCGCTGCAGAGGTAGAGGAAACCGCACGTGAGCCGCCGACGCTCGGTGCTGCCGCCGTCGTCCGTGACGTCCAGCTCGAGCGTCCACCGCGCGTCCTCGGAGGACCACGCTGCGCCGATGAGCTTCGTGTGGAAGCGTATGCTGTCCCGGATCCGGGGGTCCTCGGCGGTTTTGCGGACATACGTGAGGATCGAGGCGCCGTCCGCGATGGCCTTCGCCTCGGTCCACGGGCGGAACGGGTAGCCGAGGGTGAACATGTCGCTGTCGGAGCGGACGCCGGGGTAGCGGAACAGGTCCCAGGTGCCGCCGATCGCGCTGCGTGCCTCCAGGACGGCGAAGCTCCTGCCGGGCAGTTCCGTCGCGACCCGGTAGGCGGCCCCGATACCGGAGAGGCCGGCACCGACGATGACGACGTCGAGATGGTCGAGCGAGGAGTCCATCCGTCCATTATCCGGCTGCGAGCGGTCGACTCGCTTGACGTCACACGACAGCTATTAACCCCTGGCCGACACGGGCTCGGTCATCCGCTCCGCAGGCATGCGCGGCTTCCGCGACGACGGCCGGGACCTACACTGACAGGCAGAAGACCGGGGCTGGAAGGGGGAGCGGTGGCAGGCATCACGAGCGCTGATGTGGCCCGCGAGAGCGGCGTCTCGCGCACCACCGTCAGCTACGTCCTGACCGGCAGGGACGGCGTCACCATCTCGGCTGAGACCCGCCGCCGCGTGCGGGAAGCCGCTGTCCGGTTGGGCTACGCGCCGTCGGCCGCGGCCCGTGCCCTGCGCACCGGACGCAGCGACCTGGTGCTGTGTATCCTCCCGGACTGGCCCGTGGGGCCCGTGATCGAGACACTGCTGGACGAGCTCGCCGACGGGCTGTCCGGCCGCGGCCTGGCTGTCCTCGTGCACCACGGGAGGGGGACACGACCGCTCTCCGAGCTGTGGAGGGCGGTGACGCCCCGGGCCGTGATCGGCTTCGCGCCGTTCGCCTACGACGACCTCCTCGCCATGCGCCAGGCCGGCATCCAGGTCCTCGGGACCCACGGCGAGGAGCGCCAGCCTGACCCCGCCGTCCCCTCGCAGAGCCAGCTCGAGATCGGCGCGCTGCAGGTCCGGCACCTCGCCGCGCGGGGCGTCGGGTGCATCGGCTACGGCTGGCCGACGGATCCCCGCCTGGAGGTCTTCGCGAGGGACCGCCTCCTCGGCGTCCAGCGGGCCTGTGCCGACGTCGGCCTGCCCGCTCCGCTGGTAATGCCCGTCGCGCTCGACGTCCCAGCGGCCGCAGGTGCTGTCCGCGACTGGCGCGGCCAGGGTGTGACCGCCATAGCGGCCTACAACGACGACGTAGCACTCGCGGTCCTCGCGGGCCTCCGCGCCGAGAAGATGTCCTGCCCGGATGATTGTGCCGTGGTAGGCGTCGACGACATCCCCGCCGCACGGCTCGCGGCGCCACCGCTGACCACGGTCTCGCAGTCCATCGAGGTCCACGCCCGCTACCTCGCGGCGCTCGTGCTGGCCGATCTCGACGGAACTGCCGAGAAGCCGGGACACCCGGAACACGGACTGTGCATCGTCGAGCGCGAGTCGGCGTGACGGTCTGCTGCGAGAAGACCGAAGGGGCCGGAGCATCGCTCCGACCCCTCCTGTTCCAACTGTCGGATGCCTTACGGGTAGCGCACCAGGTAACTCGGGATTCCCGTGTTGGCGTTGCTGACGGGAGCGCCGGTGTCATTGACCACGTGGTCGATCGTGCCCGCACCGAGGTTGACGGTCAGGACGTGGTTCAGCACCACGCCGGGGGTCTCGGGTACCTCGAACCCGCGGGTGGCATGGATGCTCGGGTCCACGTTGGTGAAGATGTATGAGCCGCCGCCCCACAGGGTGTGGTTCTTGACGTCGTCGGCCACCTTGTAGCCGGCCCAACCGAGGACGCCGTCGTGCTGCCAGGCAGCCTGGTTCGGCGGGTCGTACGGGAGCTCGTTCTGGAAGAACACCGTGCGCCCGTTCTCGCCGTTCCAGATGACGTTGTACTCCTGGTAGTGCTCCACGAACAGGCCCGTGGCCGTGACGTCGTCACCGTTCACGATCACGCCGTTGCGGCCCGTGCTGACGTCCCAGCCGAACGAGCCCGGCACGCCGTGGTCAGCGCGCCACACCCAGATGTGGTCGATCAGCACGTTGTCGCTGTTGACCTCGAGGCTGACATCGGCCTTGCCCACGTGCGGGCCGCCGATCCGGAAGTACACGTCGCTGAGCGTCGTCGGATTGGCGGGATCGTTCTTCTTGGCTCCGTTGTTGCCGTTCTTCGTACCCACCTGCAGGAGGACGGGCGAGTTGACGGTGCCGCCGTCGATCGTGACGCCGGCGATGACGACGCCGGGTACGTCGGCGACGCGCATCGGGACTGCGCCGTTCACGGCGGTCAGGGTCGCGTGGCCGATGCCGAGCACCACCGTGTCTGCCCGCTTGACCTTGATGGTCTGCGCAATGTCGTAGACGCCCGGGGTGAGCAGGAGGTGCTTGCCGCGTGCTAGTGCATTGTTGATCGCCTGCACCGAATCGCCCGGGCGCGCCACGAAGAACTCGGACAGCGGGATGGTGCGGCCGGCGGTCAAGCCGTCGCCCCAGGAGATGCCGCGCGAGTCCGTTTGTGCTGCAGGGACGCGGACGCTGTAGGAGCCGGCGCGGTCGGCGAACAGGTAGGGCTTCTCCCTGCTGACCGGCGTCTGGTCCAGCGTGGTGTACGGGGGCGTCGGGAAGGCCTCGTCCGTCGGAGCACCCTCGGTGCCCGAGAAGACGGCGTTCCACACGCCGTTCGACCAGCTGCCGATCTCACTGTTGCGGGTCAGCCACTGCTGCTGGGATCCGTTGACGATGACACCCGCCTTGGAATCTGCGAGGTAGCCGCCACTGGCGTGCTGGGGTCCTGCGGTGCAGTAGTCCATGAGGGAGAGCGTGCCGCCGGTGACATTCACCCGACGGAGCGACACCGCCTGCGAGACGGCCCAGAAGTTCGCCGATACGCGGCAGCCGTCCTGGCCCGCGCCGTTGATCTCGAGGGTGAGGTTGGAAAGCGTCCGCCAGAAGTTGTTGAGCGCTATGCAGTTACTCGTGCCGTTGTCCTCGAGGCAGCGATTGTAGACCTCGATCTTGCCGTTGATGACCACGTCCGAAGGGGATGCGCCGAGGCCAGCCACCTCCGTGTAGTAGCCGACCTTGAACTGCAGCGGCTCGGCGTCCGTGCCGTAGGTGCCTGGCAGGAAGAGGAGTGCCTCCCGCTCGGTGCCCATCTCGTTGTCGATCTGCCGGGCGTTGACAGCGTCCACCGTAGCCTGGATCTCGCTCACAGGCATGCTCGGGTCGAAGATCGTCACGTTGGGCCCGAAGTCGGGAGTGGAGGCCGGGGGGGCCTTCTTCGTCGCGACCGGCACCAAGCCTGTCGGATCCAGGGGCGGTGCCGCGATGGCGGTTGCACCCGTGCTCGTGGCCAGGAGCACTGCCGCTCCGAGTGCTGCTGCCAGCCGGGAGCGCCCGGTCCTGGTGGGGTGGGGGATTGTCATGCTGAACGGTTCCTCTCCGTCGAGGTGGTCTTGCCGTGGGGTGGCTTCACGGTGAATCGTGTCACCCAGCCGTTATGGAATTACATCCCCAGTACGGGACGAAGTCAAGGTTCAGTCGGAAACCTCCGCCGGCAGCAGATCGTTGAAGAGACTCCGTGCCGGTGGTAGAGCTTGGGGGTGGTGTCGGCGGTGCTCGGCGACACGGACCGTACGCGACCGGAGGAGACAAGATGGCAATGCCCGACGACGAAGAGCGCACCCTCAGCCAGTGGAGCCGCACCCTGGCCCAGGCTCTGCAGATCCTGGACCTCGAAGTGGACCACTCGAGGATCGTGGAACTGGCCGAGCGGTCCTCGAAGGACGTGTCGCCGCACGCCGGCGCCATCAGCGCCTTCATGGTTGGCTACGCCGCAGGCACCGTCACGACGGACGGCCGCGACGAAACGAGTGCCGCCGTCGAGAAGGCCGCGAACACCGTCATGACGGTCATCGCGAAGGATGAGGAGACGCAGGAGAAGGAAGGCTGGACAGGGTCGGCCCAGTAGGTCTGGACCGTCCCGGGCGCGGTCGGTCAAACAGTTACGGGTGACGGCGTCCCCGTGACGAGGCGCGTGAGTGTCCAGGCCAGCACGACGGCGACGAGCACGGCCGCTGCCAGGCCGAGGCCCGGGTAGCCCAACAGGACGAGCGCCGGACCGGCGAGGGCGCCGCCCGTGGCACCGGCGAGGTTCATGACGAGGTCCGACGAGCCCTGCGCGGAAGCTCGCTCATCGACGCTCACCACACTGGCAAGCAGCGCGGAGGCCGACACGAGGCAGGCGGACCAGCCGAGCCCGAGCAGCACGAGGCTCACCGTCACGGTCGCTTCTGACTCCGACCCGACCCAGGCCATCAGGAGAGCCGCGAGGAGAAGGACCTGCCCGCACAGGATGCCCCGTGTCGTCCCGGCGCGGTCCGCGATCCACCCGAAGACCGGAGACAGCGCGTACATCCCGGCGACGTGCAGGCTGATCGTCAGCCCGACGACGGACAGGCCGGCGCCGTGGTCATGGAGGTGAACCGGTGTCATGGACATGACGGCGACCATCGCGGCATGGCTGACCGCAATGCTGACAACCGCGAAGCGCGCAGCGGGATTGCCGGCGATGATGCCGAGGCCGCCGCGCTTCTCCGGGGCGGGTATGTGCACCGGGCGATCCGTCGTTTCCCGACGCAGCGCCGTCAGCAGGGGATCGGGCCGGAGCCCCAGCGAGTAGACCATCGCCGCCGCGGCCTGCGCCGCCACCGTGAAGACGAAGCCGCCGCTGAGTGCCGGTACGCCGAGGACCCCGGCGACGGCCTGGCCCGGTTCGAACAGATTGGGGCCGAGCACGGCACCGATGGTAGTGGACCAGACGACGACGGCGAGGCTGCGTCCGCGCGTCGCCTCGGTCGCGAGGTCGGTGGCGGCGAAACGGGCCTGCAGCCCGGTCGCCGAGCCTGAGCCGAGCAGTACCAGGGCGAGCAGCAGGAGCGGGAACAGCGAGAGCGATGCCGCGACGATTGCGAGCACCGCTCCGCACCCGGAGATTGTAGAGCCGGTCGAGAGCGAGATGCGGCGTCCCCGTCGCTGCGCGAGATTGGCAAGGGGTACGGCGGCCGCAGCCGCGCCGAGCGTGGCCATGGTGGCGGCCATCCCCGACCAGGCGCTTGAGCCGGAGGTCTCGGCCGCGAGCAGAGCGCCGAGGGACAATGTGGCACCGGCCCCCAGCCCACCCAGGATCTGGGCGACGACCAGGACGCGGATGACGCGGCGCTGCTGAGCCTGCTGGTCCTGCGGCTGATCCATCAGGTGCCACCTCCTCGTCACACCCGAAGCAGTCTATCCGCGCCCCGGGCCATGAGGTCCGGCCGACGGACGGACGCGCCCGAGTAATCCATCGAGGTGTGACGATTACCCCGTCCCGGTGTCAGGCGTTCGCCGCCTCCGCTTCCTTCGCGGGAGATTCCGCATTGGCCACCGTCGTGGGGAAGCCGTCCGCCTCGACGTCGGGCACCTGTGCGGCTGCGGCGGCGTCGTGCTCGGAGGGTGCCGTGTGCGTGCTGGGTTCGAAGCGGACGATGACCTGCTTCGACATCGGCGTGTTGCTGCCCTGCGCCACGTGATCGAGCGGCACGAGCACATTTGCCTCCGGGTAGTAGGCGGCGGCGCAGCCGCGTGCGGTCGGATAGGAGACGACGCGGAACGCACGGAGCACTCGCTGCACGCCGTCGTCGTGCACGCCGTGGATGTCCACGTTCTGGCCGTCCTCCAGGCCCAGCTCCGCGATGTCATCAGGGTTGATGAACACTACGTGGCGGCCCTTCTTGATGCCCCGGTAGCGGTCGTTATGGCCGTAGATCGTGGTGTTCCACTGGTCGTGCGAGCGCAGTGACTGCAGGATCAGGGTACCGGCGGGTCGCTCGAGGTACTCCAGGTCGTTGACGGTCAACACGGCCTTACCCGTCGGGGTCTTGAACGTGCGCGAGTCACGCGGACCGTTGGCGAGGATGAAGCCGCCCTTCTGCCGGATCTTCCGGTTGTAGTCCTCACACCCCTCGACCACGTGCGAGATGTGCTCGCGGATGAGGTCGTAGTCGTGCTCGAAGCCCTCCCAGTCGGCGTCGATCGTCCCATCGATCGTGGCGCGGGCGAGCCTGCTGACGATCGCGGGCTCGGACAGGAGGTTCTCGGACACTGGCTCCACGCTGCCCCAGGAAGGGTGGACGGCGCAGACGGTGTCCTCGACGGAGACGAACTGCACTCCGGTTGCCTGACGGTCGATCTCCGTGCGGCCCTTGCACGGTAGGATCAGCGCCTCCGCACCGGTCACGAGGTGCGAGCGGTTGAGCTTGATCGAGATCTGCACCGTCATGTCCGTATTCTCGAACGCCTGCTCGGCGACCTGCGTGTCCGAGATGGCCGAGACGAGGTTACCGCCGAGCGCCACGAAGGCCTTGATCTTACCGTCCCGCATGCGCCGTATGGTTTCGACGGCATCCGCCCCGTGCTCACGCGGAGGCTCGAAGCCGAACTCCTTGCCGAGCGCATCCATGAAGGTGGGAGGCATCTGTTCCCAGATGCCCATGGTGCGGTCGCCCTGGACGTTGCTGTGGCCGCGGATGGGGGAGGCGCCCGCGCCCGGCTTGCCGATGTTGCCGCGGAGCAGCAGGAGGTTGATCATCTCCTTGATCGTCGCAACGCCCTTCTTCTGCTGCGTGATGCCCATCGCCCACGTAATGATGACCTTGTCAGCGGCGATGTAGCGCGCGGCGAGCTCGTCGATCTCCTCCGAGCGCAGCCCCGTCGCCTCGAGGACGGTGGCTTCGTCGAGCTTGAGCAGGTACTCGCGCAGCTCGTCGAGGCCCTCGCAGTGCTCCTCGAGGAACGTATGGTCCAGGACCGTACCGGGGTTCCTCCCCTCGGCCTCGAAGACACGCTTGGAGACGGCCTGCAGCAGGGCCATGTCCCCGCCGAGGCGAACCTGGATGAACTGGTCCGCAATCTCGGTGCCTTTGCCCGCGATGCCCTTGACCTTCTGCGGGTTCTTGTAGCGCTTCAGCGCGGCCTCGGGCAGCGGGTTGACGGCGACGATCTGGCCGCCGGTCTCCTTGCAGGCCTCGAGTTCGGTCAGCATGCGCGGGTGATTCGTGCCCGGATTCTGGCCCATGACGATGATGAGGTCGGCGTCGGCATAGTCATCGAACGTGACGGTCGCCTTCCCGATGCCGATGGTCTGCCCCATGGCCCAACCGGAAGACTCATGGCACATATTGGAGCAGTCGGGCAGGTTGTTCGTACCGAAGCCGCGCGCAAAGAGTTGATAGGCGAAAGCTGCCTCGTTCGAGGTGCGGCCACTCGTGTAGAACGCGGCTTCGTCGGGGGAGTCGAGGCTCTTGAGCTTATTCCCGACGATTTCGAAGGCCTCGTCCCAGCTGATGGGCCGGTAGTGGTCTTCGCCTGCGGGTTTGTACACGGGCTCGGTGAGGCGCCCCTGCATGCCCAGCCAGTACTCCGAGCGCTCGCGGAGCTCAGTGAGGGAATGCTCGGCCCAGAAGTCGGAGGAGATGACTACGGGGCTCGCCTCCCAGGTGACGGCCTTCGCTCCGTTCTCGCAGAACTCGAAGGTCTTACGCTTGTCGGGGTCCGGCCAGGCGCAACTCGGACAGTCGAAGCCGTCCTTGTGGTTCATCTTGAGGACAGTCTTCAGCGTCCGCTCGATGCCCATGTGCTCGATGGCCGGCTTCATGGAGTGGTAGACACCGGGAAGGCCTGCGGCCCAGTCCTTCGGCCGCTTCTCGACCTTGAGGTCGGTCTCGTCGGCTTCCTCTACACGGGGTTCCTTGCGCGTCATGGCATCCTCTTCCGCAGCCCGGGTGGGCATTCCTCGACAGGTGGTGCAACTGCCCTTGTGTACAGGCCTAACAGGGCGTCGGCTTGACTCGCAAGCATTCTATAGCTCGGGTCCGACTACTTGACGCGGAGAGGCGCATCAATGCGACGAATGGCACGGGTTTATTTAGTTGACCTAACGAACCGGCGGGCGTACTGTTACTTAGAGTAACGAAGTAAACGGACCTGGGAGTCGCGATGTCGGTAGCAGAGCGCACCGCCGCGGAGCTAGTGCACAACATCTTCGACCTGCAACGGGCCCTGCGGGGCGTCACCGCTGCGGGCGTCAGACATTCGGAGCTGGGACCGGCTCACATCGGAGTCCTCTTCATCATCGGGGAAGGTGGCCCTATGCGTGCGTCGGCGCTCGCGGGCAAGCTCGGCATCGGGCCGCCCGCATTGAGCAGGCAGCTCGCCGCCCTCGAGCAGTACGGCTTCGTGGTTCGAACTGCGGACCCGTCGGACGGTCGGGCCTACCTGCTCACTCTCTCCGAAAAGGGACAGACGTACCTCTCCGAGGCGTACGAGCGCAGGGCCGACACTCTCCGGGACATTCTCTCTGATTGGACCGAAAGCGAGGCCGAAGCGGCGTCATTGTCCGTGCAGCACCTCACCGCTGCCTTCCGCTCCGCCGCGTCCCGGCCGAACGGTGCAGGACAGGCTCCTCCGGACCGCCCCAGAACTTCACACTCCACGGCATACCGCACGGGTAACGACGGCCGGCACCACCTGGACCACGGGTCCGAAATCATGAAGGAAGAACGCTAATGGCCATCCAATCCACCAAGACGA
>JAABUN010008950.1_pt1 | contig 10014 bp, 2 predicted proteins | sample 5559311 | NCBI WGS metagenome assembly JAABUN01 (sample SAMN10711877, study PRJNA513370) | rock metagenome | isolation source: Antarctica rocks | place: Antarctica: Victoria Land, Siegfried Peak sud
AAGTCTATCTGTCATGCCAGGACCAGTGATTTTCAATTCGTGGGTATACTCTACCCCTTTTTTAACAAGATTGGGGTTGAGATTTTTTATACCTGCAACTCCAAATTCTCGGTTACACGGTCCATTTTGCATCGCTTGAGCAAATTTAGCACCAACAGCAGAGCCACGTTTTGCCATCTCCTCGAACATACTTGGGTTTATCCGTGCAATTACAGCTTGCCCTCTTTGGGCCATCTGCTGGTAGGCTGCAGCCATTGACGCGGCTGCTTGAACTGCTGTTTTAGCTCTGCCGGTAACCATATTAGTTTCGATGGCATTTCGGAATATCTCCAAGGACTGTTCGGGATCCTTTGCCATATTCCTCATTGCTTCTCTGAGGGTAGCACTGAAACTGTCGTCTACAAGCCCATATCTATCCGCTTTATTAGTCGGATTATTTCCAACCATTCCATATAGGTTAATTCCACCCGCTTCGCTAATCGGATCGCGATTAATCCACCGTCCCAACCCCGGCGAGTAGAAGCGGTAGCCGTAATCGTAAAGCCCCGACTGTGCATGAAACTCCTTAGTCGAAAACCGATAAGGATTCTCCGCCGCCCGCGCGCCCGAAACTTCGAGCGTGTTGCCAAAAGCATCATAGCGATAGCGCCCCACATCGTCCCCGTTCTCATCGGTGAGAAGCGTCACATTGCCGCCGCCATCATAGCCGAAGAACGTCTTCCCAGCCACAGTCGAGCGCGCCAGAATGCCGCCGATGTTACCATCGCGCACCACCTGCGCCGTGACTTCGTTATCCTTGTTCCTTTCCTGCACCACGTCCAATCCATCGAACACGCGCCGCTTCTCGCTATCTTTGTTCCACGCCCCGTTCGTCCAGGCGAACTCGCGCGACACTGCTTTACGCGAAGCGTAGTCGTAGAGGAACTCGCTCTTGCCCAAGGGCACCCCCGCCGCGCTTTTGCGCTCGACCTGCACCAGACGCTCGGCATCGTCGTAGGTGAAGAGCATCTTGCCACCGTCTGCGCTCTCGATGAGCGTGGTGTTGCCCGCCACATCGTAGCCAAACCCGCTGGTTGTGGGCGCGCTGCCGTTGGTGCTGTGCGAGAGCGAACTGAGTTGGTTGAGTTCGTTTGGCGTGGAGCGCGTGACCTGGGTGTCGCCTCCGCTCACCTTTTCCCAGCGCGTGCGGTTGCCCATGCCGTCGTAGCTGAACGCGTTGGAGTAGTTCGTGTTTGCCGCGCCGCCACTCGCGCTCTCGCTCTTGAGTTGATCTGTGGCGTCGTAGCCGTAGCTGATTTGGCGCAGAGGATCGGTGCCGTGCTGGGACTGCCCGCCCGCTCGCACGTCGCGGTTGTCGTAGGCGTAGATCTATCTCTGCACGCCGATTAAACCTCACTCGCAGTATCCACTCTGAAGGTCTGACTCACACTTTACATTTCCACCCTCTATGAGCAACGAGTAGTGAAAGTTTTTTTCATCTTTTCTGGAAGCAACCAAGCCTTTGTATTTATCTTTGTGAAACTTCAAGATCAGCTTTAATCGGTCACGAACATAATCAGCTTGTGATTGCTTTATCTTTGATTCTAATGCTTCTGGAAGTTCGTCTAAATTGGACGGCCATGTGCCAAACTCCTTTTTGTAGTTTGGCACATACTCCGAAGAGACATAGCTTACATATGTAAATTGATGTAAACCGCTTCCTGCTTGATTCAATTTCAAGACAAGTAGAAACACCGAAGCGAGAAGAAGTAATCCCGCAGCCAAGAATAGTTTTAGGCGGTTCGGTTTCATCATTTCTTCCTCTTTTTCTTCCACTTATTGCCCTTGGCACCACCACGCCCAGGATCGTAATCTATAGGCTTAGAAACTTTGAGGCGCTTTCCGTATCTCGGAAGCCACCCACCGTCTTGTTCTACGGTTAAGCCAGGAACACCTTGGAAAGATTCAGTAATCTCTAACCAGGCGTTCACTCCTTCTCTGCTGTCAGCAGTCCAACACGCGTCCAAAGTAATAAGCTTCATTTTGGACTTGCCAAGTTTCTTCCTGCGCCTGGCTATTTCTTTGATGTCATTCACATCGAGTTTGACCTTTTTGTCTAGCCAGATTGATCCATTTCCACCGCCGTGTCCCCAGAAGTAAAACCTATCGGCATTAGCAATCGCTTCTATCGCTTGCTCTTTAGACGGTTTGACTAAGTTTTTTCCACCGTATGCGGGTGGGTATGGATTAAGGGCTTTATAAGTCCAGCCCCAACCCTCAACTCCCCAATCGCCGCCGTAAATACTCAGGTCTTCAAGACCATAAATATCTACGGAATTGACTGGATTATTCGCAACCATCGCGTAGAGATTGACCCCGCCATTTTCCTGAATCGGATCACGATTAATCCACCGTCCCAGCCCCGGCGAGTAGAAGCGGTAGCCGTAATCGTAAAGCCCCGACTGCGCGTGCAATTCCTTGGTCGAGAAGCGATACGGATTCTCCGCCGCCGGCGCGCCCGAAACTTCGAGCGTGTTGCCGAACGCGTCATAGCGATAGCGCCCCACATCGTCCCCGTTCTCGTCGGTGAGAAGTGTAACATTACCCCCGCCATCGTAGCCGAAGAAGGTCACTCCGGCCCCAGTCGAACGCGCCAGAATGCCGCCGATGTTGCCATCGCGCACCAATTGCGCCGTGACTTCGTTGGCCGCGTTCCTCTCCTGGATTACGTCGAGACCGTCGAACACGCGCCGCTTCTCCTCGGTTTTGACCCAGGCGCCGTTCGTCCAGGTGAACTCGCGCGAGACCGCTTTGCGCGAAGCATAGTCGTAGAGGAACTCGCTCTTGCCCAGCGACACCCCCGCCGCGCTTTGGCGCTCGACCCGCACCAGGCGCTCCGCGTCGTCGTAAGTGAAGAGCATCTTGCCGCCGTCCGCGCTCTCGATCAGAGTGGTGTTGCCCGCCAAATCGTAGCCAAAGCCGCTGGTTGTGGGCGCACTGCCGTTGGCGCTCTGCGAGAGTGAACTGAGTTGGTTGAGTTGGTTTGCTTCCGAGCGCGTGACCTGCGTGTTGCCCCCGCTCACCTTTTCCCAACGCGTGCGGTTGCCCATGCCGTCGTAATCGAAAGCATTGGAGTAGTTCGTGTTCGCCAAGCCGCCGCTCGCGCTCTCGGTCTTGAGTTGATCCACGACATCGTAGCCGTAGCTGATCTGACGAAGCGGATCGGTGCCGTGCTGCGACTGCACGCCCGTTCGCACGTCGCGCGTGTCGTAAGCGTAGGCGAACTTGTTGAGATCGGCGCCCGTGTTCTTCTGGTTGACCACCTGAGTGAGCCGGTTCAAGCCGTCGTAGCTCTGGCTCGTGTGCGTTCGGTTTGGCAAGTCCAAGCGGTTGAGCATTCCGGTGTTGCCCACGTAGTTGTAAGTGAACGCCCCCACGCCCTGCGTGCCACCCGAAGTGAGTGTGGCCAGACGTTCCAGGGCATCGAAGGTGTAGCTTTGGCTCTGCGTGCCGCCCGATGTGCCGCGCTCCACGCTCTGGCTGATCAGGCGCCCCGGCCCGTCGTAGCCGTAGCTCTGATTGTCATTGGCAAACGGCCCATCCTGGCCCAGCAAGCGGCCCGTGTTGCTGTAGCTGAAGCCGTGCGTGCCCACGCCGTCGACAATCTGCGTCACGTCGTCCAGAGCGTTATAAGTCAGGCTCACACCGGCCATGTTGGGGTAGTTGATGCCCGTCAGGTTCGCGTTGGCATCGTAGCCGTAGCTCGTGACCGCGCCGCGCGCGCTCGTAGTCTGCGAGAGCAAGCCGCCGGAGTAGCCGAACGCTTCGGTCGTGCCGTCGTGGTAGAGCTTTTGGAGCGGGCGATCCGATTTGTCATACGCCCAGCGCGTCAGGTAGCCTTTGGCGTCCATCAACTGCACCAGGTTGCCGCTGCGGTCGTAGTCCATCTGCAACGTCTGGCCCTGCGCGTCCTGCACCCGAACCAACCGCTTGAGCGCGTCGTAGTCGTAGTAGCTCTTGCGGCCCGCGCGGTCTTGCGTGGTGCCCGCCAAGCCGCCCCAGGTGTAGTCCGTCGCCTCACTCGTGCCGTCGGGGTAGAAGGTTTTGGTCACCCGGTTGAGGCTGTCGTAGGCATACCTCATCTCCAATCCGCTCGCGTCCGTCGCGCTGTAAAGGCGCCCCACGTTGTCATAGATCAAACTGCCCAGCGTGGCGCCATTGCGCGCCACGCTTTGGAGACGCACGCTGTAAGCGTTGTAGGAGGCGGGGTTGTAGGTGTAGGTGGTCTCGCCCAGCGGATCGCTCACGCTCTGGAGCGCGCCCCAGCCGGTGTAGGTGTAAGTGCTTGTGCCCTCTTCGGTCGTGATCGAAGAGGGCTGGTGGCGCAGGTCGTAGCTGGCTCCCAGCACGCTCACCCCGTTGGCGTTGATCACTTCCACCACGTCCAGACCGTCCGCCGAGTAGTTCATCCGCGTGATGTTGCCCTTGGGGTCGGTCGTGCTGGTCACGTTGCCCTGGTCGTTATAAGTGAAGTTGGTGGTATAGTTGCGCGCATCGGTCACGGCGATGGGGGCCAGCGTCCGCGACGCGGACGTGCGCCCGCCGTCGTCGTTGGCGTAAGTGTAAATCACCGTTTCTCCGGTGGGCGCGATCACTTTGCCAATGGCTGACTCGCTGGTGTTTATCTCTGTGGGCGTCTTAGCCGAGTTGTCGATCAGGGTCTGGGCGTAGAGCCGGGTCTGCTTCTTTTCCGGATCCGGCGTGCCGTAAAGGTGCCAATCGGTGGTGATGGCGTAGTGGTTTTCCCACTCGTATTTCTTGCGCTGGAGCAGAGGATCCACCACAGTCACGCTGTTTTGCCCTTTGCCGTTTATCGTATTCTCGGTGCGCCGCGTGTAGAGGAAGTTCCATTCGCCCTGGGGCGTGTGGAGTTGGCGCACGTTGACCAGGGCGTCGTAGCGGTATTGGAAGACGTAGCCCGCCATGTCCACGCACTCGACCAGATTGCCGTTGGCGTCATAGCGGAAGTCGGCGTGACGCTCGAACGCGTCGCTCACCTTGGCCAAGCGGCCATTCTGGTCGTAGGAGAAGTCCAGTTTCATCCCGTCGGCGGCGGTCACGGTGTCGATCAGCGCAAACGTCGTATTGGATTTATAAGTCAGCTTCAGCGCATTGCCCCAACGGTCACGCTGCTCCAAAAGCATCGCCACACTGGAATTGATGCCCTGCGGCACGCCGTAAAAGCTCCGCTCGCCTTCGGGCGAACTGAGGGTATAAGAATTGGTGCCGGTGCGAACCAGAGTGTCGTAAACCCCGCGCGGCGAGATGTAGTCCACGCCCGTGCCCGCCGGCTCGAAGATGATTTGGTTGCCGTCGGACGAAAACAGCGTGACCCGGCTCTGCCCCTGGGAAGTGGTGGGCGCTTGCAGCAGATGCGAGCCAAAGTTCAGGCTCCACTTGTTGCCCACCAACGAGTTGTAGCCCGAAGCGTCGTGGCTGTTGTAGGAGAGCGTGATGTCAATGGAGGGGCCAAACGCCGGGTCATACCAGATCGGCGTGTCGTTGATGAACACGTTCTGCGAGAGTTGGTTGACCGCCACGCCCGGCGTGCCGCGATTGGGCGGGCAATTGCCGGTGGTGCAGCCGTCGTTGGCCGCGTTCTCCCCCAACCCGTTCTGGGGCGACACCACATAGCAGGTGCCGCGCACCGCCTTCATCTCCCCGGTCGAGAGCAACGCCACGCGCGGCGCCGCGGCGTTCTTGGGCGCACTCTTGGCGGCGCTTTTGGACGCGTCTTTGGAAACGTTCTGGCCCGTTTTCGCCGCCGTTTTGAGGGCCATCGCTCCCGGCGCGGTTTTGGCCGTCGCCAACCAGCGCGCGGTCGTGGGAACATCGCTTTGAGCGAGTCGAGCCTTGGGCGTGGACGCGATCATCAGCCCATTGCCCGACCACTCGCGCCCCAACTGCGCCAGCGTGAGCGTCGAGCGCGCGCCGTCCTGGGGGTTGACCAGGCTTGCCGTGCCGCGCCGCGCGTCTATGGCGCGCACGATCATGAAGTGCCCCGGCGCTCCGGCTTTGACTTGGGTGTTCGCTTCGACCTTGGTGGCGACCGCGTTACCCTTGGCAGTTCCCAAAACCCTGGGTTTGGGCGCCGACAGGGGCGCGTAGTGTAGGATCAGCGGCAAGGGCAGCGCGGCCAGTTGCGAGGCACGGGCACGAAAGCCCTGGACTTCCAGCCCTTCGCGCGCCGCGATCTGGCGCATCTGCTCCAGCGACACGCCCTCTTCCTCGGCGGGACGCAGCGCCGCCACCCGGCGCGCCGACTCGTTGCGGCCCAGTTCGTCGAACACAATCGCCAGCGCGAGCGGGCCGCAGTTCCGCATTGCCAGCAGTTGATTGCGGTCGTTGCTCTTGATGTCTATTTGGCGCAACCAGTAGTCGGCCCAGGTGCGGCGGCGCCAGTGCAAATCGTTTTCGACCAACTCTTCGAGCATGGGCCGCGCCTCGGCCCAACGGCCTTCCACCAGGTAGAGGTCGGCCCAACGCTCGTAGGCTTTCTGGTGCGCCTCATAGCTCATCTCGACCGGCGTGGCGCTGGTGATCTCCATCACCCGCTGATAAAGCTGCTGCGCCCGCGTGGGCTGCGCGGTGAACTTGGCGTAGTCGCCCATGTGGATGAGCGCTTCGGGCAGCCACGGACTGCGCGGATGCTTCTCGATGTAAGCCTCCATTTTCCCCACGGCTTTCTCGAAGTCGTTGGCGTTCCAGTCCAACATGGAAAGCGCGAAATCGCGGTTGGCCTCTTTCGCGTCCTTGACCCGCTTCTTGGCGTCCTCCAAACGCTGCGAGGCCGCACGCACTCCCGGCGCCAGCCCCGCAGTTTCGGGCGCGGGCAACTTGGTCTTCAAGCCCTGGCGAAAGCCCTCGCCTTGCAGCTTCTTATCGATCTCGACCTCGAACTCGGCGGGATCGGCGGGCGCCGCCGGTGCCAGGGCGCCGCACATCGCGCCCTGTCCGCTCACTTCCTTTTGCGTGGGAACGCGCCCGTTGGAAAGATCGAGCGGCACCACGGTCGTGTAGGGATTGGGCACATAGAGCGGGTCGCTGGGCGCGATCTGCCCCGGCACGCTGGCGCGCCCCACGCTGTTGCCCAGAGTTTGTCCCCCGAACACCTCGACCACTTCGGTTCCGCCGTTTCGCTTGGGCGCTTTGGGGCCTTGGGCCAGGAGCGTCCTCATGCCCTGCGCCATCTCCTGCTGCCTTTGCGCGTCCCGCTGACGCGAGGCGCGATACCACGCCGGTTCGGACGAAACCGGTGCGGGCAGAGCCGAGGCGCGCGGAGTTTTGGTCGCCGCTTGAGAAGCGTTCTGCGCCTGCGCCCCTCGTAGGGCGAGGGCCGCTGGCAAAACCGCCTGGCTCAGGCCAAAGATCACCAGCGTCAGACACGCCAGAATCTCGCGCCGGGTGTTGGCTAAAGGCAGGGCGCCAGAGCGACGGGCGGAAAAAGGCGAAGCGGAGCGACCCGAAAAAGAGAAACGCGACATGGGAACTTAAAGAATCAAGGGGGCGAGCGTTGCACTCGCCCAAGTCAAAAAGGAGGGCCTCGTTGGAAACGTAGGCTTGAATGAGAAGGGGGTAAAAGCCGAAATTGAACGCGGCGAGGGCGTGGCTTGCAGGCCCTCAGTTGATGTTCACCGTCACGCTAAAGCGGAGTGGAGGGTCGTTGTAGCCGAGCCTGTCGTTGCGCGTGCCGGTTTCGCCCACGCCCATGTTGGCCGCGTTGCGGTCGTCCACCACTAAAGTCACCGTCACGCTGGTGGGGGCGCCCACCGTGGGCGCGCGCCACTTCACTTCGGGGCCGCTCCCCGAAGTGCCGGTGAAGGTGCCGTCGCCCGCGACGAAGGAACCGCCCGTTGCCGTCCAGGAGTAGGTGCAGGAATCGGAAAGCTCGCGCGAGGTGACCACGCCCTGGGTGATGCGCTGCAACTCGTCCCAGTCGGTGGCGCCAAAGGCCATGAAGGTTCCGACTGCGCCGCCTCGAATATACATGCCCTGCGAGGGCCAGCGAATCCCGGCGCAGGAGATGGGTTGACCCACCAGCCAACCCGCATAGGGACGATTGGGGTTCTCGTCGTAGGTATAGGCAAAGAGCGTGGCGCCATCGGCGTCGGTGGTGCCTGTGTAGATCGTATTGGAGTATTGGACGCGAATTTTGTAGGGCCGCCCCGCCATCATCTCAAAAGGAATGGGGTGCAGCGACTCCTTCAACGTCGGGAGATGCTGTCCTACGGTGAAACGCGACCACACTATTTGATCGTCAATGTAGACGTTGCAGCCGTCATCGGAGAAAATCGCCAGCCGCGTCAAATTGGAGGACGGGAAAAAGGTGCCCTCGAAGACCCTGAAGAAAGGGGTTCCCGTCGGGATGTTGCGATGCACCGGCCCAAGCGTCGAATTCGCCTGTTGCCCGGCCACCATCTCCACCGCGCTCCAGGGCGCGCCTTCCATATTTTCCATCACGCTATACAGGTTGTAGACGGGGCCAAAGCCCGCGTTTTGCGCCTGCGCGCCAGAACACACCGTAACGCACGCGCCCAACAGCAGCAAGGCTCGCAGCGGGCTTCGCGCCCCAGATCGCCGGACTCGCTGATCGAGCCAATACCAGAAAATGTTCATTAGTTGGCGTCCTCCGTTTGGAATTGCGCGGCTGGCGCCCCTTGCCCTTTGCCTTCGTTGACGATGGGCGCTGTGCCCTGCACTTCGGGCTGCGCGGGGGCCGCTACGGGCAACTCACCGGGGGTTGGGGCGGGCGTTTTGGCTGCCGGAGCTTCGCCCGCTTTGGGGGTGTCGTGATCAACGATGAACACGCGTAGCGCCAGATTCGCGGCCTCTTCGCTGGCTTTTTGAGCGGCGATGGAAGCGCGCTTGGCATCGCCCGCCGCTTCCGAAGCGCGCAGGGCCGAGCGTTGCGCGCTTTGACGCAGCGCAACCAAATTGATGGCGAGCGCGGCGGGCGCATTGGCGGCGTTGCCATTGGCGCGGGCGCGGCTGGGACGCGCTGGCGCGCGGCCCACCTCCCCCGCTTCGAGCGCGGCCTGCGCTTCGGAAGCATCGAGCAGAAGCGCGAGCGCAATCGTCGCTTTTTCCTGCGCCTCCTTGCTCAGTTCCTGGGCGCGCCGCGCGGCTTCGGTGGCCAGGCGCACGCGCCGCATCTTCTCCGATTCGCCCGCGCGCGCCTCGTCCTGCGTTGCGGTCTCAGTTGCAGTTCCGTCGGTCGCGCCCGCCCGTGCCCCACGCTGGCCACCGACACCGCCCTGCGCCAGGCGGGAACCGTTGCCGCCAATGGCACCGGGTGGCGCGGTGCCCAAAGTGCCCGGCCCGCCCGCGTCACTGCCCAGCGCGCCTGCTGCGCCGATGGGCGCAGCACCACCCGGCGCAGCACCACCCGGCGCAGCACCACCCGGCGCAGCACCCTCAGGTGCGTTGGCGAGCAGAGGCTGTGCGGTGGTCGCGCCTCCACCGGCAGCGATGCGCGCCTCGATCACGGCTTGGCGGGCGCTCTCCCACGCTTCTTTGTTGACCCGGTTGCTTTGGATCAGGCTATCGCTCAACTCGGTGATGATGGCGCGCGCGCCGAGCAGCTCGGGCGAAGTCACCGCACCCAACGTCTCAATGGCGTTCTGGTAGTAACCTTCGGCAGCAAAAGCATCGGCCAGATGCACCCGCGTCATGTCGGCGCCCGTCGCGTCACCCGCTCCGGTCTGGCGCCCCAAAAGCGTCAACAACACTTCGCGCCGTTCCTGGAGGCGACCGCTGCGCCGAAACGCCACCGACGCCCCTTCGAGTATCGCCCCGGCGCCGCTCCAGCCACGAGGGGGAGCCAAATCCAGGTGGGGCAACAAAAACCCCTCGTAGAGCGCGCCCTGCATCCGCGGATCGTCTTCCAGCATTCCACAATAGAGGGTGGCGATGGAAGCCACGCGCAACGCCCGGCGCTGCACGGCCTGGTCGCCCTGCTCCATCCCGACTTCGGCC